>Ga0207661_10000054_pt1 | contig 88056 bp, 83 predicted proteins | sample KBSC713LmetaG_FD_184337 | JGI IMG/M metagenome (GOLD analysis project Ga0207661, IMG submission 184337) | Corn rhizosphere microbial communities from Kellogg Biological Station, Michigan, USA - KBS C7.1-3L metaG (SPAdes) (version 2) | ecosystem: Host-associated > Plants > Roots > Rhizosphere ...
GCGTGGTTCTTTCTGCTATTCTTCTTCATGCCGGTTCCGTCCTTTTCGCACCCGTAGTGCGTTTTTTTTGAACACTGGTAGCGTAACCCGCTGCCAGGGCTCGGAACCGGCCTTCTCACTCCATCTTGGCGAGAGATTGTTCTTATTTCGGATTCACGGAGCGGTAGGCGGCGACGAAGCCGTTGGCCAGTTCGTCGACGCTGTCCATGGTGGCCCGGTAGAGTTGCTTGGGCTCGGCCAGGAGGACGGTTTCGATTTCCCAGGTTTGGGTCGCGGTGCGGGTCTTGTTGTCGCGGCCCAGCACGACCGGCTGGTAGGCGCCCAGTGTGACGGCCACTGCGAAGGGGCCACGATTGGCGCGGACCCCGGTAAGCCGGACGGCTACGAACTCGGGACGTTTATCGTCGATGGGGATGTTGGCAGCGCGCAGGCGGTCTTCGAGGCGGGCGCGGATGGAATCGGCGGTGATTCCGGCGGTTTGCAGTTGCGGGTCGAGTTTGTCGACGACGATGTTGACGGCGGTGAGGCCGCGGAGCGTGGCGCGGTCGAGCGTGGTGTCGCCGGCGCCGGGCGCGAGCGAGGGAGCGCAGACGATCGCGGCCAATAGCAGCATTCTTCGACCCATAAGCCCATCATACGGGCCGAATGGCGTACGCGCGGGTCGGGTCTGTGCGCAGCAGCACGGCCTAGCCGGCGCGCTGGAGAAGCTGTGCGTCTCCGGACTCCATCGGCTCGCTGAACGTTTGCAGGGAGTCGAGGGATTCGAGGACGCGCTCGAGCAGGCTATCGGTCTGGGACACGGTGGTCTTCAGAACTTCGATGGAATGCGCCTGGGTGGTGAGGCGCTGGTCGAGCGAAGCCATAGTCTTCGCGAGCAACTGCTCCATCGCCCCGACGATCTGCTCGGTGGAAGGGACTTCGGAGAGCTTGGCCGAGTGGTCTTCCAAACGGGCTTCCAACTGGCCCAGACGGGTTGCGGTAGATGCCTCCTGCTGCGCCATGCGGGCTTCGAGACCGGCCATCGCTTCCTGAAATTCGGCATTGTCGCCGACGGGAGCGGCGGACCGCCTGCCGCGGGAACTGACCAGCCCGGCGGCGAGAACTCCGGCCACGAAAACGGCGAGTTCGGAAAGGAGACCTGTGTCTTTACGCATCGTATCCCGTTATATCGCTTCGATTTACCGCCCGCAAGTACTACCCGGCCCCCTGACTCGTACTGAGTACGTACCGTCTTGAATCTGCATAAATAGTGCTGCCATGCTTGCTAGGAAACTGACGGACAAAAATAGGAGAATTCCGACTGAATCTGTTAGGGCAAAACGACTGGAACGCGGTTTCTACCCGTTCGGGTGAGACGACCGCCGTTTTGATCCTGCTCGAACAGGGATTCGCTGAGCGGGTGCGGCGATTGAAGCGGAGCGAAACGCGACTGCGGCGGATGGCGCTGCGAGCACAGCGCGACGCGGGGCGGCGGTCCATCCGGCAGGTGGAGCACGAGCGGCAGCGACTCGGCCGGGAACTGCACACCGGCATCGGACAACTGCTGGCCGCGATCCGGATTCAACTGGAACTGATTGAAGTTAAAGGCCTCCATCCCACCGCGGAGATCGCGGACGAGCTCGCCTGTATCGGGATGTTGGCCGACGACGCGCTGGAACAGGTGCGCACGGTGTCGAAGGGCTTGTACCTGCCCGCCTGGCAGACCATGCCGCTCGACGACGCGCTGCTGCAGCTTTGGGAGCGCAGCGGGATGGCGCAGCGATTCACCGGAGGCGTGAGGCTCGGACCGCTGCCCGGCGAGCCGGACGCGGAGACGAAGTCGCTGCTGTACCGGGCCGCGCAGGAGGGTTTGTCGAACGTGGTGCGGCATGCGAGTGCGCACCGCGTCGATCTCGCGCTGAACGCGGACGACGATCGTTTGACCCTGACGGTGGCGGACGACGGGATCGGCTTCGATCCGGCGGGGGCGCTCGCGCGAGCTGCCTCGGCGTGCGGCATCGGACTCCGCGCCATCCGCGAGCAGGCTGCGGGGCTGGGCGGAAGGTTCCGCGTGGAGAGCGGCATTTCGGGAACGCGATTGGAACTGTCAGTGCCACTCACATGCTGACCTCGACCAACACTACTCAGGAGTCGCGGCCGGTCACGGTCCTGCTGGCGGACGATCACGCGATCGTCCGGGAGGGCATCGCCGCGCTGTGCACGGCGCATGGTTTTCAGGTGCTCGGGCAGTGCGCCGATGGCGCGTCGGCGGTGGAGTTGGCGCTGACGCTCAAGCCCGACTTCGTGATCCTCGATCTGACGATGCCGGGACTCACGGGCACCGAGACGATCCGGCGGCTTCGGTCGGCGGGAGCGCCCTCGAAGATTTTGGTGCTTTCGATCAATCGCGACGAGCAATTGGTGCTGGACGCGCTCCGCGCCGGCGCCGACGGGTACCTCTTGAAGGAAGGGCCGTCGCGGCACCTGCTGGACGCCGTCAGTTTCGTGCGCGACGGCGGCGTCTATGTGACTCCGCTACTGCGCGGCGCGGGGATGTTCGCGAAGGCGCAACGCCAGATCGATAGCGATCCGCTGGCCGCCTTGAGCCCACGCGAGCTCGAAGTCTTCCAATACCTGGTGAACGGGTTACGCGCCAAGGACATCGCCGAACTGCTCGACATCAGCCCCAAAACCGTGGATACGTACCGCGCGGGCCTCATGCGAAAGTTGGGCGTTCACGACTTGGTTGGGCTGGTCAAGTTCGCGATCGAGCGGAACCTTACGAGCACTTCCTCGCCGCGCTGATCGGGATGCACGGGGCGGGACCGCGCCGGCCGAACTCCTCATAACATTCCAGCGAGCGGATCAACTCGTCGACGGCCTCACGCCGCAGGTAAAGGCGCTCCAGAGCGCGAAACCGCGTCTCCTGGTCGACGGCCGGGACGGCGATCTCCAGCACGGGACATGCAGCGATTAGACGTCGCATCTTCTACCTCAGTAAAATCTGGGCCGTGGGTCGGATTACCCTGGGTGGAGAGGATCAGAATAACACGTCGAGATCCGAATTCAAGCGTTTACCTTAGTAAGTATCCATCTAAACTACGGCCAGAAGTACTGTCCCTGCCTCCCAAAATATCGTGATACGATATTTCTAGGATGACCCACGCGGACTACCGGGCTTTGAGCCAGTTTCGGTATCAGATCCGCCGTTTTCTGCACTTTAGCGAGGAGGCGGCGCGCGCCGAAGGGCTGGAGCCGCAGCAGCACCAGATGCTGCTGGCGATCCAAGCACTCGACGAGACGGAATCCCCCACCATCGGACAGTTGGCGGAACATCTGGTACTGCGGCATCACAGTGCGGTCGGATTGTTGGACCGGTTGGAAGGTCGCGGCCTCGCCGAACGGCTTCGCGGCGACGGCGATCGCAGGCAGGTCCGGGTCCGGTTGACCGCGCGCGGGGCGGAAACGCTCCGCCACCTCTCCGCGCTGCACCAGGAGGAACTGCGCCACTCGGGCCCGCTCCTGGTGGAGGCGCTGCAACGCATCATCCAAGAAGCTCCTGTTTCCGAACGATGACCACTTCAAAAAACACTCACTCCGACGCCCTCGGCGATTTCACGATGACGAACCGCACGATCTGGATCTCCGGCCTGGCGATCTTCATCGGCGTCGTCAGTTCTTTCATCGCGCTGGCGCTGCTCAAGCTGATCGGCATCTTTACGAATCTCTTTTTCTTTCAGCGATGGTCGACGACGATGGCCTCGCCCGCCGACGCACACCTCGGCTATTGGGGGATTCTGCCGCCGGTGGTCGGCGCTCTGATCATCGGGTTCATGGCGCGGTACGGGTCCGAGCGGATCCGCGGCCACGGCATCCCCGAGGCCATCGAAGCGATCCTCATCAACGGCAGTCGAGTGGAGCCCAAGGTCGCGATTCTCAAACCGCTTTCGAGCGCGATCTCGATCGGGTCGGGCGGACCGTTCGGCGCGGAAGGTCCGATCATCATGACGGGCGGCGCCTTCGGGTCGATGATCGCGCAGTTGTTCCACTTGACCAGCACGGAGCGGAAGACGCTCTTGGTGGCGGGCGCCGCGGCGGGTATGTCGGCGACGTTCGCATCGCCGGTGGCCGCGGTGCTGCTCGCGGTGGAGTTGCTGCTGTTCGAATGGAAGCCGCGGAGCCTGATCCCAGTGGCGCTGGCGAGCGTGACGGCAGGAGCGGCGCGGAGATACCTGATGGGGCTCGGACCGCTGTTCCCGACGCCGGCGCACCCCGTGTTCATCGGACCGCAGGGGCTGCTGGGCTGTGTCGTCGTAGGACTGCTGGCTGGGCTGCTCTCGACGCTGCTCACAGCGGCGGTGTACGCGTCCGAGGACCTCTTCGCGAAGATCCCGATCCATTGGATGTGGTGGCCGGCGATCGGCGGACTGGTGATTGGACTCGGCGGACTGATCTTTCCGCAGGCGCTCGGCGTCGGGTACGACACGATCGGCGCGCTGCTGCAGGGCGACGTGCCGCGCAATTTGATTCTGGGAATTCTGCTGGTGAAATCGGTGATCTGGGCGGTGTCGCTGGGGTCGGGAACGTCGGGCGGAGTCCTGGCGCCGCTGTTGATGATGGGCGGCGCGCTCGGCGGACTGGAGGCGATGTTCCTGCCGAATCTGGGCGCGGGCTTCTGGCCGCTGGTCAGCATGGGCGCGATTCTCGGGGGAACGATGCGGTCGCCGTTCACCGGAGTGATTTTCGCGCTGGAGCTGACGCACGACATCAACATGATGGTTCCGCTGCTGCTGGCGGTGACGATCGCCCATGGGTTCACGGTGCTGGTGCTGAAGCGGTCGATTCTGACGGAGAAGGTGGCGCGGCGCGGGTACCATTTGAGCCGCGAGTACTCGGTGGACCCGCTGGAGATCCTGTTTGTGCGCGAGGTGATGCGGAACAACATCGTGGCGCTGCCGGGGGACGTGACGCCCGCGGAGATCGGCGCGACGCTGCGGACCGGACACGAGCGGCGGCAGTTGTTGTACCCGGTGGTGGATGACGAGAAGCGGCTGCTCGGGGTGTTGACGCGGAACCGGCTGGAGGAGATGCTGCACGATCCGCCGCCGGGACAATTGCGCGATCTGGCGAAGCAGGACCCGGTGGTGGCGTACGCGGACGAACCGCTGCGGCTGGTGGTGTATCGGATGGCGGAGACCGGAGTGACGCGAATGCCGGTGATCGAACGGGAGGAGACTCGAACGCTGGCGGGAATGGTGTCGTTGAACGACCTGTTGCGCGCACGCACCCGGACGCTCGAAGAGGAGCGGACAAGGGAACGCGTGCTGCGCGTCCATCTGCCATTCCGGGCCCGGCCCGCCGATGCGAAACTGTAAGCGGTGCTGACGATCGGCCACTCCAATCGGTCCCTCGAGGAGTTCGTGGCGATGCTGCGGGCGCACGGAGTCGAGCGTCTGGTGGACGTACGGACCGTGCCTCGGTCGCGCCACAATCCGCAATTCAATGTGGATGCGCTGCCGGGGTCGTTGGCGGCGGTCGGGATCGAACATCGGCATATGCCGGGCCTCGGCGGACTGCGGCATGCGCGCAAGGACTCTCGGAATACGGGGTGGAAGAACGCGAACTTCCGGGGGTACGCGGATTATATGGAGACTCCGGAGTTCGAGTCGAATCTGCGGGCGTTGATTGAGTTGGCGGCGGAGAAGCGGACGGCGATCATGTGCGCGGAGGCGGTGCCGTGGCGATGCCACCGGTCGTTGATCGCGGATGCGTTGACGGCGCGCGGGATTCCGGTGTCGCACATCATGAGCGTGACGAAAGCGAATCCGCACAAGATGACGTCGTTCGCGCGGGTCGAGGGGGAGCGGGTGCGATACCCGTCGCCGGAGGGGGATTTGTTTTAGGGGCGGGGGCTTGGGACCGGGGATCGGGGGCCGGGGGATTAGTTTTCCGACGGCCGCTCGGCGTGCTCGATGACTAGCGTGTCGAACTTCGCGCGCCCCGGTTCGAGTTTCAGGCCTAGTTGTTCCTGGACAGCCGTCACTAGCGACGGGAGGCCGGCGGAGTTATCGCCGGAGAGATCTTGGACGGTGAATTCCAGGGTGAAGTCGTAGGGCGCGGTGAGGCCGGTTTTGTCGAAGATCGGCTGATCCGCGTAGCCGCCTAGCTGATGGTCGATGAGTTGCTGCATCGTCATATGCGTGGCTGCGATCCTGATGCCGAACTTCCCGATGCCGGTGGTCACGAAGTTGAACTTCGCATCGGCGGGACTCTCCTTCAGTTTCGGCCCGCCTTTCTTCACGAGATTGTAGACCGGGAGTTCCTTCTCCACGTGGCGAAGCTGCAGCTTGAAACGGTCCGCGAGCAGCGTCTGGAGCATCTGCCGCATGACGTCCGTCGTGGGTGTAGGTCCCTCGGGCGCCTTCGCGGTCACTTGGAATAACTCGGAGTCCGCGAGAACACCTGTTTTGACCCAGGACGGCCCGCCGGAGAGTTGGACGTCGCGGAGGTTGTACGCGAGTCGCCAGACCATACGGTTTACGATTTCGGATAGTTCGGGTTGGCCTGGACTTCGCGGATTTGGGCGGAGTGGCGGGCCGAGTGTGATGCCAGGAGCAGCAGGAAGTGGTAGCCGTCCATAGTGCCGGCCGGACCGGGAATTGCGTGGACGCGGAGGTCGTCGTTGGTTTCCTTCACGTAGGCGATAGTCTTGGCTCGGCGGGCGTTGAATTCCTTGATTGCGTCGGCTGGGGTGGCGAAGCGCTGGCCTCCGGGTTTGATCGGCTCGGGGGCGGTCGCCTTCTTGCTGCGGTCCTGAATGGCGGCGAAGAATTTGGCGTCGGCCTCGGCGTTGGCGGTCGCGAGACGGGGGACGGCGGGAGTTTTGAGGATCTGATTCGTCGTGGTGGTGAGCAGGAATTCTTCGGCGAGGACGATGTGCTCGGCGCATTCCTGGACCGACCAGACGTCGGGCGCGGGCTTGAACTTATACTGAGCTTCGCTCACGTTCTGGAGAGTGGCGAGGACGGTTTTGCGCGTGGACTCGAGCTGGTCGAGGAGGTACGCGCGCTCGGTGGGGGACATCGCTCCATCGCCGGCGATGGCGAAGGGCGCGAAGGCGCAGAACAGGACGGCGAGTTGTTTGTGCATGTAGGTCACCCTCTTTGGATTCAAGGTAGCACGGGGCCGGTCGGGCTGAAGCCCTCCGCAGGCTGAAGCCTGCCCCACCAAAACGCTACTGCAGGATCGGGAGGGCTTGGTAGCCTTCGGGGACGTAGAGGCTGCCTTCGGTCGTGCCTTGCGGGGCGATCTTTTGGAGGCGGGCGGAGAGGTCTCGGAAGGTCGTGCGGCCGGCTAGCGCTTCGTCGAAGGCTCGGGTGACGCGGCCGACCTGGAAGGCCGACTCGTGGGCAAATTCGAGGCGAAAGCGGAAGATACCGGCGGCGCGCCACGCGTCGAGATGGCGGCTGGCGTCCTGTGCTTCGGCGCCGAACACGGTGTTGCGGCAGCCGACGTCGGCGAGGACGGGGTGAGCGCGGCCGGCGGAGTCTCGTAGGGAGACTTTGTGCTCCTCGCAGGGGCGGCCACAATCGAGATAGCTCGTGCCCTTGGAGAGGAAGCGGCAGAAGACGCAGTGCTCGGTATGGAAGACCGGAAGGTGCTGGTACGCGATGGCCTCGATGCGGCCGGCGCCGGATTCGCGCGCGAGCTCGGCGACCTGCGCGGCGTTGAGATCGTGGGTCGGAGCGAGGAGCGTGAGGCCGAGATCGAAGAGCTCGGCGGCGGTGAGCGCGTTGGCCGCGTTCAGGCTGAAGTCACCGATCAGGTCCGGGTGGGGGCGCTCGCGGAGGGCGTTGAGCAGGCCGGCGGAGCGGACCAGGATCGGGCAGTCGCAACTCAAGAGGAAGTCGACGATGCGCTCTTCGCCGGGCTTGAGGACGCGCGGGCTGGCGACGCGCGGCTGGAGTCCGGCGGCGCGGACGCGCTCGATGGATGGCTTGAGGCCGTAGAGGTCGAGGTAGTCGAGCGTAATGCTGGCGGGGCGGAATTCGATCGCGGCGTCGAGTTGCTCGGGGGTGCGGACGAGCAAGTGGAGTTCGGGAGCGGACGCGGTGGACGGCGGCGGGTCGGGGAGCGCGATGTGCGGCTCGTGGACGATGTGGGTGACGCTGGCGCCTTGCGCGTCCTGAAGGCGCTCGACCGCTTGGCGGCGAATGTCGTTGAGCATCGAGGCGGGCGCGAACGGGGCGCCTTCGATCTCGAGCGACACGGCGGCGAGTTCGTAGGGCGTGTTGCCGAGACGGCCGAGTTGGGCGCGGAGGTAGTCCTCGTCGAGCACGCGATTGCGGGCGGTCCCGAGCGGTTCGGCGGAACGGACTTCGACGTGGACTTTGCCGACGGTCCACTCGGCGACGAGCGACCCGCCTTCGCGGGCGATCACGCGAACGTCGACGGGCTGTTTGCGGACGGGCGTCGCGGCGTCGAGATACGGGCGGGCGATTTTGTCGAGGTCGGGGTCGTGGGTGCGCCAGACGAGATCGCCAGAGCGGATGCGGCGCGTGTCAATCGAGCGATTGCCGAAGCGGAGCTCGAGTTGGCGATTGCGTGCGATGACCTCGAAGAGGCGGCCACCTTCTTCGGGCTCCTCGGGACTGCGCCAGTCTGCTGCGTCGAAGACGACGCCGTCGCCGGGCTTGAGCGGGGCGGGGTCGTGGGCGTCGCTGGGGTCGATGAGGATGGCCTCGTCGAGCACGCGCGCGACGCGTCCGATCCACACGCCGCGATGGCGGGGGGCGCGGCCGTGGACGACCTCCTGGTGATTCGTGCCGGTGAGGAAGTGGGGGCCGAAGCCACGTGAGTAGACCTGTTCGAGCTGTAGCTCGGCGGCGCGGTCGACGGTGACGTCGCGACCGGCCCAGGCTTGGTCGACAGCCTCGCGATAGGCGCGGGTGGTGAGGGCGACGTAGTCGGCGTCCTTATAGCGGCCTTCGATCTTGAGGGCGGCGATGCCGATGTCGACGATCTCGGGAACTTGGCGAAGGGCGAAGAGGTCGTCGGGCGAGAGGAGGTAGCGGGCGTCGGCGAGCGGGGCGCGTCCGCCGTCGACGATGAGGTCGTAGGGAAGGCGGCAGGCTTGGGCACACTGGCCGCGGTTGGCGCTGCGTCCGCCCCAAGCTTCGGAGGAGAAGCACTGACCGGAGTAGGCAACGCAGAGGGCGCCGTGGACGAAGATTTCGAGCTCGCAATCGGTCTCGCGGCGGATGCGGCGGATCTCGTCGAGCGAGAGTTCGCGGGCCAGAGTGACGCGGGCGGCGCCTAGGCGTTGCGCGAGGCGGACACCGTCGGCGCTGGTGACGCTCATCTGAGTGCTGGCGTGGAGCTCGAGGTCGGGCGCGATCTGGTGGGCGAGTTTGAGAATGCCGATGTCCTGGACGATGATGGCGTCGGCGCCGGCTTCGGCGATGGCGGCGAGCGTGCGGGCGGCCTCGCGAACCTCGTGATCGAAAACGAGCGTATTAAAGGTTACGAAGCCTTTGACGCCGCGGCGGTGCAGCGTGCGCATGACTTCGGGCAACTCGGCGAGGTCGAAACCGACTTTGGCGCGCGCGGTGAAGTGGTGGAGTCCGAAATACACGGAGTCCGCGCCTGCCTCGACGGCGGCGCGCAGTTGCGGCCAGTGACCGGCAGGGCTCATGATTTCGGGTTTACGGCGCAGGACCATCGGAGGGGGCTTCTCTCTATGGTAGCGCGACGGGCGTTACGATAGAGCCGATGCGCGCACTTCTGCTGCTCGTCCCGATGCTGGCGTTGGCCCAGAATTCGGTGAAATCGCCCGATGGCGCGATCGAACTTTCGTTCACCGCGGAGGGCGGACCGCTCGCCTACACGGTGAGCTTTCACGGTCGACCGCTGCTGTTGAAGTCGACGATGGCGCTGGAGGTGCAGGATCAGGCGCCGCTCGGTCCGGCGGTTCGGATCGCGAGTGCGCGGCCGGGGAAGGTCGACGAGACGTACACGATGCCGCACGGGAAATCGAATCCGGTGCGGAATCTGGCGAACACGCTGGCGATCGACGTCGAGGAGAGCGCCGGCGCGCGTCGCAGGTTCACCGTGGAGGCGCGCGCTTATGACGATGCGGTCGCCTTCCGGTACGCGATTCCGAACCAGAACTCGCTGACGACGCTGCGGCTGACGGGCGAGCGGACGGAGTTCCAGTTGGCGAAGGACGCGACGACGTACCCGCTGATCCTGCGGAATTTCCGGACGTCGTATGAGGACAACTATCACGTATTGCCGTTGAGCGCGCTGCAACCGGAGTCGCTGGTGGCCCTTCCGTTGCTGGCGGAGGTGCCGGGCGTGGGGTGGCTGGCGATCACGGAAGCGAATATCGATAACTACGCGGGGATGTACCTGCAGCACAACGGGTCGAATGCGCGGTCGCTGTTCTCGAAGCTGGCTCCGTCGGTGGACGAGCCGGGGATCGCGGTGTCGCGTGCGACCCCGGCGAACTCGCCGTGGCGGGTCGTGATGATCGGGGCACAGGCGGGACGGCTGGTGGAGTCCAATGTGGTGATCAATCTGAATCCGCCGTCGAAGATCGCGGACACGTCGTGGATCAAACCGGGGAAGACGACGTGGGACTGGTGGTCGGGGAGCTTCGCGGAGGGCGTGAATTTCCAGCCGGGGATGAACACGGCGACGATGAATCACTACATCGATTTCTCCGCGGCGAACGGGTTCGAGTACATGCTGATCGACGCGGGTTGGGCCAAGCGCGGCGCGGGTCCGAACGATTCGGGGAGCGACCTGACGGCGACGAGTCCGAATATCGACATGCCGGCGATTCTGGCGCACGCGCGGGAGAAGAAGGTCGGGGTGTGGCTGTGGGCGCACTGGTCGGACATCAATCGGCAGATGGACGAGGTGTTTCCGCTGTTCGAAAAATGGGGCGTGAAGGGCGTGAAGATCGACTTCATGGACCGCGACGATCAGTGGATGGTGAACTACTATCGGCGCGTCCTGGAGAAGGCGGCGGCGCACCATCTGATGATCGATTTTCACGGCGCGTTCAAGCCCGACGGGGTCCGGCGCACGTGGCCGAATCTGATGACGCGGGAGGGCGTGATGGGGCTCGAATACTCGAAGTGGAGCGCGCGGATCACGCCGGATCACAATGTGATGCTGCCGTTCACGCGGATGCTCGCGGGGCCGCTGGACTATACGCCCGGCGGGTTCCGGAACGTGACGAAGGAGCAGTTCGAGAGCCGTAATCTGAAGCCGATGGTGATGGGGACGCGCGCGCATCAGCTCGCGCTGTACGCGATCTTCGAGAGCGCGTTCCAGATGGCGTCCGATTATCCCGAGGCGTACCAGGGACAGCCGGATTTCGAGTTCATTAAGGCGGCGCCGACGGCGTGGGACGAAACGCATGTCGTGAACGGCAAGCCGGGCGATTACATTACGGTGGCGCGCCGGCGAGGTCGCGAATGGTTCATCGGAAGCATCACTGGATGGCATCCGAACGAGCTGGATATTCCGCTGGAGTTTCTCGGGCGCGGGGACTTCTTGGCGGAGGTGTATGCGGACGCGGCTGACGCGGACACGAATCCGACGCATACGGCGCGGGAGACGAAGAAGGTGACGGCGTCGACAGTGCTGCACGTGAAGCTGGCGAACGGCGGCGGGGCGGCGATTCGGGTGCGACCGGCGCAGTGAGGTCGCTGGTCCTAGTTGCGACGTGGGCGGTTGCGGCGGCGGCTCAGCCGTTGTGGCAGCCGCCCAAGCCATCGACCGTACAGCCTCCGAAAGCTCCGTTCACGTTCGTGCGCGAGGATCTGAGCGGGACCCAGCCAAAACTGTTCGTGCGCGACGCGGCGGGCGCGAATTGGAACGTGAAGTTCGGGTACGAGGTCCATAACGAGTCGTTCTGCTGGCGGATCGTGGAGGCCTGCGGGTACTTCGCGGAGCCGAGCTTTTTTGTGGCGGAGGGGAAGGTCGAAGGCTTCACCGGGATGAAGCGGGCGGGGTCGGTGCAGGTCGACGGGAGATTCACGGCGGCGCGCTTCCAGTATCGCGATCCCGCGTTGAAGTTCCGGAGCGATCGGAATTGGCGATGGGATCGGCGGCCATACGCGGGGACGAAGGAGTTGAGCGGGCTGAAGGTCCTGATCATGTTGTTCTCGAACTGGGACAACAAGGACGGCCGGGTGAAGGACGGTCCGAATACGGCGTACTTCGAGGAGCACGGGAAGCTGGAGGCGGCGTTCACCGACTGGGGGTCGGGGATGGGGAAGTGGGGGTCGACGGCGGGGTCGAACTCGAACTGGAATTGCGCGGACTATACGGCGCAGACCCCGGAGTTCGTGAAGGGCGTGGCGCGGGGGTCGGTGGTATTTGGGTGGTCGGGGGCGATCAATGAGGGGTTCAAGGATGGCATTCGGCCGGCGCACGTCGCGTGGTTGATGCAGTATTTGGGGAAGGTGACGGACGAGCAGTTGCGCGAGTGGTTGAAGGCGGCAGGCGGGTCGGACGCGGAGGTCACGTGCTTCTCGGGGGCGCTGCGGGGGCGGATTGAGGCGCTGCGGCGGCTGGGGCGGTGAGGGGGCGCTACATTGCCCATTGTCTGTTGGGGAGACGTAGCGGCTATTCAGTGAGTGGCGGCATATGAGAAGGTAAAGCCCGCGACCTATCCCTCCTCTGGGAACGCGACCATAGAGGCCACAGTTCGGTCAGACGGGCGCTTCCAATACCAGTGTGGGCGAGGAAAGTGAGGCCGTCAATGATGTTCTTTCTGAGATGGCCAAGACTCGAACAAATCACGGCTGCCAGCCAGTTCACCAGCGCATGAGTCCGTCCGCGACAGGAGGTTGGTCACGAGCACCGAACCCGCGACGGGCTCAGTGATCGCGTTCTGCTGCGGCGCTAAACTGTGACGCCAGCGAGTCAAGCTCGCCGATCGACAGAAACCGGGTGGAGCCGTAGACAAGCGTCCACTGGCCCACTTCTTCGGTGGCAACCTCCGGCCCGAACAGAGACCAACCGAAGTCATAAGGTCCACTTCGCGCCGCAACTACCGTACGATGACGGCGACGACGTCCGTAGCCAACCGTGCAATCAAATAGGACTAGGTCCTTGCTGGTTTCTCCTGCCGGCGGCGCCACCAAGGTTCGTCGAATTGAATGAATGAACCGGCAAGCTTCCGATCGACGGCAAGGTACGATCCCGGGCACAGATGCGCCAAGGTAGTTGAACTTCCACTTCTCTGCCAATTGCCGAAATTGGGTTGTCCGTGCGCGCTCCTGGAGGGCTCGCCAGACTATCGCGCCAAGGAAGTATACACAGAAGAGGTAGAGGAACAGTCCGCCCCCGCCTGGCGTTGCTGACGAAATCGGTCCCAACCACGCGCCTACTGCTTCTGTGATCCTCATCGCGTACTTCAGAATCTATCGATTCGCGAAGAAGCAAATCACTGCAACCGAAATGGCGCAAATGGCCGGTGCTGTCGCGACAAGTTTCAGGCGATCGCCGGCCGGCCGTATAACCGCGCCGGCTTCTTCAATCATGACCATCAGATAGTGGTCGCCCTCGCGGAGCTTCTCTACGGCCTCGTTCCAGAGATCGTGATCGTCTGCCGACTCTCGCCGTCCTCGGGCGCGGAGTTGGCGAACGATCCTTACGATCTTCTTCTCATAGCGGGCCTGATCGTAATCGCGGTCGAAAGTCGTGTGCACTTCGCCGATGTCCGGCAACGTCCAGTCTGCTTCGGAGAAGTAGAGCATCTTCTGCTCGATTTGCGAAAGCGATACCCCTTCCCGGCTCGCCTGTTCCGTGATCTTGCCCACCAGGAACTCCTTTGCTTCGCGCGTCGTTGCGAAATGTCGCACGTCTTGATGTTATCTCCCCTCAACGTGAAGGGCGGCAGACGGGAACCGTTTTGAACACGTTCAGATTATCCTTGACTGTGGGGCCCGTCGGGCGCAGTATTGAATTTGAACATGTTCAATTAGTCAGGACATGCTTCAAGAGAGGATGCGAAATGCACATTGTGATTTGCTATGCGACGTACCTGACGGTCAGCGTCGCGGTGACCATCTGGGTCGCACAGACGCTGCGGCGAAACGGCCGTTCGTTTCTGGTCGACGCCTTTCACGGCAATAGCGAGTTGGCCGATTCAGTGAATCATCTGCTGGTTGTCGGCTTCTACCTCATCAACGTCGGCTACGTCACTCTGGCACTGCGGACCACGGCGCGGGTGGAGGATGCGAGGGCGGCGATCGAGTTGTTCTGCGACAAGATCGGCTTGGTGCTGCTGGTGCTCGGCGCGATGCACTTCATGAATCTCTACGTCTTCAACCGTCTGAGACAGCGCGGGCGGGCGGACCTGCGGCCGCCGATTCCGCCGGATGGGCGGCTTTCGCTGCCGTCGGAGTTGTGAAATGGAACCGGTCAGGAGTCTCACCGTTCTCTACGATCCCGCTTGCGGGCTTTGCGCCACGGCCAAAGCTTGGATCCTGGGGCAACCTTCGCTGGTGGGTCTGGAGTTCGTCGACGCGACCTCGCACGCGACACGGGTGAAGTATCAGCAACTGCCGCCGGGTGAGTTGGCCGTCATCGCCGACACCGGCGAAGTCTGGCTGGGGAATCGCGCGTGGATCGTTTGCCTCTGGGCGCTGCGGGATTACCGCGGCCTTGCGTTCCGACTCACGACTCCCGGCCTGCTACGATTGGCCCGTCAGGCTTTCTCGGCGGTCTCGCGGAATCGGCTCGCACTGTCGCGCCTGCTGGAACTCCCCAGCGAGCGGGACCTCGAGCGGAGCCTCATGAAGGAGGGCGTGCCTCAGTGCCAGACCAGCCGGACGTAAAACCGGCGCCGAAGAGCGAGGAAACACGGCGACGGATTCTCGGAGCCGCGCTCAAGCTGTTTCAGGAGCGCGGCTTCGACGCCGCTACGATGCGGGACATCGCCACCGAGGCGCGCATGGCGACCGGGGCAGCCTATTACTATTTCCCGTCGAAGGACGCGATCGTGATGGAGTTTTACCGCCGGTCTTCGGTGGAGATGCAGCCGCAATTGGAAGCGGCACTGGAGCAGGGCGGCGGCCTCGAACAGCGGCTCGCCGCGCTGATTCGCGTCAAGTGGGCGCATTTCGGGCCTCACCGCGGCGTGCTGCGGGCGCTCCTGCGCAACGGCGCCGACCCGGCCTATCCGCTGTCGCCGTTCAGTCCGGAGACACGGGAAATCCGCGCTGTCGACATCGAGTGGTTCCGACAGAGCCTCGCGGATTGCGGAGCGCGGATTCCCAAGGATCTGGCGCCGCACCTGCCGGATTTCCTCTGGTTCTTCCAAATGGGCGCGATCTATTTCTGGGTGATCGACGAGTCGCCCGGACAGGCCAACAGCGACCGGCTGCTCGCGATCGCGACGAAGAGCCTGATCGCGCTGATCCGAATTTCAGCGCTGCCTTTGATGCGGCCGGTCCGGAAAACGGCGCTCGAGGTGTTTCAGATCGTGAAGGGAACCGCTGCGTAGCGGAACCGGCTACGATCCCTTATCCCTGCGGCCGGTTCTTGGCCTGCTCCATCGCGATCTGGTTGATGTGAGACAGCGCTTTGGCGCCGGAGGCGCCTTCGATGGCTTTGACGGCGATGTCCTGCACTTGCTGCTTGGCGTCCGCCAACTGTTTCTCGATGGCCGCGATCTGCGCGGTCTGACGCGCGACCACTTCCTCGAGGGATTTGACCTGCATTTCCGCCAGCCGGCGCTCCGTCTCGGCGTCCTTCTTAAGGACCAGCATCTGCTGCTCGAGCCGCGCTTCGGTCTCGCGGCGCGCCTGCTCGGCCGCGGTCTGCGCTTCCTTCTGCAGACGGGCGGGGAAACCCTCGGCGTCCTTGCGCAGACGCGCGAACTCCTCCTCCTGCTCTTTTAACGCAGCCTCGCGCTGCTTCCAGCTCTTTTCGAGTGTCTCCTGCTTCTCCTGATTCTTCTTCTCGAGGAGGCGCTGGTCCTCGTCGTATTTGTCCTGGGCTTTCTTGCGTTCGAGCGTCTTCTTGTACTCGAAATCCTCGATTTCGCGCTGTCGCTGTTTCTTGAGCGACTCGTCCTGCTCCTTGCGGTCGCGTTCGACGCGCGCCGATTCGAGTTCCCAAGCCGCACGCTCGGCGGCGATCTCCGATTCCAGTTGCTGCTTCTCGCGGGCGTAGTCCTGGACCATTTGATCGAGCGCGGTCGCCGCGACATCGATCTTGTGGAGCCTCTCCAGTTCTTTCCGCTCCAGTTCGACGGCTTCGCGGACGGAGCCCAGCAGTTGCACCTCGTCCGTTAATTTGCCCGAGACATCGGCGAGTGCCCTGGAAACGTCGAGCCCAAGTCCCGAAATCCGTTTCACGACTGCTTCGACGGTGACACCGTCCACCGCCTGCCGCACTTCGGCCTCCCGGATGCGGGCGACCTCGTCGGCCTTGGCGTCGGGCGCTTCGCGCGCGGCGTCGGTCTGCTGCTGGATTTCCTCGAACTCCCGCTGCAGGTCGGCCTTGCTCCGCTTTGCTCGGACGGGCGGTTTGGTTGCTCTGGGGGGCATAGATGCGTCCTTTCAGTGGCAGGGTAGCAAACCGCGATGGGAAATGGAGCATGAGGTAGAGGTGAATCGCGCCGTCCGGCAGAACTCGCTTGACAGGTCCCAGATCCGTATTGTGGTATTCTGTTTAGGTACCAAATCGAGATTAAGAGAAGACAAGGAGCAGTATCAGTAGAATGGCACTGGCGATCGAAGCAAAGCGGCAGATTATATCCACGAATCAGAAGCACAAATCTGATACGGGGTCGCCAGAAGTACAGATTGCTCTTCTGAGCCGTCGCATTACCGAGCTCACGGAGCATTTCAAGACGCATAAGAAGGACCACGGCTCCCGTCGCGGGTTGCTGACTCTGGTCGCTAAGCGTCGCCGGCTTCTAACGTACCTGAAGGACAAGAGTCCCGAACGCTACAAGGCGCTTCTGCTGCAATTGGGCATCCGCCGCTAGTCCATTCTGTCGATTCGCGCTGTGTGCTTAGCGCTTTCGATACATCCCTACCCGGTTGGGACACGCGCGGGGCGCGTAGCCTCGAAGTGTATCCAGCCACCATCCTGTCAACTCCAGTCTCAAACGGCGCTCCCTCGGGCGCGCCGATTCGTGACTGGCAGGCATCCGCAACGGGCCTGCCGAGGTTGGAGGTAAGAAAGATTCATGCCACATACAGTTGAAATAGACCTGGGAGGCCGCATCATCACCCTGGAAACGGGGCGGATGGCCAAACAGGCGAACGGCTCGGTAGTCGTTCGTTCCGGTGATTCCGCGGTCCTGGTGACCGCTTGCATGGCGGAAAACCCCAAGCCGGCCGCCGCCTTTTTCCCGCTCACGGTCGATTACCGCGAGTACACCTACGCCGCCGGAAAGATTCCGGGCGGCTTCATCAAACGCGAGGGACGTCCCTCCGAAAAAGAGATTCTCACCAGCCGGCTCATCGACCGGCCGATCCGTCCGCTGTTCCCCGACGGATTCATGAATGAAACCCAGGTCATCGCGATGGTTCTCTCGGCGGATCCCGAGCAGGATCCGAATTCGCTGGCGATCGTGGGCACGGCCGCTGCGCTGGCCATTTCCGATATCCCGTTCGAGTATGTCCTCGCGGGCGTCCGCGTCGGTATGAAGGACGGGCAGTACATCGCCAATCCGACCTATACCGAGGGCCGCGAATCGACGCTGAACATAGTCGTTGCCGGAACGGAAGAAGGCATCGTGATGGTCGAGGCCGGCGCGAAGCAGGTCTCGGAAGCCGATGTCATCGGCGCGATCGACTTCGGGCACCAGTGCTGCCAGAAAATCGCCAAGGCGATTCGCGACCTGATGAAGGTCGCGGGCAAAACCAAGCGCGTCTTCAAATCGCCGGAGCGCAATCCCGAGATCTACGCGCAGGTCGAGAAGGACTTCCGCGCCGATCTCACCGACGCGCTCAACACCGAGAAGCATCCGAAGCTCGAGAGCTACGGCCTCCTCTCGGCGCTCAAGAAGCGCGTCGTAGAAGCCCAGCCGGTCGAGACGGCCGAAGAAGCGGTGAAGTGCCTGGAAGCGCTCAAGGAGCGCATCTTCCGCGACGAGATGCTCAAGAAGCATCGCCGTCCGGACGGCCGCGCCTTCGACGCGGTCCGCGAGATCACGATCGAAACCAACGTCCTGCCCCGGACGCACGGCTCGGCGCTGTTCACGCGCGGCGAGACGCAGGCGCTGGTCACGGTCACGCTCGGCACCAAGGACGACGAGCAGCGCATCGAGCTGTTGGAGCCCGGTGAGGCCTCCAAGCGCTTCATGCTGCACTACAACTTCCCGCCGTTCAGCGTCGGCGAAGTCGGCTTCATGCGCGGCCCCGGCCGCCGCGAAATCGGCCACGGCGCCCTGGCGGAACGCGCGCTTACCGCGATGATTCCGTCGGAGGACTCGTTCCCGTACACGCTCCGCGTGGTCAGCGACATTCTCGAATCGAACGGTTCGAGCTCGATGGCGACGGTCTGCGGCGCTTCGCTCGCTCTCATGAGCGCGGGCGCTCCGCTGACGGCTCACGTCGGCGGCGTCGCGATGGGTCTGGTGCTGGAGGGCGACAAGTATGCCATCCTGACCGACATCGCGGGCGCGGAAGATCACTACGGCGATATGGACTTCAAGGTCGCCGGCACCCGCGAGGGCATCACGGGCCTGCAGATGGATATCAAGGTCCCGCGCGTCAGCATCGCGACCCTCAAGGAAGCGCTGGAACAGGCGCGCCGCGGCCGGCTGCACATCCTCGACAAGATGTACGAGGCGCAGCCCGCGGCAGCCACTGCGATGTCGCAGTACGCGCCGCGTATCTACACCCTCCACATCCCGACCGATAAGATTCGCGACGTGATTGGACCAGGCGGCAAGGTGATCCGCGGGATCATCGAGCAGACCGGGGTCAAGATCGACGTGGAAGACGACGGCACGGTGCATGTCGCATCGGCGGACGAAGCGTCGGCGCGGAAGGCCCTCCAGATCATCTCCGACCTCACGGCTTCGGCCGAGATCGGGAAGACGTATCTGGGCAAGGTGGTCCGGCTGGTCGACTTCGGCGCGTTCGTCGAGATCTTCCCGGGGACCGACGGTCTGCTGCACATCAGCGAGATCGCCGAGAACCGGATCAAAGATGTCCGCGACGAGCTGAAGGAAGGCGACCAGATCCTGGTCAAGGTCCTGGCTCTCGAAGGCAACAAGATCAAGCTGAGCCGGAAAGCGGTGCTCAAAGAGCAGCGCGAGAAGCTCAAGACGCCTACGACGAAGTAGTCGGAACCGTCCGCAGTTTTCAGCCCCGCCCGGCCGCAAGGTCTGGCGGGGTTTTGTTTTTGGGGCGAAGAGGAGGCGGGACATTGGACAATGGGGTGCGATGGACGACTTCCCTGCATTCATGAAGCAGTCAGCGAATCGGATTGCGACGGCGGCGCAGGCGACACCAGGGGCCGAAGGGTACGTATTCGACGGGGCGGATGGTAGCCAGATGGCATTCTGGACTTGCCGCGAGACGACCGCGTCGACCGAACATGTCCACGACTACGACGAGTATATGGTGGTTGTGCAGGGCTGCTATACGCTCCTCATCGACGGCGGGCGCATCCCACTGAACGCCGGGCAGGAATTCGTCATCCGGCGAGGCGTCCGGCACGGCGGCGAGGCGGTGGCTGGAACGCGCACGATTCACATGTTCGGCGGCCATCGCGCGGATCGGGCCTAAAGTTTTCGCGGAAGACCACCGATCTGTGGTGCATGAAGCGCATTTTGCCGCTGCTCCTTTGGGCGGCCGCAGCAGCAGCCCAGTCGGCGGGCCCGAGCGTTACGCCTACCTCGCTCGCCTTTACCTATCAGGTGAACAGCACGACCCTGCCCGCGGCGGGGAAGCTGAACGCTACGCTGCCGGCGGCGACTGCCTCGGCGACACTGGCGGTCGCGGTGGTGTCCGCTCCGCAGGGGTGGCTCACAGTGACGCCCGATACCGGCCACTCTCCGCTGCCTCTGACGGTCACGGTAAACCCGACCAGCCTAACGCCCGGGAGCTATTCCGGGACCATCACCATCAACACGGTCCCGCCCGGCAGTAATCCGGCGGTCGTCTCGGTGACGCTGTCGATCTCGAATCCCCCGTCGACCCTGATCGTCACGTCGCCATCGGGTAACTATACGCCCCCGTCTTCCGGGACGGCGTCTCCGACGCTGACGTTCACGTACACGACCGGCACCGCCGCCACGATCCCGGGCACCGCGGAGTTGGACGTGGCGTCGAATGGAGACATCATCCCGTTCAATGTCGCGGCTTCGTTGGCTGGCGGAAAGGCGGGGAGCGGGGCCACCAGCGGGGTGTGGCTGCGCGTCAACGGGTCCGGGCAACTGCCGAACTTACAGACCAGTGGGGTGGCGCTGTCGGGATCCTACGTGCCCATCTTCGTGACGCTGGACATCGCGATCGTCACGACGCTCAATCCCGGGAGTTACGCGGGACAGATCACGGTGACGGGGTCAAATACGGGGAACGGGTCGGCGACCATTCAGGTGAATCTCGTCGTCTCGGCAGGCCCTCCGACACTGGACGCCAGCTTTCCGCTCTTCCCCGCGAGCGTGATCGCCGCGCCCTTGATCGACCCGGTGGTTACGATTTACGGGGACAACTTCTTCACGACGTCTGTAGTGACGTTACAGCAGGCGCCGAATCCGCCGATTACGCTGAACTCGACACTGCTCAGCCGCAAGGTATTGCAGGCGACGATCAAGGCGGCTTATCTGACACCCGGGGCGGGCGCGACGTATCCGATCACGTGGTTGCTGGCGGTGACCAACCCCGCGCCGCCGAACAATCCGGCGCAGGCTCCAGCGAGCACGACGTTCACGGTCACCAGCCCCACGCAGCCGGGGATCACGTCGGTGGTCAATGCGGGGAGTTTCTTGCCGAGTTCGATCCAGACCGGAACGGGAGCGAACCCGGTGCCGGCGAATGCGACATCGATATCGCCGCGGCAGATCATTTCGATCTTCGGGCAGAATCTCGGGCCTGTGGCCGTCACGCCGACGGTAGCGGTCGGCACTCCTCCCGTGTATCCGACGACTGCGGCCGGGGTCCAGGTACTGTTCAAGTACGGCAACCCGCTGGTCACGGTCGCGGCGCCGATCATCATGACGTCGGGGAATCAGGTGAACTGTATCGTGCCGATCGAATTGGCGACTGCGATCGGAGCAGCGAGTCCGAATGCGATCGTTCAGGTCAGCAATAGCGGCTCGTTGACACCGCCGTTCCCGCTCACGGTGGTGACGGAAGACCCTGGCGTCTTCACGTTCGGCGGACTGGGACAAGGTCAGGCGGCGGTGCTCAACTACGACAACTCAACGGGGTCGTACACGATCAATGGGGGCAAGGCGGCAGCGCCGCGGGGGTCGACCATCTCGATCTATGTGACCGGCATGGGCGATCTCCTGACGCCTCCGGCAGTGGCGAATGGCGAGGTGGCCTCGACCGCCACGAAACTGGCGGATAATACGGCGCGGGTCGATATCGACGGACAGCCGGCGGTGGTGAGCTATGCGGGAACGTCGCCGGGCGCGGTCGCGGGACTGGTGCAGATCAACGCAATCGTGCCTCCGACGGTGCGGACCGGGGCGGCAATATCGTTGACGGTGTCGATCGGAAGCGCGGTGGCATCGCGGCGGAGTCAGCCGGCCGTGACGATCGCGGTGAAGTAGCGTTTAGTGGCGCGCAGCGATCTTGCGTTCGAGGGCGTCCATGAGGCGCTTTTCGACGTCCGGAGGGACGGGCTGCGGGTCCATACCCTTGTAGATCTGGATCGTCCTTTTCGTCGTGTCGGCGATTACCCAGCAGTTGGGGCACTCCGCGATGTGGGTCTCCAACTTCGCCCGGAGCTCGCGGTCCATGTCTTCGTCGAGGAAGTCGCTCAACTCGTGCAGGAAGTCTTTACATGTAAGCAAAGGCGTCGTCCCCCTTGCGCTTGAAGAATCGGGTCAGCTTTTCGCGAAGCTGCAAACGCGCGCGCAGCAGCCTGCTCTTGACGGCCGGGATGGATAACCCGAGCGCTTCGGCCGTCTCTTCGGTCGACATGTCCTCGATGTCGCGCAGCACGAACACCGAGCGGTACGGCGGCTCCAGACTTTGGATGGCCGTATCCAGGATTTTGCCGAGCTCTTCCCGCGAGAAGTGCTGCTCGGGGTCCTCGCCCCAGGCGGCGATCTCGCGGACCACTGTGTCCTCGCCCGTGTCGATCTGCTCGTCAAGCGACACCGACTTGTCCGTCTTGCGGCGGCGGAGTTTCATGAGCGCCTGGTTGACCGCGATCCGAACGATCCACGTATAAAACTTGGAATCGCCCTTGAACTGGTCCAGATGCTCGTAGGCCTTCATGAATGTCTCTTGCAGCACATCCTCGGCGTCTTCCCGGTTTTGGGTGATGTGTTGCGCGAGCCGGAAAATCTTGCCTTCGTAGCGGCGTACGAGCTCGGCAAACGCACGCGTGTCTCCATCACGCGCCTGCGCGAGCAAGACGCCTTCATCGATTCCCGCTTGGCTGGTTACTGCCATGGTCCGTTGCATTCATGATAGCGCGAGAGTCAAATCTGACGCAGAGACACAGAGACGCTGAGAAACGCACAGAGAACGCAAACACATTTGTCATGTGTGTTCCTCTGCGTCTCCGCGCCTCTGCGTCAAAGTTTTGCTCGTGATACCCTGAAATTTCCCCTATGAGCAACATCGAGATCACTCTGCCCGACGGCAGTAAACAGTCGGTGGCGGCGGGCATTACCCCGCTCGACGTCGCCAAGTCGATCAGCCCCCGGCTGGCCGACGCCGCGATCGTCGCGAAAGTGAACGGCGACTTGTACGACCTCACGCGTCCGCTCGAACAGAACGCCACGCTCGAGATCCTGACCAACAAGAATCCCGAGGCACTAGAGGTCTACCGCCACTCGACGGCTCACCTGCTGGCCGCGGCTGTGCTCGAGCTCTATCCGGACACGCAGCTCGGCATCGGTCCGCCGATCGAGAACGGCTTCTATTACGATTTCGACCGCGCCACGCCCTTCACTCCCGAAGACCTCGAGAAGATCGAAAAGAAGATGTGGGAGATCCAGCAGCGGGACCTCCCGTACGAGCGCGTCTACACCAAGAAGGAAGAGGGCCTCCAGAAGTATTCCGAGGCGTGGATGAAGTGCGAGCTGATCGACGAGCGCGCGGGCGAGATCTTCACCGAATACACACTCGGCCCGAAGTTCATCGACTTCTGCCGCGGACCGCACGTCCCGAACACCGGCAAGATCAAAGCGTTTAAGCTGCTCTCGATCGCCGGCGCCTACTGGAAGGGCGACGAGCACAACAAGCAACTGCAGCGCATCTACGGCACCGCGTGGTTCACCCCCAAGGACCTCGAAGAGTACATCAAACAGGTCGAGGAGGCCAAGAAGCGCGACCACCGCAAGCTCGGCAAGGAGCTCGATCTTTTCAGCATTCAGGAGCTCGCCGGACCCGGGCTGATCTTCTTCCATCCCAAGGGCGGCATCATCCGCAAGCAGGTCGAAGACTGGATGCGCGACGAGTATCTGAAGCGCGGCTACTCGCTGGTCTACACGCCGCACGTGGCGCGCTTCGACCTCTGGAAAACCTCGGGGCACGCGGGCTTTTATGCCAACAACATGTTCACCCGGATGGAGCTGGACGACGCCGAATACCAGCTCAAGCCGATGAACTGCCCGTTCCACATTCTGATTTACGCGGACAAGCAGCATAGCTATCGCGACCTGCCGGTCCGCCTCGGGGAACTGGGCACGGTTTACCGGTACGAACGCTCCGGCACGTTGAACGGCCTCTTCCGCGTCCGCGGCTTCACCCAGGACGACGCGCACATCTTCTGCCGGCCCGACCAGGTCGAGGATGAGGTTGTCGATTGTCTGCAGTTCGCGATCGACACTCTCCATACCTACGGCTTCGAGAAGTACACTGCCGAAATCTCGACTTGGGACGGCGGCGCGAGCGGCAAATACGACGGGACGCCCGACCAGTGGGAGCTCGGCGAAAACGCGCTGCGCCGCGCCACCGACCGCCTGAAGATCGCAGCCAAAGTGGTCCCCGACGAGGCGGCGTTCTACGGTCCCAAGATCGACGTAAAACTGGTCGACGCGATCGGACGTCCGTGGCAGCTCTCGACGGTGCAGTTCGACTTCACGCTGCCGCGTCGCTTCGGCCTGGAATACATCGGCGAGGACAACAAGCCGCATCAGCCGATCATGGTGCACCGCGCGCTGTACGGATCGATCGAGCGGTTCTTCGGCATTTTGATCGAGCACTACGCGGGCGCGTTCCCGATCTGGCTGGCGCCGATCCAAGCCATCGTGCTGCCGATCACCGACAAACAGAACGACTACGCGAAGGGGCTGGTGAAACAACTGGAGGAGGCCGGCATCCGCGCGACTCTCGACGAACGCAACGAGAAGGTCAACTTCAAAATCCGCGAGGCGCAGTTGCAGAAGATTCCGTTCATGCTGGTGGTGGGCGGACGCGAGGCGGAAAACGGCCAGGTCTCGGTGCGCAACCGCAAGCACGGCGATCAGGGCGTGAAGCCCGTCGCAGAAACGATCGCCGCCATCCGCGCGCTGATCGACTCGAAAGCCGTCAGCGAGTAGATGTTCGCCACGGCGGAGGCAACGGCGCGTTACGCCGGCCGCTATCCGGAGTTCCGGGACGCCGGTTTCTACCGGACCGTCCGCAATTTGCAGGTGTCGAGCCTCGGCATCGGGACCTATCTCAACGCGAGCGTCGAGGCTCTCACCGCGGCGCTAGACGGTGGGGTCAACTTCGTCGATTCCGCGATCAATTACCGCAATCAGCAGTCCGAGAGGGACATCGGCGCTGCGCTGAAGCGGGCGCAGCGCGATGAGATCGTGGTGTGCACGAAAGCCGGGTTCCTTACGCCCGGCGCCGTCCCCGACTTCCTCGAACCGCGCGACGTGGTGGGCGGCATGCACTCGATGGACCCGCACTTCCTGGCGGACCAGATCGACCGCAGCCGGGCGAATCTGGGCGTCGACACCATCGACGTCTTCTACCTGCACAATCCCGAAACTCAGCTCGGATTCCGCACACGCGACGAGTTCGAGGGCCGCATCCGGCACGCCTTCAGCGAACTGGAGCGGCAGGTGGAGAAAGGGAAGATCCGCTGGTACGGCGCCGCGACGTGGGACGGCCTCCGCAAGAAGGACGCGCTGAGCCTGCCGCGACTCGCCGAGCTCGCAGTCGAAGAGGGCGGCCGTGACCATCACTTCCGCTGGATCCAACTGCCGTTCAATCTCGCGATGGTCGAGGCGTACGTCGATCATCCGGAGAGCGTGTTGCAGGCGGCGGAGCGGCTCGGGATCGCAGTGGTCGCGAGCGCCTCGCTGGCGCAGAGCCGCGTCCTGAACCAGATGCCGGACTCGGTGCGCGAACTGCTGCCGGGACTGGCGACGGACGCGCAGCGCGCGATCCAATTCACGCGCTCGACGCCCGGGATCGCGGTCGCGCTGGTCGGGATGGGGACGCCGGCGCATGTAGCGGAGAATGCCGGGGTCGCGCGCGTGCGGCCGGCGAAGCCCGAGGAATACCGGCGCTTTTTCCGATGATGACCGCGGTCGAGCTCGCCGATGTCGAAGCGCTCCCGAATCAGCCGGCGGTATTCCTCCTTTCCTTTCCCGAAGGTCCGCCGTATCTCTCGAAGACGGGACTGTTGCGGCGCCGCTTACTGCGGCTGCTGCGATTGCCGAACCTGCGCGAGCGGGTCGAGCGGATCGAGTATCAACTGACGGGGTCGGGCTTCGAATCGACGGTCGTACATTACGAGCACGCGCGGCAACTCTTCCCGGAGACCTATCTGCAGCGGACCAAGCTGCGCATGCCGCCGTACGTGAAGATCGTCCTCAACAACGATTTCCCCCGGAGCCACATCACGACGCATCTGACGCGAACACCGGCGGTGTATTTCGGGCCGTTTCGATCGCGCGTGTCGGCGGAGCGGTTCGAGGCGCAGTTCCTGGACCTGTTCCAGATGCGGCGCTGCCAGGAGGACCTGCTGCCGTCCCCCGAGCATCCGGGCTGCATTTATGGCGAGATGGGGATGTGTTTGCGACCGTGCCAGGAAGTGGTCGGGATCGGGGAGTACCGGCACGAGGTGGACCGCGTCGTTGAGTTTCTGCGGACCGGCGGCCGGTCGCTGGCGGAAGCGATCGAGCGGTCGCGAGACCGCCTCAGCGAAGAGATGATGTTCGAGGAGGCCGCGCGGCAGCACAAGCGCCTGGAGAAGGTGAACGAAGTCCTGAAGTTGAGCGATGAACTGGCGCGCGATGTGGACCGGCTGAGCGGGGTCGCCATTACGCCGTCGCTGGCCGCGGATGCGGTCGAGATGTGGTTCGTGCGGGACGGAAATTGGCACGAGCCGCGGCGCTTCGCGTTCGAAGTCGAAGAGGGCAAGCCCGTATCGCTCGACCGGAAACTGCGCGAGCTGTTCGCGGAGACCGCGCCGCGCCGGGCGACGGTGCGAGACCGGCAGGAGTACCTGGCGTTATTGGCGCGCTGGTATTACTCGACGTGGCGCGACGGCGAGTGGCTGCCGCTCGACGGTCCCGAACTGCCGTACCGCAAGCTGGTCAACGCGGTGCATCGGGTGGCGCGCCGTAGCGTATAATTGATCCTCATGAAAGAGTGGGGGTTCGCGCAGACGGACGCTTCGCAGCAGATGGCGGAGCTACACTTCTTCTCGGTGCTCAAAAAGCACGCGGGCGGCGAGGTCGAGTTCGTGATCACGGTCAAGGAATTCATCACGCCGCAGGAGCCGACGATGCGGTTCTTCGCGCAGACGGACAAAGAGACCAACCAGAAAACGCTGCCGATCCGGCCCTCGGGCTGGGGTAAGACACTACTGGAGGCTCTCTCCGAATGTATGCGGAATCTGAACCGTTTTCCCTACGAAGGCGCCGACTCGGCTGAAGTCTAACGACGAGTTGTGGGTAGCCGAGAGTCCCACTAACCGCGGAGACGCAGAGGGCGCGGAGGAAGCCGCGGAGAAAACATTCCAAACCGAGCGCAGAGGAAGCAGAGTTCGGTCGACTCGCGCCTCGGGACGCCGTGAAGAAAGGTGGGCCGATCTAGCGCGGCGGTTCCTGGCTCGACGCGGTGACGGGCGGCGATTCCCGTTGCGCCTTCGCCATCCCGGCATCCATCGCCAGATAGCCTGCCGTAATCGCAATAATCAGAAGCGCGCCGAAGAGGCGCGGGGGCGCGGGCACGGGGATGTCGAAGAAACGGCAGCTCACCCCCATGCCGAACGCCAGCAGCAGACTCAATACATCTTTAAGCATTCGAACTCGACTATAACGTATGGAGCCTCGTTAGAGGAACAGCCGTCCCGCCCCGGCCGCAGCCGCGAAACTGGCCAGGGCCTCGGCCTCGTCGTCGAAAGCGATGAACACGGTGTAGAGTTTCGTGACCTGGAGAAGGTCGTGCACCTTGGACTGCGGATGCAGCAGCTTGATATTGCCGGACATGTTGGTGACGGTGGCGTAGGCGCCTACCAGTTCGCCGAGCCCGGCGCTATCGATGTAGGTCACTTCCTTCAGGTTGACGAGGATGTTCTTCTGGCCGGAATTGACCAGTTCCTTGATGGAATTGCGGACGAGACCGGAACCTTCACCGAGGGTGATCCGTCCCGCCAGATCGATGATACTGACATCACCGACACGGCGCACCGCAGCCTTTAAGCTCATGGAGCCTCCGCCGATATTATTCACGTGATCGGAGGCCGGGGTCAAGCCCCGGGATCAAGCCCGGGCCCGCGGCACTAGGCGTCGACGTGGTCGCGGAAGTAGCGTTCGAGCGCCAGGCGGTTCTTCGGGGCCAATTCTCCGGACATGCGGCGCATCTCTTCGAGAGGCATGGGCTTGAACGCCTTCGCGACCGCGATGTTCTGCTCGACGTGCTCGACCTTGGGCATCCCGATGACGGTGGCGGCGACGGGAAGCGTCATCGAGTACTGGATCAGTTTCTCCGGCGGCGCCTGTCCGACGAGCGCGTCCTGCGCGAAGATCTTCATCGCGGTGACGCCCATCTTCTTCCTGAGAGCGACCGGGAGCGCCGTCGTTTCAAAACTCGACGTCGCGCCCTTGACCTGGCCGCGCATGGCAGCATTCAGCGCCATCTGCGTGCAATCGAAATCATGACGCTCGAGGGCGGTCTTGAGAACGTCGGGAAACGCGTGGCAGGTGACGCCGATAAAGCGCGCCATCTTCTGCTCCTTGGCTTTCACGGCCGCTTCATAGGCGCCGCCTTTGGCGGAGACGGCTTCGAGGTCGTCGGGACCCATCAGGGCGTGAATGTGGAGGAGGTCGACGTGGTCCACCTGGAGGCGTTTCAGGCTTTCGTCGAGGGTGCGCATGAAGTCGTCGTACTTGCGCGGACCGATCTTGCTCGCGAGCCAGAGACCCTTGCGCCCGCGCGTCTTGAGCAGTTTGCCGATCCGGATTTGGCTCTCGCCGTTCTTTCCGTAGCTGTCGGCGGTATCGATGTAGGTGATGCCCAGATCGAGGGCGTGATTCAGGACGCGGATACCCTCGTCCTCGGAGTACTGCAGGAAGCGGCTACCGCCGCCGAACGCGAGGATCGAGACTTGCGTGCCCGTGCTGCCGAGCGTACGCATCGGCATTCCGTTCGCCGAGATGAGGGGAGCCGCCGCGCCGATGGCCGCGGCGCCAAGAAAACCGCGCCTGGAAATGCCCATGGATGCCTCCACGCCGACGCTATCACGATTCGCCGAGAAGATGAAGCACGACAGTGCGGCGGTGAGGCCGCGTGCGGTGCTCGAAAACATAGACACCCTGCCACGTTCCGAGCGCGAGGCGGCCATGGTCGACCGGGATCGAGAGTTGCGTCAGCGTGAGCGCGGCGCGGATGTGGGCCGGCATGTCGTCAGGGCCTTCGACGGTGTGGCGGTAGAGCCGATTGTCCTCGGGCGCGAGCCGCCCGAAGAACTGATTGAGGTCGTACACGACATCAGGGTCGGCGTTCTCCTGAATCGTGAGGGACGCCGAAGTGTGCTGGATAAACACGGTCAGCAAGCCGGTCTGAACGCCCTGCGCGGCGACCCAACTCTCCAGCGAATCGGTGAATTCGTACAAACCCTTGCCTCGGGTCTCAATCTGGATGCGATGCACACGATTCAACACACTCTTATGGTATGCCGCGTAACGGAAGGAAACCGGCGCGGCCCGTAGGATAAGGACATGATTGACGAAGTGTTAGAGCGGCAGGATTGGCTGGAGCCGGTCGAATCGGGACTGCAGAAGGGCGTGGCCGGGGCGTTCGATTCGGCAGGATCGGCGGGCCAGGTGGCGCGGAACTTTCTGCACGGAGTGTGGCTCGGCCATCCGCTGCATCCCGTGCTGACCGATATACCGCTCGGGGCATGGACGGCCGCGGTAGTGCTGGACGCGATGGAGGCGGCGGGCAATCGCGGCTGCGCGCGCGGAGCGGATGTCGCGGTGCAGATCGGGCTAGCGGGAGCCGTCGGCGCCGCGGTCACGGGACTCACCGACTGGCAGGCGACGGACGGGCGGGCGCGGCGCACGGGGGTCGTACACGGGTTGCTCAACATCGCGGCGACATCGCTGTTCACGGGATCGCTGTTCGCGCGGAAGTCCGGAAATCGCGGACTGGGGCGCGGACTCGCGCTGACCGGATATGTGATCGGAGCAGCGTCGGCATGGCTGGGCGGCCATCTCGTCTACCGGGAGCAGATTGGCGTCGATCATGCGGCCGGAACAAATGCGCCGAAGGAGTGGACCGATGTGCGCGCGGCGAGCGTGGTGCGGGAGGGCGAACCTCGGCGCGCGGACGCCGAAGAAGCACGCGTATTGCTCGTCCGCCGCGGCGAGGAAATCTGCGCAATCGGTGAGGTGTGTTCGCATCTCGGCGGACCGCTGGCCGAGGGCAAACTGAACGGCGACACGATCGAGTGCCCCTGGCACGGGTCGCGATTCTGTGTGCGCGACGGCTCGGTGGTCGACGGTCCGGCTACGCACCCGCAGCCTCGATTCGAGGCGCGGGAGAGGGACGGGCGCATCGAGGTGCGAGCGCCGCGAGAACGTTGAAACAGAGCCGCGCACGAAAGTAAGCGGTTATTGCCGTAACCGAAAATGCCGATCCGCCGTGTCGCGGCGGCGCGACTGCAGCGGGGTGCGAGGCAACCGCTTACTAGCGTGGGCGGCTCTGTTTGACGGTCCTATTCCACCGTGACGCTCTTCGCGAGGTTGCGAGGCTGGTCGACGTCGCAGCCCCGGCGGACCGCGATGTGGTACGCCAGCAACTGGAGCGGCACGATCTCGAGGATCGGCGCCAACAGCTCCGATGTCGGCGGGATATCGATGACGACGTCGGCGGTCTTACGCGCTTCGTCGTCGCCCTGCGTGACGATCGCGACCACGATGCCTTCGCGCGCCTTCACTTCCTGGATGTTCGAAATCGTCTTCTCATAGAGGAGGCGGCTTTCGGCGCTGCTGGGATCGCGCGTCGCGATGATGACAACCGGAAGATTCTCGTCGATCAGGGCGTTGGGGCCGTGCTTCATCTCGCCGGCGGGGTAGCCTTCGGCGTGGATGTAGGAGATCTCCTTCAGCTTGAGGGCGCCTTCCAACGCGATCGGATAATGGATGCCGCGCCCGAGGAACAGGGCGTCTCGCGAGTGGTGCAGACGGCGCGCGAGCGCTTCATAGATCGCGTCGTTGGAGAGCACGGTTTCGAGCTTGCCCGGAAGGCGCAGGAGTTCCTGCACCAAGCATCGCGAAGCGGGCTCGTCGAGATATTTGTTGGCCTGACCGAGATGCATCGCGAGGATGAAAAGCGCGGTGAGCTGGCACGTGAAGGCCTTGGTGGAAGCAACGCCGATTTCCGGGCCGGCGTGAGTGTAGATGGTGCCGGCGGCCTCGCGCGTGATCATGGAGCCGACCACATTGCAGATGGCGAGCGTCTTGGCGCCCTTCTGCTTGGCCTCGCGCTGTGCGGCGAGCGTGTCCGCGGTCTCCCCCGATTGCGAGATGACTACGGTCAGCGTGTCCTCGCTCACGATCGGATCGCGGTAGCGGAACTCACTGCCGTAATCGACCTCGACCGGGATGCGGGCCAGCTTTTCGATCATGAATTTCCCAGCGAGCGCGGCGTGCCAACTGGTGCCGCAGGCGACGATCCGCACCTGCCGGAAGCCCGCGAACTCGCTGGGCGTGATGTCCATCTCGTCGAGGAAGATGTGGCCGGTCTCCTGGCCGACACGGCCGAGGGTCGTGTCGCGGACGGCGCGCGGCTGCTCGTAAATCTCCTTCAGCATGAAATGCTGATAGCCGCCCTTCTCCGCCTCGATGGGATTCCAAAGGATGTGGGAAACCTGGCGCGACACGGGCCTGCCGTCGAAGTCGCTCAACTGGACGCCGGAGGGCGTGAGCACCGCCAGGTCGCCATCGGCAAGGAAGAACATGTCCTGCGTGTGGGCGAGGATCGCGGGCACGTCCGACGCGACGAAGTACTCGTTGTCTCCCAGACCGATCACAACCGGAGGCCCCGAGCGGGCTGCGACGATCTTGTTCGGCTCGGAGCGCGAAATCACGGCCAGCGCGAAGACGCCGGTCAACTCCTTGACGGAAGCGCAGACGGCCTGCTCGAGGTTGCCTTTGTAATGCTTCTCGACCAGGTGCGCGATGACCTCGGTATCGGTCTCCGTCTTGAATTCGTGGCCCTCGGCGATCAGGCGCTCCTTGAGGGCCAAATAGTTCTCGACGATACCGTTGTGAACGACGACAACGTTTCCCTTACAGTCGCGGTGCGGGTGCGCGTTCTCTTCGGTCGGGCGGCCGTGGGTAGCCCAGCGGGTGTGGCCGATGCCGTATGTGCCGTCTACCGGGTTGAGTTGAATGGCCTGTTCGAGGTTGCGAAGCTTGCCCTTGGCCCGACGGATGGCGAGTTGGTTGTCGTCGCAGTAGACCGCGAGACCCGCGGAGTCATAGCCGCGGTATTCCAGTCGCTTCAGTCCCTCTAGAATGATCGGAACCGCGCGCTGCGTTCCGATGTACCCCACGATTCCGCACATACGATCATTATAGGGTGCGGCATACCGCGGGCCTTCGCGGCCCGTACTGCCTCGTACCGGAGAACTAGTCGATCAATTCGATTTTGTACTCTTCGATCACGGGGTTGGCGAGAACGTCGCGCGCAATACGGTCGACCTCCTCGCGGGCCTGCTCGCCCGAGAGACCGGGAGCGAGGGCGAGTTCGAAGAACTTGCCTTGGCGGACGTCCGCAATCCCGGGGTGGCCGAGGCCGTGGAGCGCCGAACAGACCGCCTGACCTTGCGGGTCGAGGACGGTCGTCTTCAAAGACACGAACACGCGAGCTTTCATCGGAAGCCCAATTATCTCACGCCAACGGCCCGGGACGTGCTTCTCTGGACAACATGGACGCCATCGGGGTGTTCGACTCCGCCATAGGCGGGCTGACCGTCCTGGCTGCGCTCCGGCGCCGGATGCCCCATCGGGACTTCGTCTACGTCGCCGACACAGCACGTGCGCCGTACGGGAGCAAGCCGCGCGCATTGGTAGCGCGCTTCGCACACGAGATGATCGACTTCCTATGCGGCGCCGGCGTGCACGGGGTGGTGATCGCGTGCAACACGGCCTCGGCGGCCGCTCTGCCGGAGGCGGCCGAGGACTGTGCCGTGCCGGTGTGGGGAGTGATCGACCCCGGTGTGGAAGCAGCGACACGCGCGACGCGTTCGGGCCGAGTCGGAGTCATCGGGACGACGGGGACAATCGCGAGCGGGGCGTACCAACGACCGCTCGAAGCGCGCGGATTCTATGTGTGGGCCCGAGCGTGTCCGCTGCTGGTCCCGGTAGTCGAGGAAGGTCTGGCGGATTCGGAGGAGACTGAGATGCTCGTCCGCCATTATCTGGAAGGAAGGCCCGAGATCGACACGCTGATTCTGGGATGCACGCACTATCCGCACCTGCGGGAAACGATCGCGCGTGTGGCCGGACCATCGGTGACGGTCGTGGATGGCGCGGAAGTCCTGGCGGAGAGAGTCGCCGCAACACTGGCGGGTCCGCCCCGATGCTACAAACCGGGGGAGGCCGTGTACTACGTGACGGGCGATCCCGAAATCCTCGAAATCACCGTGGGCCACGGATGGACACGGATTCACCCGGATAACGCAAGCGCTAATCCGTGTGAGTCCGTGTCCATCCGTGGCCTGTTGATTTAGTTCAGCAGCCGTCCTTGACGGAGATACGCCGGGGTGTCGAGGTCGTCCATGTCCAGCATGGGCTCGGCTTCGGCGATCAGGGCCGGCTCCGGCTCGGGATCGGATTCCACGATCGGCTCCGGGATGTAGGACGGCGGTTCGGGCGCCGCAACGGGATCCTGCAACCGGATGACGGGCGTCACGCCGTTGGTGCGGCGCTCGAAGGTCGGCAGGGTCTCGGGCTGGAAGCCGGTCGCGATGACCGTGATCTTCACCTGGTCTCCCATCGACTCGTTGAGCGTAATGCCGAAGTTGATCTGGACGTCGTCCGTCTGGGCCGCCTCGCGAATGATCGAGCACGCCTCATTGACATCGTGCAGACCGAGCGAGCTCGACCCGGTGATGTTGATGAGGATTCCTCGCGAGCCGGTGATCCGGGTGTCCTCGAAGAGCGGACAACTGATCGCCTGCCGCGCCGCTTCGACCACGGCCTTCTCGCCGCTGGCGGTCGCGGTGCCCATCATGGCGTAGCCCATGCCGGTCATCGTTGCCTTGATGTCCGAGAAATCGCGATTGATCAGGCCCGGCGTCAGGATGATGTCGCTGATGCTCTGGACCACTTGGCGCAACAGGTTGTCCGACATCTGGAACGCATCGACGAAGCTGGTGCCGCGCGGCGCCAGCTGGAGCAGTCGGTCGTTCGGCATCGGGATGACCGCGTCGACGGTGCCGGCGAGGCGAGCTATGCCCTCCTCGGCGAGCTTCAAGCGGCGCGTGCCTTCGAAGCCAAAGGGCTTGGTGACCACTGCCACGGTGAGGGCGTCGAGTTCACGCGCGAGGCCGGCGATTACCGGCGCGGCGCCGGTGCCGGTGCCGCCTCCGAGACCCGCTGTGACGAAGACCATGTCCGCGCCCTGTAACACTTCGACGATCTGGTCGGTATTCTCGAGCGCCGCCTGGCGGCCGAGGTCCGGGTTGGATCCGGCGCCGAGCCCTCCGGTCACCTTCGCGCCGAGCTGGAGTTTGTTCGGGACCGGGCACGCGGCCAGCGCCTGCGTGTCGGTGTTCATGGCATAGAATTCGACGCCCTCCATGCCTTCCTGGGCCATGCGGGCGACGGCGTTACAACCTCCGCCTCCCACGCCTACGACTTTGATCCGGGTTCCCCCCCGCGCTTCTTCTTCGAGTTCGTACTTGAAGTCCGTCATGATCGCTCCCGCCAGTTCTTCCCGCAGATTTTTCGCCCGCGCCAGCAGAGATTCCGGGCCGAGTCCGCGATTCTCTGGGTCCCTTTGTCTCTGCGCCACTTCTTCTCCCTTTCGTCCTACCGCAACATCTTGCCAATCCAACCAGCCGCCTCGCGCTGCTGCTCGAGGTGCGACTTCATCTTGGCCGAGTACATTGCCAGCCCCGCGGCGACGCTCCATTCGGGATCGTCGAGCGAGTCCGGCCAATCGTCAATTCCAATCGTGAGGCCGTAGCGCGCCTGGCATTCGAGCTCGCGCTCGGCGACGTCGCAGAGGTCGGGCAGTTTCGCGCCTCCCCCGGTTAGAAAGACCCCGCCCATGAGCGAGCCTTCCATGCCGACCCGGGCCAGTTCCGCCTTGACGAAGCGGAAGAGTTCCGTGGCGCGTGCTTCGAGCACCTGGTTGAGGAACCGCCGCTGCGTCTGCTTACGATCGCGATTATCGGGCCAGGGCAGTTCGACCAGGACGTTGTCCGGACAGTATTCCGCGATGGCGCCTCCGAATTCGAGTTTGGTCAGCTCGGCGTCGTCGAAGTTGATGCGTAGCGCCTGGGCCAGATCGCGCGTGAAATGGTCGGCTGAGATTTTGACGGTCGACGCGAGACACATCGCGTCGCCGTAGTAAACGACCAGTTGCGTCGAGTGCGCGCCGATGTCGACGACCGCGATGCCCTCCTGCCGGAACTCGGGAAGCACCGAGGCGTAGCAACCCGCCAAGGCCTCGAAGACGGTCTCCTCGACGAGCAGATGCGCCTGGTTGACCGCGCCGACGAGCGCGGTATGTTCCTGGACCGAAGCGGTGACGAGATGGACGTTGATCTCGAGACGCGACGCGAGCATGTTGCGCGGGTCGCGATGGCCCGGGTGATCGTCGACGACGAAGTCCTGCGGGAACATCTGCAGGATCATGCGGTCTTCGTGCAACTGAACGTGAGAGGCACGGTCCACCACGCGCTTGACGTCGCGCTGGTCGATCGCGCGGACGTGCCCGAGCTCGATCACGCCGCGCCCATTCGCGCCGCGCACCTCGTAGCCGCCGACGCCGGCGACGACGCCTTCGACCGACACCTGGGCCGCGGCCTCAGCCTCACGCAGCGCCGCGCGGATCGAATCGGCGACCGCCGTCTGATCGGCGATGCGGCCTTTTTGCCATCCGTGGGAGGGAGCCGAGCCAGACCCGAGGAACCGCAGTCGCCCGCGCTCCAGGGCGCAGATCACCAACCGCGTCGTGCGGCTGCCCGCGTCGAGTCCAACTCCGTATAAAGCTTTTGCTGCTGCCATCGGGGCCCTATTCCTTTGCGGTAATGCGGTCGTCCAACCGCAGATCGAACGACTTCACCTCCGGAGAACGCTTACGGATCTCCGGGTAATTGCTGAGAAAGTTGCGCGTGCGGCTGGCGAAGTTGGCGTCGCCCAGAATCAACTCGACGGCGCGCTGATCCACCTGAGTCACGATGCGGAGGTTATCCAGGTCCGCGGTATTGATTTCGGAAATGTCTTTCGCGATGTAGCCGAGTTCGTCCTGTACCCGGAGCATCATGTGGACCCGCTCCCGGCGCTGTTCGTCCGAGTCCTCGGGGCTGACGCCGCTGAGGACCGGGAAAGTGAACTGCGCCTGCGCCGGCGGTTCGAGCAGCGCGCCTTCGCGATCGATGAGGAGCGGCAGGCCGCCGCGGAACAGCACAAAGGCTACCGGCTCACGTTCCCGAATATGGACGCTGATGCGGTCCGGCCAAATGCGGAGCACCGACGCGTCGGCCACCCAGTCGATCGCCAGCATCCGGCGCCGGCGCTCTTCGAGCGGAATGGCGAACACGCTGTGGCCGTAGTCGCTCGCGAAGACGCGCTGGACCTTGGACTTCGACGCGTAGCGCAGTCCCGCGATCGTTAGCGCCTCGGTATTGTCGTGGCGGAACTTGAACTGCGAGTCGGAGAGCGTGAACTGCCGGACGCGCAGAGCGCCCATCGCGGTCGAGACGCAGACAGCGGCGGCCAACGCGCCCCACGCCCAGACGCGCCATTGGAAGCGGGCCGGCCGCTTTTTCTCGGTAGTCCGCTTGGCTTCGGTGGTTTTGGATGCGCGCGCCATTATTTCTTTTCCCGTAACTTCGCCAACAGCTTGTCGCCGGCCTGCCAGACGCTGCCCGCGCCCAGGGTCAGAACCAGATCGCCATCCTCCGCGACTCCGAGCAGAGCGTCGACGCCGCGGTCCATCGTGCCGACGTACTCGGCTCCGCGATGGCCGAACTGGCGGATGCGATCGACGAGGGCCTGGGCAGTGACGCCTTCGATGGGTTTTTCGGAGGCGGCGTAGATGTCCATCACGAATAAGCTGTCCGCCTGATGGAAGGAGCGGGCAAATTCGTCCATCAGGTGATAGGTCCGGGTGTAGCGATGCGGCTGGAACAGAACGTGGATGCGCCGGAAGCCGCAGACGCGGGCGCCGTCGAGTGTGGCGCGAATCTCCGTCGGGTGGTGCCCGTAGTCGTCGACGATCGTGATGCCGCGCTCTTTGCCGCGCACCTGAAAACGGCGGTCGACACCCGAAAAGGTCGCGAGAGCTTCGCGAATCGTGTCGGGCTTGACCTCCAGTTCGAGAGCGACGGCGATCGCAGCCATAGCGTTCAGGACGTTGTGACGTCCCGGAATCGCGAGGTGAAAACGGCCGAGGTCGTTGGCGCGGTAGCGCAGGCGGAAGTCGCTGGAGAAGTGGCCGCAGGCAATGTCCATCGCCTCCATGTCGGCCTGCGAACTGGTGCCGTACGTGATCGTGCGGCGCCGGATCTCCGGGAGGACGCCCTGCACATTCGGATCGTCGAGGCAGACGATCACGGCGCCGTAAAACGGGATCTTGTTGACGAACTCGATAAATGCCGAACGGATGGCGTCGAGCGACGGATAGTGGTCCAGATGCTCGCGGTCGATGTTCGTGACCACGGCTATGATGGGAGCGAGTTTGAGAAACGAGCCGTCGCTTTCGTCGGACTCCACGACCAGAAAGTCGCTATGGCCGACGCGAGCGTTGGAGCCGCCCATGGTGCCGACGCGTCCGCCGACGATGACGGTCGGGTCAAGACCGGCGAAGTTCAGGATGGTCGCGGTCATCGACGTTGTTGTCGTCTTCCCGTGACTGCCGGCGACGGCGATGCCGTACTTCAGGCGCATCAACTCCGCGAGCAGCTCACCGCGCGGGATGACGGGAATGCGGCGGCGGCGCGCCTCCTGCACCTCCGGGTTGCTCTCGTCAACGGCGGAGCTGACGACGAGCGCGCGGGCGCCACCGAGGTTGGACGCCTGGTGGCCCTCGAAGATCTCCGCTCCCATTCCGGACAGTCGCTCCGTAATCGCGGACAGCTTCACATCGGACCCGCTAATCCGGTATCCGAGGTTCAGCAGCACCTCGGCGATACCGCTCATGCCGATGCCGCCGATGCCCGTGAAATGGAGGTGCTGGGGTCTAAAAAACATTTCTTTACCGTATTGTTTCGGCTCGCGTTGGAATAGTCAATTGATATTTCCCACTTCTTCGAGCGCTTCCGCCGCGCGCGCCGCGGCTCCCGGGCGCGCGAGTTTTCGGGCCGCGTCAGCCATCTGTTCCAGAGCGCCACCTGGCGCCGCTAAATCGGACACGGCGGCAACCAGACGCTCACCGGTGAACTCCGCATCGCGCACCAGCAGGGCCGCGCCGCCGCGCTGCATCGCCTCCGCGTTCCGCGTCTGGTGATCGTCCGCCGCAAACGGAAAGGGTACGAGTACGGAGGGCTTGCCGGCGGCCGCCAGTTCGGAAACCGCGCCGGCGCCGGACCGGCACACCACCAGGTCTGACGCGGCGAACGCAGCAGGCATGTCGGTAATAAAACGCACGACTTCCCCATCGAGGCCGGAGCGCGCGAACTCATCGCGAGCGTCCTCGAACCCGGAGGCGCCGGTCTGCAGCACGATGCGAACGCGCAGAGGAGACTGCCGGAAGAGCGGCCAACTCTCGCGCGCGGCCTTGTTGAGGGTTCGGGAGCCTTGACTGCCGCCGGTGATCAAAATCTGGAAGACATCGCCGCGCGGCTTCGGAGCAATCCGGAAGAACTCGTCGCGCACCGGAAGTCCGGTGATCTCGGTCCTACCGGCCGGAAAGTAGCGCGCAGTCTCCGGAAACGAGATCAGGGCGCGCGAGACGAAGTGTCCGATGGCGCGGTTGGTGAAGCCGGGGACGGCGTTCGGCTCCATGACGACGAGCGGCACGCGGGAAAGCAGCGCGGCGATGGTCGCAGGGCCGGCGACGTACCCGCCCATGCTGAACACGGCGGCGGCCTGCCGGACGTAGGTCCGGCACTGGAGCGTCGTGATGGGGAGCCTCAGCAACGTCATGATCTTCTGTTTGAGACCAACGCGATTGAGGCCGCCGATCTCGATCTTCTTCAACTCGAATCCCTCTGCCGGAACGAGCCGCCCTTCGATGCCGCGTTCTGTACCTACGAAAAACACTTCATGCCCGCGCTTCTTCAGTTCGCGGCCGACTGCGAGAGCCGGGATCACATGGCCGCCGGTTCCTCCCCCCGTCAGGAGGAAAACGGGGCCGGGGGCCAGGGGCCGGGGGCCGGGGGTTGTGCTCATACGCGAACCCTCAGCGCGTCGCGAAGTCGATATAACTGTTTTCCAAGGACGACACAGTTCTCGAGAATCTGCGCCAGATCGTCTTCATGAGCGAACTTCAGGCGGCCAGCGAGTTCCAACTGAGTTTCGACTTCAGCGAGCGAGGCCTGTGCAATCGAGAGGTGGCGAAGATACTCCAGTGTCGAGGAGCGTGAGTGACCCTCAGCGATATTAGAAGGGATCGAGACCGCCGCACGCCGCACCTGCGCCGTGAGCCCATACACTTCGGCCCTAGGAAAAGCACGCGTAACGTCGTAGACGCCTTCGACGACATCCATCCCGCGCTGCCAGACCTGCAACTCCCGAAAGTGAGTCACCTTCGCCACTATGCTTGCCTAACCCCCCGGCCCCCGGCCCCCCGTCCCCGGCCCCTCATCCCGCATTCTCCGAGACATTCATGAGGATGCCCAGGAGCGCCAGCGTCGATAAAAGCGAACTGCCCCCGTAGCTGATCATCGGCAAAGGTATACCCTTGGTCGGCATCATCCCGAGCACGACGCTCATATTGATGAAGCCTTGCACCACGACGACGATCGTCGCCCCTAACGCCAGATAGCGGCCGAAATCGTCGTTCATGCGCCACGCCGCTCGCAGACCTCGCCAGAAAATCACAGCGAAACAGAGCAGGACCCCGCCGGCCCCCACCGTTCCGAGTTCCTCGCCGACGACCGCGTAAATGAAATCCGTGTGGGCCTCCGGCAAGTACAGGAGTTTTTGCTTACCGTTCATCAGCCCGACTCCCAACGTTCCGCCCGCGCCGACCGCGATCTTCGACTGTTCCGACTGGTAGTTCGTGTCCCGGGTAGCGAGTGACTTCTGCATGCGGGTGCGGACGGAGCCGCTCTTGTCAAACTTGGAGAGAAACGTGAAATGCGGGTCGACGAAGTGGACCACGCGGGCGAGGCGGTACGGCTCGCGGTAAATCGAGACGCCCAGGCCCAACAGCGCGATCGCCGCGGCAATCCCGCAGTAGCGCCACTGCATACCAGCCACAAAGAACACGACCATCGAGGCGACACCGAGGACGACTGCCGTGCCAAGATCGGCGACAACGACTGCGAAAATCACGAATCCCACCGCCAGCGCCGCCGGGATGAGGGTATGGCGCGGGTTGTTGATCGCACGCCCACGCCACCCGACGAAGAACGCGAGAAAGACGACGAGCGCCGGCTTCGCGAGCTCCGAAGGCTGCAAACCGAACGGCGTGTGCGGGATGCGCAGCCAGCGGTGATGACCATCGAGGAAGTACACCGCGGTCAGCAGCATCAGTGAAATCCCGATGGAGCCGAAGGCCAGCGCCGAGTTGTTCAGCTTCCGATAGTTGGTGTGCTTCAGCGCCATCATGATAAAGACGGAGGCGATCGCCCAACCGAGTTGCCGCGCCACGAAATACCAGTCCCAGCCGTAGCGCGCGTCGACGCTCGCCATGATCGATGACGCGCTATAGAGGATTACCAACCCTACCGTGATGAGCACGATGACGGTGGCAAACAGAATCCAGTCGGTCTTGAGACGTTGCGACATTAACTCTTCTCCGAAAGCCCATTGACGATTTGCTTGAACACCTCGCCGCGATGCTCGTAACTGCGGAACTGATCGAAGCTGGCGCAGGCGGGCGCGAGCAGGACGGTGTCGCCGGGGGAGGCGTCGGCATAGGCGCGCGCAATCGCAGCCTCGACGGTCCCGGCCTGAATCAGGGGGAGCGCGCCCGACAATTCGCCCGCGATCTTCGCTGCGGCGGCGCCGATCAGCAGAGCGGCCCGCCCCTTGGCGCGCAGCGGCTCGCGCAGCAGGGTGTAGTCGAGGCCCTTGTCCTTCCCACCGAGAATCAGCCAGACACCGTGGTCGAACGCGCTGAGCGCCTTGAGCGTCGCGTCGACGCTGGTGGCCTTCGAATCGTTGTAGAAACTGACGCCGCTCACGCTGCGGACGAATTCGAGGCGATGCTCGACGGCGCGGAAGGTGCGGACCGCGGCTGCAATCTGCTCGCGCGAGACTCCGGCGCGAGCGGCCGCGATCGAGGCGGCAAGAACGTTCTCCACGTTGTGCAGGCCGGGAATTGGGATCTCGCCCGCAGTCATGAGTAGCTTGCCGTCGAGGACCAGCTTGTCGCCGCAGAGATGCGCGCCGGGCTCAACCTTACGCTTGCTGCTGAACCACTGCGGCGTGGCGGCCGTCGCGGAGGCGAACGACACTGTCACGGGATCCTCCGCATTGAGGACGGCGAAGTCGCCGGCGCGCTGCGTCTCCACGATCCGGCGCTTGGCTGCGGTGTAGTTCTCGAAGGTGTGGTGGCGGTCGAGGTGGTTCTGCGTGACGTTCAGGGCCAGCGCGATATGCGCCCGGAATTCCGAGATCGTCTCGAGTTGGAAGCTGGAGAGCTCGAGGACATTCCAGCCGTCGTCGCGCGACGTGTCCACCATCGCGCAGACCGCCTTCCCGATGTTGCCGCCGACCTGGACAGCGACGCCGGCGTCGCGCAGGATGTGTCCGATGAGGCTCGTCGTCGTGGTCTTGCCATTCGACCCGGTGATGCCGATGGTCCGGCCCTTCAAATACGGGCCCGCGAGCTCGACTTCTCCGACGACGCGATGCCCCTGCAGTACCGGGAGATCGATCGGGACATCGGGCGAGGTCACGACGAGATCAGCGCCGGCGAAAACGTCGGGCGATTGCTGTGCGAACGGAACGTGAAGGCGCTCCAGTACTTCGGCGGCCTGCGGCAACTGGGCGAGCGGCTTGATGTCGGTGGCGCGCACCTCGGCCCCGCGGCTGGAGAGAAACTCCACCGCCGCGATGCCGGACTTCTGCATCCCGACCACTACCGTCTTGAGGCCTTTGACTTCCATCGTTATCGTAACTTCAGGGTCGTCAGCGCGAAGAGCGCCAGGACGAGGCCGGCGATCCAGAATCGCGCGATGATCTTCGATTCCGTCCAGCCCATCGCTTCGAAATGATGGTGCAGCGGCGCCATCTTGAAAATGCGCTTCCCATGCCGCAATTTGTAGCTGCCGACCTGGAGCATCACGGAGAGCGCTTCGAGAATGAACATGCCGCCGATGAAGACCAGCAGCACTTCCTGCTTGATGAGGACCGCCACCACCGCCATGGCGCCGCCGAGACCGAGCGCTCCGACGTCGCCCATAAAGATCTCCGCCGGATGCGCGTTGTACCAGAGGAAGCCGAGACTCGCGCCCGTCATCGAGCCGCAAAAGATGGTGAGCTCCTGCGTGTGAGGATTGCGCGCGATCTGGAGATAGTCGGCGAGCGAGACGTGTCCGCCGGCGTAGGTGAGAACCGTCAACGCGCCCGCCGCCACCACCATCAATCCGATGGCGAGGCCGTCGAGTCCGTCTGTGAGGTTGACGGCGTTCGACATGAAGACGACCACCAGCGCGACGAAAATGACGAACGGGGCCGCCCCGAGCGCGTACGTCCAGGGATTTTTGAGCAGCGATTCGAGCAGCAATGAGGGCCGAAACTGTTTGAAGAACGGCACGTTCATCGTGGTCGAGAATTCTCCGTACGCCCGCATCAGGAGCAGGATCGCCGCGAACGCGAAGCCCATCGAAAATTGGTAGATCAACTTCGCGCGGCCCGTGAGTCCGAGATTCCGGCGCCTTGTGATTTTGGCGTAATCGTCGAGAAAGCCGATCCAGCCGAAACCGACGAGTGCGGCGAGCGCGATCCACACGTACTCGTAGCGCAGGTCCGCCCACAGCAGTGTCGGCACCACGATCGAGATGATGATGAGGACGCCGCCCATGGTCGGAGTGCCGGCCTTCTTCTGGTGAGACTTCGGCCCTTCTTCTCGAATGAACTGGCCGATCTGGAACTGCGTGAGCTTGCGGATGAGCCATGGGCCCAGGGCGATGCAGAGGAACAGCGCGGTGAGGCTCGCGAAAGCCGTGCGAAACGTGATGTACCGGAAGATGCGGAACGCGCTGACGGACTTGCTGAGCAGTTCGTACAGCAGAAAGTAGAGCATTACGCCATGAACCTTTCCAGCGCGCGCTCGACGCGTACGCCGCGCGATCCTTTGAAAAGAACCGCGTCGCCGTCACGCGCTTCACGGCGCAGAAACTCGCCGGCCTCCGCCGCGTCGTCGAAGAAGAGAGCGGCGTCCGCGGACATGCCGGTGGCCCGTGCCTCGTCGACCGTCGCGCGCGCATTCCCGCGAACGCCGATCAACCGGTCGACGCCGTGCATGGCGGCATAGCGGCCGACATTGCGGTGCAACTCCTCCGCGGAATCGCCGAGTTCGAGCATCTCGCCGAGCACCGCGATGCGGCGCTGCGCGGGAGTCGCCGCGAGCACGTCGAGCATCGACCGCGCGGCCTCGGGATTCGAGTTGTAGCAATCGTTCCAGATCGTGACGCCGCGGTGCTCGAGCCGCTCGCCGCGCATCTTGCCGACGGCGAAACTGCGGACCGCGTCGCGGAGGCGTTCCGGCGCGATGTCGAAAACCCGCGCGACCGCGATCGCCGCGAGCAGATTCAGCACCGCATGGCGTCCGGTGAGTCCGGTCTCGTAGTCGACACCCAGAGCCCGGAATTGCGAGCCGTCCGCGCCGAACCTCGGATCCTCCGCCCGGACCTCGGCGCCCTCCGAAAACCCGAACGTGACCGAACGTCCCGGGTGGACTTCGCTAAAGCGGGATACTCGCGGATCGTCGGCGTTTAGAACGGCGACGCCGTCCGGCCGCAACCCTTCGATCAACTCCCGCTTCGCCGCTGCAACTCCTTCGACCCCCGAAGCGAAAAACTCGACGTGCGCATACCCGACGTTGGTGACCACACCGACGTCGGGGCGCGCGATCTCCGCCAGGCGCGCGATCTCGCCGGCGTGGTTCATGCCCATCTCGAGCACGGCCGCGCGCGAGCCGTCCGGCAGCCGCAGAATCGAAAGCGGCACGCCGACGTGGTTGTTCAGATTTCCAATGGTCCTGCCGACCGGCATTTCGGTCTCGAGCAGGTGCGCGATCGCGTCCTTCGTCGTGGTCTTGCCGGCGCTGCCGGTGACGCCGACCACACGTCCGCCCCACTGGGCTCGCGCCCACGCTCCCGCGTCCTGTAGCGCGCGAAGGCTATCGCCGACAGTCAACGCAAGCGGCGCGGGTGTCTCCGCAACGACGGCCGCCGCTCCCTTCTCCACGGCCCCGGAGATGAAGTCATGGCCGTCGAAGTTGGGACCGCGTAGCGCGAAGTACACGTCTCCCGGATTCAGTGTCCGGGTGTCCACGCTCCAACCCGTAACTTTCCCCGGCTGCGGGTGTCCCGCCGCGCCCATGGCCTGCGCAAGTGCTTGTAGTTCCAAGGTCATGGCTCGCTGATTGGGTGATACCCAAATCCCCGCAGCACTTCTCTCGCCACAGCGCGGTCGTCGAAGTCGATGGTGCGGTCCTTGAGAACCTGGTAGGTCTCGTGCCCTTTCCCCGCCAGGATGACGATGTCGCCCTCGCGCGCTTCCTTCAAAGCGCGGGCGATCGCCGCGGCACGGTCGGGCTCGACGATGTGCGGCACATCGGTGCGCCGGATTCCGACGAGCGCGTCGTTCATGATGGCGAGCGGATCTTCCGACCGGGGATTGTCGCTGGTGAGGACCACGAAGTCGCTGGCCTCGGCGGCAGCCTGACCCATCAGTGGCCGCTTGGTGCGGTCGCGATCGCCGCCGCAACCGAATAGCGTGATGACCCGCTTGGGATTGAGGCCCCGCGCCACCGCGATCGTGTTCCGCAGGGCGTCGTCGGTATGAGCGTAGTCGACCGCGACGACGAATGGCTGTCCTTCGTCGACGCGTTCGAACCGCCCGGGCACGGCCTTCAGCGCGGCGATCCCGCGCGCCACCGTTTCAGGCGCAATGCCGTACGAAAGCCCTGCGCCGCACGCGGCGAGGATGTTGTACACGTTGATCTTGCCGATGAGCGGCGATTCGATGGCGATGCGGGTCTTGCCATACTGGACTTCAAAGCGAAGTCCCTGGAAACCGGAAGCGATATGGCGCGCACGCAGTTCGGCCTCCGGACCAAGGCCATAGCGGATCACCTGGGTCGACGGGGCGGTCTTGATCCAGCGGGCATAAGAATCGTCGCGATTGATCACGGCGAATGCGGGCGCCGGACCGCCGGCTCCGCTGAACAATTCGTTCTTGGCCGCGAAGTATGCGTCCATGTTCCCGTGGAAGTCCAGATGGTCGCGCGTCAGGTTGGTGAAGACCGTAGTGTGGAATCGCAGGCCGTATACGCGTCCCAAGGCCAGCGCGTGCGACGACACCTCCATCGTGACGTGGCTGCCGCCTTGTCTTTCGAGTTCAGCGAAGAGGCGGATCAGGTCGAGCGATTCGGGCGTGGTATTCACCGCGGGCAGGACGCGGCCTGCGAGATGATACTCGATGGTGCCGATCATCGCGGTCTTGTGGCCGGCGGTGCGCAGCACGGAGTCGACGAGGTACGACGTGGTGGTCTTGCCGTTGGTGCCGGTGATCCCGGTGATACCGAGCCGCTCATCGGGGCGGCCGTAGCAATTCCGCGCGGCCAGCGCCAGCGCCTGGCGGCCGTGTTCGACTTCGATCCAGCGGCCGTTAACGTCGGACGGCGCCGGAGACTCGCTGACGACCGCGGCGGCGCCCTTCACCAGTGCGTCGACCGCGAACTGCCGGCCGTCGGCGCGGCTCCCGGGGAAGGCGAAAAACAGAAAACCCGCGCCGACTTTGCGCGAGTCGAACTCCAGACCGGCGATCGGAAGCGAGGCCAGCTCCGGCGGGAGTGGCTGTTTCAGCCGGACACCCGAGAGTATTTCGCTCAGAGTCATCGCGTGAACCGGACGCGGATGCGTTCTCCTTGGCGCAGCACGGCGCCCGGAGCGGGCTGCTGCACGCGGGCGATCCCGCTGCCATCGGGCGTGACCGCTAGCCCCATCGACGCGGCCTCCGCGAGCACCGCCCGCAGAGACTTGCCGACGAAATTCGGCGCTACCGGGCCCGCGGGCTTCGGCGGAGGCGGAGGCGCGACCGGCGCCGGCAGCTTGGGGCCGACGAAGGCGACCGTGTCGGCTGCCGCGGGAGCCGCGTCTTCGTCGGGCTCTTCCAGAATGTTGAGCAGGGCGGATTCGCTGTCGGCGTCGGCGAGGTCGCTGGTGTCCACCGTGGCAATCTGGGTCGGAAGCGGCGATTCGTCGGGCACGTCCTTGGGAACTTCGAGGACGCGCAGCGCCTCGGTCGCGACCGCTTTAAACACGGGAGCTGCGGCGGCGCCTCCAAACCCTGCGTTGCCATGCGTCCCGTTCAACGTCACGACCATGACGACGGCCGGATTGGTCAGCGGCGCGATTCCCATGAACGAACCGTTGTAGGTGTGGGTGTAGTGCCGGGTCGCGAAGTCGAAGATCTGCGCTGAACCGGTCTTTCCCCCGACCGAGTAGCCTTTGATGCGCGCCGCCGTCCCCGTGCCACGGAGCACTACGCCTTCGAGCATCTGGCGCATCGTGATCGCCGTCTCCGGCTTCAGGACTCGGATGGGAGGCGTGGGCGGAACTGTCTGGTCGCCCTTCTTCAGGATCAGCCGCGGACGCACCATCATCCCACCGTTGGCGACGATCGACGCCGCCTGCGCGAGTTGCACCGTGGTGACGCTGACCTCCTGGCCCATGGAGACGGAGGCGAGCGACGTCGTGCCCCACGCGTTCAAGTTGCGGAAGCGGCCGCGCGCCTCACCGGGAAGCGGAATGCCGGTCTTCTGTCCGAAGCCGAAGCGGCGGACATAGTCGTACATGTTCTGCTGTCCGACCCGCATGCCGACCATGATTGCTCCGATGTTGCTCGATTTCGCGAGCACGGTCTCCATGGGGAGGATGCCGAGACCGCCGTGGGAGTCGTGAATCACGCGGCCGGGAAGTTTGAGAACGCCGCCGTGACAATCGATCGGGCTTTCGGGCCGGAGGTTAGTGGTTTCGAGCGCAGCGGAGAGAGTGATGACTTTGAAGACGGAGCCGGGCTCGAACGGCACGCTCACCGCGTGGTTCGCGCGCGGCGCGATGGGGTCTCCCGGGCGAAGCTGGACGTTGGGGTCGTATGTCGGATAGCTGGCCAGGGCGATGATATCGCCGGTGTACGGGTTCATCGCGACGATGCTGCCGCTGACGGCGTTATGGGATTCGACGGCAGCGGCGAGTTCCCGCTCGGCGACGAACTGCACGCGCGCGTCGATCGTCAGAGTGATGGGAGCGCCCGGTTTGGCGTCCGACTGCATTTCGGAAGCGATGCCACGGCGTTTGACGTCGGTCAGGACTCGGAGAGCGCCCGGGGTGCCGCGCAGGTCGGCGTCGAGCGCTTTTTCGATGCCGGCATTGCCCTTCTCTTCGAAGTCGACGCCGCCGATGATGTGGGCCGCCAGCGAGCCGTTCGGATAGTGACGCTGGCTTTCGCGCTGGAAGCTCACCCAATCGAGATTGAGGTTGCGTAAGTGCTCCGCCTCCTCATACTCGGCGCGCTTCTTGACGATCAGGTAGCCCCTGCTGTTCTCGTACGCCTGCTTGATCGAGCCGTAAAGCGTGGTGCGGTCGAGGTGCAACTCAGCGGCCAGGATCTGCGCCGCGACGCCGAGATCGGGGAGCTTCTGCGGGTTGACAAAGACGGTGATCGTCGGCGTGCTGAGCGCGAGGACTTGGCCGGCGCGATCGAAGATGGCGCCGCGGGGCGCGGGAATCTCTTTTTGCTGCTCCTGGCGGGAGCGCGCGAGATTCACGTACTCGCGGTGATGCAGCACCTGCAGCGAGATCAGTTTGTAGAAGATGACGGCGCCCCAGACGACAACGATCCAGGCGAGCCATTTGAGACGACGCTCGACCATAAGCTTGCCTTCCAGGGCCCCGGGAGGCCTACTTCACCATCATGGCGACTGCGCCGTCGGGACGGGTCTCCAGATGGAAGACCTGATCGCCGCCGGGCGTCACCAGATTCTGTTTCTTCGCGAGAAGCTCGAGCCGATCCGGGCTGAGCAACTGCGCTTCCTGCAAGTCGAGGGAGCGGCGCTCGTCGAGCAGCCGCTGCTCTTCGGCGCGGAGCGCTTCGAGCTTGTAGCCATCCATCGTGACGGTGACTTTGGGGGCGGCGGCGACGCCGAGGCAGACCACGGCGAGGCAGGCCGCTCCAATGACGTTCCAGCACGCGCCACCCGCCTTCGGGTCGGCTTCGCGCACGAGTCGCGTATTATCGATTTTCTTGCAGAAGAAGAACACGTCTTCGTGCGGCAGCGAGCGCAGACTGCAGCTCTCATCCGCCGGGACCGCTGCCAGCCGGGCTGCGGGCCGCGGCATATCGTGTCTGTGAAAAAACGCGTTCGGTTGCGTCGCCATTTGTGCCTCTAGTTCTTTTCCAACGCGCGCAGCTTGGCGCTGCGGGACGCGGGATTCCGCGCAATCTCTTCGTCCTGCGGCTGCAGCGGATGCTTGGTCAGCACCGTAAATTCGCCGCTCTTCGCCAGTTCCCTGAACTTCTCTTTGACCTTGCGGTCGTCAAAGCTCATGAAGCTGATCACGACCATCCGTCCGCCGCTCGCCAGCAGACCGGGGCCGATCTTGAGAAGACTGTCCAATTGACCCGGCTCGTCGTTCACCGCCATCCGGAGCGCCATGAAGGTTTTGGTGGCAGGATGAATACGACCCGTCCGATGCACGGCCCGCAACACAACATCGGCCAGATGTTGCGTGCTCCGTATGGGCCGTGCGCGGACGATTGCTCTGGCTACGTTCCGCGACCTCCTCTCTTCGCCGTACTGATAGATCAGGTCGGCGAGTGTCTTTTCGTCTGAGTGATTGACTAAATCCGCCGCCGTCATGCCGGTGGTTCGATCCATCCGCATGTCCAACGGCGCATCCGCCATAAACGAAAAACCGCGCTCCGGGCTCGTGAGTTGATAACGGCTCACGCCCAGGTCCGCCAGAAGACCGTCGACTTTCGACACTTCCAGCGCATCCAGCCCCTCCCGCAATCGGTCGAAAGGGCCGTGTACAAATTGAATCCGCCCGCTCAGTTCCGCGGTATTCTGCCGCGCCATCTCGAGCGACGAAGGGTCGCGGTCGTTGGCGATCACCATTCCCGTCGTCAAGCGCTCGGCGATCAGCTTCGTATGCCCCCCGAGGCCGGCAGTGGCGTCCAAATATGTGCCATCCGAGCGCACGTTCAGCAACGAGAGCGCTTCTTCGGGCATGACCGAAATGTGCATAGGGCATCAATTGAACCCCGCCGTCTCGAGCAGCGTTACATCGTCCGCCCCGGTCTCGAGCGCCTCACGTTTGCGCTCCTCGTAAATCGCTTCCGTCAGAATCTCGATCCGCCCTTTGTACGCATAAAGGCGAACGGTCTGGTCTTCCATCTTCAATTCCCGCCGCAATTCCGACGGGAAGGTGATCCGGCCCTGGGAGTCCATCTCAGCCTCCGCGCCCAAATCGGCTGCGTTGAAGGCGATCTTTTTGGCCACCTTGGGATTGTCCCGGTACGTCTCGAAAAATTTTTCGTTTTGACGCCAGGCGTCCATCGGGTATATTTGCGCTATGTGGCGGTCCAGGCTGGTGACGAACAATTTCTTGTCCGGCAGGGCGGAGAGGAACTGCTGGAATGCGGCAGGCATCTTCATCCGACCTTTGTCGTCGAGCCGGCCAGGGTACATGCCCCGCGGAGGCTCGATCTTCGGTAATTGAGCTTCTCCATCCACCAGAGGTCCACAGAGGGCCGAAATGATCCACTTTCGGCCACAACCAATAGTGGCATACCACCTAATCCTTGTAAAGAGCTATTTTGCAGGAACTCACTGATTTGGACGGAGTTATACCACCCCGATAGGATCTACACTGATTGAGGGACATACTACCTGTAGAGGGTATAGGCGAAGACTAGGCGAACCTGCGGTGGGCGGAGACGAAAAATGGGGGACGGAGCCGAAGCTCCCTCCCCCATTTTTCTGCTTTTTTACGGTTAGGACTCGATCTACTGGACGGGAACCGACGTTCCGCCGCTCGCAATCGGAGTCCCGCTACCCGGCGGGATGACCGAAATCGAGAACGTCACGTTGTTTCCCTGCGGGACATCGGTGGGCACCGTAAAGGTCACGAGCCAGACTCCCAGCAATTCATCCGAGAGCTGAGCCGAGATCAGGGGCAATCCACGGCCCGCCATCCCGACCACGACCGTCCCCCTCGGGCTGACGACCGCGCCCGGAGCGGCGACCGAGTTGGTGCTGACGGGGCTGGTGGGCGCTCCCAGACCGGTTGCGAAGGCGACGAGGTTTTCGCCGCGACGCGCCGGGTTGGTGAGGCTGACAAAGCTTCCGTCGGGACGGACGAGGACGGCGCGCGATACGCCGTCGGACATCACGGTCTGGAAGACGCCGGGGCTGGCCGCCTGGATCGGGATGTTGATCGTCGCATTACCGGCGCCCACGTTAACGACCACGGGCACGCTGCTGCCGGGAGTCACGTCGCAAGGCACCTGGAAGGTGAGCTGCTGCTGATTGGTCGCGGTGTTCAGGCCGACCGAGAAGATCGGAGCGGAACCGCCTGCAACGCTCACGGTATCATTCGCCACCTGATAGGGAAGCGCGCCGAAGAGGCTGCCGGAGATCATCCCCTGCAGTCCAGGCGCAAGACCCGGGGCGACGATCGTGGCGAGGCTGCACGGAGAAAGCGCGCCGCGCTGGAAATCGGCCGCGTTCATGAAGGAGTTCACGGTGAGCGACGGTCCCGGAGGCGAAACCACAAGGTTGAAAGTCTGCGAGAAACCACCCGCCGACGCCACGACGGTGAGGTTGCCCGCCGTGCCGGTCGCCTGAACGGTGACCTGAGCCTGGCCGTTGCCCCCGGTCGTGACGCTGTTGGAGGAGAGCGTTCCCGATCCCGGACCGATGATCGTGAACGTCACCGGAACGCCCGAAGCGGGACCGTTCGACGCATTGAGTTGGACGATCAGGGGAGCTGCGAACGCGGTATTCACGAGCGTACTCTGGTTGCTGCCGGAGATGGTGGTGAGACCCGTGAGGGTTATCGCTGGAACGGCGGTCAGATTGAAGGTCACAGGAGCCAGATTGCTGCCCTGCAGTTTGGCGGTGACGGTAAGCGCGCCGCTGGCGGCGCCGCCGAGGGTCACGACGTTTGAGGTCTGGCCGTTGCTATCGGTCGTCGTGAGGGTGCTGCCGAGCGAGCCGTTACCTGCCGGAGTGAGCGTCCACTGGATCGTCTGGCCGGCAAGGGCCAGACCGCTGGTGCTGATCAATTTGACGGTGAGCGGAGCGCCGAAAGCTTGGCCGGCCTGAGCCGATTGCCCGCTACCGGAGATCAACTGGAGAGCACCGGGCGTAGCCGGAGTGCTGCGGACGACCAGGGCGCCGATCCCCGGGAAGGGGAACTGATAGAAGGACGTCGGGGCAATGGTCGGGTCAATGGTGAAGTGCTCCAGAGGATAGCCGCCGCCGACCGAGAGATAGGCGTTGCCCTGCACATTCGGCACGCCGCCGAAAATCGGCCGGCAAGTCGCGATGCCGTTGGCGTCGGTCAGGACGGTGTCGACACCGGCCCCTGCCTCTGCCGCGCACTGAATCGTGCTGGTGCTGGGCTGCATATTGACCAGCCGCACCGCAATGTTCGGGATCGGAGCGCCGGACTGAAGCGTCACAAGCTGCACCCTGATCGGCGTGCTCGATGTGGTTCCGATCTGGCCGGTGTACAGCGAGCCGCCTGTTAGGCCGGCGCTGTCGCCCAACACCCGGAACACGAAGGGGTTCTGGAAGAAGCCACCGGTGAAGCTGGAGTCGAGCTGTTGTCCTTCGGTCAGATTGAAGATCGCCGACGAATTACCGGCGGTCGCTGTAATCGTCACCGGCAGGGCGATGGTAAGAAAAGTCGCGGGAGCGGCAGAGTTCGGGAAGAAAGAGATCGAGGTATAGCCGTTGCCATCGGTGTAAGTGGTATTGACTCCGCCGGGAAAAGAGCCGAGATTCGCGCCCGACGTGATATCCCACTGCACGGGAGTGTTCGCCACGGGCTGACCGTTGGCGTCCGTGACCCGGGCGACCAAGGGAGTGAAGAAGAACGCATTGACGCCGACGCAGTTCTGGCAAATGATTTGGCCATTACCGCTGACGACACTGACGTTCGCAGGCGTTTGGGCCGAGGCCCCGCCGGCGCAAAGCAGGACAGCGAGCGCCGCCATCCCCACGAAGAAAAGAGAACGATTCAAAGAAACCTCCTTGGAGCTGAAAAACTAGTGACAACTTTCCTGGGATTGGACGCGGGGAATCCTTAGTGTATCAGAAAACAAAAAAAAAGAGGGGAGCCGAAGCCCCCCTCTGTAGTACCACTTGCTTTCTTTCTTAGTGAGACAACGACTCGGTGCCGGAGCGCTTCGAAGTGGACAGCGTCAGGCCCAGGTAGCTGGTCGCCCAGTTGCGGATCCCAGTGTCGCTGAACAGCGCGAAGCCGTGAGCGAGCTGGAAGTTGCAAACTGCGATGACGTAGCCCTGGAAGTTGTTCCGGATGTTGCTGATCTGCTCGGCGTTGATCGTGCCGGGTGCGATGTTGCCACCCGCGCTCGGGAACGGCGCCGTAGTAGTCGTGCCCGCGCCTGAACCGTAGAAGTTCAGTGTGCAGGGTCCGGTCTGTTGGTTGCTGCCCTGGGGATCGGCGGTCGTGTTAGCGATCGAGATACCCGTATCGAAGCCCGCGGTCGTGTTGACGAACGGGAACAGAATTTCCGTCACGCAAAGAGCCACGTTAATGAATGTGGTCGATGTCGAGGACGGAGCGAAACGCGGGATCGAAGCCGATCCGTTGTAGGCCGAAACGGTCGGCGCGAAGCTCATGCTAACCGTGCCGGCGGGGCTGGTCTGCGGCGTACCGGCGTTCTGATTGCCGGTAACCGAGTAGAACACGCCGAACTCAGCCGTTTCCTGCGAAGCCGGGTTGGCTTCCAGGATTTCCCAGACTGCCGTCGCCGTGCCGTTCGCATCCGGCGTCAGCGCTGCGAGCTGGATATTGCCGCCCGAAAGGCTGTTGGTCGCCGCTGCGAGCGGAAGGAACGAAGCACCGACTACGCCCTGCGTGCCCGCGCTCTCGCTGATGACTAGTCCGGCCAGGAGCGCGTTGGAAGCGTTCACCGGGACTCCGGAAGTATTCAAGGTGGGGCTGGCAGCCGCGTTGTTGCCCGGGTTGCCCAAGGGATTAATATTCGTCGTCGTGACAAACAGCGTTACGCCCGTCGGAATGTTGTTGAAGGTGGCCTTCAGGCGAGTGCCGAAGTCGGCCAAGCCAGCCGTGCCGTTAGCCGTCGGCAGGATGAAGCCGGACTCGGAACCACCGTAGACGAATCCCGGGGTGTTCTGGGTAAACGAGGTCACCGGCAGGATCGAGTTGGTCGGAGTCGCTGTGCCAGCGTAGGCGCCCGTCGGAGCCACGCGAGTCTTGAACGCGCTCGCGAAACCTTCCGTGAAGCGAAGGACCGAAGCGGCCGTGGAGGTCGCCAAGCCGAGCGAGTTGCACTGAGCCAGGGGGCTGCCGCCGCTGATGCTGCTGCCGCCGCCGGTATCGGAGCCGTTGCGAACCGCGGTCGTGAGACCCGTGAACACATTAGCAGCCGTCAGGACCGGGCTCTGAACCAGCAGTCCGTTGCTGATCGTGATGCCGGCCAGGATCGACGTCGTGCCCTGGAACGTGCCGCCGCCGCCGAGCTGCGCAGCGCTGGCACGAATGTTGGTGATGCGGAACACGCGAGCCGTGTTCGCCGACACCGGGGCCAGAATCGGCACACCGTTGAAGATGACCTGATTGCTGCCAGACGGAACGATGCCCTGGAACACGTTAACAACGCCCGAGGACGTCGCCGACGCGCCGGAACCAACGCCAGTTCCCACCGCAGCGAGAACCGTGCCAACGGCCGGGTTCGGCGAGGTCGCCGTGCCAACCGTCAACGGGCATCCGCCCGCGCCAGCGCCAACCAACGAAACGCCGCCGGTGGACGTGGTGCAGGTCAGGAACGGGAAGCCAGCGCCCGAGGGGGGCGTGGTGATCGGGGCGTTCGGCTCATCGATGAGGAGGAGAGCTTCCGAAACGCCGTTGTTGAGCTGTCTGCTGGTCACGTAGGTGTTAGCCAACGTAACCGTGAAGTTCGCCGTCGGTACGGGCGAACCGGGGGCCAGGAACGAACCGCCCGTGCAGGCGATCACGATGTCGCCCAACAGCTCGGTGTGACCTTCTGCGCGCGCCTGGGTCGGGTTCGCGACGTTCGCCGTGCAAACCAGATTGCCACCGGTAGAACCGGCGCCAGTCGTTACCTGCGCGCTAGCCAGACCCACGAACAGGGCCAGCATAGCAATCGCAAGAACTATTCTGCGAAAACTTACCATTTCCTTCTCCTTGTGAAGTTCAAAATTGAATCGGTCGAAGTTCTCTCTCAACCTGAGCCTCAAGAGTACAACCAAAATTCGTTCAGCTACCTTAGGGAACTTCTCCGTGTCGGGCGGAGAGCTATTTTATCCGACGACCACCAAGCGGACCGTCGGGCCTGACTGAAACTGTTGCCTGTGAGGCGCTACTGTTATTTTTTTCTGGTGCACTCTCACAGGAAACGAATACAAAATTGCACACGAGAACCGAACGCAGTAAAGATATTGATAACTGATTGCCCGCACTGTGTCAAGAGAAATTCTTTCCCTTCAGCGCGTAACGGCGATTGGGCCGTCTCCGGACCACGTTCATTCAAGGCTGCCCGATTTAAACATGTAAGGGCTACCGAAGTCAATGGTTTCACACCGAATCGTCCCATTTTTCCCCTACTGAATGCTCACAAGCACCCGATTGCTCGCTTGGCCGGCCTGTTTCAGGTAGAGGGGAATCGCGAGTCCGGGAGGCATGCTCGCCGGCAAAATGACGTTCACCTGATACAGTCCGGTGAAACCCGGTGCGAGGCCGGCGAACGACGCCGGAACCTCTTGCCCATTCAGCACCACTGTGACAGGCGTGGTCGCTGTCGACAAGTTTCCCTGTTTCGCGACCGCTCCCAAGCCCGTTGCATAAATCGACAGGTATTGTCCTCGCGCCACCGGAGCGGACGGAGAATTCAAGGAACTATCCGGATTGAGGATGGCCCCCGTATCCGGATCGCCGATCATAAAGATGCCCGGCGCGACCGCGGAGACCGTCACGGTCTGCTGGACCGTTCCGTAACTGGACTTTAGCCGAAGCACGTGCGGACCCGGTGCGACCGACGCCGGGACGACGGCATTGACCTGGAAGGCCGAGGCCAGGAGGATCGCCGCCGGCGCGCCGTCGACGTCGACCGTCGTGGCGGTCCCCGCCCCGGAGAGTCCGGAGCCGAAGATCGAGACGATTCCCCCAGGGGCGATCCCCGGCGCGAACGTCGCCGCATTCACCACCCCGTCGGGAGTGAAGGATGCAGCCTGGACCGCCAGCGCCAGATTCAACTTCGGCCGGGTGGCAGCATACGTCGCAGGCGCGGTTCCGGAAAGGTCGACGGTGGACCCGGCGGTCGCGAGGTCGCTCACGAACGCCTGGTAGGACTGAGCCGCGCCGACGCTCACCTGATAAAGAGGGGCGCTCCCGTCGCAGGCGACAAACCGGGAAACCAGGCCGCCGGAGGGAGTGCCGGAGCCGTCGACGGAGTCGAGTAGATCGAGCGGCGTGCCGCAGGCGCCCGCGGTAGACCGGATGTCGAGCGCCAAGGCCTTAATCACATCCGGCAACTGCGAGACTGCGCCGGCCAGGAAGCGGGTAGCTGCGGGATTCCGCGGCGCCAATTGCACGACGCCGCGCAACTCGCCGGTCCACGCGATGCCCGCGCTGTTGAAGCCCCGCAGATAATCGGTAAGGCTGGTTCGCCCGAAGTACGCGCTCGGATCCTGGATCACGATGGAGCCATCCGCCGCCACGCCCGTCGCCACGACGAAGTGTCCGCCCGCCGGGGCGCCGTTCCGAGAGAGCGCGAGCGACAGCAGCGCCGGCGAGCCTTGCGCGACAGTGTCGGCGGCAGCAGCAGCGGTCGGAGCGAGAACGGCGACGTCGACCCCTCCCGTGAATTCGGCCGCGCGCCACAGGTTCACGACCTGCTCTCCCACGGCGGAGGCCGCGAAGAAACCGTCACAGACTTGGGCGCCTTTCACGTCGACGGTGCAGTATTGGGTGAGAAACTGATTCAAAACCACAGGATCGGCAGTTCCGTTCGGAGACTTTAGGTCGCCGCGATTCTGGTGGTAGCGCAGGATGCTGGCGACGGCGGTCAGCAGCGCGCCTTTCTGGCCGATGGTCGCGACACCTCTGCCGATCGCCGTATCGCCCGCCATGGTCAGCTTGGGCACGTTCGACAGGGTCGAACCCGCGGCGCGCACGTAGAACGTGACGGGTGTCTGGGCGATCCCGGCGGCGGTAGCGGTGACCGCGGCAATGCCCTCGGCCGCCGGCAGCCGCACAGCCACCTCGGCGAGGCCGTCCTCGTCGGTCCGCGCGGCCGTCGTCGAGATCAGAGTGCCGGACGAAGCGCTGAATGTTACGGACGCTCCCGCAATCGGAGTGTTCGACGCGTCGGCGAGCGCGACTCGCAGAGTCTTCGGCAGCAGCGATCCCGGCAACCCGGTCTGATTGTCGCCCTGCACGATCGTCATCTGGACGCGGTTGTCATTGAAGCCGCGGATCGTGAGCGAGCCGTCGGCCGTGGCGCCTTTGCCGTCGGTGGCGTGGATCGCAACCGTCGCACTCTTGGCGGAAAGCGGAATCGCCATCTCCCAGCGGTATGCGCCGTTGGCCGCCGTCACGACGAAATCGGGCGAGCCCGTGATCGACACTCGCAGCGTGCTGTTATTGGCGAAGCCGAGCACGGCGAGCCGCGCGCGTCCCCCCGCCGAAACGGCCGGTGGGAACGCGATCACGGCGGGCGAGCGCGGGGACGCATGCTCGACCGCCGCGCCGTCTCCCGCCGAATAGGTAATGGTCCCGAATTCGAAGTTCTGCTGCCGCAGACCGCCCGTGGCGAACTCATCGCTGGTCGGCATCCCGAGGTCGCCCGCGGGACCGCCGAGACCGGTGTAACGCGCCAGGATCAGGCCGGTGACGAGGTATGCCTGGCCGGCACGCGGTCCACTATCCGCGCCTACGATCGTTCCCTTGGAGAAGTTCTGCAATAGGCCGGAGTTGGCGCCCGGCGAGTCGAAGCCGACCGCCTCGGCCGCCGGCAAACCTGCCGCGCCCGTGTCGTACCCGAGCAGCGCCCATTTGGCGAGCACCGGGGCGGTCACCAGCCGGACCGGAGTGCCACCCAAAGCGCCGCCGGCAAATTGCTGCGTGCCCGCAGCGCTGGCGTCGCTCGCAGGATAACCGAGTTGCCCGGCGGGGCCGCCGAGTTCCTGATAGCGAGCCAGGATCGCGCCCGCGATCACGTAGGCGGTCCCTAAGCGGTCGGACTGCGCAAGCAGGTAAATGGCGTTCGAATTGGCGGCGGGCGCCATCTGTACATATCCCGCCCCGACTCGTGCCGCGGGTGAGGGCAGCGGAGTCGACACCGAAAGCTTGTTGCGCGTCAACGCATCGCGGAATGCCTGTTGAACGTTGGCCGGAGCGCCGGCCCCGATCGAACAGCATGGCGAGATCACGATGAAATTGACCTTCGTGCTGGCCACTCCCTGGCTGTTGGCTTGCACAGCGGCCGCGCCGGCGCCGATCGCGGTGATTACGGCGGTCGCTCCGCTTGCCTGAATCGAGAGCGCCTGGCCGTTGGTGGTGGTCCAGGAGACTGGCCGGTCCGGCGCCATCTCCCCGGTCGTCAGCACCGGAGTGGCGGTAAGGGTGACGCTCTGTCCGAGACTCAAGGTGACGGCGCCGGCCTGCGCTCCATCCACACGGACAGACGCGACCGGCAGCAGCACGCCCGTCCCGCCGCCGACCGTGTACTGCAGGACGCCACCTTCAAAATTCTGCTTGTAGACCGTAGACGAAAGCTGGTAGATCTCGCTGGAGGGCAGGCCGAGCGTCCCCGATGGGCCGCCCTGGCTCGTGTACTGGTCGTAGAGCGGCTGCAGGACGCTGAAGATCTGGCCGCGTCCCGCCCCCGACGTGATCGAGTAAATGGCGCCGTTCGCAAACAACTGTGCGGTAGCCGTAGTGCCGGTGGTGGCTGGCGCCACGATCACCCCGCCGGTGATATTCGAGGTGGTACTGACCACGCTGCCGAGCCCGCCGATGCCGCCGCCGTGGGTCGTGAATTCGGTGTAGAACGCTCCGTTCACCGTGATATTCGGCCCGAAACCGTTGGGCAGCGCCGACGCGTATGCGAACAGCGCGTAGTTCTTATCGAAAGTGTCCCACTGGCAGGCGACACCCTGCGCGGAGCACGCCTGCGAGTTCCCCAGCGGATACCCGGCCGTGTTGGCGGACACCGTCGAGTAATAGGCGTACAGCGGAGCCAGGATGGCGAATGCGACGTTCACGCCGCCGACGCTCGTCGCGCCGGTTACCAGGGCGTCTTTCGCGGTGCTGGTCGCCAGATCCGTGAACTCCTGGACGTAGCCGGTGCTGCCGAAAGGCTTCACGTTCCCGAGCGGCGGCATCACGATGAAGTTGCCGAGTCCGCTCTGGATGAAGCCGGCTTGAAAGACGAACTGCATCGTCTGCGTCGGAGCGCCGCTGCCGACGGTCGCCAACGGGGTAACGGTGACGCTCGCCGTCCCGCTGCGCGTTGAGTCGCTGACGCTGGTCGCGGTGACGGTGATCTTCGTGGACACAGTGAGCAGCCCCGGAGCCGTATAGAGGCCGTTCTGGTCAATTGTCCCCACCGGAGGGTTGATCGACCAGACGACATTATTCGTGGCGGCGTTGGAGACCACCGCCGTGAACTGCTGCGTCTGCGCCGTAGAGATCGACGCCGCCGAGGGCGTGATCGTGACGGACGGAAGATTGAGTTGGACGCTCCCGCTGGCGGTCAAGGAGCCGTCCGACGACGTCGCCGTGATCGTGATTTTTTGGCTGAGCGGAATCGGACTTGGCGCGGTGTAAGTCGCGGACGCGCCGTTGGGCGTGAGTGTCCCGATCGCCGGGCTGTAGGTCCACGTCACCCCGCTCGCGCTCGCGTTCTGCAGCGTCGCCGTGAACAGCTGGGACGCGCCGGCGGTCAGCGTAACGGTCGCAGTCGGACTCACGGTCAGTGAGGCGGCATTCAACTGCACGCTGCCGCTGCCGGAGACGGTTGGATCGAAGGTGCTCGTGGCCGTGATCGTAATTTTCTGCGTGGAGGTGATCGGGTTCGGCGCCATGTAATCGGCGGAATTCCCGTTGGTCGTGAACGTTCCGACGACCGCGGGACTGATGCTCCACGTGACGCCCGTTTGACTGATGCCAAACACAGTGGCGGTGAAATGCTGGGTGGCGCCCGGGGAGAGTGTTACGGTCGCCGACGGAGTGACGCTGACGGTGACGGACGGCGGCACGAGCGTGATCGTGGCGAAGGCCTTCGTCCCATCGACGGCAGTGGCGGTCACGGTGATCGTTTGCCGTGCTGCAACCGGGCTCGGCGCCTTGTAGGTAATGGTGGTCAGACCGTTGTTCGGTCCGACAGGGGTACCGATGACCGCCCCCGCAACCGTCGGGCTGAAATCGAACGTCACCGTGGCAGGCGTCACGCCGGTGACGAGCGCGGAGAGATTACACGTTGCTCCGCCGCTCAACGCACAGCCGCTGCCACCCGTGGTCGAGGCGCCTAGCGAGATCAGCGTGTCCGCCCGCAACCCACCCGCCGCGAGGACCAGCAGCAGGGCAAAAAAAAGGAATGATCCGACCCGATTCAGGCGCACAAGTATCCCGCTATAGTAATATGCTGCAAACCCCGCCCGTGGCCCCGAGTTGCACCTTGCGCCATCGCGCACATTCCGAAAGACTTCCGTACTGAATCCACCCGCAGCCTCCGCCCTCCCCGCTCTACGATGAAGCCGTGAAGCTCTCCGACTGGCCTCTCTTGCGTCAGTTCGCCGGCCGCGACCTGACCGCTCTCGACGGCCCGGCGATCTCTCCCCGGACCCGGTCTCTCGCCCCTCGCACCCACACCGCGGACCGTGTCGTGAAGTCCGTCTGCCCCTATTGCGCCGTCGGCTGCGGGCAGGACGTCTACGTCCGCGACAATAAGATCATCGACATCGAGGGCGACCCGGATTCGCCGATCTCGCGCGGTTGCCTGTGCCCGAAAGGCGCGGCCACGTTCCAACTCGTCACCGGTTCCCATCGCGAGCACCACGTCCTGTATCGCCGGCCGGGAGCGGCCGAGTGGGAGACGATCCCGCTCGAGCGCGCCATGGAGATGGTCGCCCAGCGGGTCCACGACACGCGCGAGGCGACGTGGGAGGAGACCAACCCCGACGGCCACGCCGTTCACCGCACGCTCGGCATCGCCCATCTCGGCGGCGCGACCCTCGACAACGAGGAGAACTACGTCATCAAGAAGCTGTTCACCGCCCTGGGGATCGTTCAGATCGAAAACCAGGCCCGTATTTGACACTCCTCCACGGTCCCCAGTTTGGGGACCTCATTCGGGCGCGGCGGCGCCACCACATTCCAGGAGGACCTCGCCAACGCCGACTGCATTCTGATAGAAGGCTCGAACATGGCGGAGTGTCACCCGGTCGGCTTCCAGTGGGTCATGGAGGCAAAGCGGCGCGGGGCCACGATCATTCACGTCGACCCGCGCTTCACCCGGACCAGCGCCGTCGCGGACCTGCACGTGCCGATTCGCGCCGGCTCCGACATCGCCTTCCTCGGCGCCATCGTGCGCTACATCATCGAGAACCGCCGCGAATTTCGCGAGTACGTCGTGAACTACACGAACGCCGCCGCCATCGTCTCCGACGAATTCCGCGACACCGAGGATCTCGACGGCCTGTTCAGCGGCTGGGACTCCGAGAAGAACCAGTACGACGTGCGGTCGTGGTCCTACAAGGGCTCCGAGCCGACAGCGGCCGCAGGCGCGCGAGAGCAGTTGACCGGCGAACCGCACTCGGAGCGTGCGCAGCAGGCGAAGCCCAAGGAGACCGACGCCACGCTCCAACATCCGCGCTGCGTCTTCCAAATCCTGCGCCGCCACTTCTCGCGCTACACGCCGGAGATGGTCGAGGAGACCTGCGGCATCCCGCGCGACCTTTTCGTGAAGGTGGCAGAGGCGCTCTGCAACAACTCCGGACGCGAGCGCACCACGGCGTTCTGTTACGCGGTCGGCTGGACGCAGCACTCGAACGGCGTGCAGTTCATCCGCACGGCCGCGATTATCCAGGCGCTGCTCGGCAATATCGGACGGCCGGGCGGCGGCATTATGGCGCTGCGCGGGCACGCCTCGATCCAGGGCTCGACCGACATTCCGACCCTCTTCAACATCCTGCCCGGCTACCTGCCGATGGCGAAGGCCAAGCACGACACCGATTTCGACAAGTACCTCGAGAATAACCGTGCGGATGGCGGCTGGTGGACCGAGTTCCCGAAGTACGCCGTCTCGCTCTTAAAGGCGTGGTGGGGCGAGCACGCGACGCGCGAAAACGGCTGGTGCTTCGATTACCTGCCGCGACTCACCGGCGATCACTCCCACATGACCACCTGCGCCGCCATGGCCGATGGCGTCGTGAAGGGCTACTTCGTCATGGGCGAGAATCCGCTGGTCGGGTCGATGAACGGAGGCTTCCAACGCGAGGCGCTGGCGAAGCTCGACTGGCTGGTAGTCCGAGACTTCTCGAAGATCGAGACCTCCGAGTTTTGGCGCGACGATCCGGCCGCCATCCAGACGGAGGTGTTTCTCTTCCCGGCCGCGGCGCACACCGAAAAGGACGGCTCCGTCACCAACACGCAGCGGCTCCTGCAATGGCACCACAAGGCGATCGACCCGCCCGGTGACGCGCGCAGCGAGCTCGATTTCGTCGTCGAACTGGGTCACCGGTTGAAACGCCTGTACGCGTCGTCGACCGACCCCAAGGACCGTCCGATTCAGCAATTGCAGTGGGACCATGCGGACGCCGAGGCGGTCCTCAAAGAGGTCAATGGCTACGACGTCGCGACGCGGCGCGCCATCCCCGACTACGTGTCGTTGAAAGACGACGGCTCGACCGCGTCCGGCTGCTGGATCTACGCGGGCTGCTACAAGGACGATCGCAATCAGACGGCAAATCGAAAGGCCGCGGAGGAGCAGAACTGGGTCGCGCCGATGTGGGGCTGGGCGTGGCCGCACAACCGACGCCTCTTGTACAACCGCGCCTCCGCCGATCCCGAGGGACGGCCGTGGTCCGAGCGCAAGAAGTACGTCTGGTGGGACGAGCAGCAGCAGCGCTGGACCGGAGTCGACGAGCCCGACTTCATCAAGGATCGTCCGCCGTCGTTCCGTCCGCCGGAGGGAGCGAAGGGCATCGACACCATCGGCGGCGCGGACCCGTTCATCATGAATGCCGACGGCCGGGCGTGGCTGTTCGCGCCGCAAGGGTTGCAGGACGGCCCGATGCCCACGCACTACGAGCCCGAAGAGTCGATCTGCCAGAACCCCTTCTACGGCCAGCAGTGCGTGCCGTCGCGGATGGAGTGGCTGCGCCGCGAAAATCCATACCACCGAGCGTGGGGCGATCCGAACTTCCCCTACGTGCTGACGACGTACCGGCTCACCGAGCACCACACCGGCGGCGGGATGTCGCGCTGGGTCGCGTGGCTCGCCGAGTTGCAGCCGGAGATGTTCTGCGAGGTCTCGCCCGAACTGGCCGCCGACATCGGCTTGCAGAACGGCGGCTGGGCGACGATCTGGACGGCGCGCGCGGCCATCGAAGCTCGCGTTCTGGTAACCGAGCGGATGAGGCCGCTGCGCATTCGCGGCCGCGTCGTGCATCAAATCGGACTGCCGTACCACTGGGGCAACGTCGGCCTGGTGCGCGGCGATTCGGCGAACAACCTGATCTCGTTCGTGGGCGACCCGAACGTGTCGATCCAGGAATCGAAGGCGCTCACCGGCAACATCATGGCCGGACGTCGCAAAGCGGAAGTGCCGGTCTCGCGCACGTCCGCCCCGGCGTGGCGCGACCTGCCCGCGGCGCGGCGCCGCATCCCGGGGAAGCACGGCGTCGTCACGGCACGCGACATGGCGGGAGAGGAGACCTAACGTGGCGACCGGCTTCTTCACGGACACGACCGTCTGCATCGGCTGCAAGGCCTGCGAGGTCGCCTGCAAACAGTGGAATCAACTGCCCGACGACGGCTTCGCGTTCAGCGGACTCTCCTACGACAACACAGTGCAGCTCAGCGCCTCCTCGTGGCGGCACGTCGCCTTTGTCGAGCAGACCGATCGCTGGCTGATGATGTCCGACGTCTGCAAGCACTGCGCGCGCGCCGGCTGTCTGGAAGCGTGTCCGACCGGCGCGATCGTGCGCACCGAGTTCGACTCGGTCTACGTGCAGCCGGACATTTGCAACGGCTGCGGATACTGCGTCGTGACGTGCCCGTTCGGCGTGATCGACCGTCTCGAAAGCGACGGCCGCGCCTGGAAATGCACGCTCTGCTACGACCGGCAGCGCGGCGGTCTCGAGCCCGCCTGTGCGAAGGCATGTCCGACGGATTCGATCCAGTTCGGCGACATCGCCGAGCTTCGCATGCGGGCGGAGCGGCGCGTCGCCGAGCTTCACGCGCGCGGCGTCACCGACGCTTACCTCTACGGAGCAGACGCGGCAGATCAGCCCGGCACCGACGGTCTGCACGCCTTCTTCCTGCTGGTCGATCGGCCCGAAGTCTACAACCTGCCGGCGAATCCCGTTTGCCCGACCAAAACCGTGAAGGAAAGCTGGCGATCGTTGGTGTTCGCCGGCATCGGCATGCTGGCGGCGGCGGTCGGTGTGGTGCTTTCGGCGCGGTCCACGAACGGATAACTCATGACCACCGACGGACGCTTCATCGATACCGGAATCGCAACACTCGAAGGAGAGGCCGCGCATCAGCGGCCGCCGGAACACCCGCCCGTGCTCACCAGAGTCCCGGCGCCGATCAAAGGGCCGGTGTGGATCTGGTCGATCCCGGCATACTTCTTTGTCGGTGGAATCGGCGGCGCGGCGATGACGATCGGGATGGCCGCACAGGTGTTCGGCAGCCGCGGCATCGGCCGGTTCGACCAGCGCTGCCGCTGGACGGGTGCGGTCGCAGGCGGGCTCGGCAGCGCACTGCTGATCTTCGACCTCGGACGCAAGACGCGCTTCCTGCACATGCTGCGCGTGTTCCGCCCGACCTCGCCGATGAGCGTCGGGGCGTGGGTGCTGGCACTGGCGACTCCGCTCTCCCTGGCCTCGGCGGTGCTACCGATTTGCAGCCTGAGTTACGCGGCCGGAGTCGGCTCGGGGATTCTCGGCATTCCGCTGGCGACGTACACGGGCGTGCTGATCGGGAACACGGTCGTGCCCCTCTGGAGCGCGACGCGCCGGAGTCTGCCGATCCTGTTCGGGGCCTCCGCGATCGCATCCATGGCGTCGCTGTTCGAGTTGATGGATCTCGACCCCCGCGAGCGACGCATCGTGCACCGCTTCGGCACGATCGGCCGTATTGCGGAGATTGCAGCCGCCGCGGAGCTCGAGCGCGAGGCGCACGAAGTCCCCGGCGCTGCCCGCCCGTTGCGCGACGGTTTCTCCGGCACGCTTTGGAACGCCGCGACGATTTGCGCCGTGGCCGGACTGGCCATCTCGGCGATCCCCGGCAATCATCGCGCCAAGCGCATCGCCACGGGACTGCTCGGGCTCGCCGGTGGCGCCGCTCTCCGCTTCGCCATCTTCTACGGCGGAAAACGTTCGGTGAGAGAGTGGGGCAGAGTTCACTCTGCGGAGGGCTTCAGCCCGACCGTCGCGGAGTCGGACTGAAGTCCTCCGCAGGCTGAAGCCTGCCCCACCCAGATCGCTCCAGCAATCAACCCAACCGTCGCGACCAGGTAGAGGACCCACAGCGTCGCCATGAGCCCGGGCGTGATGTAGCTCGGCTTGAAGACAGTCAGCCGTTCGAAGAGCTGCCCGAAATGGACGTCGCCCAATCGCACGGCGGCCAACGCCCCGTTCGGCTTTCGGCCGAGCAACCCCGTGTAGTACGGCAGCGCGACCGCGTTCATCGAATAGAGGTCGAGGAGACCGAACAGGAGGGCCGCGGTTCCGACGCCCCATCTGCCGAGAAGGCTGCGCAGTCCCGCAATACCGAGCATCACTTCCGCGCCGATCACCGCGTACAGATACCAGCCCATGGACGTCGGCACTCCCTTCGTGGCATAGATCAGGGTTGTGTTGTAGAGTTGGCCGACCCAGAACACAAGATAGATGTATGCCAACGAGCGGATCTCCGGCTTCTTGCGCAGCGGGATGAGCGCAAGCGCCGCGATCAGCATGACGAGAAAGAGCAGGTGGTACATCCAACTCCGCACCATGAGCGAGCTCCAGCCGCCGAAGTAGAGATGGGAGAAGAGGATCGAATCGAGCGCGCGGAGCCAAGGCAGGGAATCGATGGTCTTGAGAAAGGTCGAGACCGGCGTGTCTCGCAGCGTGACGGCCTCGCTCAGGCCGGAGACCGTGCCGGTGGTCCAGAAATTGCGCGCATACCACCACCCTGACATCGCGACGGCGATCACGAAGGCTCGGGGAGCCCAGAACGCTGCCGCCACTCCAACGATCGCGGCGAGGAAGTACGCCTTCGTGATCAACCCCACGCCGAGGACGATACCGAGCGCGAGCCAGTTGCGCCGCCGAATCGTCAGCAACGTGGCGGCCGTATACAGCGGGATGGCTAACGCCTCGTTGCTGACGCGGGCAGAAGTAATCGCCAGTTCCGGCATTAACGCCGCCACCGCGGCGCAGCCGAGCGCGAGCCTGTCGTCGCGGAACACCGCGCGCCCCAGCAGGAAAAGCAGTGGAACCAGCAGCGAGGCGAGCGCCACCGCGGCCCATCGCAGCGCAAAGACCTGCGTCGCCAGCGAACATCCCCGCAGGATCCACAGGAGTGGAGCCATTAGCCAGTAGTAGACGGGAGGCTGTAGCGTCTCGTACGCGCCGATGCGGCTCGACTCGTTCGCAAACTCGCGAGGAATGGCGCGGAATTCCGCTTCGCGCGACGCGCGCTCCTCGGCTGGGAGAGTCCAGAATTGCTCGTGCGAGACGACCGCGCCCGGTAGGTTCTCCAACGTCCGCGGCATCGGCGCGATTTGCATCGAGGAGGCGATGTCGAGGGGAACGGAAGCGTCGCGCGGAACGAGGACTTCGCCGGCTGCGACATGGCGAATCACGGCGAAGTGCGCCCACTCGTCGAAGCCTTCCCAGATCGGGAATGCCGTCGCATAAAACACGAGGCGCAGGGCAAATCCGATCCAGATCGCCACCAACCAGCGCCTCGTTCCCATATGGAACGCCGATTATCGCATGTGCCGCCCTTCACAACCATTGCCGCGGCTGTGCCCTTCTACCCAGAGTCCGCGGAGCCCGGGCGCTACGATCGGGTCAGGAGTCATTCAATGGCAGACACCGGCGGCGACGTTTTAGTCGAAACCCTGCTCGATTGGGGCGTGGATACGATCTTCGGTCTCCCCGGAGATGGCATCAACGGCATCATGGAGGCGCTGCGCACGCGGCAGGACAAGATCCGCTTCATCCAGGTCCGCCACGAGGAAGCTGCTGCGTTTATGGCGTGCGCCTACGCCAAGTACACGCGCAAGCTGGGCTGCTGCCTCGCGACTTCGGGACCGGGCGGCATCCACCTGCTCAACGGGCTCTACGACGCGAAGCTGGATAGCCAGCCCGTCCTCGCCATCACCGGGATGCACTACCACGACCTGATCGGCACGCTCGCGCAGCAGGACGTCGAGCTCGACAAGCTGTTCATGGACGTCGCCGTCTTCAACCAGCGCGTGATGAGCCCCGAGCACGTCGAGGGTCTGGTCGACTTCGCCTGCCGCACGGCGCTCAGCTACCGGCAGGTCGCGCACATTACGTTTCCCACGGACCTCCAGGAACAGGAGATCGCCAAGCGCAACCGGTCGAAGCGCAACCTGCCGCACCACACGTCGGACGTCTGGGCGGAGCCGGGCCACGTGCCGCAGGAGAGCGCTCTGCGGCGCGCCGCCGACGTCCTCAACGCCGGCAGCAAGGTGACGATCCTGTGCGGCGCAGGCGCGCTGCACGCCGGCGACGAATTGGAACAGGCCGCCGAGGTCCTCGGCGCTCCGATCGTCAAGGCGCTGCTCGGCAAGGCCGCGGTGCCGGACACGAGCCCGTACACCACCGGCGGGATCGGACTGCTCGGCACGAAGCCTTCGCAGGATGCGATGGAGAACTGCGACACGCTGCTCGTGGTCGGCACGAATTTCCCGTATATCGAGTTCTACCCGAAGCCCGGCAGCGCGCGCGCCGTGCAGATCGAGCTCGACCCGAAGCGGATCGGGCTGCGTTACCCGGTCGAGGTCGGTCTGGTCGGGGATAGCAGACGGTCGCTGCAGGAGTTGCTGCCACTGCTGCGCCGCAAGGATGACCGCAGTTTCCTGCAGACGGCGCAGGACGGCATGGACAAATGGTGGAAGCTGATGGAGCAGCAGGGCACCCGCACCGACAAGCCGATGAAGCCGCAGGTCCTCGCATGGGAGCTCGGCAAGCGGCTGGCGGACAACGCGATCGTCTCCTCCGACTCCGGCACGATCACCACGTGGTTCGCCCGCCAGATACCGGCGAAGCGCGGACAGATGTTCTCCTGTTCGGGAAATCTCGCGACCATGGCGCCGGGCCTGCCTTACGCGAACGCGGCGCAGCTCGCGTATCCCGACCGGCAGTGCGTCGCGTTCATCGGCGACGGCGGATTCTCGATGCTGATGGCCGAGTTCGCGACAGCCGTCAAGTACAAGCTGCCGATCAAGGTCTTCGTCGTCAAAAACAACACGCTCGGCCAGATCAAGTGGGAGCAGATGGTGTTCCTCGGCAACCCGGAGTACGGCGTCGAGTTGCAGCCGATCGACTTCGCGATGTTCGCACGCGCCTGCGGCGGCGAGGGCCTCGTCATCCAGGACCCGGCCGATTGCGGCAAGATCGTCGAACAGGCGCTGGCCCATCCCGGACCGGTCGTGGTGGAGGCCTACGTCGACCCGTACGAACCGCCGATGCCGGCGAACATCACCGTGGAGCAGGCCGCGAAGTTCGCGGAGTCGCTGGTCCGCGGCGAGCCGAATCGCAGCAAGATCGCACTGACGGTATTAGAGGATAAGGTGAAGGAACTGGTGTAGCGGAACTGGTGTAGAATGATGCGCCGTGCCACCCGAACCCACTCATGAGCTCTGCATCCGGCAGGCCAAGCCGGAGGACGCCGCTTTGTGCGGGCAAATCTGTTTCGACGCGTTCACCGCGATCAACCGGCAGCACGCGTTTCCGCCGGACTTCCCCAGCGCGGAAGTCGCCCAGGGACTCCTGGGGATGTTGTTCGCGCACCCGGGCTATTACTGCGAGGTAGCGGAAGTCGACGGCGTCGTCGTCGGCAGTAACTGTCTCGACGAACGATCGCCGATTACGGGCCTCGGTCCGATCACCGTCGCGCCCGGAGCCCAGAATCGAGGCGCGGGACGCAAGCTGATGGAGTCCGCCCTGACCCGTGCGGGGGCGCAGGGCAGGCTCGGCGTTCGCCTGGTCCAGGTGGCGTTCCACACGCGCTCGATGGCGTTGTACGCCAGCCTCGGCTTCGATACCCGCGAGCCGCTCGCGTGCATGAACGGCGCGGCGATCGGACGGGTTCCGCCGGGCTGCACGGTGCGAGCGGCGGAGACTGCCGACATTGCGGCGTGCGCGGACCTCTCGTTTCGCGTCCACGGATTCTCGCGCGCCGGCGAACTTCCGGACGCGATCGCCGCCGGAGGAGCGCGCGTCGTGCTTCGCGATGGCCGCCTTACCGCCTATACGACCGGCGTGTCCTTCTTCGGGCACGCGGCGGCGGAGACCAACTTAGATTTGCAGGCGCTGCTCGGCGCGACGGAGGCGTTCGGCGGCCCCGGCGTCCTGATTCCGACGCGGAATGCGGAGCTGTTCCGTTGGTGTCTCGCGAAAGGCCTGCGGATCGTGCAGCCGCTCACGCTCATGTCGTGGGGCCTCTACCAGGAGCCCGCCGGCGCGTTCTGGCCGTCGATTCTGTACTAGTGTAGTGACCCACAGACGCTCGCTCACGGGAGCGTCCGGTCAAGGTACTAGATCGTCATCGCCCCGAAGCCGCCGTCGACCCGCAGGATCGACCCGGTTACGAACGACGACGCCTTGCGCGACGCCAGATAAACCGTCGCGCCGACCAGTTCCTCCGCTTCGCCGAAGCGGTTCATCGGCGTGTGCGTCATGATGCTGGCGACGCGCTCGGGTGTCAACACTTTGCGGTTCTGCTCCGCCGGGAAGAAGCCCGGGACGATCGCGTTGACCCGGATCTGATGCGGCGCCCAATCCCGCGCCAGGAACTGCGTGATCTGATTGACCCCGGCCTTCGCAACTCCGTAGGTGAAGACCTTCGAGAGGGGCGGGCCCGACGAAACCGAGCTGACGTTGATCACGGACCCGCCGCGGCCGCCGTCGACCATCGCTTTACCGAACACCTGGCACGCCAGGAACACGCCCTTGAGGTCGATGTCGAGAATGCGATGCCACTCCTCCTCGCCGATGTCGAAGAACGGCGTGGCGGAGTTCACTCCCGCCGCATTGATCAAAATGTCGACTTTGCCCCAACGCGCGAGGATCGTGTCGAGCGCGGTCTGCAACTGCGCCTTGCTGGTGTTGTCGCACTGAATGGCCATCGACTGGCCGCCATTGGCCGCAATCGACTGCGCCCGCGTGTCGGCGTTCTGCTGCGTGCGTCCGAGGATCGCGACGCGCGCGCCCGCCGCGGCCAATCCTTCCGCCATCGCGCCGGCCAACACGCCGCCGCCACCGATCACCACCGCTACATCGCCTTCCAGAGAAAAGAGTCCGTTATCAGCCATCTCCCCGATTTTAGCGAACGGCGACCAGTCTGCCGTCGCGAAAATCGAAAACGCGATCCGCCCGCGCGATTTCGTCGGCCGTGAGCGGAGTCTTGCGGTGGAGGCGGACCTCCACAGTGCGGTCGCGAAACCAGAGCTCGGCGATGAACGCCATGTCCCAATCGACAAATGGGTCGTCGAGGAACACCACGGTGCTGTGCGGCTGTGCGCGCGGCGCAAGTGTTTCGATCTGGCGAATGACGTCGGCGGTAAGCACGCCGGTCTGGTCCATCGCAGGCCGCACGAAGGACTGCTTGAAGTCGCGATTCTCGCGCCCCCAAACCACAACGCACGCCACCAGCAGAACGGCAAACAGGCGCTGGTACCCGAGTCGGGCGACGAGAGGCTCGGCGGAGAGGAAGCGGGCGGCCGCCTCGGCGAGGTCCACCGCGACGACCGCGGCGAAGATCGCGCAACCGACGAAGGGGAGATACAGACAGGCGCCGCCGCGTCCCGGCAGAAACTCGATCGGCAGAGGCGCAATCGCGAGGAAGATCCAGCAGAACTGAAGGACGGGACGGCGGCGGCGAAACGCGAGGTAGAACAGCGCCACCCAGATCCACGCGACCGTCTCGGGGCCGAGCGGAGTGCGCTGCTGGAAGAGTTCGGTGAACGACCGCGTTTGGAAATCGAGGAGGCGCGCCCAGGTGAGTTCGGGACGGTAGGCCGCCGACGTCGCGAGGGCGTCGCCCCGGAAGACTTTCCCATAGAGGTACGGGAGATTGAGCAGCGCGCCGGCCACGACGCCGCGAAGCGAGGCGCGGTCCTGATACAGCCATTCATAGATCAGGAGAATGACGGGCAGCGTCACGGCCATCTCCTTCGAGTTCAGCGCGCACAGATAGAGCGCCAGGAAGGCGGCGATCTCCCGCCCACGGAGTTGGCGGCCGGACTCGCGGATCTGGAGGTAGTACACGAGCGCGCTGAGGTAAAAACATCCGCACAGGACGTCGTAGATGAACGCGATGTTGTAAGTCAGATTGCTCAGGCTCGCGTGGTAGCAGCAGAGCAGCGCGGCGAGTCCGGCAGCAATCGGACCGGCGCGCAGCAAGATCGCCAGCCGATAGACGAGCCACACATTGAAGAGCAGGATCGCGAGAATGACCGCGTGATACGGCGCGGGGTTGAAGCCGAATGCGTGGAACAGCGGGAGGTAGAAGAGGCCGCCCATTGGCCGATAGAAGTTCCGCCAGACCAGAACGTGAGACACGGCGAACGTGGCCGGCTTCATCCGCCAATAGCCGGCCATATTCATCATGTCGTCGGGAGCGAAGCGCACGCCCAAGCTATCGAGTGTGAAGTAGCCGAACCAGACGAGTATGAGAACAGCGAAAACGAGCTTCTTTAGGGACAACCGAGCCTCACTATAGGAAAGAGGGCGCGGTATCTCTAAGACCCTGGAGAGGCGGAATCCACTACAGAACCGAACTGCATTTCTCTCGCCAAGACGCAAAGCCGCAAAGGAAAGTCAAAATCGGCGTTTGCCTTTGACCTACCTTTGCGTCTTTGCGCCTTTGCGAGAGATGCCTTATCCGACGACCGCTTCCGCCAGATGCGGCTGGTAGACGCAGCGAGGATCCTCCGCGAGATAGTCCCCGGTCAAAGCGAACGCCCGCGACCGCGATCCGCCGCAGACCTTCTGGTATTCGCAGAGGCCGCACTTGCCGCCGCGCTGGGACGTGTCACGGAGCGTCTTGAAGAGCTCCGAGTTGCGATAGACGTCGGTGAGGGAATCCTCGGTGACGTTGCCGCCGGTCACCGGCAGGAAACCGCTCGGGAAGATCTCGCCCGTATGCGAGACGAAGACGAAGCCCTTGCCGTCGCTGACTCCAGCCGTGCGAAACGCGACGCCCTTCGCGTTCTCGTTGACCACGGCGCCGTGCTCTGCCTTCATCCGCTGCGCGACGTACCGGCGATAGTGCATCGCCTCCGTCGTCTTCACCCCGAACGGCGCCGTCTTCGAGAGCTCGTACATGAACTCGAAGATCTGCTCGTACTCCTCGGCGCGCAGGTCGTCCGTCTCGGCCGCGCGGCCAGTGACGATCAGGAAGAAGAGGCTCCACATCTTGGTGCGGACCTCCTTGGCGAGCTCGGCCATCTCGGGCATCCGGTGCATGTTGTGCCGCGTGACCGTCGTCTGGAGCTGGGTGTCGAGGCCGATATCGCGCGCGTGCCGCAGGGCCGCCATCGCGCGATCGAACGTGCCCGGGATGCCGCGGAAGTAGTCGTGCGACGCCGCGTCGGGACCGTCAAGGCTGATCGCCATCCGTGTGACGCCCGCGTCCTTGAACTTCTCGATCGCTTCGTTGGTGAGCAGCGGCGTCGCGCTGGGCGTGACGTTGGTCCGCAGGCCGATCTTGACGGCGTAGCGGATGAGCTCGTAGAGATCGGGCCGCTTGAGCGGATCGCCGCCGGTGAAGACCATGAGCGGCTCGCCGAACGAGCGGATCTCGTCTAGCAGGCGGTAGCCTTGCTCCGTCGTCAATTCTTTCGGGTGGCGCTCGGATTGAGCCGAGGCCCGGCAATGTACGCAGGCCAGGTCGCACGCCTGGGTCGCCTCCCAGATTACGAGCATCGGGGATTGATCGAAGTTCATCACGTCTCCTAGAAGCAACCCATTTGCATTTGACCGGCCAAATCCCGCGTATTGAAATGCGTAGGGTTATTCAACACTTCAAGGTCTCATTCTACCAGATTGCGCCATTTCCCCCACCGTTTCCCACCCTAAACCCCCGCTAAAATGGGTCTACGTGTTGATTACCTTCGAAGGAATGGACGGTTCGGGCAAGACGACCCAGATGCACCGGCTGGCGGCGCGGCTGCGCGCGATGGGGCGGACCGTCATCGAGACGGTCGAGCCCGGCGGACCGCGCATCTCGATGATGATCCGGCGGATTCTGCTGGATTCGGCGAATCAGGAGCTCAGTCCGAGCGCCGAGCTGCTCCTCTATTTCGCGTCGCGCGCGCAGAACGTGGACGAGGTGATCCGGCCCGCTCTCGAACGGGGCGAAGTCGTGCTCTCCGACCGGTTTACCGATTCATCGCTGGTCTATCAGGGGTACGGGCGCGGACTCGGCGCGGAGGCGGTGATGTCGCTCGACCGCGTCGCGTGCCGGGGTCTCAAGCCCGACCTGACGATCCTGGTGGACGTCGACGTCGAGGCCAGCATTGCGCGCGCCCGGGCGCGCAATGTCGCCGAGCCGCACTGCGAGACCCGTCTCGACGACGAGTCGATGGATTTCCACCGCAGGGTCTACCGCGCGTATCATAATCTCGCGGCGGAGGAGCCGGACCGGGTGAAGATCGTCAACGGAAATGCCGCGATCGACGAAATCGAAGCGGAAATCTGGCGAATCGTGGCGCAATATGTTTGAAAACTTCTGGGGAAACGCCGCGACGGCGCAGTCGATCGAAGGCATGATCGAGCACGACCGCCTGCCGCAGACGCTGCTGTTCGCGGGACCGGAAGGGGTCGGCAAGGCGACGTTGGCGCGGCGAATCGGCGCGCGCCTGCTGGGACACGGCGAGCTGATCGAGCGCGACGATCTGAGCCTGCCCCACAACCTCGACCTCATCGCGGCGCGCGACAAGATGCCGCCTGAAAAGCGCAACGAGGACCCGTTCCTCTTGTCGTCTCACCCGGACTTCGTGACCTTCCCGCCCGATGGTCCGATGCGGCAGATCTCCATCCCACAGACGCGCCTCCTGAAAGAACGAGCCCAGTTTCTGCCGCACCACGGCAGCCGCCGCGTGTTCCTGATCGACCACGTCGACCGCGCCAACGAGCAGGCTGCGAACTCGCTATTGAAGACGCTGGAAGAGCCGCCTCCCCACCTGATCCTGATCATGACCGCGGAGAACGCGTACGACCTGCTGCCGACCATCCGCTCCCGTGCGGCCCCGGCCTACTTCGCGCCGCTCGGCGCGGAGGAAATGCGGGAATTCGTCCGGGCGCGCGGGCTCGACCAGCCCGAGCGTCGCGTGGCGCTGGCAGCGGGAAGTCCCGGGATCGCCATCTCGCTCGATATCGAGGTCTACGACAAGCGCCGAGCGGCGATGCTGACGCTCGTGAAGGTGGCGGCCGGCCTCGCGCCGTTCAGCGCCTGGGTTCCGGTGTCGGAGACGATGGGCCGCAGCAAAAGCGAGAAGCTGGACCTCTATCTGAAGGTCCTCTACGAACTCCTACGCGACCTCCTGCTCCTCCACCACGGCATGACCGATATTCGGAATATCGACATCCGCCGGGAACTCGAAACGCTCTCCGGAAAGGTCGAATTCGGCTGGATCCGGCAAGCCGTCAAGAAGGTCGACGACCTGGTGATGCTGGTCCGCCGCAATATTCAAAAAACGATCGCGTTGGACGCGCTCATTATCGATCTGCGAGGGTAAAGGCTAAAATGGAACAGGAAGGAGGTTTCCATGACCACACGCGAAGCGCTCCACCATCTCGTTGATGAATTGCCGGAAGAGCAAACTGAACTCGCGCGGCTTTGGCTGGAGGATCTCCGCCATGCCGCAGACGAGGACGGGCCGCCCTTGGACGCCGAGACTCTCGCGTCGCTCGACCGCGGGCTCTCGGACGTTGCCGCAGGTCGCGTGAAGCGGCTTGAAGAATACGAAGACGAACGCGGCCTGTGGTCTATCGGATCACTCTTACTCACGAAGCTGAGAAGATACTTGACGGTTTGGACCGGCCCACCGAGCGCCGGATCCGGCAGCGAATCGTTCTCTTGGCCGAAGATCCATTCGATCCCCGTCTTTCCGCCCCCCTGACCGAACGCGAGGGCTTGAGAAAGTCTCGCGTCGGCAGTTGGCGCATTTTGTTCATCACGGATCGGGCCTCCAAAGTGATGCATGTCCTGACCGTCGACACACGGGGTCAGGTTTACAAACACTCATAGAAGCTGATTCGCGTTCATTCGTGTTCATTCGTGGCCAACCACCTTCTCCAAGGTTGTCCAGAATTCCGGGAACGACACCGACGCCGCTTCCGCCTCTTCGATCACCGTGTCGCCTTTTGCCGCCAGGGCCGCGATCGCGAACGCCATCGCGATTCGGTGATCTCCGAACGATTCGAGCTGGGCGCCACGGAAGGTCTGCCTACCGGGGATGAACATCCCGTCGGTGGACTCCTCCGCCTCGACGCCCATCTTCCGTAGATTGCCCACGACCGCCTGAATCCGGTCCGTCTCCTTAATGCGGAGCTCGGAGGCGTCCTTCACCGTAATCCCCTGCTCCGTCGCCGCGCCGAGGACCGCGAGCACCGGGATCTCGTCGATCAGCGACGCGGTGAGGCCGCCTTCGATCGTGCCGCCACGAAGAGGCGAGTGTTCCACGACGATGTCGCCGATGAGTTCCCCGTTGGTGCTTTCGAGCTGCGGCACCTGGATCTTCGCGCCCATGCCGACCAGAAAGTCGAGCAGCGCCGACCGCGTCGGATTGAGGCCGACACCGCGGATCGTCAGGTTCGACCCCGGGACCAGCAGCGCGGCAACCAGAAAGAACGCAGCGGACGAGAGATCCGACGGCACAACCAGCTCGCGCCCTTCGAGCTTGGGACGCCCCGTGAGAGTGATCTTGAGCCGCTCGGTCGTGAGGTCGGCGCCGAACTCGCGCAGCGCGATCTCGGTATGATCGCGCGACCGGACGGGCTCCGTCACGGAGGTTTGTCCCTCCGCGAAGAGGCCGGCGAACAACACGCAGGTCTTCACCTGCGCGCTCGGCACCGGCAGCACGTAGTCGATCGCGCGGAGCGGTCCGCCCTCGATATCGAGCGGCGGAAACTTGCCCTCGTGAGCCAGAATCGCGGCGCCCATCTCTCCCAGCGGCTTCATGATCCGCTGCATCGGACGTCGCGACAAGGACGCGTCGCCGAAGATGCGGCTGCGGAATGGCTGCGCGGCGAGGATTCCCGAGAGCATCCGGATCGTCGAACCCGAGTTGCCGGCGTCGAGATCGGCGGATGGGGCGCGCAGACCGTCGAGGCCGCGGCCGTGGATCGTGAACTCCGTGCCTGCGCCTTCGACGTCGATGCCAAGCGCGCGGACGCACCCAAGCGTGGAATGGCAATCGGCGCCCGTGGAGTAGTTCTTCACGCGGCTGGGCCCCTCGGCGATGGCCGAGATCATGGCGAAGCGGTGAGAGATCGATTTATCGCCGGGCAGCGCAATGGCGCCGGAGACCCGGGCAGCGGGAGAAACGCGTTTTTCCATGTCCTATTTGGCGACGGTGACCGGCACTTCGACCTTCACCGTCTTGGGCGGCAGACAGATCTTGTTGTCGCAGCTTTGATAGCTGGCGTTGACGAGGATCTTCTGCTCGCCCGGCGTGGCGGTCGCGGCCAGACGAAGCGGCAGCGTGAAAGCGGCCTCACCCTCGTAAAGCTGGACCTCCATGTTGAAGCTGGAGTCCTGCATCGTCTGCGGCTCGGTGGCCTGCACGGCGCCGGCTAGTTTCGCGGGCTGTCCCTCGGCGACCCAGACGCGGGTCGGGATCGGACCGTCGGCAACGGCCTTCAGACCGTAGATATGCCAGCCGTCCTGAATCTTGGCGGTGAGCTTCACCGAGAACGCAGCGCCGGGCTTGACGCCCTTCGTCGCGCCATCGACCTTCCAGGCGACCGGATCGGGTGGCGCGGCGCTCAGGACGATTGCCGTGAGCGCCGCCAGTATCGTGAGTCTCATCGGACGTTGTTCGCTTCCAGAGTGGGGTGGGGAGTTTCCGAGCTCAGATCCACATAAGCGGCCTGCAGCACGTGCTTCGACTCGTCCTCCTGGACGAAAACGACGACCGCCAGGTCATTGGGCTGGATCTGATACTTCTTCTCGACGAATTTGAACGACTCGCCGCGGTGGCCCTTGGCCTCGTAATCGTCGAGGTGGTCCTTGATCGTCTTGCTGACCTCGTCGAGGTCGAACGTCTGACGATAGTTCTCGCCGCTGAGGCCGAAGCTCTTGATGGAGCGGACGACCATCGGATGGAAGCGGATGCCGTTCTCACCATTAAAGCGGAGTTCCTTCTCCACCAGCGCGATGAAGACCTTCACGTCCTTCGCCTTCGAATCCACGCCGCGGACCATCGCGTTCACGCCGACCGTCTTGCCCTTCAGCGACGCGCCGATCGTAAGGTGGGCCTCGGCGGGCTTCTCGATGTCCGCCTCGACATCCTTATAGAACCGGTCGTAGGTCGACTTCGCCATTTCGCGGGAGCCGCCACCAACCGTCGACTTGCCATCGATCACGTACGTCGGGACGCCGCTCACTTTGTAGGCCTTGGCGCGGTCCTGCGATTCCGGCATCGTCATCGGATCCGGCCGCGGGATGTGCTGGTGGTACATCAGGACGGCGAAATCCTTGCGGCCGTAGCGCCCCATCGCGGCGTCGAACGCGAGGTCCGCGCCGGCGCACGGCGGGCAGCCGGAGCCGGTGAAGACTTCCGCGAGCACGACGCGATCGCTGCGTTTCTCGGTGGGCTTATACGCCTCGACTTTCACCGGATTCGGAAAGCGCTTGTTGTATTCGGCATCGAGCGTGGTTTCGAGGCCATCCGCCGAGCCGTTGTGCTGCTTCTTGTAGAGCGTCTCGAAAGCCGCGTTGGCTTCCTTGGTGGCGCGTCCGGAGAGCTTGGCGGGAATAAGGTAGTCGACCGCTTTCTGGTCGTTGCCCGCCTTCACGGCGAGCACGCCTAGCTCGCTTTGGACGGCCGTATTGTCGGCATTCGCGGCGTAGGACTCTTCGAGCAGCTTCTTGCCTTTCGCCGCGTGGCCCAGTTTCACTTCGATGCGGCCCAGGGTCGCGACGCGCGAGGCGCGGCTGGTCAGGAATCGCTTCTGCAGCTCTTCGGGCGTCGGCGCTTTCTGCTTCCGCTTTTCATAACCGGCGAGTTGGTCCTGCAAGTAGGTGGAGAGCCGCATCGCTTCCACGCTCTTCTTCGCATAACCTTCGGCGTCCTTGAGGAGCAGGTTGGCGTCGAGGAGTTCGTTGGCGATGCTGAGCGCGGTGGACGGCTTGTCCTTCTCCGGGGCCGCCTTGAACGTGGCGGCGGCAAACTCCCGGATGCGCGATTGCTGCGCCGGGAGTTTCGTGACGAGGGTGCTCAGGATGGCGTTATCGACACTCGACCGCATCTGGCTCTCGGGGAAATCTTTCTTCCACTTTTCGAGGCCGGCGATCTTTTTCTCGGTGTCGGTTTCCTTGAGCGCTTCCCGGTAGGCCTTGAGGTCGGGCGGAGTCTCCGGCGCCTTCTTCTCTTCCGCGGCTTTCTTGTCGTCAGCGGGCTTGGCGGCCGGAGCGGGTGCGGGTTTCGGCGCTTCGGCCGTTTGCGCGAACGCCGTGGACAAGGCCAGCGCGCAGAATGCAGTCGGAATGGCGAGCCGTGCGATCATCTCGAAACTCCTTGGGACCCGGATCTCTTTATTGTAGCCCTGCGAGATAGGACGAACGGATACGCCATCCGTGGCGAAAAATCGCTACCGCCGCCGATAGCAGGCCAGTAAGGCGAGCGCTCCCAAGACGCACGCGGCGGCGCCCGGCTCCGGCACTGCGACCGACGACGAACTGTCGATCGTCAACAGGGGCGCGTTCGGCCAGGAGATCCAACCGGTGCTCTGCGCTAGATTGCTGCCGGAGATCTGGGCGGGACACGACGGGAGGTCCACCGGGTTGCAGCCGAGCGAACTCAAGATGTAGGCGCCGTCGTAGGTCACGCCCGTGCCGGTCTGGACATTCAGGTCGGCGTTCCACGTGTAGAAGAATCCGGTATTGGAGCCGCCGATCACGAGGTTGTACGAGCCCGGGGTGAGCGTCAAGCCGGTGAACAGAGTCGTCCACACCGGCGGATCTTGACCCGGCGTGTTCCCGACTGCCGGAACGGTGCTCTGGGCGATCAGGTCCGCCGAGGGCCCGAGGCCGTGCGACAGGACCGCGTCGACGAACGAGCCGCCCCACGCACCGAAGACGCCTTGAATCGAGACATTCGTCCACGTGGAAGTAACGGTCCAACTGACGGCCGCAAGCTCGCCGATGGCGCCGGAGCCGAGAGTTCCAGGGCCATTCGCCGCGCCCGTGAGCGACATCACGGACCCGGCGGAAAGCCTGCACGGCATCACGGCGAAAAGGCAGGCAACTGCGAACGGGAGAGCCCAACGAGTTTTCATTATTTCGGACCTGTATTTCTTTTAGTCGGCCAGAATAACATCAATCGCCGGCGGCTGGCAGTTTCTTTGGAACCAAATGTCGGATTCCGGGAAGTCCAGGCATGCGCATGTTTTCTCGAACGTTTCTCTCCGCTGCCGTTCTCGTCGGCTTGATCGCGGCTCCCGTCGCGTTTGCCCAGCAGGGCAAAGGCCAGCACAAGGGCGGCAAAAAGGGCGGCTCCAAGAAGGGCGGCGGAAAGAAAGCCCCCACCAAGGGCGGCGGCAAGTAGCACCGGAGCGAGTCTTCGTTCCATAACCGCCGCCTCTCCGGTATCCTGGACTCAGGAGCATCGACAACATCATGAGCTGTGGACACGGCGGGGGGTCGTTCAACCAGATCAACAATGCCATCCGGCCTGGGGCGCGGAAGGTCTTCTGCGTCAAATTCCAGAAGGAGATGGAGGGTCTGGACGAGATTCCCTTCGAAGGGCATCCGCTCGGGCAGAAGATCTACGACAGCGTCTCCAAGGAAGCCTGGAAGATGTGGGTGGAGCATATGAAGATGCTCATGAACGAATACCGGCTGAACCTCGGGACCGCGCAGGCGCAGGAATTCCTGCTGCAGCAGATGGACAACTACTTCTTCGGCGAGGGCGCGCAGCTTCCGCCGGACTTCGTGCCGCCGAAGACCAAGGGCTAAAACCGCTCCAGCGTGAGCGGTCGCCCTCCGCAACCTGCTGCAAACACAGCGGATAAAAATGCTCGACCGCTCATCTGAGCGGTTTTCCCTCTCAGGCCGTCGGCCTAAGCGTCTCGAGCACCGGCGCGAGGTCGAATCGCAGACAGGCATGAGAGCGCCGTAGTGCGGCTTCCGCAGCCTCCGGCGCATCCGCCCTCGCGAAGATGAATCCCAGGTACGTCGACCCTTCCGGCGCGGGATACAGCCGCTGTCCTTCCTGCGCCGTGATGACGACCCGCTCGATTCCGGGGACCGCCTCCGCTTCCTCCACTCCCGAAACGGACCGATAGAGGCCAGCGCGCGGAATCGGAATCATCATGACACCAGCCGCTTGGCTCTCACGCCGGATCGCCGAAACGTCCTGCCCGAGCGCGTGGCGCACGAGCAGGTCCTCGAGCGACATCCCCCCCGTCGAAGCGCAGCGCGCCGGCCAGAGGCCGCCGATCGGCCGCGCATGGGCTTCCAGTATCCAAGCTCCCTCTTCGTTGTGCCGGAGTTCGGCGTGGACGGGCCCGTGGCGTAAGCCGAGGAGGCGCGCGGCCTGGTCCAGCGTCTCGACGAGCTCGCGCTGAACCGACTCAGGCGCCCGTGACGGCGTCGTATAGATCGTCTCCTCGAAGAACGGGCCTTCGAGCGGGTCGGGCTTGTCGAAGATCGCCAGCGGCGTCAGCCGGCCGTTCGTCGCGAGCGCCTCGATCGCGTACTCGCGCCCCGGAATGTACGTCTCGACCTGGATTCGACTCTCCCGCATTTTCCGAATGCGCGCGAACGCGGCGCGAAACTCATCGGCGTCGTTCGCGCGAATCACGCCTTTGCTGGCGGAGGCCCCTAGAGGCTTCAGCACGCACGGATACTCGGCGCGGACCGCGTCGTCAGGATCGGTCGCCTCAAAGAAACGAGGCGTCGGCAATTTTCCCTGGAGGATGGAGCGGGCGAGGTTCTTGTCCTGTGCCGCGCGAGCCGCCGAGGGCGTATGAAACGGGACGCCCAGCGCGACGCCGGCCTCTGCCGCGAGCACCGCCGGCGCGTCGCCGACCGCGAGGATGCCGTCGCACCGGGCGCCGCGCAATGCGTCGAGCGACCAGCCGATGCGGTGGAACTTGACTGCGATCGCGTGGTCGCCCCACGGATCGCCCAGCTTGTCGCAGTGATTGGTAGCCAACGTCAGGCGCGCGCCGGCGCGTTCGGCCGCGTCGGCGAAGGCGTGCGTCTGGTAGCCGGTCGTAGAGGCGAAGAGAATCAGGTCTTGCGAGGCCAAATTCTATTTTCGCGCGGCGCGCGTTGGTATGGTGGATATTGTGAAAGCCTTGGTGAAAAGCCGGCCTGAGCCCGGCCTGTGGTTGGAAGACATCGACGTCCCGAAGATCGGGATCAACGACGTCCTGATTCAGGTGCTGCGGACGGGGATCTGCGGCACGGACGTCCACATTCATAAGTGGGACGAGTGGGCCCAGAAGACGATTCCGGTGCCCATGGCGATCGGCCACGAGTTCGTGGGCCGCATCGTGGAGGTCGGGTCGAACGTGTCGGACTTCTTCCCCGGCGACCTGGTGAGCGGCGAAGGCCACGTGGTCTGCGGACGCTGCCGGAACTGCCTGGCTGGACGGCGGCACCTCTGCGCGCACACGCAAGGCATCGGCGTAAATCGTCCTGGCGCCTTCGCCGAATACATCGCGCTCCCGATGACCAACATCTGGCGGCATCACGACGGCGTGCCGCTCGACGTGGCGGCAATCTTCGACCCGTTCGGCAATGCGGTGCACACGGCGCTCTCCTTCCCCGTGCTCGGCGAGGACGTCCTAGTGACGGGCGCGGGACCGATCGGCATCATGGCAGCGGCAGTCGCCAGGCACGCCGGCGCACGCTACACCGTCATCACGGACATCAACGACTACCGTCTCGACCTGGCGCGCAAGATGGGCGTGACGCGCGCCGTCAACGTGCGCGAGACGAAGCTCGGCGACGTCCAGAAGGAGCTCGGGATGACCGAGGGGTTCGACGTCGGCCTGGAGATGTCGGGCAACCCATCGGGCTTCCGCGACATGCTTGTGAACATGAGCCACGGAGCGAAGATCGCGATGCTCGGAATTCCGTCCGAGCCGATGACGATCGACTGGAACACGATCATCTTCAACATGCTCACGATCAAAGGCATCTACGGCCGCGAGATGTACGAGACCTGGTACAAGATGACGGTGATGCTGCAATCCGGCCTCGACCTCAGCCCAGTCGTGACCCACCGCTTCCACTACACCGAGTTTGAGAAGGGCTTCGACGCCATGAAGTCGGGGAACTCGGGCAAGGTCGTGCTGAGCTGGGAGTAGAATCGGGGCGTATGGGTTTTAGGATCAATAATCCTGAGCTACCGGCCCTTGCCGCCGAACTGGCGCGGCTCAGGAACGTGTCGATCGACGAAGCAGTGACCGACGCCGTGCGCGAGGAGCTCGCGCGGCGGAAGCAAGAGGACCACGGACAACCGAAGCAGCCACGCCCACGAGCGTCGGCCGAAGAGCTCCTCGAGATCGCGCGCCGTTGCGCCGCGCACCTTGGCCCGGGACCGTCTTCTACTGAAGCAATCGCCGAGCTCTACGACGAGGAAGGCTTGCCGCGGTAATGGTGATCGACAGCTCTGCCATCGTGGCCGTCTTGTTCAACGAGCCTGATGCGTGGAAGTATGCGAACGCCATTGAACGCGCGGCGGACCCGCACGTTTCGGTAGCATCTTATCTTGAAGCTGCAATCGTGATCGGAAACCGGGGCGACGCAGACGCCCGTTGTGCGTTCGAGGATCTTTTCCGAGAGGCGCGGATCGCCCTAGAGCCCGTCGCGATCGAGCAGATACTCATCGCCCGCGAAGCACACCGGCAATTCGGCAAGGGCCGCCACCCCGCCGGACTCAACTTCGGCGACTGCTTCTCTTACGCTCTCGCCAAAGCGCTCAACAAGCCCCTGCTCTTCAAAGGCGACGACTTCCCTCAGACCGACGTCGCGTCCGCGATCTCGTAGTGCTTCAAGATCGCGCCCCACTTGCCCTGCGCCTTCAGCAGTAGCTCGACCACTTCGCGGACCGCGCCCTCCCCGCCCGACGCCTTCGTCACGACATGCGCCTCCGCCTTCACTTCGGGACGCGCATTCGCCGTCGCCACCGCCAACCCGACGCGGTGCATGATCACGATGTCCGTAAAGTCGTCGCCGATGTACGCGACTTCGTCCTTATCGATCTTCGCGTCGGCCATGATCTCTTCGAGAATCGGGATCTTCTCGATGTGGCCCTGATACACGTACGTCATCTTGACTTGCTGGGCGCGCTCGGCCGTTGCCGCCGAGACACGCCCGCTGATCACACCCGTCTTGATGCCGTGCCAGTTGAGCCAATGGAGTCCGATCCCGTCCTGCGAATCGAACCCCTTGAACTCGACGATCTTCCCATCGGGACCCGGCACGTGATACAGCCTGCCGTTCGTCAGGACGCCGTCGACGTCCATCAGCAACAGCTTGATCTTCGCCGCCTGCGCTTGAATATCCATTTAGCGTTGGATGCGGGCCGAGCCGCCCTTTGCAAACGCACGGACATGGTCGACCGTCGCCATCGTGGTGTCGCCGGGGAAGGTCGTCAGGAGCGCGCCGTGCGCCCACCCGAGCTTCACCGCTTCCTCGGGCGATTCGCCCTTGAGCAGCCCGTAAATGAAGCCGGACGCGAAGCCGTCGCCGCCGCCCACGCGGTCGTACACGTCGAGCTCGGCGGTCGGCGCGTTGTGCGTCTTCCCGTTGATCCACGCCACCGCGGACCAGCTATGCCGGTTCGTAGAATGCACCTCGCGCAGCGTCGTCGCGACCACCTTGACCTGCGGATGCTTCTTCGTGACCTGGTCGATCATCCCGAAAAACACGCTGGGGTCGAGTTTCGACGACTTGTGGACATCCACGCCCGGGATGCCGAGTCCCTTCTGCAGATCCTCTTCGTTCCCGACCAGCACGTCGACATTCTTGACGATGCGGTCGAGCACCTCGACGGCGCGCTGCTCGCCACCCGAGATGTTCCACAGCTTGGCGCGGTAGTTGAGGTCGAACGAGACGATCGCGCCCGCGGCCTTCGCCGCCTGCATGCCTTCGATGATGACCTCGGCCGTGGTCGGTGACAGCGCCGCAAAAATCCCGCCGCTATGGAACCAGCGGACGCCGCCCGCGAAGATCGCCTTCCAGTCGAAATCGCCGGGCTTCAACTGCGCGGCGGCCTCGTTGCAGCGGTTATAGAACACGACGGGGGCGCGCACGCCGAACCCACGGTCGCTATACACCGTCGCCATGTTCGGACCCTGCACGCCGTCGTGCTTGAAGTGCTTGTAGAACGGCCGGACGCCCATCGCCCGGACCCGCTCCGCGATCAGGTCGCCGATCGGGTAATCGACCATCGCGCTGACGACGCCCGTTTTCAGGCCGAAGCAGTTCGCCAGATTGGCGGCGCAATTGAATTCGCCGCCGCTCACGTGGATGTCGCAGTGCGTCGCCTTGGCGAATGGAATGATGCCCGGATCGAGCCGGTGGACCAACGCCCCGAGAGAAACGAAATCGAGCGCAGCTTCCTTATGGATGTTCAAACCAGTCGTGCTCATTTCTCTCCTAAACGGTGTACGTGCCGGCGGAAACGTGGCCGCCCTTGCCGGTCCAATTGGTGTGGAAGAACTTGCCGCGCGGCTGGTCCGTGCGCTCGTAGGTGTGAGCGCCGAAGTAGTCGCGCTGGGCCTGCAGCAGATTCGCCGGCAGACGCTCGCTGCGGTACCCGTCGTAGAACGCGAGCGCGGTCGTGAACGCCGGCACCGGGACGCCCGATTCGACGGCCTTCGACACCACCCGCCGCCACGACGTCTGTGAGCGGTCGATCAGCCCCTTGAAGTACGAATCGAGCAGCAGGTTGCTCAGGTTCGGATTGTTCGTGAACGCGTCCTTGATCTTGCCGAGGAAGACGGAGCGGATGATGCATCCGGCGCGCCAGACCATCGCGATCGCACCGTAGTTCAGATTCCACTTGTATTCCTTCGCGGCCTCCCGCAGCAGCATGAAGCCCTGCGCGTACGACACGATCTTCGACGCCAGCAGCGCCTGGCGAATGTCCTCGACGAACGCCTTCTTATCGCCTTCGAATTTGAATTTCGGACCGCTCAGGATCTTCGACGCCTCGACGCGCGCGTCCTTCATCGCGCTCAGACACCGCGCATACACCGCCTCGCCGATCAGCGTGACGGGCATGCCGAGATCGAGCGCGCTGACGCTGGTCCACTTGCCTGTGCCCTTCTGTCCGGCGGTGTCGAGGATGTAGTCGACCACGTATTGGCCGTTCTCGTCCTTGTACCCGAGAATGTCGCGCGTGATCTCGATCAGGTAGCTGTCGAGCTCGCCCTTGTTCCATTCCGTCAGGACGGCATTCATCTCTTCGTTCGACATGCCGAGGCCTTCCTTGAGGAGCTGGTACGCCTCGCAGATGAGCTGCATGTCGCCGTACTCGATGCCGTTGTGGACCATCTTGACGTAGTGGCCCGCGCCGTCCTCGCCCATCCAATCGCAGCACGGCTCACCGTCCGGCGTCCTGGCGCAGATCGCCTGGAAAATGTCCTTCACCAGCGGCCATGCCTTCGGGCTGCCGCCGGGCATCATGGACGGGCCGTTGCGCGCGCCCTCCTCACCGCCGGAGACGCCGGTGCCGACATAAAGGAAGCCCTTCGCTTCGAGTTCCTTGGTGCGGCGGATCGTGTCGGGGAAATGCGAGTTGCCGCCGTCGATGATGAGATCGCCGGGCTCGAGGTGCGGCAGCACGAGATTGATGAAGTCGTCGACCGCCTGCCCCGCTTTGACCATCAGCATGATCTTGCGCGGTCGCTTCAGCAGCCCGATCATTTCCTCGATGGACTTGGCCCCGATGACATTCGCGTGACCCTTCGCGGCGTCGTTCAAAAATTCGTCGACCTTCGACACCGTGCGATTGAAAGCCACCACCTTGTAGCCGTGGTCGGCCATGTTGAGAATGAGGTTCTGGCCCATCACGGCCAGGCCGATTAAAGCAATATCCGCAGTTTGTTCCATGAAACTTCCGGTATAACATGCGGCGCCCCGGTGAACCAAATCCGGGACTCCGAAATTCGGCGGGAAAACCGTTTCAATTCAAGCTGTAGCGCGAGGATGGAGGCGCCGGACGAGGCGCGCTGCGCGGCCTCCGAGCCACCCCGTCGTGCCCGCGACCGCGACCTGGAAAAAAGGCGCCGTGAGCAATACGCCGCGCCAGTAGCTCGCCGACGCGCCGGCATCGACCGTCCGGATCGGCGCCACACCTGCCAGTGCGCCGAGACCGAACAGGAAGTATGGCGCAGTCGCGAGGAGATTAAACGCAATCGCGGCGCGACCCGCCCGTTTGCCGTTCCGCCACATTGTCCAAAAGCCGGTGGCGAAGAACACCGCGAGCGCGAACGCTGCGCCGGCGAAGTTGCGGTCATGCTCGCGCGCGGCAAAGGGCATCCCCGCGATTAGCTGCGCGCATTCAATCAGTGCCACCGGGACGCCGAGCAGCAGCCAGGGTTCTTGTAGCCGCAGTTGCTGCCACGCAGCATTCATCGCGACGTTGCAAAACTCGCCCGCGGTCAGCGGACGCGCCGCCAGCACGCCGGCGAACTCCGCGCCGTATTCGGACCGCCACCGCGCCGGGTAGAGCCGAAGGAGGAATGCGATCAGATGCCGTTTCATGCGGTACCGAGCCTTTTGAGTCCTATGCGCGCTACGCGCTGCATATCGTTCAAGCGCGCCGATAAACACGCGTGGCCTTCACCGGTCAGACGATACGGACGCTGGCGGCCGTCGGGTGCTTCGGGCGCGATCCAGCCCTTCTCGACGAGCCTCGTGATGGCGGTGTAAAGTGTCCCTGCGCCGAGTGTGACGCCGGCAAAAATCTCGATATCGGAGAGGATCGCGTAGCCGTGCTTCGAACCTTCCGCCAGACTCGCCAAAATCAGAATCTCGGGATCGGACGCCGGACCGGCTTGTGGTTTGCGCGCCATCTAGTCAGCAATACGATAGATCGAATTACTGACTAGCGCAAGGGGTAAGCAGTCGCGATTACGCGGCGCGGCGGCGACGGAGGGCGGCCAACGCGAGCCCGCCGCCGATCAGCATGCCCCAGGTCGAGGGCTCCGGCACGGCTCCGGCATTGATGTTGCCGCTCACGGTTAAGCCGTTGTTCGACTGGAGATTCGTCCCGCCCAGGAACACGCCGTCGATCAGCGCGCCGCCGCTGTCGTCGTCGGCGAAATCCCCTGCGCTCATGGTCGGCGCAGCGGTCGTGCCGGTGAACATCTGTGGGCCGCTGAAGCCGAGCGAGTCATCGATGCTGTCGAAAATGACGTCGAACATGCCGGATTGCGCGAGATCGGAAAAATCAATCTCGGTGACGCTGGGCGCCAAACCGGTGTCCGAACCGCCGAGCGAGTAGGAAAAGCCGGTCCACGCCACGCTGACGAAATCAGGACCAAAACTGAGGGGCGTCGGATTCTGGTCGACCGTAAACGTCAGGCTCCAAGCGGTGCTCGGCGCGGTGTACGGATGGCCAAGTAAGGAGTTCGTTCCCACACCGGCGCCGTACACTCCGGAAACACTGTAGGTGATCGTTCCGGCAAATCCGGTAGAACAAATGGAGAAACCAGCGAGCAGAGTGAGCAAAGTGAGTGAGCGCATGAAAAATCCTCCGGTGAGCGTAAGGAATATCACAAAAGGACGGGCGGCGCAACCTGATAGGCCGCCATGTCAACGCAAAGTAGAAATGTCCTATTCTCTGCAAAGTAGAAATGTCCGTTTTTGATCGCTCGGGAAGAGGGTGCATGGTAGTCTGGCCGTGCCGGTGAAGCGGAGACGGGCAATGCTGGCGAGCAACCCGCTCGAGGAATAGCCGGTCGGAAC
>Ga0207661_10000056_pt1 | contig 85250 bp, 88 predicted proteins | sample KBSC713LmetaG_FD_184337 | JGI IMG/M metagenome (GOLD analysis project Ga0207661, IMG submission 184337) | Corn rhizosphere microbial communities from Kellogg Biological Station, Michigan, USA - KBS C7.1-3L metaG (SPAdes) (version 2) | ecosystem: Host-associated > Plants > Roots > Rhizosphere ...
AGGGGCGCGCTTCACCTACGCGGTCTGCCGCCCGCCCGGCCATCACGCCGGCCCCGCCTTTCACGCCGGCTACTGCTACCTCAACAACGCAGTCGCCGCCGTGCGCCGGCTCTGCGAGGGGGGCGTCAAGCCGGTCGGGATCGTCGACCTCGACCTCCACTACCCGAATGGAACCTCGGCCCTGGTCGAGCGGATGGGTCCCGTCGCCGCGCTGCACTCGCTGCACGCGGCGCCGGTGACCAACTTGCCGCCGGGGACGCCGCTGCCGCGGATGGCCGGCGAACGCGCCGTCGCCTTTGCCGAGAGCCCCGCCGAAGACACCTACCTGGAAGAGGTGGCGCACTCGATCCACGATCTCTCGGAGATCGCCCGCGCCCTCGTCGTCTCGCTCGGCTACGACACCGTCGCCGGCGACCCGCACGGCGGCTGGAGCTTCCGGCCGGAGATCTTCGCCGAGATCGGCCGCCTGCTGGCGCGCTCGGGGCTGCCGGTATGCGTGATCCAGGAGGGCGGCTACGCGCTCGACGAGCTGGCCGACTGCAGCCACGCCTTCGCCACCGGCCTGTTGGGAGGGGAGTGATGGGCGCCCCCGACAACGGCCTCGAGCCGTTCCGCCGCCGCCTCGACGAGATCGACGACACGATCGCCAGGCTCTTCGGCGAGCGCCTGCAGATCTGCCGCGAAGTCGCCGTCCACAAGAGCGAGCACGGGATCCCGATGATGCAGCCCGACCGGGTGAAGGTGGTGCGCGAGCGCTACCTCGCCCGCGGCGCCGAACACGACCTGCCGCCGCAGTTCTCCTCTGACCTCTTCGAGCTCCTGATCGGAACCACCTGCCGGCTCGAGGACGAGCTGATGGACGAGCTGGCGGCGCAGAACGGGAGGGATGCCGCGTGAGCGCGCTGCCGCCCGGGCCGCGGCTGCCCCGCGCCCTGCAGGCCGTCGGCTGGACGCAGCGGCCGCTGCCCTGGCTGGAGAAGTGCCACCGCCGCTACGGCGACACCTTCACCCTGCGGATCCGCCACTACGGCGACTGGGTGATCCTCGCCGACCCCGACGACGTGAAAAAGGTCTTCACCGCCGGCCGCGCGGTTGGGGTCGACGTCGCCAACCCGCTGCTGGGGCCGCTGCTCGGCCCCCGCTCGGTGATGCTGCTGGAAGAACCCGAGCACATGACCCGCCGCAAGCTGATGCTGCCGTCCTTCCACGGTCAGGCGGTCCAGGCCGACGCCGAGATGATGGCGACGGTGGCGCGGGAGGAGATCGAGCGCTGGCCGGTGGGGGAGCCGTTCGCGCTCTGGCCGCGGATGCAGGACATCACCCTCGACGTGGTGATGCGCGCGGTCTTCGGGCCGGACTCGCGGACGCCACGTCTGCAGCCGCTGCGCGAACGCCTGCGCACGCTGACGACCTGGATGAACGAACCGCGCAACCTGGCGATGCTCGCCTTCCTCGGCCCTGGGTGGGTCGTGCGCAGCCGCGGCTACCGCGAGGCGATGGGCGCGGTCGAGGAGGCGGTGATGGACGAGGTACGGCGGCGCAAGGCCGACCCGGAGGGCGGCTCGATGGGCGTCGTCTCGATGCTGGTCCGGGCGCAATACGAGGACGGCTCGCCCCTTTCCGACCAGGACCTGCGCGACGAACTGGTGACGCTGCTCTCCGACGGGCCGACCTCGAGCACCCTCGCCTGGACCTTCGAGCGGCTGCTGCGCCATCCCGACAAAGTCGAGCGGCTGCGCGAGGACGTCCTCGGCGGCGACGGCTCCTACCTCGACGCCGTGGTCAAGGAGACGCTGCGGCTGCGACCGCCGGTCCCGGTCGTCGTCCGCAACCTGCTGGAGCCGATGCGGCTCGGCGGTCACGACCTGCCGGCGGGGACGACCGTCGCCCCCTGCATCCACCTGATCCACCGCGACGAGCGCCACTACCCCGAAGCCGACCGCTTCCTGCCCGAGCGCTTCCTCGGCAAGCAGCCCGGCACCTACACCTGGATCCCCTTCGGCGGCGGCGTCCGCCGCTGCCTCGCCGCCAGCTACGCGGAAATGGAGATGAAGCGGGTGCTGCGGATCGTCCTCGAGACGATCGAGCTGCGCGCCGTCGAGAGCGACGCCGAGCGGGCACGCAAAAGCGCGATCTCCTTCGCCCCCGACCAGAAGGGGCTGGTGATCGCCGAACCGAGGGAAACCGAGCCGGCCGGGCCGCGGCCGCTGGCGCCGGTCTGAGGGGAGAGAGATGAGCGAGAGCGACATCCTCGTCGTCGGCGCCGGGGCCAAGGCCGCGGCCCTGGCCGCCAAGGTGCACACGATCAACACCCTCGGCCTGGCCGAGATCTCGATGACCGTGATCGAGAAAACCGAGCCCGCCGCCTCCTGGCTCGGCCGCAACGGGATGACCTCCGGCGAGGAGCCGCTGGCGATCCCGCCGATCAAGGACGTCGGCTTCCCCTACCAGAGCAGCCGCCAGTTCGGCGAGGTCGGGGACGAGATCGACGCGGCGCTGCTTCCGTTCACCTGGCAGCGCTTCGCGATGGAGCGCCACGAATACGCGGCCTGGGTCAACTCCGGCTCGCCTTCGGTGATGCACCGCGACTACGGCCAGTACCTGGGCTGGGTGCTGGAGCGGGCGACCGAGGGGGTCTCGATCTACGACGGCCGCGTGACCGAGGTCGCGCTCGCCGAGGGGCACGAGAGCTGGCAGGCCGAGGTCGCCGAGCGGCGGCGCCCGGAGGATCCCGAGAGCCACCGCGGCCGGGTCCTCGTCCTCACCGGGCCCGGCGTCCACCGCCACTTCCCGCACGACCCCGAGGTCGAGTCCCGCGTCTTCCACTGCGACAGCCGCCGCGAGGAACTGGCCCGGGTGCCCGAGGGCGAGGAGGTGGAGATCGCGATAATCGGCGGCGGCGAGAGCGCCCTCAGCGCCCTCGTCTTCCTCCGCGACCTGCGGCCGCAGGCGCGGCTGACCGTCTACACCCCGACCCTGCCGCTGAGCCGCGGCGAGAGCTTCCTCGAGAACCGCGTCTTCGCCGACCCCGACAACGTCGACTGGGAACACCTCGACCTCGAGACCCGGCGGGACTTCGTCAAGCACTGCGACCGCGGGGTCTTCGACTCCAGCGTGCTGGAGCGGATCGCCGACGACGACCACCTCTCCTTCGTCTGCGGCCGCGCCCTGCACGTCTCCCTCGCCGGGGACGGCGAGGCAGCGCTGCTCGAATTCGACAGCCCCTCCGCGGGGGAACAAGTCGAGCGCTACGACTTCGTCGTCAACTGCACCGGCTTCGACCTGCTGCGGCAGCTGCGCGGGCTCTTCCCCGACGCCGTCCGCGACGAGGTCGAAGAACAGTGTGGCCCGCTCTGGGACGGTCCGCCGCAGGCCGAGGTACCGATCGGCCGCGGGCTGGAGCTGGAGGGCGTGCGGCCGCGCCTCCACATCCCCGGCCTCGGCGGCCTGCGGCAGGGCCCCGGCTTCGCCAACCTCGGCAGCCTCGGTCTGCTCGCCAACCGCGTCCTGCAACCGCTGCTGAGTGAACTTGGTGTCCACTTTGCAGGTATTTCTGAAACGATAGAAGACAAGTCCTTATTACTTGACTAGGGAGGAAGTGGGATGTCGATGCCGTCTAGGTTCTGGAGGCTGCCGCTGCTCGCGGCGCTCGTCGCAATCGGAGCGCTCGTGGTGGGGTGCGGATCCTCGGGTTCCTCGTCCTCCTCGGGAGACGCCAACTTCACCGGAAACGCGTTCCCGAACGTCGACGCCGCCAGCACCCGCGCGGTGGAAAGCAAGATCGACAGCGGCAACGTCACCGAACTGGAAGAAGCCTGGTCGATGCCGGTCAACGGCGTCGGCGTCTACGGCAGCTACGCCTCGACGCCGGTGATCGTCAACGGGGTGATCTACTCGCAGGACCTGGAATCGAACGTCCAGGCGATCGACCTCGAAAGCGGCGACGTCCTCTGGACGAAGAAGTGGGAATCGCCCAGCCACGGCCCCAACGGCCTCGCGGTCGCCGACGGCTTCGTCTACGGGGCGACCTCCTCGGAAGCCTTCGCGCTGGACCAGGAAACCGGCAAGACCGCCTGGCAGGTCGACCTCGAAGGCGCGATCGACATGGCGCCCGGGGTAAACGACGGGCGGGTCTACGTCTCGACCGTCCCGGAGACGCCGGCGGCCGAATACGAAGCGGGCGCGGTTGGAACCCTCTGGGTGATGGACGGCAAAACGGGCAAGAAACTGTGGCACTGGGACACCGTGCCGAAAAGCCTCTGGGGCAAGCCGAAGGTCAACTCCGGCGGCGGCCTCTGGTACCCGCCCTCTTTCGACAGCAAGGGCTTCGTCTACGCAGGCACCGGCAACCCGGCGCCGCTGCCCGGCGCCAAGGGGGAACCGTTCGGCTCGAGCCGGCCGGGGCCGAACCTCTACGCGGACTCGATGGTCAAGCTCGATCCGAAGACGGGCAAGCTCGCCTGGTACTACCAGGAGACCCCCCACAACATCTACGACTGGGACTTCCAGAACTCGCCGATCATCACCAAGGCGGGCGGCAGGGAAGTGGCGATCGGCTCCGGCAAGTCCGGCTGGGTCGTCGCCGTCGACGTGAAGACCGGGAAGCCGGTCTGGCGGACCAGCGTCGGCAGGCACAACGGCCACGACAAGGACAACATCTACGCGATGAAGGGCGAATACGACAAGATCAAGCCCGGTGAAGTCTTCCCGGGTGCGATCGGGGGCGTGGTCGCTCTGGCGGCAGCCGACGACAAGCGGATCTACGTCCCGATCGTCAACCACTCGGCGACCCTGGTCAACGGCGAAGAAACGAGCGAAGAAAGCACCGCGACCGGCGAAGTGGCGGCGCTCGACCTCGCCACCGGCAAGATCCTCTGGACGACGGAAATGTCCCAGCCGGCCTATGGCTCGCTGCTCGTCTCCAACGACGTCGTCTTCGCGACCACGGCCGACGGCGTCATCCACGCCCTCGACGCCGCCAAAGGCGGCGAAGTGTGGCAGGCGGCCCTGCCCTCGGGCTCGAACGCGGGGGTGATGGTCACCGGCGACATGCTCGTCGCCGGCGCCGGCCTGCCGGCTGCCGAAGGGCAGACGGCGAAACTGGTTGCCTTCAAGCTCGGCGGATGAAAACGCCGCGGCTGGCGCCGCGGCACCCACCCTGCTGCTCATCGACCCGAGTCGGTATGACTCGGGTCGATGGCGAGCAAGCACAGCGCCGGGATCCTGCTCTTCCGCCGCGGCGCCGAGGGGGAGGTCGAGTTCCTCCTTGTCCACCCCGGCGGCCCCTTCTGGAAGCGCAAAGACCTCGGCGCCTGGTCGATCCCGAAGGGGCAGATCGAGCACGAGGAGGAGGCGCGCGCCTGCGCGATCCGCGAGCTCCGCGAGGAGCTGGGACCGGCGCCCGATCTCGATCCTGAGCAGCTGATCGAGCTCGGCTCGATCAAGCAGCGGGCGGGGAAAGTGGTCGAGGCCTGGGCAGCGGAGGCCGATTTCGACCCCGCGCGGCTCGACAGCAACACCTTCAGCATGGAATGGCCGCCCCGCAGCGGTGGCCAGCAGGAGTTCCCCGAGGTCGACCGGGCGGAGTGGTTCGACCTCGAGGCGGCGCGGGAGAAGATCCTCCCCGCGCAGGCGGAGCTTTTGGATCGCCTGCTGGAGCGGTTAGGGTCGGCAGATGGAGAACGGGGCTTCCCAGAACGGTAGGTCTCCGATTCCGGCGCGTCTCCTCGGGGTCGGGGTGCGGGGCGCGCGCACGGTCACCAAAGCGACCGGGATCGATCGCGCCGTCGAAGCCGCCGCCGAGGAGGCGATCGTCGCCGCGGTCGAGAGCGGCGCGGTCGAGCGGGCGATGGCGCGGGTGGTCGAAGGGCCGGTGGTCGCGGAGGCGGTCCAGGGGGCGCTGGAGAGCGACGCGGTCAAGCAGGCCGTGCTGGAGGCGATGGACTCAGAGCTCGTCGACGAGGTCTGGCGGCGGCTGCTGGCCTCAGACCAGGCGCAGCAGCTGGTCGAGCGGATCGCCGAGGCGCCCGAGGTCCGGGCCGCGATCAGCGCCCAGGGGATCGGCCTGATCGGCGACATCGGGCGGACGATCGGCAACCTCGCCCGCCGCCTCGACGACCGTTTCGAGCGGATCGTGCGCCGGCTCTTCTTCCGGCCGCCGCGGCTGCTGCCGACCGACCGCGCCGGCTTCGTCAGCCGTGGCCTGGCGATGGTCGTCGACGGAGTCTTCGTCAACCTCGCCTTTACCGCCTTCGTCGCCCTGGTCACCCTCGCCGCCAACATCTTCGGCGGCAACGGCGAAGGCGGCAGCGGCCTCGCGATCGCGATCGGCTCCACCGCCTGGCTCTCCTTCGGGGCGATCTACCTCGTCGGCTTCTGGTCCCTGGCCGGGCAGACGCCGGGGATGCGTTTCCTCGGGATCCGCCTGGCGGAGGAGCGCCTGCCGCTGCGGCGCAGCTTCAGGCGCCTGGTCGGCCTCGGCCTCTCGGTCCTCGCCTTCGGGATCGGCTTCCTCGGGGTCGTCTTCGGCGAGCGCCGCCGTGCCTGGGAAGACCGCTTCTCGGAGACCGAAGTGCTCTACGACGAGAGGCGCCCGGAGCCGGCGCCGTGGTCGCAGCCGCCTAGACCGGAGCCCCGGAGCGATTCGGAAGCCATCGCTGCACCGCCAGGGTGAGGGTGGCGGAGAGGATCAGCAGCGAGACGTTGATCGCGAGGACGACGGCGGCGCCAAGCGCGTGCTCGATGCCGCCGCCGCCGAGGGCGACCCCGAGGTAGGCGGAGGCCGGGATCGTCGTCACCGAGATCGCCACGCCGACGGCGGCGCTGGCCCTGGTCTCGAAGGAGAGCATCGCCGCCACCCCGGCCGCCAGGGCGATCAGCACCGTCGAGTAGTCGGTGTGGGCGAGGTTGGAGAGGCTGCTCTGCTCGACCGCGAAGCCGTCGGGAAGGAGGCCGGTCCATTTCAGCAGGGCGCTGAGGACCATCGCCGTGACGACGACCAGACCGAGCCCGAGGACGAGCGTGGAGAAGGCGCGCCGGGCGAGGCCGTAACGGCGCCCGACGATGCCGACGGCGGTGGCGCAGATCGGCAGCAGGTCGGGGCTGACCGCCATCGCGCCGACGATCAGGATCGAGCTGTTGGTGATGACCCCGAGGGCGGCGATCACGGCGGCGACGTTGATCAGCGCCAGGTAGCGCGCCAGCGGCCGCGAGTTGGCCCGGGCCTGGCCGATCACCTCGATCCAGGCGAACCCGTCGGAGCCGAAGTCCCCGTGCTGGTGGCGGTGCAGGGGGGCGATCACGTCGACCTTGCTGAGGACGTAGTCCTCGACCCCGAGGCCGAGGCCGGTGATCTCGTCGATCAGGCGGTCGGCTACGGCGGGCTCGACGTCGGCGACGAAGACGAAGGAGGAGCCGGGGGCCTCGGTCTCGGCCTGCTGGACGATCCGCCGCACTCCTTCCAGGTCGCGCAGCAGCGCCCCGAAGTCGTCGGCCTGATGGTGGGGGACCGAGGAGCGGAGCCTCAGCATCCGAGCGTCAGGCGACCAGCTTGACGACCTTGAAGGCGCGGTCGCCTTTGGGCGTCTCGACGGTCACGGTCGAGCCCACCTTGGCGTCCATCAGGGCGCGGCCGATCGGCGACTCGGCGGATAGCCGGCCCTCGGCCAAATTCGCCTCGGTCGAGCCGACCAGGGTCCATTCGACGGTCTCGCCTTTGGACTCGTCGAGGACCTCGGCGGTGCGGCCGAAGGAGAAGAAGTCGCTGTCGAGCTCGGAGACCTCGACCACGACGGCGTTCCGCAGCCGTTCCTGCAGCCGCTTGATCCGGGTCTCCATGTGCGCCTGGTCCTCTTTGGCGACGTGATACTCCGCGTTCTCCTTGAGGTCGCCCTCCTCGCGGGCGACCTTGATCCGGGCGGCCATTGCTTTGCGGGCCGGGCCTTCGAGCTCGGCCAGTTCGGCTTTCAGCTCCTCCAGGCCCTCTTGGGTGATCGGCTCACCCTGCTGCTCCTGCGCGCTCACCCGTGCAGCGTGCCATATCTCAGTCGCCGCCGTTGCCCGCGACGAAGGCGGAGGCGAACGAGTGGACTTTGGCGCCGCCGGCCTTGCCGAGCGGTTCGAGCGCGAAGAGATCCTCGACCGAGCGCAGCAGGGAATAGGGGTTGTACTGGGCGCCATCGGTGCCGCCGGGGGCGAGCAGGGGGGAGAGGAGCAGGGCGCCGACTTTCTTCGGGTCTCCGGGCGCAGCGGCGGGATCGGCCGGCGGCGCCGGGTCGGCGGCGCCGAAGCTGACGATCACGAGCCCGTCGGCCTTGTAGGCGGGGGAGGCGAGGATTTCCGGCACGACTTTGGCCAGGAAGGCGTCGGCGGCGGCGGCTCCGTCGGGCGTTCCGGCCGGGCACTTGCCGCGGAAGCCGGCGTTGCAGAGGTTGGGTGAGATGTAGGAGAAGTTGGCGGGCCCGTCCGCCCCCTTCAGGTCGCCCGCGAGGTCGTCGAGGGGCACGTCGTTTTCGCTGCAGTCGCCGAGGTCGAGCAGGGTGTGGAAGAAGACGAACGGGTTGAGGCTGGGGGAGTAGCCCGTCGGGGTCTCGGCGCCGGGGGCGGCGGGATCGGGCTGGACGCAGTTGTCCGGCTTGCCTTCGCTGTCGGTCATCCCTTCGAAGTAGCCGTGCCAGCTGTAGCTCCCGGCACCGAGCTGGTCGGCGAGCGTCAGCGTTTCGACGTCGTAGAGGCACTCTTCGATTTCAGGGCAGCCGGCCTTGCTGGCCTCGCTCGGCGGCTGCCCGCTGACCGCCGCGAGGCTGTTCGGCAGCGGAGCGGTGTCGAGGAGGGAATAGTCGGTCAGGAGGACGCCCTGCGGGCGCAGCTCACCCGAGAGGTATGGCATCTGCGTGCCTGCGCCGAAGGCCGCTTCGTAGCCGGGGCTGGCGAGCGAGACGAGGAAGACGTGCTTGACCGGACCGGCTTCGGGTTCGGGTTCGGGTTCGGGGGCCGGTGCGGCAGGGGCTTCGGGTTCGGGGGCCGGGGCCGCCGGCGCCGGCGCGGGAGCGGGGAGCGGCCCGGAGGTGGCCGCCCCCGCGCTTGACGCCGCTTCCGGCGCGGAAGTGGGTTCGCTGAAGCTTTCTTCCGGGGCGGTGGGGGCAGCGGCGACCGCGGGCGCTTGCTGTTCCAGCAGGGCCCGGGCCGCGGCGGCCTCCACCGGGCTGAGGCCGCCGGTGGCGTTCATGCCAACGGCGACGACGCCGGCGGTGGCGACCAGCGAGGAGGCGACCAGCAGCGAGAACCGCTTGCCGGTGAGGCTGGCGGCCGCTGCCGTCGCCTTCTGCAGCAGCTTCATGCGACCACCGCCTCGGGGGTGAGCGAGTGGCCGCACTGGGGGCAGAAGCGGACGCCAGCGCCGTAGGGAGAGCCGCAGCTGGGGCAAAGCCCGGCGGCGTCGGAGCGCTCCAGCTCGAGCAGGCGCTCGACCGCCAACAGCTCGGCGTCGACCCGCTGCAGCTCCGCCGCCTTGCGGGTGAGGACGTCGAGGCGGACGTGGTCGCGGATCGCCATCTCGTAGAAGGCGCCGCCGAGGTCGGCCTGCATCACCGTGAACTTCTCCAGGAGGCGGTCGCGCTGGGCGAGCAGCTCCTTGTTCTCGGGAGCGGGATCGGGCTTCCCCGGTTTCTCCGGCGCTTTGACCTGCGGCTTCGCCCGCGCGGTCAGCTCGCGGAGGCGCTCGGGGATCTGCGGGCGCCTCACGGTTCCGCTCCCGAGGGCGCCGGGGCGGTGCTGCCGCCTTCGCCGCCGACGACGATCACGTCGGGCAGGTTCTGCTGCGCCTTGATGTAGTTTTCCCCCGTCTGTTCGGGGTTTTCGGCGACGATCTGGGTGTCTTCTTCTTCCTTCTGCTTGGAGGCGTGGAAGTCGGTGACCGAGTGGACGTCGCCGTTGGAAGTGTGGGCGATCACTTTGCCCTCGCCTTTGGCTTTCTCTTTCGCGCCTTTGGCGGCTTTTTTCGCTTTCGGCGTCGCCGCGGTGGTCGCCGGTGCGGCTGCGACCGCCGCCCCCTGCCGTTCGCGCAGCGCCTGCAGCAGCGCGTCGCTGTTGTCTTCGCCCGAGTTCGACTTGCCGACCATCACCCCGAGGGCGACTGCGATCGGCAGCAGCGCGAAGAAGCCGACGGCGGCGGCGCGGCTGGTCGGCGCCTGTTTCGGGGGTGGGCCGACCAGCGGGCGCCGCGCCCGTTTGCTCATCGTCGCGAAGTAGCGTGAAGCGGGGTTGGCGCCGTTGCCGCGCCGGGCCGCGCAGTTGACGCAGTAGCGCTGCTGGGGATCCATCGGCGCGCCGCACTCCTCGCACGGCTCGAACGTTCGCGGCTGGCGCACCGTCTCGTCCATCATCCCTCCCCCTCCTGCCGACGGGACGATTTCCCTACATATAGGGGTACTTTCGTCCCGTCGGCGTGGTGTTTTTCGTGCTTTCGGGCCTGCTGGCGCTTCTCGCGGGCTTTCAGGATCCGTTCGGATTCGGCGCGGTGGGCGGCGGCCTTTTCCTGGGTCGTCTCGCAGCCGGTCAGGCCACCGACGGCGAGGGTGCCGGCCAGGGCGAGCACGGTGATCTGGTTGCGCCTAACCGAAGGCACCGCTCACGTACTCCTTGGTCCGTTGCTCGCGCGGGGATCCGAACAGCGCCGTGGCGCTGTTGTACTCGACCAGGTCGCCGAGGTACATGAAGGCGACGTGGTCGGCGATCCGGTAGGCCTGCTGCAGGTTGTGGGTGACGATGACCACGGCGACGTCGTCGCGCAGCTTCACGATCAGGTCCTCGATCACCTGGGTAGATTTCGGGTCGAGGGCCGAGCAGGGCTCGTCGAGCAGCAGCACCTCCGGTTCGGCCGCGAGGGCGCGGGCGATGCAGAGCCGCTGCTGCTGGCCGCCGGAGAGCTTCAGCGCCGGGTGGTCGAGGTTGTCCTTGACCTCCTCGAGCAGGCCGGCGCGGTCGAGAGCGCTGTGGACAGCGGGCTCCAGGGTCTTCTTCCGCGCCCGCCGCGAGCCCTGCTCGCGCAGGACGTAGGCGATGTTGTCGAAGACGCTCATCGGAAACGGGTTCGGCTGCTGGAAGACCATCGTCACCCGCCGCCGCAGGAGGGTCGGCTCGATCTCGGTGATGTCGACGTCGTCGAGGAGGATGCGGCCGGTGAGACGGGCGCTCGTGGTCAGCTCGGTGAGCCGGTTCAGCGAGCGCAGCAGCGTCGTCTTGCCACAGCCCGACGGGCCGATCAGCGCCAGGACCTCGCCCTGGCGGACCGGCAGCGAGACGCGTTTGACCGCCTCTTTTGCCCCGTAGTGGACCGAGACCTCGTCGATCTCCATCCGCCGGATCGAGAACTGGGGCGCGCCGACCGAGCGCTTGGCGGTGGTGAAGCCACTCTGATGCGGACCGTCGCCACTCGGCTTCAGCTGCTCGGTCGCCTCCTTGGCCGGCTCCGGATCCTCCAGCGGCAGCCGCCGGATCGGCGGCGGCGAGATCAGTGGCTCCACGTTCCTACCTTTCGGGCGCGGCGGTGGACGACGTCGACGGCCGCGTTCAGGGCCAGGACCATCAGCAGCAGGACGAAAGCCGCCGCGTAGGCTTTCTGCGGCTGGTTGAGGTTCCCGGTGGGGGAGGCCTCGTAGACGAAGTTGGTCAGGGTGGTGCCGGCCCCGCGCAGGTAGTCGAAGGGGAAGGCGGCGCCTTCGACTGGGGCGAAGTTCTGGGTCGCGCCGAGGAGGACAACGATGATCGCGGTGTCGCCGATGATCCGGCCGAGGCCGAGCATCGCCCCCGTCGCCACCTGCGGGCGGCAGGTGGGGAGGAGGATGCGCCGCGTCGTCGCCGCCTTGGTCTTGCCGACCGCGTAGGAGGCCTCGCGGACGTGGCGCGGGATCGAGTTCAGCCCCTCGCGGACGCTGGCGACGATCAGCGGCAGCGCCACCAGCGAGAGCATCGTCCCGGCAGCGAAGAAGGAGCGGCCGAAGACGATGCCTTCCGTGGAGCGGCTGAGGAAGCCGAGGGCGCTCGAGGAGAAGATCACCGTGCCGAAGAGGGCGAGGACGATCGAGGGGATGCCGGCGATCGCCTCGATCGTCGATTCGGTGATCCGGGCGAGCGCCGCCGGGCGCCCGTACTCGACCAGCCAGACCGCGATCGCGATCCCGGTCGGCAGCGCCAGGGCGATCCCGAGGGTGGCGACGATCATGGTCCCGAAAAGCGCGTCGGAGAAGCCGCCGGTTTCACTCTCCGAAAAGCCGGCCGCGGCGGGCGTCCAGAGCATCTCCGGGCGCAGGAACTTGATCCCCTGGATCATCAGGTAGACGACGATCGCGATCGCGATCGCGCAGAAGAAGAGGCCGAGGGCCCAGCAGATCGCCAGGCCGATGCGGTCGGCGAGGCTCCAGGTGGCGCTGCCCTCGACGGCGCCCTTGCGCTGGTGGGCGCCGGGCGGGTCCGCCTGCAGCGGCGGCGGGACGGGCGGGACCGTCAGCGGGGTTTCTTGCATCGAGGACTCCATCAGGGCATCAGGTACTTGCGCATGGCGCGGCGGGCGGCCCAGCCGGCGAGGGAGAAGAGTGCGGCGGAGAAGAGCAGGAAGGCGGCGATCGAGAACAGGGTCGCGTTGAAGGGCGGCGAGCTGAGCTGGTCGATGTTCTTGACGATCGTCGGCGCCAGCGGCCGCGAGGGCTCGTAGACGAAGATCAACCCGTCAGCCGGGTTCGGCGCGAAGGCGACCGAGCCGGAGACCATCGCCAGCATCACCGCCTCGCCGATCGCGCGGGCGACGGCGAGGATGGTTCCGGCGACGATCGCTGGGCGGGCGCTGCGGACGCCGATCTTCCAGGTGGTGCGCCAGCGATTGACGCCGAGCGCGAGCGAGCCCTCGAGCCAACCCGGTTTCACCGCCCGCAGGCCATCGCTGAAGATCGAGACCATCAGCGGCGCGATCATCACCGTCAGCACCAGCACGGCCGCCATCAGGCTGTAGCCGGTGAGGGAGATGACGCCGGCGACCGAGGCCTTCTGCTGCTCGGTGACGAGGTGGTTGCCGATGAAGGGGACGAGGACCAGGACGCCCAGCAGGCCGTAGATGACCGAGGGGACGCTGGCGAGGAAGCGGATGACGGGCTGGAGGATGTTGCTCATCCACTCCGGCGCGAACTCGACGATGAAGACGGCGATGAAAAGGGCGGAGACGAGGGCGATGAGAACGGCGGCGCCGGTGATCAGCAGCGTGCTCCAGATCAGCGGCCAGGCGTGGAAGGTGTAGACGTATTCGCCGCTCGTCTGGGCGGAGAGGGAGATCGCGTTGAGCTGGTCTTCGACCGACCCGCCGGAGCTGAACCAGGCGAGGCCGTTATGGGTGAACGAGGGCCAGGCGCGGACGAAGACGGTGACGATCAGCGCCAGCAGCAGGGCGACGACCCCGCAGACCAGCGCGCCGAGGATTCGCTCGACGCGCTGGTCTGACCACTTCGGGCCGTACTCGTCTTGGAACTGCTCCTCCAAGGCCTTCTACTTCTTGTTGAAGGCGGGGACGCCGCCGGCTCTGGAGATGACCGTGCCGGCGAGCTTGCTGCGCCGCGCCCAGTCGATGAACTTGAGCAGCGCTTTCGGGCTGGAGCTTCCGTCGCCGGGGAGGACGAGGAAGATGTAGCGCGAGAGCGGGTATTTCAGCGGCTCGACGCTGATCTTCTTCGGCGTGCAGGGAACGCCGTTGACCTTGAGGGTCTTGAGGCCTTTCTTCTGCCAGGCCAGACCGGCGTAGCCGATCGCGTTCGGGTCCTGCTTGACCGCGTTGACGACGAGGCCGTCGGCGGTCAGGGCGTTGACGTTGGACGCCGGCGGTTGGTTGTTCAGCACCGCCTGAAGGAAGAAGTTGTAGGTCCCTCCGTTGGTGTCGCGGCCAACCGGGTCGATCGTCGTGGTCAGGTTCGAGCCCCCGACCTGGCTCCAGTTGGTCAGCAGGCCGGTGTAGATGTCGTGGGTCTGCTGGATCGAGATGTTGCTGAGGCTGTTCTTCGGGTTGACGTCCATGCAGAGGCCGTCGAGGTAGAACTTGATGTAGGTCGTCCCGGCGTCGGAGGGGAGGGGGGTGCGAGCCTGGCCGGCGAACTGGCTGGTCCCATTCTGCACGTCCTTGACGCCGGCGTTGCCGCCGTTGGCGACGTAGGTGAAGTGGACCTTGTGGTTGACCTCCTTCGTGTAGGTCGCGAACAGCGCCTGCAGAACGGGCTGTGCAGCGACGGAGCCGGACCCGATGAGCTGAACGGCGCCGGCCGACGCCGGTGCGGCAAGCCCCAGGAGGGAGATCGCCGCGATGGCGAGGGTCTTGATTTTCATGCGGGGGTTGAGTCCTTTCCTGCCGGGTAAATGACTTTGTTGACCAGCTTGGTCGCGAAACTGTAACAGGTTCTGTACTTTATTGACTCACTTAGTCAATAAAGGCCGCCGAGGGCACCGAAAGAAGCCGCGCGGGGGCCGCAGACATGGAGGACCAATTGTTGAAGAGAAGACTGTCCACCCCTCGAGCCGCGACCGTCGTCGTGCTTGCGGCGGCCGTTGCCGTCTCGGTCACGGTGGTGCCCTCGGTCGCCCAGTCGTTCCTGACGAGCCAGAAGGCAGCGAAGGTGTTCGTCAGCAACAAGAAGGCGTCGAAGCTCTACCTGAAGAAGAAGGCGGCCTCGAACCTCTACGTGGCGAAGGCCACGGCGCCGAAGCCGCCGGTCGTCGGGATCGCCGCCGGCACCGCGCAGTTCGGCCCGGTCTCGGCGACCACCGCCGGCTTCATCCCGACCGCGTTCACCTCGTTCGCGACCAAGGCCGAAGTCAGCTCGGCGATCGTCACCTTCTCCGGCCAGGGCACCTGCACCGCGGCCAAACCGGGTCCCGACCAGGCCTGCCCGATCCAGATCCTGGTCGACGGCCAGGCGACCGGAAAAGTGAACTTCCTGCCCTCGACGGCGGGCTCGCCGACCCCGGTGCCGATCCTCAACACCGTCGTGCAGACGGCCGTCCTGACCAAAGGCGGCCACACGATCGCGGTCCAGTACGCGGGGGCTAAAAACGTCACCTTCACGCTGAAGAGCTGGAACCTGGCGGTCGAGGCCTACCCACAGCCCGACGAACCGCTGCAGCTCGAAGAAGACAGCGGCTCCAAGAAGGGCAGCTGACGCGAAAGAGCCCGGACCCGTCGCCTTCGACGTGGTCCGGGCTCAGGTTTCGCAGCCGGGACACTCAGCGCTGTCGCTCATGACTCAGCGCTGGGGGCGGGGGAGACCGTCCCCCAGGATCAACCGCGCCCGGTAGAAGAGCGCCTCGTCGGCCCCGTCCAGCGCCGACTCCCTGTTGTCTCCCTGCGTGGTCCGGTTCTGCCCGGTCCCGGCCGGGTACTCGTCCCGCACCAGGCCGGTCAACCGACCCCGCGAGCGAAACGTCGTAGCCGCAACTCGTCTGGTCACCTCGTCTCCTTTCTTATTTTCTAGACCAACTAAGTCAAGAATAGCAGAAGACGGAGAGTGCAGGAGTCGAGGGGGAGAGAACGTTCCCCTCTGCCCTTAGTAGAGAGTGGGTAAAGATCTTCTCTACAAAGTCGCCTACGACGAGGCGGTGCGAGCCCTGTCGGAGCAGCAGGCGGCGATCGACAGCTTCCGCAACCGTGCCGGCCTCCTGCTATCGGCCGGCGCCGTCACGACCTCATTCCTTGGAGCGCAGGCTTTGGCCAGCGGCAGCTCGAACCCCTTCTCGTGGTTGGCGCTCATCAGTTTCGTCGCCGTGGCCGCAACTTCACTTGCCGTCCTCTGGCCGCGAAATTGGGATGCCGCTGCCAACCCACGGGATGTGATCAAGGGCTACATCGAGTCCCCGGAACCAGTCTCGATCGAGGAGTTGCACCGAGAACTCGCTCTTTATATGCGTGGCAGCTATCTAGATAATCGCGAGGGCCTGAGGAGACTTATTGTCCTATTTCAAGTTGCTAGCGTCCTGCTGGCTGTCGAGGTGTCCCTCTGGATCATCACTATCGCGATGGCTTCAAAAGGAGGTTGCTCATGAGTCAAGCCGAGAAATCCACCCCTGTGCCGGAGCCGAAACGTCCTAACCCCATGTATGGAGAACGTGGGATGACCCTGAGGGAAGCGATAGAGATCCTCAAGCCTCGCTGGTTGAAGCGCTCCTCGCGCGGTCGCTCTGCCTAGGCCTTTAGAACGTGGCGAGTTGGGGTGGGGCGTCACCCGGCAAGAAGACGCCCCACCCCGTCGCCCCTTCAGACGGCTGCAGGTAGGCCTGCGTCGCCGCCGTCGCGAGACCCGAGGGGAGTCGAGGCCCCGTCGGGGATTGACGGCGACGAACCGTTGAAGCTTTTTGCCTGGGCCGGACGCAGGTAGGCGATCTGGCCCTCGCGGAGCTCGAGGCGCTGGAGTTCGGCCCTGGTCAGCTGTGCCCAGACCTCGGTCCCGTCGGAGAGGACGAGCTCGACCCGGACCTCGAAGCCGAGGGTGACGATCCGCTGCACCAGTCCCTCCTGGGTGCGCTCGTCGGCGTCGAGGACGACTTCCATGTCGTGCGGGCGCACGAAGTGGTCGCCGAGCCGGTTGACCTCGCCGACGAAGCTCATCACGAACTCGTTGGCCGGGTGCTCGTAGAGCTCGTCGGCGGTGCCCGACTGCTCGACCCGTCCCTCGTTCATCACCACCAACTGGCCGGCGACGTCCATCGCCTCTTCCTGGTCGTGGGTGACGAAGATCGTGGTCACGTGCATCTCCTCGTGGAGGTTGCGCAGCCAGGTCCGCAGGTCCTTGCGGACCTTCGCGTCGAGGGCGCCGAAGGGCTCGTCGAGGAGGAGCACCTTGGGCTCGACCGCGAGCGCCCGCGCCAGCGCCATGCGCTGCCGCTGCCCGCCGGAGAGCTGGGAGGGGAAGCGGCCGGCGAGACCGTCGAGCTGGACCAGTTCCAGCAGCTCGTGGACGCGAGCCGAGGTCTTCGCCTTGTCCCACTTGCGGATCTTCAGCCCGAAGGCGACGTTGTCGTACACAGTCATGTGCTTGAAGGCGGCGTAGTGCTGGAAGACGAAGCCGACGCCGCGCTTCTGCGCCGGCTTGCCGGTCGCGTTCTCGCCGTTGATCGTGACCAGGCCGGAATCCAGGTCCTCGAGCCCGGCGATCGCCCGCAGCAGGGTGGACTTGCCGGAGCCGCTGGGCCCGAGCAGGGCGGTCAGCGACCCGTCCGGGACCTCGATGGATACGTCGTCAAGCGCCTGAAAGTCACCGAAGCGCTTGTTTGCTCCCTCGACTGAGATTCCCATCAGGCGTCCTCCTTTCGTTTCAGCAGGTTCATTGCGAGCAAGGTCAGAAGCGCCAGCAGCGCCAGCACCAGGGAGGCGCCATAGGCGCCCGTTGAGTTGAAGTTGGCGTACTGCTTCTCGACGAACAGCGGCAGGGTCTGGGTCTGGCCGTTGATCGAGCCAGAGACGATCGTCACCGCGCCGAACTCGCCGAGCACCCGCGCGGTGCTGAGGACGACGCCGTAGGCGACGCCCCATCGGATCGACGGCAGGGTGATCTTGCGGAAGGTCTGCCAGCCGTTGGCGCCGAGGGTGGAGGCGGCCTGCTCCTGGTCGGTTCCGATCTCCTGCAGCACCGGCACCGTCTCGCGGACCACGAAGGGCAGCGAGACGAAGATGCTCGCGAGCACCATGCCCGGGACCGCGAAGAGAATCTTGAAGCCTTCTTCGCTGATGAAGGCGAACCAACCGCCGACCCCGTAGAGGATGTAAAGCGAGAGGCCGATGACGACCGGGGAGACCGCGAAGGGGAGGTTGATGACCGCGTCGATCACCGGGTTCACCTTCGACTTGCGGCGGACTAGGAGCAGCGCGCAGCCGATCCCGAAGATCGTGTTCAGCGGCACCGCGATCACGACCATCAGCACGCTCAGCTTCAGCGCGTGCAGGCCGTCGGGCGAGGTGATCGCGTCGAGCGGCGGCTTGATCCCGTCTTCGAAGGTCTTGTAGAAGATCATCACCAGCGGGATCAGCAGCAGCATCGTCAGGTAGCCGAGGCCGAGAAACCGCAGGCCCCAACGGCTGGGGAGGCTGGCGTTCATCGCTCCTCACCTCCGGTGGTCACCGGCTCGGCGGTGACCACGAAATCGGTCGAGCCGCGGTCGTGGCGGATCGCCCAGCGCTGGATCAGCGAGACGCAGGCGAGCAGCAGCAGCGAGGCGGCCAGGAGCACCACCGAGACGGCGGCGGCGCCGACCTCGTTGCCGGACTCGACCTGGTTGCGGATGAAGACCGAGGAGACGGTCGTATCCGGATTGCCGCCGGCGAAGAGGAGGACGGAGCCGAACTCGCCCAGCGCACGGGCGAAGGCCAGCGCCACTCCCGCAGCGAGGCCGGGAAGGAGGTTGGGGAAGATGATGCGGCGGAAGATCGTGAAGCTGCCCGCCCCCAGCGAGGCTGCCGCGGCCTCCATCTCGCGGTCCATCTCCAGCAGCAGCGGCTGCACGGCGCGGACGACGAAGGGCAGGGTGACGAAGCAGAGGGCGACGACGATGGCGGTTCGGGTGAACGCGATGTCGATGCCGATCGGGCTGTCGGCGCCGTAGAGCGTCAACAGGATGAGGCTGGCAACGATCGTCGGCAGCGCGAAGGGAAGGTCGATCACCGCGTTGACCATGCTCTTGCCCGGGAACCTGTCGCGGACGAGGAGCCAGGCGAGGATCGTGCCGAAGAAGCCGTTGACGACGACGACGATCAAGGAGCAGACGACGGTCAGCTCGAGCGACTTCTTCGCCAGCGGCGAGGTGACCTGTTCCCAGAAGTGGCCGAGGCCGAGGGAAAAGGCTTCGCTGGCGACGGCGGCCAGCGGCAACAGCACGATGATGCTCAGGTAGAGCACCACCATGCCGCTGCCGACGCCGGTACCGATCCCGGGCAGGCGCAGGCCTGCCCGGGATGCGGCGGGAGCGGGGAGGTTTGCCGGGTGCGCCTCCATCAGCCGCTCGTCGAGACTCCGAGTTCCTTCTCGATTTCGGCGACCGAGCCGCTTTCGTCGTCGAAGAATTCGTCGTTGACTTTGCTCCAGCCGCCGAAGTCGGCGATGTGGAACAGGTCTTCGGGAGTCGGGAACTGCTTCTCGTCGACGAGCTTCGGGTTGACCGGGCGGTAGCCGTTTTCGGCCCAGATTTCCTGCCCTTCATCGGACCAGATGAAGTTGAGGAAGTCTTCGGCCGCGGGCTCCGGAGCGTCTTTGGTGACGGCGATCGGAGTTTCGATCTGGATCGTCGAGGGGGGCACGACGTATTCGACGTCTTCACCCTCGTCTTCGGCCTTGATCGCCTCGTTCTCGTAGCTGAGGAGGACGTCTCCCTGGCCCTGGGTAAAGGCCGAGAGGGCGTCGCGGCCGCTGCCCGGTTGGGCGACGGTCTTTTCGAGCACCGTCTTGACCTGGGCGAGCGCTTCCTGCGGCGAGGCTCCGGCCTCGGTGGCGTTGCCGTAGACGGCCATGATGTTCCAGCGAGCCGAGCCCGAGCTGAACGGGTTCGGGGTGATGATTTCGACGTCCTTGCTCTGCAGGTCGTCGAGGGACTTGAGGCCTTCGGGGTTGCCCTTGCGGACGACCATGACGACGACCGAGTCCTGGGCGATGCCCTTGTACTTGTTCTTGTCCCAGCCCTTGGCGACGATTTCGCCTTCTTCGACCAGCCGTTCCATGTCGCCGGCCTGGGAGAAGTGGACTACCGATGCGGGCTGGCCCGCGGCAACGGCACGGCTCTGGTCGCCGGAGGCGCCGAACGAGTTGCTGAAGCTGACGCCGCTGCCCTGCGAGCTTTCTTCGAAAGCCGGCTCGAGCGCTTCGGTGTAGACGGATTCCGGGGTGGAGTAACCGACGACGTCGAGCTTGCCGCCGTCACCGCTACCTCCCGAAGAGCCGGTGGTGCTGTCACCACCGCCGCATCCAGCGGCAATCACTGCAAGGAGCAAGACGAGAAGAGCGGCGGGGAGGCCGACCTTCACGCTGCGCCGCCGGGTGTCGCGAGCGTTCCGCATCTATTCAAGTTCCTTCCTATGTCGACTGACTTACTTTCTTGAGCAACTTACTGCTCAATGAGGCGGGCACAGTAGCACAAAGTCGACCAAGAAAGTCCGAAATCCTGATCTGGATTCCCGGGATTGAAGTCAAGAATTACTTTTCGTCATAGACTGGCTGCGATGCCGCTCGACGCCGTCCGCACCCCGGACGAGCTCCTGGAAGGGCTGCCGGACTACCCGTTCGAGTCCCGCTACCGCGAGGTCGACGGCCTGCGCCTGGCGCATCTCGACGAGGGGGAGGGGGAGCCGGTGGTCTTCTTCCACGGCGAGCCGACCTGGTCGTTTCTCTGGCGCAAGGTGATCCCGCCGGTGGGGGAGGCGGGCTACCGCTGCATCGCCCCCGACTACGCCGGCTTCGGCCGCTCCGACAAGCCCACCGACATCGGCTGGTACACCTACGACCGCCACGTCGAGCTGATGGCGGCGCTGCTGGAGGAACTCGACCTGCGCAACGCCACCGCGGTCGTCCACGACTGGGGCGGGCCGATCGGGCTGCGGCTCGCGGTCGAGCACCCCGACCGGATCAGCCGGATCGTGATCATGGAGACCGGCCCCTTCACCGGCCACCAGAAGATGAGCGACGCCTGGCTCGCCTTCCGCGAGTTCGTCCGCGGCAGCGACGAGGTGCCGGTCGGGATGCTGGTCCGCGGCGGCTGCAAGAACGATCCGGGCGACGAGGTGATCGCCGCCTATGAGGCTCCTTATATAGACGGCCCCTCCAAGGCCGGCACTCGCGCCTTCCCGCTGATCCTCCCGACCGAGCCCGACGCCCCCGGTGCCGCCGAGGGCAAAGCGGTGGCCGACGCGCTGCGCGAGGACGAGCGGCCGGCGCTGGTCCTCTGGGCCGACTCCGACCCGATCCTGCCCTTCTCGGTCGGCGAGCGGGTCTCCTCGCAGCTGAACTACCCGCCGCCGCGGCCGGTCGAGAACGCGGGGCACTTCCTGCAGGAGGACGCGGGGCCGGAGATCGGCGCGACTATCGCCGATTGGTTGGGCTGAGGGGACCCGGGGATGGGGTCCGGCGGGCAACAGCGGGGAGGGCCCGGCGGACCCCATCCCCGGGTCCCTAACCGGAGCGCTCGATCAGGTCGCTCATCTCCTTGTGGGAGTAGCTGTGGAGTAGCTGGACGCGGCGTGGGGGGTCGTTGTCTTCGAGCCAGGTGACGGTGCCGGGCCAGTAGGAGTTGGGGGGCGTTCCGGGTTGGTGGAAGGCGGAGGCGAAGACCCAGCTGCCGGTGTTGTGGAGGCGGCCGCCGCCGGGGAGGGGCCACTCGGGTTCGTCGGGGAGCGGGCCGCCGCGGTGGGTGTGGCCGGTGATCACGTGGACGTCGTCGACGCCGAGCCGGGCCGCCATCTCGCTCGCCGCCTCGACGCCGCTGCGGAAGATCGCGCGGGTGGTCACGTCGGGCTCGAAGTCGGCGCGCAGTAGCCCGTTGAGGGCGCCGATCGCGAGCGGGAAGCCGGCGCGCGCGGCTCGGGCGCCGAGCGTCTGCTTCCGGGTTTCCCCCGCCAGGACCTCCCAGGCGCGCTCGAAGGGCCCGTTGCGGCGGCGCCGGACCGGCAGCACCTGGGCGAGGCCGTAGGCGAGTCCATACAAGGGACGCAGCACCCGTTCGTATTCCTCCGGCCTCGTCCGGCTCGGCAGCGGCCCGGCGAAGCGGGCCATCAGCGCCGCGGCGATGCACTCCGCCCGCGGCAGGGTGAGGTGGACGTCCATGTAGTGGCCGTGGGTCGCGTAGACGTCGGGGCGCAGCCAGAGGCCGGGGTAGGCGATCTTCAGCTGCGCCGCGCCGAGCCACTCGTCGATCAGCGCCGCCGGGCCGGGGGAGGGGGCGTGATGGTGCTCGAGCCCGAGCGCCGGCCCGCCGGCGATCGAGAGGTCGTCGAGCAGCGGCTCGGCGAGGCGGTGGTCGTGGTTGCCGGGCACGAGCGTCACCTCGGCGTCGCCGAGCGCTTCCCCCAGCTCCTCGAAGAAGGGCCGGGCGCGCGCCAGCGACGGTCCGACCGGCAGGTTCCGCAGCTCGACCACGTCGCCGAGGAGGACGAGGTGGTCCGCCCCCGCGATCTCCTCGAGCAGGATCCGCCGCACCGCTGGGTCGCGGAGGACGTCCTCGTCGGAGGCGACGCCGAGGTGGAGGTCGGAGATGATCGCCGTCCGCACCCGCGCGAGTATGACGTTTGGCTGAGCAGCCAGCCTGGGTACGATTCGCGGATGCACCAGTTCTCAGAGGAGCAATTCGCTCCGGTCAACGACGGCATCGAGCTCTGCTACCAGGAGATGGGGGACCCCGACGGGGAGCCGCTGCTGCTGGTGATGGGCCTGGCGACCCAGATGATCGCCTGGAGCGAGGAGTTCTGCGGGATGCTGGCCGAGCGCGGCTTCCGCGTCGTCCGCTTCGACAACCGCGACATCGGCCGCTCCACCAAGCTCCGCGCCGCCGGCGCCCCGAGCACCCTCGACATGCTGATCGGCCGCGGCGGCACCGCGCCCTACCTGCTGGCGGACATGGCCGCCGACACCTTCCGCCTGATGGACCACCTTGGGATCGAGTCCGCCCACCTGGTCGGCGCCTCGATGGGCGGGATGATCGCCCAGACCGCGGCGATCGAGGATCCCGCGCGTGTCCGCTCGCTGGTCTCGATCATGTCGACCACCGGCAGCCGCCGCGTCGGCCACCCGAGCTACAAAACCTTCGGCCTCCTGCTCGGCAACCCGCCGCGCGAGCGCGAGGCGGCGATCGAGCGCGTGGTCAAGACGTTCAAGGTGATCGGCTCCCCCGGCTACCCCTTCGAAGAGGAGCGGATCCGCGAGATCGCCGCCCTCTCCTTCGACCGCGGCCACAGCGAGGCCGGCATCGCCCGCCAGCTGCACGCGATCACCGCCTCCGGCGACCGCACCGCCGCCCTCCGCCAGCTCGAGCTGCCCGCCGCCGTCATCCACGGCAAGAACGACCTCCTCGTCAACCCCTCCGGCGGCCGCGCCACCGCCAAGGCGATCCCCAACGCCCGCCTGAAGATGATCGACGGCATGGGCCACGACATGCCCCGCGCCCTCTACCCGACCTTCGTCGAGGAGATCGTCGGCAACGCCGCCCGGGCGCTCGAAGGCGCGACCGTAACGGTCGCTTAGTGCGGCTGAGAGGAGTCGAACCTCCACGGGCTCTCGCCCACACGGACCTGAACCGTGCGCGTCTACCAGTTCCGCCACAGCCGCGCGGGAGAGGCAATTTACCGGTTGCGCGCCCAGCGCCCCCCGCCGCCTCCCAAGCCGTTCCTGTGACCGACGTCCCGCGCCCCCGCCCGCCGGCTCGCTAAAATGCCCTGCATCCTCGCCGCTATCGTCTAGGGGACTAGGACGCCGGATTCTCAGTCCGGAAACCGGGGTTCGAATCCCCGTAGCGGTACTCCACGAAAGCCCCGCAAATGCGGGGTTTTCTAGTTCTCGGAGTGGCCTCGATTGCCGAGCGTGTCCCGAAACGTGTCCCGAAGTCGTGCTAGAAACTTGGGACACGATGCAGCGGCAAGCGACCAGAGCGATCAGCGGCCACGTCTTCAAGGTCGAGCGCAAGCGCGGCGCGCAGTGGTACGCGAAGTACAGGCTTCCGGATGGTCGCCAGGTTCAGCGTCGGATCGGCCCGCACTGGACCGACCGCAAGATCGAGCCGCCCGCCGGCTACTTCACGAAAACCACGGCGCGGGCATGGCTGGATGAAACGCTCGCTAAGGCGCGGCGCGGCGAGCTACCGGGGATGGTCCGCACCGGGACCACCTTCGCTGTCGCCTGCGACGACTGGCTCGACTACAAGCGCGACCGGAAGATCAAGCTCTCGACCCAGATCGACTACGAGCACATGGTCGACCGGATGAAGAAGGTCTTCGGCGAGAAGTTCGGCGACAAGGTGCGCCTCGAGGAGGTGACCCCCGAGATGGTCGAAGGCTTCCGCGACGCCCTGGTCGCCGAAGACCTCTCGGACCGGACCGTCAACAAGTACCTGACCGTGCTCCACGGCCTCTTCGTCTGGGCGCAGCGCCGCTACAAGCTGCCGGCGAATCCGGTCGCCAACGTCGAGCGCCGACCGCACGCCAAGCGCGGCAACATCGACGTCTTCTCCCGCGAGGAGGTCTTAGCCCTCGTGCGAGCAGCTGCCTCGGAGCAGGACGGCACGATCTACCTCACGGCTGCCTTCACCGGCCTACGCTTAGGCGAGTTGCTGGCCCTTCGCCGGCGCGACGTAAACTTCACCAACAGCGCGATCCACGTCCGCCAGAGCTTCACCAACGGCCGAGTCGATACGCCCAAGAGCGGCCAGGAGCGCACTGTGCCGATGGCCGACGAGGTCGCGCAAGCTCTCGCCACCCTCGGCCAGCGCGACGAGTTCCGTGGCGACGACGATCTTGTCTTCTGCGGAGTCCAGGGCGGCCACCTCTCCGGGCACAAGCTCCGCGACCGCTACAAGGCCGCGATCAAGAAGGCCGGCCTACGAGATCTCCGCTTCCACGACCTACGCCACACCTTCGGCTCTCACGCGATCCGCACCGCCGACTCCCGGGAGGTCATGGAGTGGATGGGACATCAGGATTTGGCAACGACCCAGCGCTATCTCCAGTTCAAGCCAAGACAAGATGCGGCGCGTCGAATCTCCGAGGCTTTTCGGGCGGAGCCCAAATGAGCGAGGAGAGCGACAAGCATGGGATCGTCGGACCCGTCGACCTTGAAGCACTTGCTCTTCATGTGGTCAAGCTGTCAGGGGCTCTGGAGCGAGCATGGTCAGATGCGCTCGATTCGGGTGTGTTGAACCAGGCGCAAGATGAGTTGAACACGGAACTGAGCGCGCTCGTAACGACGATGACCGGGGCGCTCCAGGAAACCGATGAGAAGCTTGAAGCAGAGGGCATTGACCCAAAGATCTATTCGTGGCCTTACGACCCAGACACCGTGAAAAGGCTTCAGCCAGGCAAGGATCCCGCTTCTCGTCGAAGCAATCTAGTGATCGCTCAGATGATCGCTATCCGGGAAGTTCTTGAAGCTTCCAAAGCACTTCAAGAGCCGAGCGGAGAAGAGATCGACTTGGTTGCACAGGCCCGCACTCAATGGTTTGAGGCTGGCGCATTTGCCTTGTTCAGGGATCGGGCCAAGCTGCTACTGCGAGTGACGCGGGAGGTCGATCGCGTGACTGATGGGCTTCTAGGGGACCCGGCCCTGCCTAAGTTGGATCTTTCGGTGGAGGCGGCTGGCGAGAGCTTGCGAGCGGCGGGAGCCGCTTATTCGCGCGGAGACCTGGATGCCGCCATTGTTCATAGTCGAGGAGCACTACGGGGAGTCCTCGAATCGCTGCCGTTCATCGAGAGCAATGACCCGCGCCTATCGGAGCCTGGCGCGCTTCTCTCCAAGGTTCCATCTCTCCAGGAGTATGCGTCCGCCCTTTCCCTTCTCGACGCCGAAGCGATGGCAATCAGTAGTCGTCGTGTCGATCTTGGCTTGGCTGTTCCGCTGGTCGATGGATTGCTCCCAGTGGTCGCCAGAATTGTGCATGAGCCACCAATCATCGAGCTCCAAAACATCATCTCGGCTGAATCAACCGCCGATTGATGCCGCACCCATCGAAAGAGCCACCGGGAAAAGCAACCGCTGATATTGGAGGCGTAAGGGTCCCCATCATTGGAGGGAACTTCGTATCCGCTCTCAATGACTTGGATCGCGCTTGGTTCTCGATTGAGATGCAACCCGGTCTCCGACTTGAGTACCTCGCCCCGGTGAAGGTGGATATTGACGGCCACTCAATGATCGAGGGCTCTGTCGTCGCCGCGTTTCCGCAGGGCACCACCGTTGAAGTTCACATCCAATCGGCGATCGCAATGACCGAGGAGACAATGCATGGCATGGTCGTCCAAGATTTTCCACCGCAGGACGTCGCGTACGCGATAGCGAAGCGGTCGGGTTTCGAAGACGAGAACATCGTCATTCATGAACTCGATGGTCTTCCGTACGAGGTATTTGAGGTTGTAGTTGGGATTGATGGCGTCGAGGCTCAACTCCCGATCCGAATCGGTGCGGTGAGTTTTGTAGCGCCGTTGCAGGGTCGGCAGATCCTGAATCAGTTCCATCCTCGAGCTGAGTGGGCAGAAGAGTTCGAAGGTGCGCCCTGCCACGCCGTTGTTTACACGACCACTCAGCGCATGCACAGTGCTCAGGTTGAGGCATTAGCAGAAATCGATTGGGCTCTGAGCTGGCTTGCAATTCGCACTAGATATGGCCTCAGTCATCTCCCCGATGGAACTCTTCATCGATACGACCGTAGAGAAAGCAATGCGACTCCCTCGCGGCGAGATCTCGTGGCCCTCCGTGGCCTGCAGACCGGGCGGCGTTGGATACAGCGATTGGGCCCTCGCCTAAGAGCTAGTGCCCTCAGCCTCGGGGCTAGGTCCCGCTTGGATGAGCCTCCCCTTCCAAGGGAACTGTCTTTTGAGACGCGCCAGGCACTGCTTTCCGCGAGGCGGGCACTCAGTGATGAAGACCCGATCCAGCGCTCGCAGGCCCTATGGGAGTCTCTTGAGTTTTATCTAGCCGGCCGGGAAACGGACTCGTTATTCAGCCGCTCAGAGCGGAAGGAGCTATTGGGTTGCCTGCGTGCTGCGGTTCCAAAGGGCCAGCACCAACGGGTAGCGGATCTTCTCAACTGGATTGACCAGCCCCCGCCGAAGGAAGCATTGAGGAAAGTCATTGATGAGGAAGGCGTTCCACTAACCAAGTCGGAGTTTGATTTGCTCTTCAAGATCCGCACGGCGCGGAACAAGGCAACTCACGGCGGAGAAGTCGAGATTCCAAGCGATCAGGACCTTGACTATGCATGCAGCATTCTCAGTCGGATTCTCGTCCATTGGGTCGATGCCCTTGGTGGGGTCGCGCCCTAGCGGCCATCAAAGCCGTGTTTTCCCGGTAGTGACAAACTGGCAGGATGCTCCGCTTCCAGCCGGCGGCGATTTCAATCTTGCGCCAGGACAAGTGGCCGAAATATTCGCTGGATGAGCCTTCGACCGTATTCTCGCCGCGGCCCCCGCTGCGCAAGCTTGTGGTGGTCATTGACCATGTACTCCTAAACGAATTGTCTCGCAGTAGTTTGAGTGAGGGCAGCCTGCTCAGCGGCCTTCTCTCTCACCCCTACATAGAGGTCTTTCGGATCAGTGACGATGGACCACCTGATAGCGCCGAGTGGTGTACGACCGAACATGGGACCGAGTACGTGCCGGGCTGGATTGTCATGGGAGGGCCATCCTCTGAGAGCGGGGATATTCCGCTCGTGCAGGCGACCAAGGACGGGACCAGCATTGTCCGACGTGCGCTGATTGGAAACGCGCCCGAAGTTGCGGAAGATGATCCGACTTCCATTGCTTACCAAGAGCGGGGAGAGGCTGGCGCTGCCGCTCAGCGAGCCTTGGACATTAGGATGCTTGAAGCGGCGCGAGAGGTGGGAGCCGACCTCTTCATCACCGTGAGGCCCTATCTCCACGACCTCACGTGGGGATTTGCGCGTGAGGTAGCGGTCGGCACGCCCGAGCAAGCCCTCCCACTTGTCAGTCTCTATTTGAGGCGTCAGGGTGTCTTCCTGACCTACCGCTCCCCGGACGGCGACGCGACTAGCTCCCTCAACCGTGGGCTTTTCTACTGGGTTGCAACTCGCGATCTCCTTCCTGCCGGATGGCGGTGGTTTAGCGCCTGTGTTCAGGAGGGGGAAGGGCACGGTGGATTGGTCTACCTCGGGCAATCTCTATTCCAGCGGGTGCAGCGTGCACTTCAAAACCGTGACGCTGCCCTCTGGGCGCTTATCCAGCCGCAAAACAACGACACCGCCGACGACGCTCTCGGAAGCTTGGACAACGTGCTCCTCGGACTCATGGCGGCGGTTGATGTAACCGCCCGTGTTGCACATAGAACTTTGAAACTAGAGGGCAAGGAATACAGCGCCGGCTGGCAGAAGGAGAACTGGCTTAAGAAGGTTGAGAAATCTGCCCCAGGATTGGCTGCGGTGGTAGCCCCAGGCTCGCCCGAGGCGCACATCTTGGAGATACTTCGGCTTCTGCGTAACTCGATCCACGGGGCCGCGCTTCAGCCGCTTGCCGTGAGTTCGAGTCCCAGCCGGCGGGATGCCACCTATGTCGGCCTCCCTCCAGCCGACGCAAGAAAGCTCTTGGCAGCAATGAATGCTCTTGGCGGTCAAACCGCCTTCGGTGTGCAGGTCCTTCTACCCGACCGCGTTCATGCGGACCCCGGGAAGCTGCTCGACGCGATCTTCGGCAGAACGATGCGCCTCCTCGATCAGCTTATGGGTGAGACGCCTGTGGATCAGCTCCCTGGAGCATCTTTGCCCGAATCTAGAGATAAACCGACGGACCGCGGCATCTTCGACGACCAATTTCGGGAGAGCATCAGATTGCAGTTGGGACTGGAGCAAGCCTATTCCGAGAAGGGCAGATCGATCGGCGAGAGCGAATAGGCTGCGCTCAATGCCCATCGATCCAAAGCACAAAGCCGCCGCTAAAGCAGTCAAGGCAGCTCAGAAGCAATTCGATCGCGACAGCAAAGCTGCACGCGAAGCACGCCGCAAGGCTTTCGCGAAAGCACAAAAAGACGGACTTTCACTTCGCGAGATTGGCGAGCTGGTGGGCCTCGATCACTCGCGGGTCGGTCAGATCATCCGAGGCGACTAGCGCCTCTGCTGTGGAGTTTTCCTCCACGCTCTGCTAAGTTCGGCCGGTCCGACAAAAAGTGCCCCCGCGCTGCGCAAACAGCCGGGGGCGTGGCACAGGAAGGGATGCTTCCCATGCGCAACAAGCCTAGTGGCGCGGACGATGAACGCGCCGCGAGCACCGCCGATGAAGACGCCCGCGATCAGGCGGCGGTCCTGAGACACGTCCTCGATCTGCACCCGGAGACGCTGACGCTCGATGAGCTGATGCGCGAGATGCTGATCGGCGTCTCCTCCTCTGAGTTCGCGGCAGAGGACGACGCGACCAGGAGGGCCGTCCGCGACCTGGCGGCGGTCGGCCTGCTCCACGAAGAAGGGGGCCGCGTCATTCCAACGAGGGCCGCTCTCGTCTTCCACAACCTCTACGAAGACTGATGGACGGCAGGAGAGTGGATCGACAGGCGGCCGAGCGCATCGGCCGCAACGTGTTCATGGCCCGCCGTCGCGCCGGCTTCTCTCAGGAGGAACTCGGCGCGTTGGCGGGCCTGCACCGAACGGAGGTCGGGATGGTGGAGAAGGGCGAGCGTCTGCCCCGCGTGGACACGCTCCTCAAGCTCGCTGCCGCGCTGGCGGTCCCGGTGGGGGAGTTAGTGGCAGGGATCGAATGGATCGTCCCGGCCCCGACCCGTCCCGGCGCCTTCGCCGTCGCCGGGGGGTGAGGAGGGTGGATCAAGCCGAAGTAGACGCCAAGGTCAAGGCGGCCGAACAGAAGATGATCTTCCTCCTGCAGCACCCGCTGCGAAAGCGGCTGCTCGGTCTCTACGTCGAATCGAGAGAGCCGCTGAGCCCTAAGGAACTCGCCGACTACACGAAGGAACCCCTCGTCAACGTCGCCATGCACGTCCGCGTCCTCCGCGACCACGGCGCGGTCTACTTGGCCGAGGAGCGACCGAACCGGGGTGCCGTCGAGCACTTCTACGCGGCGACGGGGATGGTGGATGTGGTGCGGTGGGCGCGGGAGGCGCTGGGGGTGAAGTCTCTTGCCGAAGCCGTCCAAGAGCTACGCGAAGACGACGAGTTGATGGAGCGTCTGAACCGCCGGCTTGAGGAAGACCGGCCGGTGCTGGAAGCCCTCAAGGGTCCGAAGAAGAAAATAAGAGGCAGAAGAACTCAGAGGACGAAGGCAAGTAGCTCAATAGGCAAGAGCTACCAAGCCCGTCCACGGATGCAGAAGCTCTAGAGCCCGATCCAGAGGCTCTAGAGCCAAGCATCAGACCTAACAGCAGAGCCCCTCACGCCCTATCACTAAGTGATCTGATCCCGAAGCGCTGCGGGGTCTGAGCGAATTTCCGGGGGCGGTTAGGCCCGGTCTCGGCATTCCCACTCCGTGGAATGCCACCGCAATTCGCACGGGCGCTCGCCTCTCTCAGACGACGCCTACGGCATGGCCCGTGCCGTCCTCCTCCCGGCCCCTCACAGAAAGGCGGCAAAGCAGCGCTGCGCTCGGCACTTCGGCGGCATGGAGCCGATGCACTCTCCCGCCGCCTTGGACAGCAGAGGCATGGCCGCCGCCGTCACCCGAGGTCCGCGCTGATGCTCTCCATCGGAAAGATGGGGCACGGCCAGGAGGGCTACTACCTCGGCAAGGTCGCCGAAGGAGCCGAGGACTACTACTCCGGCGAGGCCGAGGGCTATTGGCTCGGTGACGCCGCCGAGGATCTTGGCCTTCAAGGCAAGGTCGACGCCGACCAGCTGACGGCGATGCTGACCGGCACGAACCCGGCGAGCGGTGAGCCGCTTGGCCTCCGCTACGTCGAGGACGGCATCCCCGGTTTCGATCTCACCTTCTCCGCACCGAAGTCGGTTTCGGTGCTGTGGGCGCTCGGCGGCCATCCCGTCGCGGGAGAGGTCAAAGCCGCCCACGCCGCCGCTGTGGAAGCAGGTCTCGGCTACCTCCAACGAGAGGCTTGCTGGACCCGGCGCGGAGCGGGCGGCCGGGAGTTCCTCAAGGGAAACGGCTTCCTCGCCGCCGGCTACGTCCACCGCTCCTCCCGCGCCGGCGACATGCAGATCCACACCCATGTCCTGATCGCCAACGCGACCTTTGCCGAGGGCCGCTGGACCCGGCTGCACCACCCGTCGATCTACGAGCACGCGAAAACTGCCAGCTACATCTACGAGGCGCACCTGCGCGACGAGTTGACGCAGAGGCTCGGCGTCCGCTGGCGCGAGGTGGTCAACGGACTCTCGGAGATCGAGGGTTTCGACCCCGACCACCTGCGCGCCTTCTCGACCCGCCGCCAGCAGATCCTCGAGGCGGCGGGGGAGGGGGCCAGCGCCCGCGCCCTGCAGATCGCGACGTTGGCGACCAGAGAGGCGAAGGATCGCGACCTGACTACGGAGAGCCTTCGCGATCTCTGGCGGGAGAAGGCCGAGGAGGTCGGGCTTACTCGCGAGTCGATCCGCGCCACTCTCGGCCATGAGCGCCAAGCTCCCGAGGGGCGGGTCGCGGTCGCCGAGGTCGAAGCGGCGCTCACCGCCCACGCCTCGCACTTCGACCGCCGCGACGTAATCCAGGCGGTGGCGAACTGCCTCCCGGCCGGAGCCCCAGGGGAGGAGGTCTGTGAGCTTGCCGACGCCTTCATCGCTACGCCGGACGTGATCGGGATCGCGACGACCGCCAAGGGGGAGCGCTTCACCACCCGCGCCATCTGGGAGCTTGAGCAGAAGGCGCTCGGCACGGTCGAGGTCATGGCTGCCCGAGAGGACGCCGCCGTGGTTTCGGAGATCGTGGTCTCCCGCGTCCTCGCCAAGCGGCCGTCGATGAAGGCCGACCAGGGCGCGATGGTCGAGCGGCTGCTTGGCGGCGGTGAGGGCGTGGTCGTCGTCGTCGTCGGCGAGGCCGGGACCGGCAAGACCTACGCCTTGACCGCCGCGGCCGAGGGATGGGCGGCGGCCGGAGCGGAGCTGCGGGTCGCTGCACCGACTTGGCGCGCTGCCAACGTCCTGCGCTCGGAGGGCTTGCAGGCCATCTCCGTTGCCTCGCTTCTCGCCGAGTTCGATCGGGCGGCCGCCAGGGGCGAAGCGGCCCTTGGAGGCCGAGCGGTGCTGGCGATCGACGAGGCCGGGATGGTGGACTCGCGCAACCTCGCCCGCCTGATCGACCACGCCCAGGAGGCCGAGGCCAAGCTGGTCCTGATCGGCGACCCCGCGCAGCTGGGGGAGATCGAGGCGGGCGGGCTGTTCGCCTCGATCGCGTCGAGGACGGAGCCGATCGTTCTCGATGAAGTGATCCGCCACCGCCACGAGCTTGAGCGCGAGGGCGCGAAGCTGATCCGCGAGGGCGCGGGAGGAGAGGCGATCTCGATCTACCAGGGCGCGGAGCGCGTCACGGTCTCCGACGATCCCGCCATGCGCCGGGAGGCGATGGTCTCGGATTGGTGGCGCAGCTACGAGCGCGGCGAGGACGCGCTGATGATCGCCAAGCGCAACGCCGAGGTCACCGAGCTAGACGCGCTGGCGCGGCAGCAGATGAAGATGGCTGGTCGCCTGGGCGGTGAGGAGATCGAGGTCGGCGGCGCTCATTTTGCTGCCGGCGATCAAGTCATCACGCGGATCAACGACCAGCGCCAGAACATCTACAACCGGGAGCGCTGGCGCGTGGCGGAAGTGGATGCGGCTTCGGAGCGTTTGTGGTTGGTCGGAATCGACACCCGAGGGCGGGTGTGTGTCGATTCCGACTACTTGGGGCGCTTGAGGGAGAGGGACGGCGGCCCTGCGATTGAACATGCCTACGCCGCAACGACCTATCAGGCCCAAGGCGCGACCGTGGACACCGCCTTTGTCATGGCCGACCCCTCGATGGACCGCCAGGAGTTCTACGTCGCCACTTCGCGGACCAGGGAGCAGACCTACCTCTATGCGACTCCCGAGATCCAGTTCGACCGCGATGAGTTCGCGCCGCGCTCGCCGCTGCGCGAAGGGCTGGAGCACATCGCCGAAGCTGCCGAGCGTGACCGCGCCCAGGTCTCCGCGCACGACGAAGCGCTGCGCCGGGAGCTCGGGGAGCGTCCGGGTGACGAGCTGCTCCGTCGCCTCCACGAGCTCAAGTCGGAGGCCGGCGCGGAGCGCCACAACGAAGAACGCCGCCTACAAGCGGAGACGGAGATCGACCGCCACAGCGAGCACCTGGAGCAGTACCGCTCGGCCTCGCACAAGGTGCATCCTGCCAACGAAGAACACACGCTTGAGCGACTCGCGGCGGCGAGGGCCGAGCGCGAGCAATTGCCGGAAGTCGGCCACGAGGCCCGCGCCAAGATGGCCGTCGCCGAGCACATCCTCGCCGAGCGTGAGCGGGCCGCCGCAACCGCCGCCCGGATCTCCCCACCCGACTACATCAAGGCTGAGCTGGGTGAGAGGCCGAGCGATCCGACGAAGGCTCGCGCCTGGGACAAGGCCGTCCGAGGAATTGAGGGCTACCGGGTCAGAAACGGCATGAGGGACAGAGACAGCGCACTTGGGCCAAAGCCGAAGGACCGGGCGGCGCAGGCCGAGCAGACGCGGGTTAGGGAGCGGCTGCAGCGCGCGCAGCGCGAGTTGAAACTGAAGCAGCGGACCCTTGAGCGGTCCAAGGGCCTCGGGATCGGACGATGACGCAGCAGGTCGAAGCTCAGCGAGACACCGGAAAGCTGACCGAACCGCTCCTTAACGCCGATGAAGCGGCGCAATTGCTTCACGTCCCGCGCAGCACCCTCTACGAGTTAGTCCGCTCGCGGCATCTGCCGCATGTGCGGATAGGGAGGGGATTGCGCTTTACGCGAGATGATCTCGCACGATGGGTCCGGTCCAACACCTTCCGCTAGGGAGGCCCGGAGCCTGAAAGCCGGAAGAAGCGAAAACTCTCGCGGGTGGGACCGCGCCCTTTGGGTACCGTCGTGGCGGATGAAAAAGCTTTATGTCCGCATCATGTTCCGAAAGAGGCATCGCATTGCTGACGGCTGAGGAGATAGAGGACGGCCTTAAGTTTGGCTATGAGGCGCGCGGTGTCGAGCTGAAGGGGCCCGGCAATCGAGCGGACCGCCATTTCTTCGCCAGGGTTGCACGGGCGGCGCTCGGGATGGGCAACCTTCGAGATGGCGGTCACGTGATCATCGGGATCGCCGACGACGACCCTGCGAGCCTTCTTCCCGGGCTCGAAAAGGACGATCTAGAGTCATGGTTGGCTTACGACGATGTAGCTCGGAAGCTCGGTGAGTATGCCGACCCGCCTCTCGGCTTCGACATCGCACAAGTTGAGTTGGGCAGCGGCGCTTCGGTCGCCGTGATACAGGTCTTCGAGTTTGGCGACCTTCCGCACCTTTGCGCCAAGGAGTACCCCGACGTTTTGCGCAAAGGCGCCCTCTACGTGCGGCCGCGAAAGGTCCCGGAGACCTCCGAGATCGCCTCTCATGTAGAGATGCGGGACATCATCGATCTTGCCGTTGAGAAGGGGCTTCGCGCGTTTATCGGCACCGCCGACCGGGCCGGCCTCGCCATCACTGCTGGAGAGGGATCGCCTTCGAAGGAATCCGACGTAGAGCGGTTCAAGGCCGAGCAGAATAGAGCCTGGGATTGAGCGAGATAACCGACAAAATTCGGTCGAAAGGGCATTGGCTTATCGCCATCCGCCCTGAGCCCTTCGATGAACAGCGGATTGACTACGCCGACCTCGACGAGATCCTCACCGGCGCCACGGTCCGCTTTCGCGGCTGGCCAGTTCCGTTTTTCGATTATCGACAGGAGTTGATCCATGGCGATTCCTGGATCGGACAGGATGTGGATGCCGATCTGGTCGCACACCACGAGGCCTGGCGCTTCTTTACGAGCGGGCAGTTCACCCACCTGCGAGCCGTCTCGGCCGATTGGCGGACTGGACAGGAGGCCACGCGCACTCCTGAGGGGTATGCCTCGGTCATCGAGGTCTGGGAGATCCTCTTTTATCTAACTGAGGTTTTTGAGCTGGCAACTCGCCTAGCTCTTGGTCCAGTTGGGGGCGACCAGGTAACCATTGATGTCCAACTCAATGGACTGGTGGATCGGGGCCTTGTAGTCGCTGACTGGAACAGGGCGGAATTCATGACGCCCTACCGTTCCGGAAGTGAGTCCTTGCAAAGAGCCACCACCCTTTCCCGGGATGAACTCGTGGCAGAGGGACGATCTCGTGCGGTCGAGATGTCGCGGGAGTTCTTTCTGCGGTTTGGCTGGAAGCCAACCGCCGACCTGCTTAGCGAGTACCAGCGGGAGCTTACGGAGAGATCATGAGACTGGAAGATGCCTCTTGAGGAGAGAGCAAAATGAATAAAAACCGTGCCGGGCACCTCGGAAACCTCGCGGCTGATTTCTACCTGCACAATCCGGACCACGATCGGGAGTATGCAAATCGTGTCAATTCTGCGATCTCCCTGCACCTCCTATACGACCTCCCAGACGGGGAGTGCTCGGCCTTGATCGAGCATCCAGAGCGCGTACCGCTTGTTCTCGTGGCGGCGCAGTCGATGCTCTACGCCGTAGACATCGCTCCACACCAAGAGGCTGATAGTGAGGACGATCGGCTGGAATCACGATGCCGGGGATTCCGCATGGATCGTCGTGAGATGTCCCTTGAACAGCGGGCGATATGCCGAAGTGCCGATGGGGGAGGCCATAGCCGGAGGCACACTTGGCACTTGGCTGCCCCGGAATTCGAGATCGAAATCCATGGCCGTATTGCTGTCGACGGCCGAGCCGATGAGCGGGAGGAGTTAGCCCAGCACATCGCTCAACAATTGGGCTGGGAGTGAGACGACCCGAGGTTCCGTCAGCGCTTCTCGCTATGCGTCCCATCCCAGTCATACGCTCCCGGTAGTGGACGATTGGCTAATCGGATTGATTGCTGCAGCCGGAGCCGTAGGGGGTTCCGCAGTGACGGGCGTGGTGGCTTATCGTCTTGCGCGCCTTGAGAGAGAAGGCCAGGATAAGGATGAGCTTCGAACTGCCCTTGCGGCCTATGGGGCTGCACTCGACAGATTGACTCTCCGAATCGACCAGCTTCCTCAGGCGCACGGAGTCAAAGAGGACTGGACGACGAGGCTGGTCGCCCGGTGGCGGAGCCTCGATTGGTTGATAGGCCGGCTTTCGGTGGCGACGATCGGACGCGGCGCGATGCGGTCTATTGACGAAGTGATCTCCGCGACGAATCGCTTGTTGCTCGTTGCGCCCGACCCAGTGCTGGCGAGCATGGAGACCTTAAGCGAGCTGATCGGTCGCTTCGATCCCAGCGGGTCAGGCTGGAGGAAGGAATGGCAGGAGGCGCGGACCGCATTCGCCCAAGCCTCCAGGGCAGCGGTGGTCACGAGGCGGCGAGGATTGGTTTCAAAGGACATGGCTCGACATCCGTAATGGAGCCGGGGATGCCAGCGGGGGAGTATGGGCTTGCCGCAAGATTTCTTCTTCCGGAGGCGAAGCTCGGGTTGTGTCGAGAATTCATCCACGCCTTCGGCAAGGGTCGGCCGCGGCAGATCAAGGAGATTCAGATTGGACATCTTGAGAGCTACAACCGCGAGGTTGCTCAATATGTCCCTCTGGTCTTTCTGCGCAAGGACGTTGCACCTGACTTGGAGGTGACCGACGACAAGGGCGAGCCCCTGCCGATTCCTGCCCCATCAGAAAATGTCGCTCTGACCCTCCGCGCCTTCGCAGACCTAGCTATCGAAGAAGACTGGGATCTAGTTGGCTCCGATCTTCGCCCACTGGTCCAGGAAGTTATCCAAGGCGATCCTTTTAGAGCTCGGGTAGCTCGACTTGTCATCGACGAGCGGGCAAACATGCCAAGGCCACTCAAAGATCTGCTCAGAGAACTGGAAGATCAGTTCGTACTGTGGATGAAAGTGGACCAGAACTTTCCGGTTGATCGCGGCGTAAGAATTGTTCAAAGGCAGGTCATGCAGCGGGCTCCGCTGATTGTCCGGCACCGCCGTCATGTCCGCAGGCGTCTTAGCGTTGCGGGAGAAGAGGTTGAGGTCCAATTTTTAGCCGCAGTCGGTCTACCTCGCCTGTCTTTGCATTTCCTTTTTCAGCGGTTGCGACTTGCGCTTGGAACGTACGCAGTATTCGAGTACGCAACGGCTGAAGCACCCAGATTCGAAGATTTTCGCCTTCGGATTGAAGCGCCGCCTGGCTTTTTGGTGCGCGACGCCGCCGTGGATACGGAGGGCGCGGCGAATGTCAGACTGGAGAGGCCTGAGGTACAGACCATTTTCACCGCTTCTGAAGCTTTCTATGAGCGGGAGGGGATCTCCGTCGGGGGAATCGGTTCCGAGTCGGCATATCTGAATGCAGTTCATCCACCGCGTGACCTCTCTCGAATGCAAATGAGGGTGGCGTTTGCGATGAGGAGTGAGCTGATCGGGTTTTGGGCTCTGGTCATCGTCTTGACTGCCGGTTTGCTGTGGCTCTTTCATCGGGCGGGGGTGATGTGGATCGACGAAAGAGAAGGGGCACTTGAGACGGCGACTACCGTCCTTCTCCTCGGTCCAAGCGCTGCATCTGCTCTCGCGTTGCGGGCCGACGAGGGCGGATGGGTGCGGAGGTCGATGTGGCTCACGCGAATGATGCTCTTCGGCTCGGCTCTTCTGGCGATGGGAACTGCCCTCGTGTTGCTCTTTCCTGCTTCCGAAGAAGTCAAGTTGAAGCTGATCGGCGATTTCGCTGCTTGCGCTTACGTCTTTGCCGCGCTCATCTCCGTCATCTGGGTGTCAGGTCAGGACTTACTTTGGAGCCTCTACCGCAGCCACCTGAAGGACCGATTCGGCAACTATGTGGTCCTCCTGACGCTGTGCTTAACAATGGTGGCGCTCGCAGCTCTCGAGCTTCCAAGTCGTTTGCCTGCCCTTCTGGCGGCACTTCCTTGGATGATCCTGGGGGTCTGCTGCGGTGCAGTGGCAGTGAATCGCGCCCTTGACCTCAGGGGTCGCCGAACGGGAGCGTTTCCTTTTCTTGCAGTGGCCGGGACCGTTGTAGCTTTTTTGGCAGGGGGCCTCTTCGCCGGCTTCTACGGGGGCCTATCACCTGGTGAAGCTTCATGGTGGCTAGGGAGAATGGGAGGCGCGATGGCCATGGTGGCCTTAATCGGGGCTTGGGCCAACCGCGCTGACCGTGAAGCGGTCGGTACGACCCCCAACGTCCAAAGCAAGCCCATGTCGGAATCCGGCGGCGCCACTCCTTGAGCGCAGGACGAGGACTGGGCTGCGGCCCGAAATATCCATGTCCCGAAATATGTCCCCGACTCCACCGAACTCCGCTCAACTGGACTGATCTTCTTGGACGCCACAGGCACAAATCGGCCGCAAATGGCCTCGCAGAGGCAATTCTCAGTCCGGAAACCGGGGTTCGAATCCCCGTAGCGGTATGGCTCCTGCCGGCACGCAGGGGGCTAGTCCTAGTCTTAAGAACGCTGTCGAGCGCGGCGATGGGCATGTAGGCCTGCGCGGGGTGCGACGGTGAGCCAGTGGCACTTGGCGGGGGCGCCGTCAGTGGGTTCATTGCGGTAAATCAGCCGGAAGCGCGGCTTTGCCTTGTGGCCTGGGATGTCGAATCGGATTCGCCGGCAGTTGGCCAGCTCTGGGTGGAGGCCCGGACCCATCAGCTCGCCGATGAAGGGGTTTGCTCTGCATTCGACCAGCAGCTCCGCAATGCGCCGCTTCAGGGCCTCGGCTTCGTCTTTACCGGCTTGGTCGATGTCGGCGGCCGGAGTGGTCAGTTCCGCAACATCGTCGAGGACGCCTTTGGCAAAGGTGACGCCCACTGCGCCGGGCGCTTCGGTCATTCCTCAGCGGGGATCTCTATGCCGAGCTTGGCTAGCGCCTCGGCGCCCTCTTCCTTGTGGTCGGCGGCGCCGCTTCGGATGCGCTCGGCGGCGATGGCGGCAGCCTCGTCGTCGGCACGACGCGCCTCGAAGGCTTCTGCCATCTCGTCGATCCTCGAGTTCATCGTCCGCATCTGCTCTTCGAGCCGATCTAGCTTGTCTTGCACCTGGTCCGATCTCCGGGGAAGAAGGGGCATCTCGACAAGGCTACCTCGCACGTCTGATGTCTCGACGAGGTCGCCCAGAGCGTTTCCCGAAGTATGTCCCCGACTCCACCGAGCAGGATCGAACCCAACTGAACTAGCTGGACGCAGCGCTCCTAGCTACGGCGCGGTGTAGGCCCAAGTGCCGCGCAGCAGGCCGTTGAACTGGTTGCTTCGCCAGGTCATGACTCCGCTCACCGGTCCCGCGTAGATCGAGCCGGGCATGGTCGAGATGAAGGATTCGAAGCTCATGCCTTCGTTGAACGACTGGTACACGCACATGTAGCTGGCCGCCGCCTGGCCGGGACCAGGGCATTCGGACGTGCCCGGGGTGCCTTCGTCCAATACTTTGATGTGTCCTTCCTGCACTGATTCCGGTAGGTGCGGCCAGAACTGGACCAGCACCGTGCCTGCTTCACCGTTGCCCGCGGCGGCGATGTAGTCGCCTGCCTCGGTCTGTCCTGGCTGTAGGACAGAGTCAGCGGTCATGTAGTGGCCGGCTGGCTGGCCGCCTAGGGCTTCGGCGTTCTTGGCCTTGTCCGCGGTTTCGGCGTGCTTGACGCTCTCCGGCGTCGAGCTGGTCGTCGGCGTGACGTCGACGAGTGCCAGGCGTTCGCGGACTCCCTGGGATAGTCAGTGGCTCCTCTGGAGGTTGTGGGCCACCTTCCATCGGCCTGCCCCCGGTCGACCTTGAGCCGAGAAGGTGAGGGAACGCTTCGGCGTCCGCAAGTCGGTTGCGCGCAAACCAGGGTTCGAATCCCCTGCAGCGGCGTAGCTCGCCTTCTCAGTCTGCCAGTAGCCGCTCGATCGCCGCGATGAATTCGGCGGTGCCTCTCACGAATTCGGCGGCTTCCTCGGGGCTCGGCGGCGCGGCCTCGTAGTCGCCTTCCTCGCGAGCGTCCTTGGCGCGACGGGCGAGTGCGCTGAGGCGCTGTTTGAACTCTCCAGGGGCGACGAATACCTGGCTGAAGAGCGTCCAGGTGCCGCTGTGGGTCTTCGCAAACTCGCCGCGCTCAGAGAGGGCCGCCCTGGCCGCGTAGAGCATGCCGTAATAGGCCGCACTGACCACAACTGCCGGATGCGCGGTCCCGAGGATCGCTTCGGCGTCGGCCAATCGGTCCCGCGCCTGCTGCATGAACTCCTCCGAGCGAGGACTCAATCCAACGCGCTCCCGGCGAGGACGATCTTGTCGCGGTCGACCTCTTGAATGAAGAAGGAATCGATCGCGCGGCGACCTTGCAGCCACTCGGGGTCGTGGACATGGACCGAGTAGTTGAATGGGCTCTCGCCCTCAGCGATCGCGACTTCTTCGCTGAGATCGCCGGCGATTCGCCCGTAGCGATCACGGCCGCCCTCAGCGATCACCAGCAAGTCGATATCGGACTCTGGGTGCGCGGTTCCGCGAGCGCGGGAGCCGTAGAGCCAAAGACCGCGTAGATCGCCGCCCAACTCATCGTCGAGAAGCGACGCGAAGCGCTCGATCGCTCGACGCTCACTCTCAGTGAGCTGCGCTGCGTTCAGCAGATCGCCGGTTGCCTGCTCCATAACTTTAAGGATAGGCCGGGGGCAGGTGGACGGTGCCGGCGGCGGCGTAGAAGAGTATGCGGCCCGGCGCCAAGGCCGACCAGGGCATCGTCGATACCGATCACCGCGTGCACGGGCTTGCGGTCGCGCTGCTCAGGCCGCCGACCGCTCCGCCGCCACCGCCCGGTGCAGCAGTTCGCGGCGGAGGAGGATCAGCGGCAGCCAGAGCGCCGGCAGGCCGCCGGCGAGGAGGGCTCCTGCGCGCCAGCCGTGGGCCTGGACCAGCGGTCCCGACAGCGCCGCGCCGGCGCTGGCGCCGACGGTCAGGGAGAGCGCCAGCCAGGTGAAGGCTTCGGTGCCGGTGCCGGGGGGCATCGCCGCCTGGGCGATCTGGTTGCGGAGGTTGCTGGCGGGGGCGATGTAGCTGCCGGCGAGCGGGGCGAGGAGGAACATCGCCAGGTTGGAGTCGGCGAGCAGGAGGGGGAGGCAGGCGAGTGGCTGGTAGATCGCGAGCGCAATTGAGCCCTGGGCCGGGGTGCGGAAGCGGTGGGCCTGGGCGCCGTAGACGAGGGCGCCGATCGCCGAGCCGATTGCGGTGGCGGCGATGAAGGGGCCGCCGAGGGCACTGTTGCCGTAGTCGGATCCGAAGGCGGGGTAGATGACGTCGAAGACGCCGAAGCTGATCCCGATCGGAACGCCGGTGAAGACGAGGAGCCGGATCGCCGGCGAGGCGAGAGCGCCGGCGCGGGTCCGGTGCTCGTCGGCGGCGCGCTGGACCGCGCCGACGGCGGGGACGGCGGCGAACCAGAGGGCGCCGAGGAAGCCGAGGCCGGCGGCGGCGAAGAGGGGGGAGGCGGGCCCGATCGCCGCGGCCATCACTCCGGTCAGCAGCGGCCCGGCGACGAAGAAGACCTCGATCAACAGCGAGTCGATCACGTAGCCGCCGACGAGGTCTTCCGCGTCGACCAAGCTCGGCCAGAGCTGCCGCAGGAGGCCGCCGATCGGCGGCGTCGCCCCGCCGGCGAGGCCGGAGACGGCGACCAGCGCCGCGGTCCCGGCGCCCGCTTCGGTGAGGACGACGAGGAGGACGAGCGCCAGCGCCGTCACCAGCGCCGCCGGGATGATCACCGGCCGCGGCCCGCGCCGGTCGATCAGCCGCCCGAGCAGCGGCGAGGTGGCGCCGAGGCCGACAGTGAAGGCGCCGGCCGCCAGCCCGGCGACGCCGAAGGAGCCGGTGCGGTCGTGGAGGAAGATCACCAGCGCCACCGACCCCATCCCGAGCGGCAGCCGCGCCAGCACCGAGGCGGCGCAGAGGGCGAGGACGTTGGGCTGGGCGAGGATGCGGCGGTAGGCCATGGCAGCGGAGGTTAGGCTGAGCGGCCATGGGCCTGCTCGATCCCGCACCGCCGCCGTTCGAGGTCTCCGAGTGGCGGCGCCTGCCCCACCTGGAGCGGATCAAGCCGCTGGCCCAGGACTGGGCGTTGAACGGGTTCGGGACCCCGGTCGCGGTCTACTTCCTCTACGTCTTCAAGATCCTGGCCTACGCCGGGCTTGGGGCGCTGCTGATCTTCGCCAGCAGCGGCTGGCCCGCCTGGTACGAGCCGATCGTCTTCCAGAAGGCCGTGATCTGGACGATGCTGTGGGAGGTGCTCGGGCTCGGCGCCGGCTCGCTGCCGCTGACCCTGCGCTTCAGCCCGATGGTCGGCGGCTTCCTCTACTGGCTGCGGCCGGGGACGACGCGGCTGCCGCCCTGGCCGGACAAGGTCCCGGGGACCCGCGGGACGACGCGGACCTGGCTCGACGTCGGCCTCTACGCCGGGCTGCTGGCCTCGGCGCTCTACCTGCTGCTCTCCTCAGGCGACGTCCTCGAGCCGGCCGCGGTCGGCGTCCTGCTCGCCTTCCTCGCCGTCCTCGGCCTCCGCGACAAGGTCCCCTTCCTGGCGGCGCGGGCGGAGATCTACGGCACGCTCGCGATCATCTTCCTCTTCCCGCTGACGAACATGGTCATCGCCGCCCAGCTCGTCTTCTTCTGCATCTGGTGGGGTGCGGCGTCCTCGAAGCTGAACCGCCACTTCCCCTTCGTGGTCACGGTAATGATCAGCAACACGCCCTGGAACCGCTCGCGAGCGTTCAAGCGCCGGCTCTACCGCGACCACCCGGAGGACCTGCGGCCCTCGCGGCTGGGGGAGCTCGACGCCCAGATCGGGACGCTGACCGAGTTCACCCTGCCGCTGGTCCTGCTGCTCACCCAGGGCGGCCTGCTCGGGACCCTCGCCCTCGCCGGCATGGTCCTCTTCCACGTCCACATCTTCTCGACCTTCCCGCTGGCGGTGCCCCTGGAGTGGAACGTGTTCATGATCTTCGGCCTCTTCTTCCTCTTCGGCCACTACGCCGATACGCCCTGGTCCTCGATCGACGACCCGCTGCTGCTGGCGATCCTCGGGCTGATCTGCGTCGGCCTGCCGGTGCTGGGGAACTTCCGTCCCGACCTCGTCTCCTTCCTCCCCTCGATGCGCTATTACGCCGGCAACTGGGCGACCAGCCAGTGGCTCTTCCGCCGCGGCGGTGACGGGGGAGAGGGGGCGGAGGAGAAGCTCGACCGGGCGATCGTCAAGGCGGCGCCGATCGTCACCAGGCAGCTGGAGAAGTTCTACGACGCGGAGATGATCGACGTGCTCGTCTACAAAGGCCTCGCCTTCCGCTCGATGCACTCGCACGGCCGGGCGCTGAATGCGCTCTCGCTGCGGGCGGTCGAGGACGTCGAGGACTACGACGTGCGCGAGGGCGAGCTGGTCGCCGGCGTCGTCCTCGGCTACAACTTCGGCGACGGCCACTTCCACGATCATCGCCTGCTGGCGGCGGTGCAGGAGCGCTGCCGCTTCGGACCCGGGGAGCTGCGGGTGGTGACGCTGGAGTCCCAGCCCGCGCACGTGCAGCGCCAGCGCTACCGGATCTGGGACGCCGCCGAGGGCCTCGTCGAGGAGGGTTGGGTCGACGTCCGCGACATGGTCGTCCGCCAGCCTTGGCTGGTCGGCGACGAGCCCTTTCCGGTCCACCCCGAGGGGCCGGACGCACTTGTTCCCGGTATGCGGGAACAAGTGGGCCATGAGTAGCGCGGTCGTCGTCGGCTCGGGGCCGAACGGGCTCGCCTGCGCGGCGACGCTGGCGAGCCGGGGCGTCGAGGTGACGGTGATCGAGGCGGCGGCGACGATCGGCGGCGGCACCCGCAGCTCGGAATTGACCGAGCCGGGGCTGCTGCACGACGAGTGCAGCGCCACCCATCCGATGGTCGTCTCCTCGCCGGCTTCCGTCGCCGCCGGGCTCGAACTCGAGCGCCACGGCCTCGAGTGGGCCTGGCCGGAGATCGACCTCGCCCACCCGCTCGACGGTGGCGGCGGCGCGGCGATGCTGCGCTCGATCGATGCGACCGCCGCGGGCCTGGGGGAGGCCGCCGGGCGCTGGAAGCGCCTCTTCGGCGCGCCCTCGCGGAGCTACGAGCCGCTGACCGAAGACATCTACCACCCGCTGATCCACGTCCCCCGCCACCCGCTGCGGTTGGCCCGCTTCGGGCTGCCCTCGGCGTTGCCGGCGACCGCGCTTGCCCGCTACCTCGGCACGCCGGAGGCGGCCGCCCTCTTCGGCGGCACCGCCGCCCACGCCTACGCGCCGCTCGACCGGCCGCTCAGCTCGGCGATCGGGATGGCCCTCACCTGCGCCGGGCACGCCTGCGGCTGGCCGGTGGCGAAGGGGGGATCGGTCGCAATCGCCAACGCCTGGGCCGCGGTGATCGGCGAGCACGGCGGCCGGATCGAGACGGGTCGCCGCGTCCGCTCGCTAGCCGAGCTACCCGATGCCGACGCCGTCGTCCTCGACCTCGCCCCCCGCGGGATGCTGGAGCTCGCCGGCGACCGCCTCCCTACCCGCGTCGCCCGCGCCTACCGCCGCTACAAGCACGGCCCCGGCGCCTTCAAGCTCGACCTCGCGATCGAGGGCGGCGTCCCCTGGACGCAGGAGGCCGCCCGCCGCGCCGGCACCGTCCACGTGATCGGCTCCTTCGAGGAGCTGGTCCACGCCGAGGCGGAGGTCAACCGCGGCCGGATGCCGGAGCGCCCCTTCGTCCTCGTCGGCCAGCAGTACCTGGCCGACCCGCAACGCTCGCGCGGTGACCTCCACCCGCTTTGGCTCTACGCCCACGTCCCCGCCGGCTACACCGGCGACGCCACCGAGGCGATCCTCGACCAGGTCGAACGTTTCGCCCCCGGCTTCCGCGAGCGCATCGTCGCCCGCGTCGCCCGCACCCCCGCCGATTTCGAGGCCCTGAACCCCAACTTCCTCGGCGGCGACATCCTCTGCGGCGCCAACACCCCGCTGCTGACCCTGCTCCGCCCCCGCGTCGCCCCGGTCCCCTACTGGACCGGCGCCCCCGGCCTCTTCGTCTGCTCCGCCGCGACCCCTCCCGGCCCCGGCGCCCACGGCATCTGCGGCTTCAACGCCGCCGAAGCGGTCCTGCGCACGCTTTAGAAGCAGTCTCAACGTTTAGTCTGCATCTCGTGGCAGCACGACGTTGGCGCGACTACTCGACGAGGGCCGGGCGGCGCCCCGTCAAGGAGTTCCTGGAATCTCTGAGCGACCCCGATGCGGCCGCCGTCGTGGCGGCGATGAAGGAAGTCAAACGAGACGGCGTGTCAGCCCCAAGGCATCTCGATGGAGACATCTATGAGGTGCGGGCTGACGGTGACCGCGTCATCTACCGGGTTTTGTTCGCGCAGGAGGGGAAGCGAAATCAGGTCCTACTCTCCCTCGAGGCCTTCAAAAAGAAGACCCAGAAGACGCCCCCGAAGACCATCGCATTGGCGAAGCGGCGCTTGAATGACTGGAAGAAGCAGGGAAACGAGAAGAGAGGAAAGATGCAGACCCACGATCGGCGTCGTCTATCTTAAAGTTGATATCTCACTAAAGAGATAGTAGCCTTCCACTCATTCCGACCAAGGAGTGAAAATGGCAACCACCCCCGACTTTCTCGATGAGGTCGTTGAGGAGCGCACTCGGGCAAATCCGGACTTCCCGCTTCTGGTTGATACGGCAGAACGCAGGCGGCGCCTGCTGAAGGAGCTGGGAGAGCTTCGAGCAAGCCAAGGCCAGTCGCAAACCGCGCTGGCGGCCGGAATGAAGAGTTCGCAGTCTTCGGTGGCGCGGCTAGAGGGGTCCGCTTACGACGCTCGTCTTTCAACCATCGATCGTTATGCAGGGGTGCTCGGCTTCCGAATTCAGTGGCACCTCCTCCCGGAGGAGACCGCTGCCAAGGAGCCTTCGGTGGTGATCCACAACAGCTAATCCCCAGCCTCGACCGGCCGCGGGGACGGTAGGGGACCGGTCGCGCCGGGGCGGAATTCGAGGTGGCGGATGCCGGGGACGAGGAGGACGGAGGCCTGGCAGACGGTGACCGCGGCCGCGCCGAGGTAGAGCGTGGTCGAGGGGCCGAGGCCGGCGGCCATCGGCCCGACCAGCGCCAGGCCGACCGGCTCCAGGGCGAGGGCGCCGAACCAGTCGTAGGCGACCACTCGCGAGAGCGACTCGGCTGGGACGTGCTGGGCGACGACGGTGTCGTAGAGGACTTCGCCGAAGCCGACGGTGGTGGCGGAGACGAGGGCGCCGAGGGCGATGACCGCGGTCGAGGCCGGGATCGCCAGCAGCAGCGCCGGGATCCCGATCAGGCAGATCAGGCCCTCGCCGACCAGCAGCGGCCGGCGCGGTCGCAGCGAGAGTGCGGCGACCGCGCCGAGCAATCCGCCGGCGCCGAACAGGACCATGATCAGCGCCCAGGAACTGGAGCCGCTCAGCGATTCGTTCGAGACCACCGGCCCGAGCACCTGGAAGACCGGGAAGAAGATCCCGTTGCCGACCGCCGCCGAGAGGACGATCGCGACCATCCACCTGCGGCTGGAGAACTCGCGCCAGCCGTGCCGCAGCTCGGAGAAGAACGCCGGCTCCTTGTCGGCCGGCAGCTTCGGCGCGTGCACGCCGAGCAGGCAGGCCGCGCTGACGGCGAAGGTGGCGGCGTTGACGGCGAGGGCGGTGCCCGGCGAGCCCAGAGCCAGCAGCACGCCGGCGAGCGCCGGTCCGACCACCTTGCCGCCATGGCGGGAGATGTTGAGCAGCGCGTTCGCCTCCTGCAGCCGCCGTCCGGGGACCACCTGGGGGACGATCGCGGTCGAGGCCGGGTTGAAGAAGGCGGTGGCGACGCCGTCGACCGCGTAGAGGAGCGCCAGCTGCCAGATCTCCGCAGTCCCGGTGAGCAGCAGGGCGGCAAGGAGCGCGGTCGAGATCCCCCGGGTCGCGTCGGCGCCGAGCATCGCCAGCCGCGGCGAAATGCGGTCGCCAACGACGCCGCCGACGAGCAGGAGCCCGATCAGGGCGATGCTGTGGGCGGTGAGGACGAGGCCGAGGTCGGTCGCCGAGCCGGTCAGGTCGAGGACGGCGAAGGAGATCGCGATCGGCGCCATCCCGTCGCCGACCAGTGAGGTCGTGCGCCCGAGGAAGAGCCGCCGGTAATCCGGTTCCCCGAGCACCGCGAGTCGTCCCGATCCTGGCACCCGAGCCAGGATAGGCCGGGGTTAAAGAAGCTTCTCGCAGGGGTAGGTCGGCTTCACCGGGGCGCAATGGGAACTTCATCCAAAACCGAGGGCGAGACCGCCCGCCGCGAGCACGAGTTCGGCGCCTCGCCGCCGCTGACGATCGGGGTCGAGGAGGAGCTGTTGCTGGTCGACGAGGGCTGCGGCCTCGTCGCCGAGGGCGAGCAGGTGCTGGAGCGAATCGGGGAGGCGAGCCGAAAGTCGGTCTCGACGGAGATCTTCTCGACCCAGATCGAGTTGAAGACCGGCATCTGCTTCGACGCCGGCCAGGCGGCGGAGGAGCTGACCGAGGTGCGGCGGGCGGTCGCAGCCACCGGTGCCCGGCTGATGGGCTCCGGCACCTACCCGGCCGAGAGCGGCGACCCGGAGCTGGTCGAAAAAGCCCGCTACGAGAGCGTCAAGAAGGACCTTGCCAGCCTGCTGGCAACGCCGCCCTGCGGGCTCCACGTCCACGTCGGCGTCCCCGACCCCGAAACCGCGGTCGCCGTTGCCAACGCGATGCGCCACCACCTGCCGCTGCTGGCGGCACTGACCGCCAACTCGCCTTTCCGCGACGGCGACGACTCCGGCCTCGCCAGCGCCCGCGCCGCAGCGGTCCGCAGCTACCCGCGGTTCGAGCTGCCCCGCGCCTTCCGCGATTACGAAGACTTCCTTCGCGTCGCCGACCAGCTGATCGCCGCCGCCGGTGCTCCCGACTACACCTACATCTGGTGGGACGTCCGCCCCCATCCCAAGCTCGGCACGGTCGAGGTGCGGGGGATGGACGTGCAGGCCCGTCCGCAGGAAAACACCGCGATCGCCGCCCTGATCCAGGCCCTCGCGGCAAAGGAGATCGATCGCCCCAGCGCCCCCGGCCTCGCCCGCGAGGCGATCGAGGAGTCCTACTTCCAGGCCGAGCGCTACGGCCTCGAGGCGCGGCTGATGATCGACGAGAGCACCGCCGCCCCGGCCCCCGAGGTCGCCCGCGGCACCCTCGCCGAGGCCCGGCCCTACGCCAAGGACCTCGGCGGCGAGGGCGCTCTCGAAGAGATCGAGCGCATCCTCGTCGACGGCAACGGCGCCGACCGCCAGCGCCGGATCCACGGCGAGCGCGGGATGGACGCGCTGCTCGCCGATTTGGCCGAGCGCACGCGCGTCTAACTACTGCGGCGCCGGGATCTTCAGGCGTTTGCGCGCCGCGACGACGGCGGCGACGGAGGAGCGGCAGGCTTTGGCGATCTCGCCGTTGCCGTGGCTGGGGCGGCGGCGGACCTCGAACTCGACGAGGGCGGCGCGGCGGAGTTTGGCGCGGTCTTCGAGGCCGCTGTCCTTGGGGGCGGCGTCGAGGGCGGCCTGGGCGGCGCGCTCACGCCGGCAGAGCAGGCAGAAGGTGCCCTCGCTCGAGGACGCCCAGCTGGCGGGCAGCTCGACCTTCTCGCCGCCAAGGCGGCTGACGGTCACCCCGCACTGATCGCAGGTCCATTTTTTCGCAGTTGAAGTGGTGGTCATAGTCATGCGGCTCGGCGCGAAAAGGGGGGCGCCGAACTTGTCTACTTACGGTAGCAGGGTCGTACGTTTGCCCTGCTAGGAGGCACGTTTCCCCCGCCTCCTACACTTGTTGCATGTCCGCGGAAGGCGCTCGCGAGCCTACCTACACGCTCTACCGCCGCGGCCTCGAGCTGCTCGAGGACGGCGACTTCGAGCATGCGACGGCGCCGCTGGCCGAGGCGGCGCGGCGGGCGCCGGAGAAGACCTCGGTCCGCGAGGCCCTCGGCCGCGCCTACTTCCGTTCCGGCCGCTTCGCCCCGGCGGCGGCCGAGTTCGAGGCGGTGGTCGAGTCCCACCCGGTCAACGACTTCGCCCACTTCTGCCTCGGCCGCGCCCTCAGCAAGACCGGCGAGAAGCGCCGCGCCCGCCACCACCTCGCCCTCGCCTGCAACCTGCGGCCGGAGCGGCGCGACTACCGCTACTACCGCCGCCTGCTCGACAGCTGAGCGCACGCGCAGCGCTGCCGAAGGCGCTTGCCGCGCACGGCCCGAGCATTGAAGAGGCCCGGCCGTCACCCGACCAGCGGCAGCACGCAGCGGAATTTCCTCGTTGCGGTGGAGATTGCCGAGCTCACAGCACCTGCGGACGAGACCGTGATCGCGGCATAGAGGTCAACGCCAGAAACGTTCGTCAAGTCCCCACTCCACTCGTCCCCAGCCGACAGCGCCACCCCCGGCTGCTGGGAGAAGGCCACCAGGGCCAGCGCCTCGGGCAGCTCGCCGCCCTGGGCGGCGCAGGCCGCTGCCGCCGCCGGGGCGCTGAGCGCGGTTTCGCTCGCACTCGTCTGCCAGCAGGCGCCGGCAAAGGCACGGGTGGCGCTCTTGCAGCCGGCTTCGTAGCCGTTGACGGTCCGCGCGTTCTCGGCGTTGGCGGCGTTCAGCGCCGTCTCCGCGTCCCGCGCGGACTCGGCCGTGTCGGCGTGGATCGCCGAGGGGACCTGGCCGAGGGTGGAGGCGTCGATCTGGATCCCGGTGATCGATCCCGGCGCCAGCGCCGACCCCTGCAGCGCCCCGGGCTTCAACCGGTTGCCCGGCACCGACCCGATCGCGAGCCGGTTCCCCGGCAGCGACTTCACCTTGATCGTCCGCCCGTTGATCTTTCCGGCTGCGTAGACGGTCCCGCCGAAGGCGGCCACCAGAGCCAGCCCGGCGACCACTAGAGCAGGCGCCTGCCGCCAAAGTCGCTTGCGCATCGAGTTCTCCCCTTGCCTCGTTGATTGAACAAGCCGCCCCGATTACCAGGGGCGGTCGAAGTGGCGGGACCCTACGCGCGTAATTCAGCGCCTGGACGGATGTCCCCGCGGCGGCTCGTCAAACGTCCGAGGGAGCGCGTTTCCCCGAGGGCGAGCGGAAGGAAGCCATCCCCACCGTCGTCGTGATCAGCTCCGCGGCGTCCTCGGCCCGCTCTAGCGACTCGGTCTCGAGCTCCGGAAGCCAGGAGAGGACCTCGTCGAGGTCTTTGCAGGTTCGGGTCCAGGCCTGCCGGTCGAAGACGACCGGCTGCCAAGTGAGATGGCGGTCGAGCTCGGCGTCGAAGGTGCCCCGCTCTATCGCCTCGGCGACGTGGTCGAAGTAGGTGCTGAGAAACCAGGGAGAGATCTCTTCGCGGATGATCTGGGGGAGGCTCTTCCAGGTGGGGGCATCGAAATAGGGGCGGTGGGTGCTCTTGTAGATCCGTTCGACCCCACCGCCGCGGCGGCCGCCTTTGCGCTCTTCGAGGACCTCGAGGTAACCCCACTTGGCCAGCTCGCGGAAGCAGCGGGAGACGTGGGTCATCGAACCGCCGAACTCCTCGACGAACTGGGATGGGCTTTGCGGGCGCATGCTCACCTCCATCAGGATCCGGCAGCGCCAGCGGTTGGAAAGGGCCTTGGCCAGTTTCGGCCCGAGCACGTAGTGCGTTCCCGGTATCGGTGTCCCAGGCCCTGAGCGGACACCGGCACCGTGGGTCGGTGTCGGCTGCCCCGGCGAACGAAAGGCGGCCAGGCCGACCGTCGTCGGAATCTGCTCGCCGCCACCAGCTGCCAGGCGTTTCCCGGCCTCGAGCTCGTGCTGCGCGAGAGATCCTTGGATGAGGTCGAGGCGCGCTCCCAGCTCCTGCCAAGCTGCTCGGTCGAGGACGATGATCTCCCAGGAAAGGTGGCGGTCGACCTCCTGGTCGAAGGTGCCGGCCTCCAAGGCTTCGGTGATCCGCTGCTGGTAGGAGTCGAGGATCGAGCGCGAGACGCTGTCGCGCTCGGAGTGCGACACGCTTTCCCAGGTGTAGGCGTCGAACTGGGCGCGGCGGATCGCCCGGTAGACGTGCTCAATCGCCGCCCCGCGGCGGCGGCCCGGCCGCTCTTCGGCCACTTCGAGATAGCCCCACTCGGCCAGCTGGCGAAAGCAGCGGGCGACGTGGGTCAGCTCGCCGCCATGTTCCTCGACGAAGCGGGAGGGACTGAGCGGCCGCACGTTCACCTCGATCAGGATCCGAAAACGCCAGGGATCGGCCAAGGCACGGGCCGTCCGGGCGGTGATGCCAAACGCTGCTGGTTCCCTCTCTCTAACTGCCCGCGCCACCAGAAACTCCCTCAATAGACGCTGAGTACAGAGGGGAAGACTAAATCGTTTGGCTCAAGAAATCTTTCTTTGCCCAAAGTGGTTCTTCGAGTTCGCGATTAGTGACCGGTTTTGCCAGCGATAGAGGATCCTTACTTCATAAACGTCGGATCTTGTGAAGGGGGGTGAGCAGGATGAAGTTCGACGCAACGGGGATGGTGCTGCCCGCAGCCAGCAATAGCAAGGGCGCCTGAGCAGCTCGCGGCCCCTCTTGAAGGATTGATCGCCCGGAGAGGGGCCGCGGATTTGGAATGGAGTTGGACGAAGGAGGAGACGATGCAAAAACGATGGGCAGCGGGGAACTCGGCGAAGCAGGCCTATGACGTCTACGCACCGGTCTACGACGAGTTCAACCGCGGTTACATGTACCGCCGCTGGACGGGGAGACTACTTTCACGAGCCGAAGAGGCGGGCATCGCAGGCCGGCGCCTACTAGACGTAGCTTGCGGGACCGGCCTCAGCTTCATCACCCTGCTCGAGGCGGGCTGGGAGGTGACCGGCTGCGACATCTCGCCGGAGATGTTGGAGCGGGCGCGGGAGCGGGCCGAGGGCCGAGCCGAGCTGGTCGAGGTCGACATGCGAGAGCTGCCGGAGCTGGGGGAGTTCGACCTGATCTGGGCGGTCAACGACCCCTGCAACTACCTGCTCGAGGTCGAGGAACTGGAGGCGACGCTGCGGGGGATGGCACGCAACCTGGCGCCGACGGGGATCGCCCTCTTCGACCTCAACACGCTCGTCACCTACCGGACCTTCTTCAGCGAAGAAGTCGTCGTCGAGGATGGAGGCCAGCGCCTGATCTGGCAGGGGCAGCTCTCGCCGGAGGAGGTCAGGCCCGGAACCGTCGCCGAAGCGCGGTTCGACGTTCCCGGCCAGCCGGGGCAGGCGCACGTTCATCGCCAGCGCCACTTCAGCGAGGAGCAGGTGCGGGGCGCGATCGAACGCGCGGGCCTGAAGTGCGTGGCCCTGTACGGTGAGCTGGACGGTGAGCTCTCACCCGGCGTGGACGAAAACCTCCACACCAAGATGGTGTTTCTCTGCCGCTTGAAATAGGCGCCGAACCGCGTCGCCCGATTACTGCCGGATTTTGCCTTCGTAAAAGGCAGAGCCAGCTTTTACCCTCCCGCAACGATCTTTTAGTGATCGTGATGTTTTTCTGGTAACCACCGGAGGAGGGAAAAATGGGCGACGCGGGGGTCTTGGCCGAGGACGGACGTCTTGCCGCGGACCTGGTGGCGACGCTGGAGCCCCAGCTCCAGGATGCCCTCAACCACCCGACACGGCGGGACATCCTCCGGGTCCTGCAGGTGGCCGGAGAGCCGCGCAGCATCACAGACATCGTCGGCGCCCTGCCCCAGCTGAGCCGCGGCGAAATCAGCTACCACGCCCAAGTCCTCGAGGATTCCGGCTGCGTCGAGGTAGACGGCAGCCGCCGCTGCCCCGGCGGGGAGGAGCGGCTGCTGCGCTCCGCCGTCGCCGACAGCGGACAGGCCCTGCTCGTGCTGGGCGCCACCGAGCGCTCGGACCGCGAGCATCGGCGCCGGGCGGCGACCGAGCCGTCTTCCAGTCAGCTGACGATGTTCCGGGTCCCCCGCCCGGCCCGCACCGTCCGCTTGCTCGGTCGCCGCCGGCGCGAGTCCCACTAGAAGCGCCCGAAAAGCGCCCCCTAAAGGGGGCAAAGCGCGCGGTCCCCTCCTCAACGACGAATAGCGTGCGGGCCGATGCCCGACCTCCTCGTCCTTTTCCTCGCCGCCTGCGGCACCGCGCTGGCGACCGGCCTCGGCGCGATCCCGGTCTGGTTCCTCGGCACCCGCGCGGCGGCGCTGACCCCCTTCCTGCTCGGGCTGGCCGCCGGAGTGATGGGAGTGGCCTCGATCGCCGGGCTGCTGATCCCGGCCGCGGAAGAAGGCTCCGCCCTCGATCTGATCGCCGGCCTGGCGCTGGGGGGCGTGCTGCTTGGGGTGGCGCGCAGGCGGCTCGACCACGAGTCCGCCTTCATGGGGCGGAGCGGGCCGGGGGCGCGGACCTCGGCGCTCGTCTTCGCCGTCCTCTTCGTCCACAGCCTGCCGGAGGGCCTCGCGGTCGGCACCGCGTACGCCTCCGACCGGGCGGGGCTGGGGCTGTTCGTGATCCTCGCGATCGCGATCCAGAACGTCCCCGAGGGGACCAGCGTCGCGATCCCGATGGAGGCCACCGGCTACGGCCGGGCGCGGCAGTTCTGGGCGGCGGTGGGGACCAGCGCCCCGCAGCCGGTCGGGGCGGTGATCGCCTACCTGGCGGTGGAAGAGGTCAAGGCGCTCCTGCCCTTCTCGTTCGCCTTCGCGGCGGGGGCGATGCTGAGCCTGATCGCGGTCGAGCTGCTGCCGCAGGCCTTCGAGGGGGGGCGCCGGCTGTCCCCCTCGCTGGGGATCGCGCTCGGCACCGGGGTGATGATGGCCCTCGACCTGCTGCTGGCGGTCTGAACGGGCAGAACCGCCTCCCGTTCAAAGCAGCGCGAGGAGGCCCAGCGCAATCACCGAGGCGGCGACCAGGGCCAGCGCCACCGCCGTCGTCACCCGGTCGAAGCGGCCGAGCGCGTTCTCGCCCATCAGCTCGCGGTCCTTCGCGAGCGAGCGGATGAACGGCAATAGGACCAGCAGCAGGACGGCGTTCAGCGCCTGGCTGAGGAAGAGGATCTGGATCAGCGGCGCGCCCGGGATCAGCACCAGGCAGGCCGCGACCGCGGTGACGGCGCCGAAGCTGAGGTAGAAGGTCCGCTCCTCGCGGAAGCCGCGGTCGAGGTCGGCGCGGCGGCCGAGGGTCTCGGAGACCGAGTAGGCGGTCGAGAGGGGGACGATCGCCGCCGCCAGCAGGGCCGCGCCGAGGAACCCGAGCCCGAACAGCGTCGCGGCGGCGCTGCCGGCGACCGGCTCCAGCGCCCGCGCCGCGTCGCTGGCGTCCTCGACGTCGATCCCCTGCGCGTGCAGGGTCGCGGCACAGGCGACGACGACGAAGAAGCCGATCACCCCGGTGAGGACGGCGCCGGTGATGACGTCGGCGCGCTCGTAGCGCAGGTCCTTCACCCCGAGGCGCTTGTCGACCGCGTAGGACTGGATGAAGGCGAGGCCCCAGGGGGCGAGGGTCGTCCCCAGCGTCGCCACCGCGACCAGCAGGGCGTCGCGATCGAGCGGGATGCTCGGCACGACCAGGCCGCGCGCCGCTTCGCCCCAGTCGGGGTGGGCGAGGATCCCGGCGACGACGTAGGCGACGAAGACCGAGCTGAGGGCCAGCAGCAGGTGCTCGACCCGGTGGAAGTTCTCGCGCAGGACGAGGATCGAGACCCCGACCGCCGCCAGCGGCACGCTGACGTAGCGGCTGGTCCCGTTCAGCAGCTCCATCGCCGCCGCCACCCCGGCGAACTCGGCGCAGAGGGTGCCGGTGTTGGCGACGACCAGCGCCGTCGCGACCAGCGCCGCGGAGCGCGGCCCGAACCGCTCCCGCACCAGGGTCAGCAGCCCTTTGCCGGTGACGACCCCGAGCCGCACCCCCACCTCGTGGAAGACGATCAGCGCCGCGGTCGAGAGCGCCAGCACCCAGAGCAGTTCGTAGCCGTAGCGGGCGCCGAGGATCGAGTAGGTGGTGATCCCGGCCGGGTCGTCGTCGGAGAGGCCGGCGAGGATGCCGGGGCCGACCACAGCCAGCAGCGCCGCGACGCCACCTAGGCGCAGCAACCGCGGCCGGTGGCGGGCGACCCGCCAGTGGGTGTGACGACCGGGCGTGCGGTGGGGGCCGGGGCGGCGAAGGTGGCGGGAGCGCTCCACGGTGCGCATACCCTGACGCCGCGGCGGGATAGACTCGCCGCGTACATATCGGTCGGTGGTCAAGGGAAGTCCGGTGCAAGTCCGGCGTGGTCCCGCCACTGTGACCGGGTGGAGGAGTTCGCAGGCGCATCCGCGTCAGCCACTGGGGTCGACACCTCGTCCCCGGGAAGGCGCGTCCTCCCTGATCCCGGAAGCCAGGAGACCTGTCCCCGACCCAGCCAAATCAACCCTCGAGGAAAGGGTGGCGTAAATGCCAAGAATCACCCCGTTCCGGCTGGCGGCCGTCTGCGCGCTGGCTCTGTCCATCACGTTCGCCTTCGCCGCGGGCGCCGCGGCGAAGGGCCCGCGGGCCGACCTGCGCGTGGTCGGCGCCGGCGGCAAGGTGCTCGCCGAAAAGACTGTGGTGGGCGCCGACGTCTCGGTCAAGACCAGCCCCAAGGCGACCTGCTTCGGGCAGGGAACCGGCGGCAGCGGCGACGCCGTGCAGCTGCAGGGCAACACGGCGATGGGCCTGCTCGCCAGCGGCGCCAAGACGACCCCGGCGCTGCGGCCGCTCTCGATCAGCGACCACTTCGACTTCGGCCTCGCGCTCTGCGGGATCGGGTCGAGCGTCGCCAAGGGCAGCTCGTCCTGGTACCTGAAGATCAACCACAAGTCGCTGCAGGTCGGCGGCGAGGTGGCGAAGATCAAGGCCGGCGACGAAGTGCTGTGGGCGCTCTCGAAGACCGAAGCTCCGGACTTCGAATATCCGGACGAGCTGGTACTGAGCGCGCCGGACTCGGCGACGGCCGGGAAGTCGTTCACGGTGCGGGTCTGGGCCTACGACGAAAAAGGCCGCAAGAGCCCGCAGGCCGGGGCGAAGGTGTCCGGGGCGGCGCAGCCGACCGGTGCCGACGGGCGCACCACGGTGACGTTGAGCAAGCCGGCGAAGCTGATCGCCCGCGCGACGGGGGAGATCCCCTCGGCCCGCGAGGCGGTCTGCATCGGGGGCAAGTGCCCTAAGTGAGCACTCGCCGCAGCACGGTGGTCGTGAGCGCGCTGCTCTGCGCGGCGCTCGCGACCGCCGGCTGCGGCCTCGGCCCCGGCGCCGACGTCGGCGACGTGGAGCTGACGGTGACCCGCGAATACGGCGCCGTGCCGGTCCTCGACACGAGCGTGGCGGCGAACGAATCCGACACGGTGATGCGGGTCCTGGAAGGCGAGGCCGACGTCGAGACGCGCTACGGCGGCGGCTTCGTCCACTCGATCGACGGCGTCGCCGAGGGCTCGCGCGGCGGCGATCCCTATGACTGGTTCTTCTACGTCGACGGGGTCGAGGCGCCGATCGGCGCCGCCGAGACCGAGGTCGAAGGAGGCGAGCGGATCTGGTGGGACTACCGCGATTGGTCCGCCACGAACCACGTTCCGGCGGTCGTCGGCTCCTGGCCGGCCCCGTTCAGCGACGGGGTCGAAGGACAGCGGTATCCGGTGGCGGTCGAGTGCGAGGGCGGGGGAGCGGCCTGCGGCGAGGCGCGCGAAGCGCTCGAGCGCGAAGGGGTGACGGTTGCCGCGGGCGAGCCCGAGAAGGCGCTGCGGATCCTGGTCGGACCGTGGGCGCGGGTGCGGGAGGACCCAGCTGCGAAGACGATCGAATCGGGCCCGGCCGAAAGCGGCGTCTTCGCCGACTTCGAATCCGGCGAGCTCGTGGCCCTCGACGAGTCGGGGGATGCGGCCAGGAACCTCGGTCACGACGCGGGGCTCGTCGCCGCCACCAGCCGCTACGGGGGCCTGCCGGTCTGGGTTGCTACCGGCGAGACCGCGGCGGCCGTTGAGGCGGCCGTCGGAGCCCTCGACGCCGACCACCTTCGCGACCATTACGCGGTGGCGATCGAGGACGGCAGGACGGTGCCGCTGCCGCTGGAGGGGCGGTGAAGTCCCCCTTCGCCTACCAGTCGCGCCCGCGGCCGCTGCAGCTGGCCTCGCCCGGTGCGGCCGTCGCCTACCTCGGCGCGATCGCCGTCGTCGCCTTCCTCTACTCGAACCCGCTGGTCCTGGTTGCGGCCGGGGTCGCGGCGGTGGGGGCTGGCCTGCTGGCCGGCGCCCGGCGCGCGGTCGAGCTCGCGCTGAAGATGGGCCTCAGCCTCGCCGTGCTGGTCGTCGTCGTCAACGCGCTCGTGGTCAACCGCGGCGAGACCGTCGTCGCGCGCCTGGGCGACTGGCCCCTGTTCGGGCCCGTGAACGTCACCTTCGAGGCGATCGTCGCCGCCCTCTCGATGGGCCTGAGGGCGGCGGTCGTGCTGGTCCTCGGCGCCGTCTACAGCGCCTGCGTCGACCCCGACCGGGTGCTGCGCGCCCTGCGGCCGCTCGCCCGCCGCTCGGCCCTGACCGCCACCTTGGTCTCTCGCCTAGTCCCGGTTGCCGCCGCCGACGCCGCTCGCCTCCGCGACGCCGCCCGACTCCGCGGTCCGGGCGCTGCGGAGGTCGGCAAGGCTCCGCTGGCCCGCCGCCTCCTCGCCGGCTCCCTCGACCGCGCCGTCGACGTCGCCGCCACCCTGGAGCTGCGCGGCTACAGCCTCGACGCCCCGCGGCCCCGCAGCCGCAGCTCCCGCTCCCGCTACGACCGCCGCTTCTGCGCCGTCGCCGTATTCCTCCTCCTCGCCGCGATCGCCGGCAAGGCCCTCGGCGCCGACGACTCCCAGACCTACCCCGCGGTGGAGATCGGCCTCGGTCCCGCCACCGTCGCCCTCAGCGCCCTCGTCGCCCTCAGCGGCCTGGCGCCTCTCCGGCGCAACCCGAAGCGCCGCCGCCAGCCCGCCGACGGGACGAAAACGTCCCTATACGGACCGAAATCGTCCCGTCGGCCGGGAAGTAGGGAGGTGGCGCGTGTCTGAGCTGGCGATCAGACGCGGAGCGGCGCCGGCGCTCGCGGTGCGGGGCCTCGGCTACGCCTATCCGCACGCAGCGCGGCCGGCGCTCGAGGACGTCTCCCTCGAGGTCGCTCCGGGCGAGTTCGTCCTCCTCGCCGGCCGCTCCGCCTCCGGCAAGTCGACTCTCCTCAAGGCCGCCTGTGGCCTCGTTCCGCATTTTCACGGCGGCGAAATCGAAGGCGAGGTTCGCGTCGCCGACCTCGACGCGATCGCCGCCGGCCCCGGCGAGCTCGCAGCCGCGGTCGGCTACGTCGCCCAGGACCCCGAGACCCAGGTCGTCTCCACCACGGTCGCCGCCGAGATCGAGCTGCCGCTGGAGATGCGCGGCGACGAGCCGGCCGACCGCGCCCGCGCCGTCGAGGAGGTCGCCTTAGCCCTCGCGATCCCCCACCTCCTAAGTCGCACCGTCGACACCCTCTCCGGCGGCGAGCTCCAGCGGGTGGCGCTCGCCGCGGCTCTGGTGACCCGACCGCGCCTGATCCTTCTGGACGAGCCCACTTCGCAGCTTGACCCTGTTGCTGGAGATGAGCTCATTTGGCTGCTGCGCCGACTGAACGAGGAGTGGGGGGTGGCGGTGCTTCTCGCCGAACACCGGTTGGAGCGTTGCCTCGCTGCTGCGGACCGGGTTGTCGCGATGGAAGCGGGGCGTCTCTCATTCGATGGCGTCCCTGCGGAGTTCCTCGTCTGGGCAAGTGACAGCGATCCCGCTCTCGAGACCCCGGCGGCCCGACTCTTCTCCCTCGCCGGAATCGACCCGCTTCCTGTCGGCGTCCGCGCTGCGCGTCAAACGCTGCGAGGGATGGGGGTCGCTCACCCTCCACACATTGCAAGTAGGAGGGTGAGCGACCCCCATCCCCAGGTCCCGGTCCTTCAGGCGGAGGGGTTGTGGGTCGAGTTGGACCGGGGGGACGATCCGCGCGACGTGCTGAAGGGAATCGACCTGACGATCCGGCGCGGGGAGCGCGTGGCGCTGATGGGTCGCAACGGTGCCGGGAAGAGCACGCTGCTGCGAACCGCCGCCGGCCTGCATGAGCCGGTCGCGGGCAAGCTCAGTGTCGACTCGATCGCGTTGCTGACCCAGAACCCCAGCGACTACCTGGTCCGCGAGCGCGTCGGAGACGAGCTGCCCGGCGACGAAGGGATGGCGGCGCTGCGGGTGGTCGGCCTCGAGGGCAAGGTCGACGCCGACCCTCGCGACCTCTCCGGCGGTGAGCGCCAGCGCCTCGCGCTGGCGATCGCCCTCGCCGGGCGGATGGACGGCGACGAGCTACCCGATCTCGTCGCTCTCGACGAGCCGACCCGCGGGATGGACCACGCGCGCAAAGGCGAGCTCGTGAAGTTGATCGAAGCGCTCGCGAGCAGTGTCGCTTTTGTGACCCATGGGGTAACAAAAGCGACAGGCGCCGCGGTCGTCGTCGCCACCCACGATGTCGAGTTCGCCTCCGAGTTCGCCGACCGCGTCGTCCTGCTCGGCGACGGCGTCGTGATCGCCGACGGGCCGATGCCCGAGATCCTCTCGGGCGGCTGGTACTTCGCCACCGAGGTGGCGAGGGTGCTCGACCTGCCGGAGGTCGTCACCCCCGAGCAGGGCGCGGCGGTGCTGCGGAAGGGGGCGCCGTGACCTGGGAGGTCGCCAGCTTCCTCATCGTCGGCGCGGTGGTCCTCGCCGGCTTCGCCTGGTACGAGCGTTCGCGGCCGCCGTCGCAGGTCGTCGCCCTCGTCGCTGCCCTGGCGGCGCTGGCGATCGCCGGCCGCATCGCCTTCGCCGCCTTCCCCAACGTCAAGCCGACGACCGACATCGTCATCTTCGCCGGCTACGCCCTCGGCGGCGCCCCCGGCTTCACGGTCGGCGCCCTCGCCGCGCTGGTCTCCAACTTCTGGTTCGGGCAGGGGCCGTGGACGCCGTGGCAGATGGCGGGATGGGGGCTCTGCGGTGTCCTCGGCGCCGGGCTGGCGCTCGGGGTCCGCAACGCCGGCCGCCTCGTCCTTGCGGCAACCTGCGGTTTTGCTGGCATTTTGTACGGCGCTCTGCTGAACTTCTCGCTTATGGCGACGTACGGTGGGGACCTCTCGTTGCGGCACTTCCTCGTGCTCGAGGCGCGGGCGATCCCGTTCGAAATCGCCCACGTCGTCGGCAACGTGGCGCTGGCGCTGGTCGCCGGGCCGGCGATGGTGCGGATGCTAGTCCGCTTCCGCGAGCGCTTCGAATGGCAGCGGGGCGGGCGCGCGCCGCTGCCCACCCGGCCCTCGGGCCGGGTGGGAGGCGCCCTGCGCAGCGGCGGCGTCGCGGCCCTGCTCGTCGTCGCTTTCGTCGGCCTGGCGCCGACCCCGGCCCACGCCTCCTCCGTCAGCCACGCGGCCGACTGGCTCGAATCGACGCAGAACCGCGACGGCGGCTTCGGCCCCTCGGCCAGCGACGAATCCGGGACCGCGACCACCTGCTGGGTGATGCTGGGGCTGGAGGCCGCCGGCCGCAACCCGCTCGACCTCACCTCGACCAAAGGGCGAACCCCGGTCGACTTCCTGCGCAAGGAAATCGGCTCGATCGGCAGCCCCGGCGACCTCGCCCGCACGATCCTCGCGCTGGAGGGAGCGGGGGTGGACCCGCGCAACTTCGCCGGCCACAACCTGGTCTCGGAGCTGCTGGCGAGCCAGCGCGACAACGGCTCCTACCACGGCTGGCCGAACTCGACCGCCTTCGCCGTGATCGCCCTGCGGGCCGCCGGGATCAGCGGGGTGCAGAAGTCCCTCGACTGGCTGCGCAAGGTCCAGAACGACGACGGCGGCTGGGGCGACACCCCGGGCTCGCCCAGCACCACGGACGGCACCGGCGCCGTCATGCAGGCGCTCTCGCCGGACTCCAAGGCCGCCGGGCACGGGCTCTTCTACCTGCGCCACCAGGCCCAGCAGAAGGGCGGCGGCTTCCCGCTCGGCGGCAACGGCACCGTCAACACGATGTCCACCGCCTGGGCGATCCAGGGGATCCTCGCGGTCGGCGGCGACCCCGCCTCGTTCCGCCGCGGCGGCGCCAGCGCCCCCGAGTACCTCGCGCACAACCAGCGCGCCGACGGCTCCTACCGCTACGCCAACCCCGATCAGACGCCCTCGGAGGTCGCCAACCAGACGCCGGTCTGGGTGACCGGCCAGGTCCTGGTCGCCGCCGCCGGCAAGTTCTACCCCGTCGCCGCTCCCCCGCGGGCGCCAAAGCCGAAGCAGAAGCAGAAGGCGGAGAGCTCCTCGCACTCGGGCGGGACCTCTCCCTCGCTGACCGTGCCCCCGTCGGGATCGGCTCCCTCATCCTCGGATTTGAAGCGGTTCTTCGAAAACTCCCAGGGAAGCTCCGCCGGTGTGCCGCCCGCGGGCGTCGCAGGCGCAGGCGGTGGCCATGACGGTGGCGGCAAGGGCGCCACTCCGGGCGGCACCGACGGTCTCCCCGAAATCCCGGCGACCGGCGGGACGGTCCCGGAGGGGGACTTGGGAAGCCCTCCTGACACCTCCAGCCCTCAGGCCTCCGGCGAACCCGCTTCGCAGACCACCGCGAGCGACTCCGGCAGCAGCACCGCTGGCGCCATCCTCCTCGGCCTCCTCGCCGGCTGCGTCCTCTTCGGCGCCGGCCTCGCCGGCCGCCGCGGCTGGATGCGCTGGCGTTACGGGCTTTAAAAGCGCTTCCAGCACAACCCCTCTATACCCTCGACGGATGGACGTCGAGACCGCGATCCGCACCCGCCGCACCCACAAGGCCTTCGGGCCGGAGCCGCTGCCGCGCGAGCAGATCGACGATCTGCTGGAGCTGGCCAGCTGGGCGCCGAACCACAACCTAACCGTGCCCTGGCGCTTCCGGGTGATCGGGCCGGAGACGCTGCGGCGGCTGAAGGAGGTCGCCGGACCGGAGGGGGCGGCGAAGCTCGATCGCGCCCCGACCCTGATCGTCGTCTCCTGCGTCCTCAGCGGCGACCCGGTCGAAGAGGAAGAGGACCTGCACGCGACCGCCGCCTCCTCCTACATCGTCCTGCTCGCCGCCCACGCCCGCGGCCTCGCCGGCTACTGGCGCACCCCCGGCATCCTCCGCGGCGCCGAGGGGCGCGCCGCCGTCGGCCTGCCCGAGGAGGAGCGCTTCGTCGGCCTCCTCCACCTCGGCCACCCGCGCCAGGAGAAGCCGCCGCCCGAGCGCCCCGGCGCCGACCGCACCACCACCTACCTGGACTGATGCTCACCCGCGCCCGCGCCATCGAGGAGATCGCCGGCAAGAGCTTCGAGGTGGTCGTGATCGGCGGCGGCATCACCGGCGCCGGCGTCGCCCTCGACGCCTCCTCGCGCGGCTACTCGGTCGCCCTGCTGGAGCGCGGCGACTACGCGGTCGGTACCTCCAGCCGCTCCTCGAAGATGGTCCACGGCGGCCTCCGCTACCTGCAGAACTTCGACCTCGGCCTGGTCCGCGAGGCGCTGCTGGAGCGGCAGCTGATGGTCCGTCTCGCCCCCCACCTCGTCTACCCGACGCCGTTCCTGGTCGCGGCGCTGGGGGAGGAGCGGCGCGACCGCAAACTCGGCCTCGGGCTGAACATGTACGACGTGATGGCGACCAGCCGCGCCGGCCGCAGCCGCCGTGAACGCCGCGCCGCCCGCGAGGTCGAGGACGACTACTACTGGTCCCCCGACCGCCACCGCACGATCGACGGCGAGGAGGTACTGGAGCTGGTGCCGGCGCTGGCTCCGCGCGAACCGCACGACGCCTATCTCTTCTACGACTGCCAGACCGACGACGTCCGCCTCGTCCTCACCGTCCTCGGCGAGGCCGAGCGCTTTGGCGGGGTGATGCTGAACGGCGCCGAGGTGACCGAGGTGCTCTCGAAGGACGGCAGGGCGACGGGCGTCGCCTTCGTCGAGGAGTCCTCCGGCGAGCGGATGGAGGTCGGCGCCGACCACGTCGTCAACGCCACCGGCGTCTTCGCCGACCAGGTCCGGCCCGAGGAGCTGCTGGGGGAGGAGGACGTGCCGCGGATCGCGCCCAGCCGCGGCACCCACCTGCTGATCGACTCCGAGCAGCTGCCGATGGGCAAGGCGGCCTGCATCGTCCCCGCCGGGGAGGGGCGAATGATCTTCTCCCTGCCCTGGTACGGGCGCACCCTCGTCGGTACCACCGACAACGACTTCGACGGCGATATCGCCCACCCGCGCCCGGCGCAGGAGGACGTCGCCTACCTGCTCGACGCGGTCAACGAGTTCTTCGGGACGGAGATCGGCGAGTCCGACCTGGTCGGCGCCTACGCCGGGGTGCGGCCGCTGATCTCCACCGGCGACCCGCGCAAGTCGGTCGACATCTCCCGCAAAGCCGAGTTGTACGAGACTTCCTCGGGGATGCTGACGATCACCGGCGGCAAGCTGACGACCTGGCGGCGGATGGCGAAGCAGACGGTCGACCGCCTGGTCGAGCGTGAGGGTCGCGAGGCGCCCTGCCACACGCACGAGATCCCGCTGGGGATGGAGGCGAGGCCGGAGGACCTGGAGGCGCCGGACGGGGTCGGGGAGGATGCTGTTCGTCAGTTGGCCTTCCGCTACGGGCACGCCGCCCGCCGCGTGCTCGAGATCGCCCGCACCGACCCGAAGCTGGCGCGGCCGATCGTCCCCGGCCGCCCCGACCTGCTGGCCGAGGTCGTGCTGGCGGCGCGCTCCGAGCAGGCCCGCAGCGTCGCCGACGTGCTCCTGCGCCGGACCAGGCTGGGGATCCTCGCGGCGCCGCAGCTGCGCACGCCGAAGGCGGTGCGCCCGGTCGCCGACGCCCTCGGGGCGGAGCTGGGCTGGGGGCGGCGGCAGCGCTCGCGCGAGGCCGAGGCGTGGCTCGCGGTCGCCGCCGAGGAGGGCACCGACCCCGCCGCGACGCCGGGGCGGTCGCCCGCCGCCTCGGTCGAATAGTCTGCGCCCCCGATGAACAAGGCTGAGCTGGAGAAAAAGCACCTGTCCGACCTGCATTCGCTCGCCGCCGAGGCCGGCGTCGAGAAGTACCGAATGCTGAGCAAGTCCGAGCTCGTCGAGAAGCTCGCCGAGGGCAAAGGCAGCGGCGGCGGTGGGACCGAGAAGATTTCGGAGCGCCCCCCACGACAGCGGCGCGAGCGGCGCGAGCGGCGCGACCGGCCGGAGAAGGCCCCGGAGCGCGAGCCCGCCCCCGAGCCTGTCGCGTCGAGCCCCGAACCCGCCGCCGCCGAGCCGGCCCGCCCGCGTCGCCGTCGCCGGCGTCGCTTCGGCCGCCGCGGTAAGCAGGGCGTCACCTTGCAAGGCCTGCTGCTGCCGCCCGAGGCCGGCCGCCAGGCGCTCGTCTTCGCCGAGAGCCGCGAGGGCTGCACGGCGCTGCTGCGCGGCGTCGCCGCCGACCTCGCCGGCGACAGCAAGGGCCCGGATCCGGTGGCACTGCTGATCGATCCCAGCCCCGAGGAGCTTGCCGACTGGAAGCGCGACGCGCCCCAGGCGGAGATCGTCTCCGCCGGGCAGCCGCGCCACGCGAGCGACGCCCTCGGTCAGGCAGCCGCTCGCGCCGGCCGGGGCGAAGACGTGATCCTGCTCGTCGACTCCCTCACCCGCCTCGGCGAGGCCTACGGCGACGCCGAGGCCGCCAAGGAGTTCTTCGACGCCGGCCGCGCCCAAGGTTCAGCGGGAGGCGGCTCCCTCACCGTGGTTGCTGCCCTAGAGCGCCCGAACGGCGACTGACGCCCTAGCGTCTATAGGCGATGCGGCGCCACGAGGGCTCTTTGGAGAGCTCGATCAGCTCGTCGCTGCGGTCCGGCTGGACGTAGCCGAAGGTCTGGGTGCGCTCGTCGAAGACGACGTCGAGCTCACCCTCCTTGACCCGCTGGTCGAGCCAGGCGCCGCGGAAGACGAGGCGGCGCAGCCAGTGGACGAGGCTGCGGTTGGAGGGACCGACGAGGTCCTCCCAGTTCTCGTTGATGTGCTCGCCGAGGCGGGAGCTGGGCTCGGCGATCTCGCCGCTGACCGCGAGGTCGAGGAGGTCGTCGAGCTCCTCGGCGCTGAGGCCCTGGTCGACGAAGCGGAGCTTCACCGCCGCCTGCTCGACGCGCTGCGCGAAGTCCTCCTCGTTGAAGGCGAAGCGAAGCTCGCCGTACTCCAGCACGTAATCGGAGCCGGACTCGTAATTCCCTCTGCGGGTCGTCTTCTTATCCATGAGTTGAAGCCAGTCCACTGACGCAAGCCCGGCGTCAGCAGGTCCATGATCTTGCCGATCATCGTAGAGACGTGCCGGTTCGGGCCGGTGCCTGAACGCCCGGTTGCACCGTGACGGCGAGATTGCACTTCTTCAGCCCCCGAGTGGGTAGAAGCTGAAGCGGAGACGCCGTGATCGACCTGCACTGCCACATCCTCGACGCCATCGACGACGGGGCGCGCGACGCCGACGACAGCGTCGCGATGGCGCGCCAGGCCGAGGAAGACGGGATCGAGGCGATCTGCGCCACTCCGCACATCCGCCACGACCACGACGTCCGCATCGAAGAGCTAGCCGGGCGGGTGCGGGGGCTGAACGAGCGGCTGCAGCGGGAAATGGTGGCGGTGCGGATCCTCCGCGGGGGCGAGGTGGCGGAGACGGCGCTGGAGGGCCTGGGGGACGAGGAGCTGGAGCTGGTGGCGCTGGGAAGCGGTCGCTGGATCCTGCTGGAGCCGGCGCCGGGACCGCTCGGCGACAGCCTGCTGCGGCGGGTCGGGCACCTGGCCGAGCGCGGCTACCGCACGATCGTCGCCCACCCCGAGCGCCACCTCTCCGCCGACATGTTCGAGCGGATGGCGGCGCTGGTCGCCGAGGGGGCGCTGATCCAGGCGACCGCCGACTTCTTCCTCCGCGAGCAGATGGCGGCCGGGATGCTGGCGATGGCCGAGAAGGGACTCGTCCACGTCCTCTCCAGCGACGCCCACACCGTCCTCGGCGGCCGCCCGGTGCGGATCTCCCCGGCGCTGGAGCGCCTGCGCGAGGTCGAGCTGCTGGCCCCGCACCTCGACTGGATCGCCGAAACGGCCCCGAACGCGATCGTCAAAGGCGACCCCGTCGAGGTCCCGTTCACGCCTCAGCTCTAGGTCGTTTCCACCCTTTGAGCCCCCATAGGGGCCAAAAGTCTGGAAACGATCAATCGAGAGGGCGCAGCTGGACCCGCGGCGCCAGCTCCTCGATCACTTTGCGGGAGCCGGTGCCGAGGCCGGCGCGGAGGAAGTTGGTGGCGCCGGCGGCGGCGCTGAGGCGGAGGACCTCGTTCCACTCGCGGCCGGTGGCGATCGTCGCCGCCAGGGCGCCCATCATCGAGTCGCCGCAGCCCTCGCGGGAGCCGCGCTCGAACTTCGGCGGCGTCAGCTCGCAGAACCTGCCGTCGCGCAGGGCCAGCGCCGGCTCGCCGGCGCGGGTGACGATCACGCTCTCGGCGCCCTGCTCGCGCACCCGCTCCATCGCCGCCCGCATCCGCTCCTCGGTGTCGACCGGACCGGAGATGAAGCCGGCGATCTGCCAGTCGTTGATCTTGACCAGGTCCGGCTTCCCCTCCAGGGCGCTGTCGAGGCGGGGCGAGGAGAGGTCGACGATCACCGGCTTGCCGTTCGCCTTCACATCGGCGACGAGGCTGCCGTAGATCTCCAGCGGCACCGTGTTGTCTGGGTAGGGCCCGCAGATCGCGAGCAGGTCGCAGTCGAGGGCGGCGGCGACGGTGACGGAGAAGAGGTCGTCGACCTCGTGGCGGGAGGCGGGCAGGGCGGCGCTCTGGGAGATCGGCTCGCGCTCGCCGCTGCGGCGGTCGTGGATGTAGATGCCGCTCGCCCCCGTCGTCTCGACCAGCCGCAGCTCCACCGGCATCTGCTCCAGCAGCGGCCGCAGCACCGTGCCGACCTCGCCGCCGACGAATCCGCAGAGGACGGGTTCGGCGCCGAGCTCGGCCGCCATCCGCGCCACCCACACGCCTTGCCCGGCGGGGTGGACGTGGATGTCGTCGCCGCCGTCGGCGCTGAAGCTCTCGATCGCGATCGAGACCATCGGGTTGGGGCTGAAGATCGCGACTTTGGGCTTGGCGGTCATCGATTCCGATCCTAGGTGGGGGAGAGAAGGCCGACGAGGCCCCTTATAGAAGGATGGACCATCTTCATCCCCCCGTCCCCGTTGCAAAGGATTTCCGAACCAGGCTGCGCGGCCTCGCCTTTCGCGACCGGAGGGACTCCGGGCCCGGCCTGCTGATCCCGCGCTGCGCCAGCGTCCACACCTTCGGCATGCGCTTCGCCCTCGACGTCTACTTCCTCGACGCAGAGGGCGCGGCGATTGCCGTCAGGCGCGCCGTGCCGCCGCGGCGGATCGTCTGGCAACGCGGATCTTCCGCAGTTTTGGAGATTCCCGCGGGGCCGGAGGGGGAGAGTTCGCCGCTCCCCGCCCTTAGGTCCGCATGCTCCCCCAACGAGAAGAGATAGCCAGCCTCGTCGTCTGCGAGGACGACCACGTCACCCTCGACCTGCTCTGCGAGCACCTCGCCGCCGATCGCTTCGGCGTCATGCCCGCGCCCAGCGCCTCCGACGCGCTGCGGCTGTGTCGATACAACCATCCGGACCTGCTCCTGCTCGACCTCTCGCTGCCGGACGCTTCCGGCCTCGACGTCCTGCGCGAGATCCGCGAGGCCGACGGCGTCGACTCGCGCTTCGACCCGCGATTGCCGGTGATCGTCCTCACCGGCCGTGCCGGCGACACCGACAAGGTCCGCGGCCTCGACTCCGGCGCCGACGATTACCTGACCAAGCCGTTCATCTACGGCGAGCTGCGAGCCCGGATCGGCGCCGTCCTGCGACGGCGCACGGAACCGAACGACGGGCCCAGCCGCGTCGGCGACCTCGTGATCGACCCGCTGCGGCGCCGGGTCACCGTCGGCGACCGCGAGGTGCACCTCGCGAAGAAGGAGTTCGCCCTCCTCCGCGTCCTCGCCACGGACCCTCTGCGGGTGCACACGAAGGAAGAGCTCCTCGACGCGGTCTGGGCCTACCGCGGACCGTCGAAGACGCGAACCCTTGATTCGCATGCATCGCGCCTGCGCCGCAAACTCGACCCCGAGGGCCAGCGCTTCGTCATCAACTGCTGGGGCATCGGCTACCGCCTGATCGACGGCTAACAGGCATCGCGAAATGGCTCAGGCGGAAGTCTTCGATGTCGTTCTAAAGCTGGCGGGGATCGTTGTCAGCTCGAGCGCTGTCGGCAGTGCGGCGGGGATCACCGTTGCAGTTATCTGGCGCAGACCTTATTGCGCCGGTCTTTTGATGAATTCAATGCGCTAGGATTGCAGACAATGACTTCCAGAAATTCGCACCCGCCCCATCTCTCCGCGCGGTGGCTTTTGCGGATCTGCCCTGCGACTCTGGTAGCCGGGCTTCTCTTGGGGATATTCGATGCGCCGTTCTGGTTCTTCTACGTAGCTCTGCTCGTCATGGTGCCATCTATGTTCTACGAAACCTGGGCTGCAGAGGAAGGCGGAAAGGCAGAGGAAGCTCAGCCGCAGTCCTGCGGCACGGAGCATCTGAACGACGCCCCTGGCCGAGCCGCTCGGCCAGGGGCGCGGTAACGCTCTACTTCTTCGCTTTGGCTTTCTTCGCGGCCGGGACCTCGAAGTGCATGATCGCCAGCTTGGTCGGGATGCCGTCGGCCTTGCTGTCGAGGCGCTTGGCGGCTTCCTTCTGGATCTCGCTGGACTTCTTCACCGCGTCGGCGAGGACCTTGTTGAGGTCCTTCCAGCCCTGCTCGTCGAGCAGGAGCGGCGTGTCGGAGAGGTGAGAGTCCTTGCGGCCCTCGATCGTGCCCTCCGCCATCGCCTCGGTCGCGCTCTGGCCGATCGACTCGAGGATCGAGCCGGAGATGCCTTTGCGGGCCGAGGCCGGGATCTTGCCCCAGTCCGAGTCGCTGAGGAAGGCGCGGTCGGTGGCGCGGTAGAAGTGCTCGACGGCACCGCGTCGCGGCTCGGTTTTCACCAGTTCGACGCAGTCGTATTCGAGCAGGGTTTTGACGTGGTAGCTGACGTTGCCCAGGGGCTCGCCGAGTTCCTGGGCGAGCTGGTTCGGGCTCGAGATCCCTTTGTGCAGGGAGCTGAGGATGCGAACGCGTAGGGGATGGGCAAGGGCCTTCGCGAGCTGCTGCGTAATGCCCTCTGGTGACGTACGGGACTGTGGCAAGGGAGGACCTCCGTTTCTTCACCCGGGCGAGGAGACGTTGGTGGCAGGGCACCCGAGTTACTAGACAAGTATTCCAAAACGGTCCGGCGGAACCAGTCTCGATAGGGATTCATACAGTAAAAGAGATCGACCGCTTTATTCGGTTGCAGTCGCTGTCAAATTTGGACACTTATGTCCAGTGGAGGCATGGTCCCTACCCGGATCAGTCCGTGCTGCGGATGCGTTGGCGCAACCGCTCGAGTGTCTGGCGACCCGCGTCGGGAGCGGCGAACCCGCGTTTTGCGATCCCTTCCTGCCTCGAGGGGGGAGAGAAGGAGGCGCTCGCCCCTTAACCCTCTATGACTCGATCACTGGACGGCCGCTGAGATGGTGCCCGAGCTCTCAGAGCTGGCCGGCGGGCTGCCCATCGCCGCCTCCTTTGCGATGGCAACTGGGATCACCGCGCTGCGCGAGGGGCGGCGGCGCTCCGCCCTCAACGAGGCGATGCACGAGCTGCGTCGCCCGTTGCAGGGCTTGGCCCTCGCGCTGCCCGACGAGGGATCGAGGCGCGCCTCGGCCGAGTCCTGCCTGGGGATGGCTGTCGCCGCGGTCGAGAGGCTCGACCGGGAGATAAATGGCGGCAGCTTGGAGGCGCCGATTGCTCCGGTGTCGCCGCGGCCGGTGATCGAGGCAGCGATCGACCGCTGGCGCTGCGCCGCCGAGGCCCTCGGGCGCCCCCTCGGCCTCGAGTGGAAGGCGGGCGATCCGCTCCTCGAAACGCAGGTGGCGGAGCTCGCGGGGGCGCTGGACAACATGATCAGCAACGCGCTCGTCCACGGCCGCGGCGCGGTCCTCGTCGAGGTCGGCGAAGTGGGCGAACACCTCCATCTTGTGGTCCGGGACGGCGGCTGCGCGGAGGAAGGTCGCCGTTGGGGGCGGGTGATGCGGGCGGTTCGGAGCGGCGGCCGCGACCGTCACGGTCACGGCCTCAGGATCGTGCGGCGAACGGCGGCGCGGTGCGGCGGCAGCTTCCGCCTCCGTCGTTCTCCCGGTGGCACCGAGGCCCGGCTCGAGTTGCCGCTGGCAGGACCGGTCCGGTGAGCCGCCGCGGCCGCGCCATCGCCTTCCTCCTCGCCGCGGCGCTGGCCGCCACCGCCGCGGCGGCGATCGCCGACGGCTACGGGGAGAGCGTGGTCAGGGGCTACGGCGAGCTGCGTCCCGTGCTCATCGCCTCGGCCGATCTCGAGGCCGGCAAGGAAATCGATCCGGGCCTCGCCGCCGAGGAGCTCGAGGTTCGGCGGGTTCCGGTTCGGTTTGCCCCGCCCGACGCTCTCGCGGCGCCGCGGGAAGCGGTCGGGCTGACTCCGACCGTCGCCATCCCCCGGGGCTCCTACATGCTCGCGACCCTGCTGCGGACGGCGGCGATGCCGCCCCCCAGCGGCGTCCTCGGCAAGGGCCGGCGGCCGGTGGAGATCCAGGTCGGCGGCGCCGGCGCTCTCTCGACCTTCGGCGCTCAGCCGGTCGGCTCGAAGGTCGACGTCGTCGTCACCACCGAACCGACCGGGTCCGGCGAGGGCCGCACCTACGTCGCCGCCCCCGCGGTCCCGCTGCTTGGCCTGACGCCCGGCGGCGAAGGCGCTCCCGGCGAAGCCACCGCGACCCTTGGCTTGACCAAGCAGCAGGCCCTGCGCCTGATCGCCGCCCAGAACTTCGCCCGCAGCCTCACCGTGATCCCAAACGGCTGATGGAGGCGCGGGAGCGGGACATCGCCGAGCTCGCGGCGGGGCTGAGGGCGCGGATCGTCGAGCGCCGCCGCGCTGCGGCCGCATCCGGGGGTGCCGTCGCCGAGGAGCTGGCCGCGACCGCCCGCGAGGTGGTCGAGGAGCAGGCCGCGGTCCTGCCGCCCGCCTGCCGCGAGGAGGTGGTCGAGCGGATCATCCGCGACAGCGTCGGGCTGGGCCCGCTGGAGGTGCTGCTGGCCGACCCGGCGGTGGAGGAGGTGATGGTCAACGGACCCGGCTGCGTATATGTGGAGCGGCGGGGGCGGCTGGAGGCGACCGAGGTCGCGTTCGAGAGCGAGGAGGAGCTCCGCAACACGATCGAGCGCATCCTCGCCCCCCTGGGGCGTCGGGTAGACGAGCTGAGCCCGATGGTCGACGCCCGCCTCGCCGACGGCTCCCGGGTCAACGTCGTGATCCCGCCATTGGCGATCGACGGGCCGTCGCTCTCGATCCGCCGCTTCGGCGCCGAGCGGCCCGGCCCCGACGAGCTCGTCGCGCTGGGGACGCTGACGCCGGGCCAGCGGGATCGGCTCGCCGCCGCGGTGGAAGGGCGTCGCAGCGTCCTCGTCAGCGGCGGCACCGGCTCCGGGAAGACGACGCTGCTGAACGCGCTCTCCGGCTTCGTCGCTGCGGCGGAGCGGGTGGTGACGATCGAGGACGCGGCCGAGCTGCGGCTGCGGCAACCGCACGTCGTCCGGCTCGAGAGCCGCCCGGCGGGAGTCGAGGGACGGGGCGAGGTGACGATCCGCGACCTGCTGCGGAACGCGCTGCGGATGCGGCCGGACCGGATCGTGATCGGCGAGGTCCGCGGGGTCGAGGCACTCGACCTCCTGACCGCCCTCAACACCGGCCACGAGGGCGCCCTCTCGACCGTCCACGCCAACTCGCCCGAGGACGCCCTGCGCCGGCTCGAGACCCTGGTCCTGATGGCGGGGGTGGGGCTGCCGCACGCCGCCGTCAGCGAGCAGGTGCGGCGGGGGATCGACCTCGTCGTGCACCTGGAGCGGGGGGCGGACGGGAGCCGCCGGGTTACCGAGATCGCCGAGGTCCGATGATCCTCTCGGTGCTGATCGCGGCGGCGGCCGGAGGGCTGGGAGCGCTGGCGGTGCGCGAGGCGCTGCTGGCCAGCCCCGAGGCGGCGCGCTGGCTCCGCCTCGCGCTGGAGCCGCTGCGGCGCGCCGGCGAGGAGGGGTATGCGCCCTCGGCGCCCGAGCGCCGCCGGCTGGCGCTGCTCGGCGCCGGGGCCGCGATCGCCGGGGGCTGGTTCCTCGGCGGGCTGGCGCTGGCACTGCCGCTGGCGGTGGCGGGGCCGGCGGGGGTCGGCTGGGCGATCGGCGGCCGCCGGCGCCGCTACCGCCGCGCGGTCGAGCGGGCGCTGCCGGAAGTGGCGACGGCGATCGCCGACTCGCTCAGCGCCGGCCGCTCCCTGCGCGCCTCGCTCGCCGGCGCGGTCGCCTCGCTCGACGGCCCGCCGGCGCGGGAGCTGGCCCGGCTCGCGGGAGAGCTCGAGCTCGGTGCCGCCACCGGCGAGGCGATAAAAGCCTGGCGGTGGCGGATGCGCTCGGAGCGGGTCGACGCCTTTGCCGCGGCGCTGCTCAGCCAGCGCCTCGCCGGCGGTGACCTCGCCGGCCTCCTGCGCCGCTTCGCCGACGGCGCCGCCGAGCGCGAGCGGGTCGCCGAGGACGCTCGCTCGGCGACCGCGCAGGCCCGCTTCACCGGCCTCTTGGTGGTGGCGATGCCGACCGGCGGCGCCCTCTTCGCCGAGCTGCTGCAGCCCGGGTTCCTGGCGACGCTGTTGGCTTCGCCGCCTGCCGCCGTCCTGCTGGCCCTGGCGGCGGCGCTGCAGGTGGTCGGCTTCTTCGCGATCCGCCGCTTCTCGCAGGTGGTCGAGTGAGCGGGGCCGGGATGCTGGCAGGGGTTGCGGTGCTGCTCGGCGCCGCCGCGGTGAGAGAGCTGCCGCTGGAGCGCCTTGCCGCGACGCTGAGCCGCCGGGGGCGGGTCCCGGTGCTGCTGCCGCGAAAGCTGCTCGGCGCCACGCTGGGGGTGGCCGCGGCCCTGCTCGCGGCGCCGGTTGCGCCCGGCCGCACCGCCTGGCTCGTCGCCTTCGGGCTGCCCCTGGCCGGCTTCCTCGTCCCGGATGTCCTACGCGAGCGCAAGGCGCGCCGCCGTCGGCGCCGCCTGGTCGCGGCCCTCCCGGACGCCCTCGACCTGCTTGCCGTCAGCGCCGCCTCCGGCCGCGGTCCCGCCGCCGGGATCGAGCAGCTGGCGCGGGCGGGGGAGGGGCCGCTGGCCGAGGAGCTGCGCCTGACCGTGGCCGAGGTCTCCTCCGGCGTCCCCCTTGGCGAGGCCCTCGACTCGCTGCGGCGGCGGGCGCAGGGCGGAGAGGTGGCGACGCTGGTGGCGGCGATCGAGCGCTCGCGCCGCTATGGATCGCCGCTCGCCGACCAGCTCCGCCGCCAGGCCACGTCGTTGCGCCGCGACAGCCGCCGCGCCACCGAGGAGCGCGCCGCGCGGGCGGCGCCGAAAATCCAGCTCGTCGTCGCCCTCGTCCTCGTCCCCTCGGTCCTGCTGATGATCACCGCCGGCCTGATCGCGAACGCCGACAAGCTGCTCGTCGGGTTCTGATCGGAGCTTGTTCAACGGTCCGGCAGGCTTTAGCCTGGCCGAGTCCAAGTTGCAGATTGGTGGCGGGAGGCAGGGACCAATTGGCCGAGTACGCGATCTCGACGAACCTGATCAGCTGGGTGCCGGCCAAGAAGAAGCTCTTCGGCTGGCCGCAGGACGGACCCGAGGCGGAAGTCGTGGACGCGATGGCGCCGGGCGACTACTTGATTCCCAAGTTCTCGCAGACCCCCGACTACCGCAGGAGCGGGGGCTACCAGACGGAGTACGTCAGAGGCATCTGCGCAGCGCTTGACCTCGACTACGAGGATGAGCTACGGGATTACAAAGCCCGGGTAGCCGGGGGGCAGGGGGCTGTTCCGTTTGTCTGGCGCGTCGTAGAGCCGCTGCCGCCGAGCGATCGTTTCCCCAGCCCGGTCCCTTGGAACCTCGTTCGCATTTACCAAGGGACGCTCGGGTGGCCGATCTCCACCGGTGAATTCCTGCGCCTTCGGATGATCCCGATCGAGATCGCCAGGCAGTTCAAGGCAACCGCTGCGCAGGGGCGGCACATCCAGAGACTCGAGGACGGGACCGCCGAGAAGCTCATCGAAATGGGCTCGAGGGCCCGGGGGGAGAAGGAGTTGCGGCGGCTGTTACTCGTTCGGGCGAGCGACCCTGACGAGGCGCTGCGGCTGCTGACGCGGGCTGGCATTGATTCGATCCCGGGCGACTACCTGTTCCTAGCGCAATCGACCTGGATCCCCGGCTTCTTCCAGGTTAAAGCGGCCCGCGAGGTCTATCTCGCGCAGGAAGGACCGGCGGTTACGCTCTCGCCGAGCGAGCTACTCGACCTAGTTGAGCGGGCGACCCAGAGGGCGTCCGCAAGGGACCACTTCAAGCCTGGGAATTTGTCTCGAGCGGCCCGCCAGCTGTGGGAATTCACCGAATCGAATCAAGCCGTCGAAGAAATCGAGGAGTTTGGCAGCTTCTACGACCGCTTCGTCAACCTTCCCAGCAAGGTGAGTCAGGCGCTCGAGATCGCGAATCGGCGTGAATCGCAGGCCCGCTTCACTCAGACCTTCGTCCCCGACGAAGATGATTCTCCCGAGCATGAGCTCGAAGGCGAGGACAGCGAACAGCTGGAGGAGGAGAGCCTGCGGGGGCTCACGGTCGCCGCGGTGCGCTCGCACCTCGACGGGATCCAGCTGCCCTCGCGGGTGTTGGCCGAGGCGGTGACCGCCATCCGCGCTGGCAAGCACCTCCTTCTCTCAGGGCCGCCGGGCACCGGCAAGTCGACCGTGGCGACGGCGCTGTGCCGCTCGGTTGTCGAAGAGGAATTCCAAATCGCGACCGCGACCGCTGACTGGACCACCTTTGACACCATCGGCGGCTACGTCCCGCAGAAGGAGGGACAGCTTGAGTTTGAGCCCGGCATCGTCCTGCGCTGCCTAGAGCGGGGGCGCTGGTTGATCATCGACGAGCTCAACCGCGCCGACATCGACAAAGCCTTCGGGCCGCTCTTCACCCTGCTCTCGTCTGCTGGCGAGGACGGCGGCGGCGGGGATGTGACGTTGCCTTTCCGCCGCGCCGAAAAGAGCGTTCGGATCGTTTGGGCCAATCGGCGCGACCATGCCTCCTCGCCATACGCCCTGACTCCCACCTGGAGACTGATCGGCACGCTCAACGTTCGCGACAAGGCGACTCTGTTTCAGCTCAGCTTCGCCTTCCTGCGTCGGTTTGCCGTAATTGAGGTTCCGCTTCCCCCAGAAGAGGACTACCGGGATCTGTTCGAAGGCTGGCTGGAGGAGGTGGAGGCGGGATCGCGATCAGAGTTGGTGGAGGCCGGGATGAAGGTGGCGTTCGGGCGCCGTCCGCTCGGGCCGGCAATCCTCAAGGACATCGCTGCCTTCGTTCGCATCGGCATGACCCCCACCGAGACCGCGTCCGGCACTTCTCCCTACGAGGAGCCCGTCGAGGCTTTCCTGACTGCGGTGCGCCTCTTCGCTGTCCCGCAATACGAGGGAGCTCTGAATGAGGAGACGAAAGCGCTGCTCGCTTCCCTTGAAGAAGTCTGGTCGAGCCCACCTGGGGCCGCCTGGAACGCTCTCAACCGGGCGCTGGTGGACGTTGCCCTGACGTGAGCCCTGCGGTCGACACTCGGTTTCCGGAGGACGTTCGGGCCGCACTTCTCGCCGAGATCCGCGACTACTTACCTGCCTTTCTCCGCAGCGACGCAAGCGAGCGGCACGATCCAGTGGGGGATGTGAAGGAGCTGCTGCGGCTCGAGGAGGGCGACCTGGAGCGCGTGGTCTCTGTCCACGCTTGTCTTCATCAGGGGATGGTCGAGTTTGGCGAGAAGCTCGGGGAGGGGATTCGGCGTCCCCTCTACGCCAGCACTCGCCCCGCGGAGCAAGGGCAGGCCGTTCGCGGTCAGGTCGACTGGTCCGCGACTGTAGCTCGCCGCTCCCTCGTCGGCGGGGATCCTTCGCGCTTCGTCGTGCGCTCGGCGCGAAGGGTCTTCGACATCCCCGAGAACCGGGCGCTGGTCTGGCTGCTCGATCGCATCCGTGCCAGGATCGGCCGAGCAGCGTCGGGCAAGAGCGAGAAAGCCGATGCTTGGGTCGGGGGCATCAACAAGCTGAAGGCGCAGGTGAAGGCGGCGCGACAGGCCGAGTGGCTTCGCGGTGTCGAGCCCGAACTGCCGACCCAGAGCACGATCAAGCGATTGCGGGCGGCCCGTGTGGCGTTCTACCGCGACCATCTCGCCGGGGCGCTCAGCACCATGTTGTCGCTAGAGGATCCCTCTGATCGGGTGCTGGTCGAACTGCTCTGCGAACGTTACTTCGAACCCGCTCAGGACTGGCTGCTGTTCGAAGTATGCGTGGCACTGCGCCTGGCGCGGGGGTTCGCCCGCTCCAGTGGACGACCGCGGAAGGGCAGGCTGATGAGCGGCACCGGGGGCGCTCCGTACGCGCGCTACGCCTATGCGGACGGCAGCGAGGTTTCCTTGATTCTCCAGACCTGGCCAGCCGCAGCGGGGTCCTCGGCCTTGGCCGAGGCGACCCAGCGGCACAAGCTCGCATCCGCGTCCTCGCGTCCGGACCTGTTCATCGTCCGCACCGGCCCGGAGCCGGACGTCGCGGTCCTGGAGCTGAAAGCCAGCTACCGGCCGACGTACCTGCGGGAAGGGCTAGTAAGGCTGCTGGGCTACCTCGCCGAGTGTCCCAGCGCTTGGACTCGGCAGCCGAGCGGCTGGTTGGTGGCGCCCGCATCCGAGGTTTTCGAAGACGCTGATGCCGCAGACGGGACGATCTGGATTGTCAGTGCGGATCGGGTCGCCGAGGCGGCCGTCGCCCGGTTCGCCCCCGCGGCGGAGAGTGGTTAGTCACTCCAGCGCCTCGTCGCGCAGGCGTTTGGCAACGGCGCCGGTGGCGGCGGCGATCGCGTCGAGGTCGGCGGCGTCTTCCTTGTGGCCGCTGACGTAGCAGCAGAGGGTCCCGTCGACCAGCTCGAAGGCGAACTTCTCCGGCGCCGCGTCGGCCAGCCAGACGATGAAGGTGGGGGAGAAGAGCTGGCGCAGCCAGTTCGCGTCCTGCTCCTTGGTGGCGAAGATCTCGTACTTGTCGAGCAGCTCCTCGCTCTCCAGGGTCACCCGCTGTTTGTCGCCACGGAAGGCGTCCTCGAACTTCTCCAGCGCCCGCAGGCCGAACTTGCGCTGGCAGTAGAGCTCGGGGACGAAGCCGGCGCACTCGGCCACCTCGACCAGGCCGACCGTGTAGCGGTAGTAGCTCGTCTGCGTGTCGCCGTCGGAGTCGCGGGTCTCTTCCTCGTAGGTGAAGAGCGCCAGGGTGCCGTCGAAGCCGTCGGCGATCGGGCCGGTGAGGGTGCGCTCGGTGTAGCGGTCGTCTCCCTTGCGCAGTAGCGGGGTCGCCTGCGGCAGCCGGCCGCGGCCGTGGACCAGGGTGAGCCCGCGGTTCGCCGCGTAGACCTCGAAGAAGTCGTCGGCGGCGCGCTTGTCGGCGATCGCGAAGACGACGAGGATCCCGATCAGCAGGACGGCGATCGCGGCGCCGGCGCCGATCAGGGCGCTGAGGAAGACGAGGCAGGCGACGAAGGCGACGGCTGTCAGCGTCGCGATCAGGATCAGCGTCAGCGGGGTCCTCATAAGGCGGCCGAAGTGGTAGCCGCGCATGTCGTTGGCGTCGGTCGGCAGCCCGGTGCTCGCCGCTTCCTCGACTCTCGGTTGCGTCTCCTCAGCGGCCACGGCCGCAACCTAGCGGGCTATTCGGCGGATGCAAACGGGGTTGCAGAGGGGGGTCGTGTTGCAAAGTGGGGGAGAGTGGGTTATTGTGGCGATCGAGTTGAAGCCCAGGACCGGGGTGGTGAGGCTCCTCCCACCTCATCACTCCGGTCCAACTCTTTTCCGGGTCTCCCGCTAGAAAGGACTTCGCCACAGTGGCGTTCAGGGGTCTCTACGAGCACAGCCTCGATTCCAAGGACCGCCTCACCGTTCCTTCTCGCTTCCGGGCTTCCCTCGCTGACGGGATCGTTCTCTCCAAGGGCTTCGACCCCTGCGTCTGGGTGCACACGACCAGCGAGTTCGAGCAGCTCTCCGACCGCTTCCTCTCCCCCCACAGCCCCTTCGGCGCCGACGCCCGCGCCCTCCGCCGCCGCTTCCACGGCGGCTCCTTCGACGAGAAGCTCGACAGCGCCGGCCGCATCCGCGTCCCCAAGCCGCTGATCGAGCACGCCGGCCTCGACGGCAACTGCGTCGTCATCGGCGCCGGCGAGTACCTGGAGATCTGGAACGCCGAGGCCTGGGCCAAGCAGGAGGAACAGCTCGACGCCGCCGCCCCCGAAATCGCCGAGGGCCTCGCCGCCGCCGGCACCGCGTGATCATGAGACTGAATGCCGCCGCCCACGCCTACTCGCCAACCCCGCTGCCGACGGGACGAAAACGTCCCTATATGGACCGGAATCGTCCCATCAGCAGGGAGGGGCGGGCGCTCAGCCCCGTCGAGGTGGTTATGAGCGAGCACGAGCCGGTACTCGCCGACGAGCTGGTCTCGCTGCTGGCACCGGAGCCGGGGCAGACGGCGGTCGACTGCACCTTTGGCGGCGGCGGCCATGCCCGTCGGATTGCCGAGCTGATCGGGCCGGAGGGGACGCTGATCGGGATCGACCGCGACCCCGCCGCGCAGGAGCGCTTCAACCGCTTCGCCGCCGCGGCGCCCTGCCGGACGCTCTTCGTCAGCAGCGACTTCGCAGCAGGACTTCGCGCCCTGCAGGGCGAAGGAATCCGCCCAGACATGGTTTATGTAGATCTGGGGATGTCCTCGATGCAGGTAGACGCCTACGAGCGCGGCTTCTCCTATTCCTACGACGCGCCGCTCGACATGCGGATGGACACGCGGCAGGAGTTCACCGCCGCCGACCTCGTCAACGAGTGGCCCGAGGCCCGGATCGCCCAGGTGCTGCGCCGCTTCGGCGAGGAGCGCCACGCAGGCGGCGTCGCCCGCGAGATCGTCTCCCGCCGGCCGCTCTCCAGCACCGGCGAGCTGGTCGCGGCGATCAAGGCCGGGATGCCGGCCTCGGCTCGCTTCGGCGCCGGCCACCCGGCCAAGCGCAGCTTCCAGGCGATCCGGATCGCGGTCAACGGCGAGCTCGAGGCGCTGGAGGAGATGCTGCCGCTCGCCTGGTCGCAGCTGAAGGTCGGCGGCCGCTTCGCCGCGATCTCCTTCCACTCGCTCGAGGACCGGCCGGTGAAGCAGTTCCTCGCCGCCAAAGCCCGCGGCTGCGTCTGCCCGCCCGAGCTTCCCGTCTGCGTCTGCGGCCACGAGCCCGAGGCGGAGCTGCTGACCCGCCGCGCGATCTCGCCGGGGCCCGAGGAGGCGGAGCGCAACCCGCGCTCGCGCTCGGCTCACCTGCGCGCGGCGCGCAAGATCGCCGCCGAGCAATCGGCTGGGGGAATCGCCTGATGGCCGTCGCCGCCCCCACTCGCCGCAGCACCGCCGCGCCCGCCCCCGCGCCGTCGCGGACGAAGCCGCCAAAACGCAAAGCTCCGGCGGGCAAACCGGTCCGGGCGCGCACTGCCCCCGCCCGCCGACCAGCGCCGAAACGCGCCCCCGCGCCCGCCCGCCCCAAGCTCGCGGTCGTCGCCGGCCGCACCGCCGTTGCCGTCAGCCAGCTGCCGGACTCGAGCCTGGTCGTGCGGATGACCCGCGGCCGCGCCTGGATTGCCGTCCTCGGCGTCCTCCTCGTCGGGATCGTCGCCCTCAACGTCGCCACCCTCAGCTTCGCCGCCTCGGCTGGGAAGATCGACGAGCAGATCACCTCCCTTGAACAAGAGAACTCGATGCTCGAGAGCCGCGAAGCCAAGTACTTCAGCACCGCCCGCATCCGCAACGAAGGCGCCGCCGCCGGTCTGGCGATGCCGACCACCGAAGACCCGCGGCCGATCGAGTTCGAGCCCGCCGACGTCGCTACCGCCGCCAGCCGCCTCGCGGCCGCCGGCGGCTAGGGACTTCCGCCGATGCGCTTGATCGAGCGGCGGATCGGTCTCCTCTTCGGCGGCTTCCTCCTCTGCTTCCTCCTCATCGTCGGCCGCGCCTTCTGGCTGCAGGGGGTGCAGGGCGCCAGCCTCGCCTCGCAGGCGAGCTACCAGCAGACCGAGGTCGTCGACGTTCCCGGCCTCCGCGGTGACCTGCTCGACCGCCAGGGCCACAAGCTCGCCGCCTCCGAAGACGCGGCGACGATCTTCGCGACGCCCTACCAGGTGAAAAACCCGCCGGCCGCCGCCAAACGGCTGGCGCCGATCCTGAAAGAGCCGGAGGACGAAGTGTTGGAAGCGCTGACGGCCGAAGGCGGCTTCTCCTATGTCGCCCAGAAAGTCGACCTGGGAACCGCGGCGAAGGTGAAAGCACTCGACATCGAAGGGATCGGCCAGCTCCCCGACACCCGCCGCACCTACCCGCAGGGGGAGATGGCGGGGCAGGTGATCGGCGCCGTCGGCTCCGAAAACGAGGGCTTGACCGGGCTCGAGGAGGGCGAGGAAGAAGTGCTCGGCGGCGAAGATGGCGAACGCCGAATCGTCAACGACGCTCTCGGCGAACCGATCCGGACCGAAACGGTGCACGAAGCCGAAGACGGCGAAGACGTGCAGCTGACCCTCGACCCGGTGATCCAGCGCGAAACCGAAGCGGTGCTGAACGGCGTCGGCGAAACGTACTCGCCGAAAGGGGCGACGGCGATCGTTGTCGATCCGCGGACCTCGGAAGTGCTGGCGATGGCGAACTGGCCGCCGGTCGATCCCGCCGACCTCTCCGAAGTCAGCAACGAAGACCTTCAGAACAAGGCGACGGCATTCAACTACGAGCCCGGCTCGACCTTCAAGTCGTTCACGATCGCCGCCGCCCTGGAAGAAAAACTGGTGACGCCCAGCACCGAATTCGTCCTGCCGCCGGTCCTCCACGTCGCCGACCGGACTATTGAAGATGCCGAGCCGCGCGGGACCGAGACGATGAGCGTGGAAACGATCCTCGCCCACTCCTCCAACGTCGGTGCGGCGACGATCGGCGGCCTCGTCGGCGAAAAGAACTTCGACAAGTGGGTCCGCCGCTTCGGCTTCGGCCGGCCGACCGGGATCCAGTACCCGGCCGAGGAACACGGGATCCTGCTGAACCTCGACGAATACTCGGGCTCGACCCTCGGCAACGAGTCGATGGGCCAGGGCCTCTCGGTCACCCCGATCCAGATGGTTGCCGGCTACACCGCGATCGCCAACGGCGGCATCCTGCGGCCGCCGCAGCTGGTCAAGGAGATCGGCGAAGAACCGGTGCACGAGCCGAAGGGCAAGCGGGTGATCTCCGCCAACGTGGCGATGGAGATCCGGGAAATGCTCGAGGGGGTGCTGGCGCCCGGCGGTACGGCCTCGGAGGTGAGCGTTCCCGGGTACACGCTGGCGGGAAAGACCGGAACCGCGCAGGTCGCCGAAGACGGGGGCTACTCGGACACCAAATACGTGGCTTCGTTCATCGGCTTCGCGCCAGCGCAGAATCCGCGGCTCCTGGCGGCGGTGATCGTCGATGAGCCGCAGGGGGAAATTTACGGCGGCTCGGTGGCGGCGCCGGCCTTCGGGCGGATCGCGGAATTTGCCTTGCCCTACCTGGGCGTTCCGCAGGAATGACCCCGGACCTAGAATCGCGGCGATGAGACTGGGCGAGCTGGTCGCTGGGTTGCCGGGGGCGCGAATCGTCGGCGACGACGCGGCCGAGGTCCACGATCTCGCCTACGACAGCCGCAAGGTCGAGCCGGGGACGCTGTTCTTCTGCGTGATTGGGGAGAAGGCCGACGGGCACGAGTTTGGCGCTAGAGCTGTAGAGGAAGGGGCGGCGGCTCTTGTGGTGGAGCGGGAGCTGACGGAGCTGGAGGTGCCGCAGGTGGTGGTCTCGGACTCGCGGGCGGCGATGGCGCCGGTGGCGGCTCGGTTCAACGGCGATCCGACGGGGGAGCTGCGGGTTGTCGGGGTGACGGGGACGAACGGGAAGACGACGACGGCGTTCCTGGTGCGGGAGATCCTGCGGGCGGCCGACTACTCGTGCGGCCTGCTGGGGACGGTGAAGCAGATCGTCGGCGGGGTGGAGAAGGAGGTGGAGCGGACGACGCCGGAGGCGATCGAGCTGCAGAAGACCTTCCGGCAGATGCTCGAGGGCGGCGACGAAGCCTGCGCGATGGAGGTCTCCTCGCACGCGATGACCCTGCACCGGGCCGACGCGATCCACTTCGAGGTGGCGATCTTCACCAACCTCACCCAGGACCACCTCGACTTCCACGCCGACATGGAGGACTACTTCCTCGCCAAGCGCAAGCTCTTCGAGGCGGAGGGCACGAAGGTGCGGATCGTCAACGTCGACGACCCCTACGGCCGCAGGCTCGCCTCCGAATTCGAGTGCCTCACCTTCTCCGCCGAGGGCGCGGAGGCCGACTACAGCGCCAGCGATGTCTTCTTCGACGCCTCCGGCGCCAGCTTCAGCGTCGGCGAGCTGCAGATGCGGACCGGCCTCCCGGGCCACTTCAACGTCGCCAACGCCCTCGGCGCCTTCGCCGCGGCGGAGGCGATGGGGGTGGGTCCGGAGATCGCTGCCGCCGGGCTGGCGCGGGCGGCGCGGGTGCCCGGGCGCTTCGAGCCGATCGACGAGGGGCAGGGGTTCTCGGTCCTGGTCGACTACGCCCACACCCCCGACTCGCTGGAGAACGTGCTGCGGGCGGCGCGGCGGCTGACCGCCGGCCGGCTGATCTCCGTCTTCGGCGCCGGCGGCGACCGCGACCGCGACAAGCGACCGAAGATGGGGCGGGCCGGGGCCGAGCTCTCCGACCTCGCCGTGATCACCTCCGACAACCCGCGGTCCGAGGACCCGGAGGCGATCGTCGCCGAAGTCGCGGGCGGGGCCGAAGGCGTCCCTGGCGCTGCCGAGGTCGAGGTCGTCGTCGACCGCCGCGAGGCGATCGCGCTGGCACTCGGGCGCGCCGGGCGCGGCGACACCGTCGTCATCGCCGGCAAGGGCCACGAGCAGGGCCAGGAGTTCGAGGACGGTAAGAAGATCCCCTTCGACGACCGCGAGGTCGCCCGCGAGGAGCTCTGGAAGCTGGGAAGCCCGGCGTGAAGCTCACCCCGCAGGAGATCGCCGCCGCACTCGGTGCTGAGATCGTCGCCGAGGGGGAGCCCACCTCGCCTCGCCGCGCCGTCATCGATTCCACCCAGGCCGGCCCAGGTGACCTTTTCTTCGGCCTCCGCGGCAGCCGCCACGACGGCGGCAAGTTCTCCCCCCAGGCAATCGAGGCCGGCGCCTGGGGCGTGGTCGTCGGTCCCGGTCACGATAGGCATCTGTCCCCGGATACCGGGGAGAAATCGGTTCACACTTCCGTGCGGCCCTGGGTCTTCGTCGTCGACGATCCGCTGGCGGCGATGCAGGCGCTGGCGCGGGTTTGGCGGCGGGCGCTCGGCGCCCGCGTCGTCGGCGTCACCGGCTCGGTCGGGAAGACCTCGGTCAAGGACATCGCCCGCGCCCTGCTCCCCGGCCGGGTCCACGCCAACAGGGAGAACCTCAACACCGAGATCGGGCTGCCGCTGACGATCCTCGAAGCGCCCGACGACACCGAGGCGCTGGTGCTGGAGATGGCGATGCGGGGCAAGGGGCAGATCGCCGAGCTGGCGGCGATCGCCGAGCCCGAGGTGGCGGTGATCACCAACGTCGGCCCGGTCCACGTCGAGCTGCTGGGCTCGGTCGCGGCGATCGCGGCGGCCAAGGCCGAGATCCTTGACGGGCTGCCGCCCGGCGGCACCGCGGTGGCGCCGGGCGAGGCCGGCGAGCTGGAGCCGCATCTGGAGCGGGCGCCCCGGCTGCTGCGCTTCGGGCCAGGCGGCGACGTCGAGGCGACCGAGGTCAAGGTCGCGGAGGGGGTGACGGAGGCCGTCGTCTCGACCCCCGCCGGCAGCCAGCGCTTCCACTTCCCCTTCGCCGAGGCGCACAACCTCACCAACGCCCTGGCGGCGATCGCCGCCGGAGTCGCCCTCGGCGCCGAGCTCGCCGGAATGGCCGACCGAGCTGCGGACATAGGATTCTCCCGCTTCCGCGGCGAGCGCCTGCAGCTCCCGGGGGGCATCGTCCTCGTGAACGACTGCTACAACGCCAACCCGGTGTCGATGCGCGCGGCGCTCGACCACCTCGCCAGCCTGGAAGCGACGCGCACCGTCGCCGTCCTCGGCGAGATGGGGGAGCTCGGCCCGGACTCGCCCGGCTACCACCGCGGGGTCGGCGAGCACGCCCGCGCCCACGGGATCGACTTCGTCGTCGGCGTCGGCCTGTCGGCCCGCGAGTACGACCCTGACGAGCTCGTCGCCGATCCCGACGAGGCGGCGGAATTCCTCGCCCAGCAGCTGCAACCGGGCGATGCGGTCCTGATCAAGGGCTCGCGCTCGGCCGGCCTGGAGACCGTCGCCGAGCAGCTCGCCGACCTGGTCCCGGCGGAGGACGGCTGATGGGCGAAGTCCTGATCGCGGGGATGGCGGCGATGCTGATCTGCATCTTCCTCGGTCCCAAATTCATCGAATACCTGCGGGTGAAGGAGTTCGGGCAGCACATCCGTGAGGACGGTCCGCAGGAGCACCACACCAAGGCCGGGACGCCGACCATGGGTGGGCTGATCGTCTTCGCCTCGATCTGCGTCCCGTTCCTCGTCCTCTCCGACCGCGACGCCCAGAGCATGGCCGTCTTCGGGGTGGCGATGGGCTGCGCCGTCCTCGGCTTCGCCGACGACTACATCAAGATCGTCAAACGCCGCTCGCTCGGGCTCGCCGGCCGCTGGAAGCTGATCGGCCAGCTGATCCTGGCGCTGGCGCTGTGGTGGGTCGCCCGCCACGAGGTCGGCCTCGAGCCGACGCTCTACTTCCGGATCGGCGACGGCAGCATCGACCTCGGCCCGGCGCTCTACTTCGTTCTCGTCTTCCTCGTGATCGCCGGCACCTCCAACGGGGTCAACCTGACCGACGGCCTCGACGGCCTCGCCGCCGGCTCCTGCGCGATCGTCCTCCTCGCCTACACGGCGATCGCCTTCGTCGCCAACGAGCAGCAGAACCTCGCCCTGCTCTCCGCCTGCCTGGTCGGCGCCTGCGTCGGCTTCCTCTGGTTCAACGCCTTCCCGGCCTCGATCTTCATGGGCGACACCGGCTCGCTCGGCCTCGGCGGCGCGATCGGGGCGCTGGCGGTGATGACCCAGACCGAGGTCCTGCTGATCATCATCGGCGGCATCTTCGTGATCGAGGCGCTCTCGGTCCTGCTCCAGGTCTTCGCCT
>Ga0207661_10000063_pt1 | contig 75769 bp, 27 predicted proteins | sample KBSC713LmetaG_FD_184337 | JGI IMG/M metagenome (GOLD analysis project Ga0207661, IMG submission 184337) | Corn rhizosphere microbial communities from Kellogg Biological Station, Michigan, USA - KBS C7.1-3L metaG (SPAdes) (version 2) | ecosystem: Host-associated > Plants > Roots > Rhizosphere ...
TATCGTGTTCAAGCAGGCCGGCGCGCGGAATGTCTACATGCGGGCGATGAATCTCGGACAGGCCGACACCGGTTGGGTCCAGCGTGGGACGTGGAATCATCTGACTGCCGCGCAGGGGACGATGTCGGCGAACCCGGCGGCGGGAAGCGGGACGACGCAGACGTTTACGCTCACGTATCCCGACCCGCCTGGCTTCGCCGGGGCGGCATTCGGATGGGTGCAGTTCCTGGTGGCGGCGGCCACCGACGGAGGCGGACAGCCTTTCTGCTTCGTGCACTATGACAGGGGTGGGAATGGGTTGTGGATGTACTCGGGAGACGCCGGGTACTTCGTGGGTCCGGTGACGCCGGGGACGGCGTCCAACGCGTTATCGAGCAGCGCGTGCTCGGTCAACACGGCCGGAGCGACGGTGTCGAACACCAACGGGAATCTCGTGGTGACACTGCCGATCACGATGAAGGGGCCGATGTCGGGGGTGAAGAAGACGTTTCAGCGGACCTTGGATGTGCTGAATCGCGACACGGGATGGCAGCAGTCCGGGACTTGGACGATTCAGTGAGTCGCTGGCTGTCCCGTTTTCCGGAGCTCTATCGCTTTCTGAAGCGATGGGGTGGATCGACGCCGAGGGGCTGCTGATGTTTTCAAGATCGTTCGTCGCGAGGGCCTGGCGCGCCGCCGCCATGTGGCCGGCTGCGATTGCTCTTCTGCTTTTCCTGGCCGTGAGGGCGCAGGGGGCGGCGCCGCAAGTCTGGTTTGCCCCGATCGATACCGTGACCCGAAATTTCAACGGGTATCCGGGACCAGCCGATTTCATGAATCTCTTCGCGCCCGGAGCGCAGTGGGAGACGGCGGCCAGCCACGTCTCGGTTTTCAAGTTCTATCTGACCCTGGTGAACTTTCCGGATAGCGATGTTCAGAAGATCTTCACTTTTCTGAACAGCCACAACATCGCCATCGGGCTCGAGTTCGGGCCGATGATCGCGACCAGCGGATGCGGGACCACCGACGGCACGAGCGCGGTGGAAGGATTTAACGGCGGCGCCGCAGCCGCTGTGATCGACAAGATTCAGAGGAATGGCGGAACCCTCAAGTACGTGGCCATGGACGAGCCGTTTTATTTCGGCAATATCTATAACGGCGCGGGGGCCTGCCACTGGACGGCGCAACAGATTGCGGCCAACGCGGCCACCAGTCTCAATCTCCTGAAGAACGCGTTTCCGGGCCTCATCATCGGCGACATCGAAGTCGTGCCGCCGAACAATCTGGCGTCCGACTGGCTTTCGCGATACGCCAGCTGGATGGACGCGTTTCAAACAGCCATGGGTTCGAAGCTCGCCTTTTTTCACGCGGACACGGTCAAGGTCATACCGACGTGGATGGGCGATCTGGCTTCACTGAAAAGCCTGGCGGCGGCGAAAGGGGTCCGGTTCGGCGTGATCTACAACGGCCTGCTGACGGACACCTCGGACCAGCAATGGACGACGAACGCGGAGCAGCAATTCGAGAATTTCGAGTTGGCGTCGGGCATGCCGGACGATGCCGTCCTGCAATCGTGGATGGGATACCCGCTGAACAGCCTTCCGGAAGCGACGCCGTACACGTTTACGTGGCTGATCGACCGGTACGCTCGCGAGCGGACGGCATTGACCTTGCAGTCGTCGGCAAACACGGCCAGCGGAATGCTCACGGGCAGCGGCGGCGCCGGGATCGCGGGCGCTCCCGTGTCGCTCTCCCTGCAGGCTGCCGCCGCGCCGGGCTTCGCCGCGTCCTACACGTTGACCGGGACGGTTCCGGCGAATGTCTCCAAAGCGTTGGTGCAGATCTGCGTCAACGAATGCGGCAACACGCCTCATTCGGCCGACGTCAGCGCTTACTCGTTCCAATACCAGGACGCCTCGAACCAGACGGTGCTGAACTTCAACAACGGTCTGACGGGTTGGGGCTTCGACGGGAACGGGGGCGCAGGAATACAGACGGGCTCGGACGCGACCGGCAAATACGTGCGCGTGACCGCGACGGCGGCGCAGCAGACGTTTGTGAACTCCTCGATATTCACCGTGCAGCCGGGGAGCGCCTACAACCTTTCGGTGCTGGCGCGGGTTTCGCCCGATTCGGTGGGCAGCGGCTACTTCACGGTCATCTTCGTGATCAACTCGGAGGTGTCGAGAGACACCCTGCCGTATGCTCCCGGCACGTTGATGATGGGAAATACCCAGACTGCGGCCGACGGCACTTACTCGATGGCGTTCACGCCGCCGGCCGCGGGGCTGTTCCAGGTGCAGGCGGCGTTTGCGGGCAGCAATACGCGCTGGCCGGCGCTCGGCGCCGTACAGTCGAATCTGACGCCGCCCGCGCTGTCCGTATCGAAGGGGCACAGCGGCAGTTTCGTGCAGGGCCAGCAGAATGCGACGTATTCCGTCACGGTGTCGAATGGCGCAGGGGCAGGTTTTGCAAGCGGCACTATCGCGGTGACGGAAAGCGTGCCGGCGGGCATGGTGTTGGTGTCGATGGCGGGCGGCGGCTGGACCTGTTCGTCGAACGTATGCTCGCGGAGCGACGGCTTGACCGGTGGCGCGAGCTATCCGGACATCACGGTGACGGTTGACGTAGCGGGGAACGCGGGAGCGACTCTGGTGAATCATGTCAGCGTCTCGCTGGGAGGCGTCGTGGCGGCATCGGCATCGGATTCCACCACCATCCAGGCGGCGACCCAGGTAACGCTGACCAGCACTCCCCCGGGACTCTCGCTGTTGGTGGATGGGAACTCGCTACCGACGCCGCTGACGCTGAGGTGGATCGTCGGTTCGAGTCACACCGTCGATGTCGCAGATCCGCAGGGCAGCGGCGGCGCACGGTACGTATTCTCCAACTGGAGCGATGCGGGCGCTCGGGCGCACGCGATTGTTGCACCGGCGTCGCCGGCCACTTACACCGCCAATTTCAGCACGCAATACCTGCTGACGGCCGTCGCGTTGCCGGCGGGCGGCGGGGTCGTAGGCGCGAGCCCCACGGGCAGCTCGGGCTATTACAATTCCGGAGCGTCAGTGCAGCTGATGGCCACGCCTGCCAACGGGTATGTCTTCACCGGTTTCAGCGGCGATCTCACCGGCACTGCCAGTCCGCAGAGCGTCGCTATGTCCGCGCCCCGGACCGTGACGGCGAACTTCGTGACGACGGCGCCGGTGGCGGTATCGGTGACACCGAATACCGGTTCGGGGGCGACCCAGACGTTCACTGGAGTTTTCAGCGCGGCTAACGGTTATCACGACCTGCAGTGGGTGCAGATGTTGTTCGCGGTCGCGACCGATGGCGGCGGGCAGGCCTACTGCTTCGTCCACTATGACGTGCAGGGCAACGGCCTGTGGCTTTACGGGGACGGCGGGTTCTTCGTGGGTCCTGTGACGCCGGGGGCGCTGTCGAATCGTCTGCAGAACTCGCTGTGCGCGCTGAATACGTCGGGATCGTCGGTGACGGGGACGGGGACGACGCTGACGCTGAACGCGAATATCGTGTTCAAGCAGGCCGGCGCGCGGAATGTCTACATGCGGGCGATGAATCTCGGACAGGCCGACACCGGTTGGGTCCAGCGTGGGACGTGGAATCATCTGACTGCCGCGCAGGGGACGATGTCGGCGAACCCGGCGGCGGGAAGCGGGACGACGCAGACGTTTACGCTCACGTATCCCGACCCGCCTGGCTTCGCCGGGGCGGCATTCGGATGGGTGCAGTTCCTGGTGGCGGCGGCCACCGACGGAGGCGGACAGCCTTTCTGCTTCGTGCACTATGACAGGGGTGGGAATGGGTTGTGGATGTACTCGGGAGACGCCGGGTACTTCGTGGGTCCGGTGACGCCGGGGACGGCGTCCAACGCCTTATCGAGCAGCGCGTGCTCGGTCAACACGGCCGGAGCGACGGTGTCGAACACCAACGGGAATCTCGTGGTGACACTGCCGATCACGATGAAGGCGCCGATGTCCGGGGTGAAGAAGACGTTTCAGCGGACCTTGGATGTGCTGAATCGCGACACGGGATGGCAGCAGTCCGGGACTTGGACGATTCAGTAGCCGAGTTTCTATTGCACCGTCCAGGTTCCCGTCTGTTGCCAGCCGGTGTCGCGATTGAGGGTATCCAGCGTGCGCTGGAAGAGTTTCTTGGCGCCGGCCATCGGGGCCTTCATCGTGACCGGGACCGTCACCACCAGGTTGCCTCCACTGTTCACGACGGTCGCGGACGCCGTGTTCACGGAGCAGGCGCTGCTGGAGAGCAGGTTCGACGCCGTTCCCGGCGCTACCGGCCCGACGAAGTAGCCCTGGTCGCTCGAGTACATCCAGAGGCCGTTGCCGCCGCGGTCGTAGTGGACGAAGCAGAAAGGCTGGCCGCCGCCATCCGCCGCCGCCGCGACCAGGAACTGGACCCAGCCGAAGGCCGCGCCCGCAAAGCCCGGCGGGTCGGGATAAGTCAGAGTGAAGGTCTGAGTCGACCCGGCTCCCGTCGCCGGGTTCGACGACGAGATGCCGACGCCCGCCGCGATCGGATTCCAACTGCCGCGCTGCACCCAGCCGGTGTCGAAATTAGACGTGCTCATGGCGCGCATGTAAACGAGACGGTTGACGCTTTGTTTGAATACGATGCTCGCATTCAAGGTGAGCGTCGTGCCGGACCCCACGACGCTCGAACCGGAGGTGTTGACGGCGCAGAGGGAGTTCTGCAAGCGGTTCGAGAGCGAGCCGGGCGCGACCGGCCCGACGAAGAACCCTCCGTCGCCGTACAGCCAGAGTCCATTGCCCTGGACGTCGTAATGAACGAAGCAGTAGGACTGGCCGGCTCCATCGGGAGCGGCTGCCACGAGCAGCTCGACCCATTGCAGATCGCGGAAGCCTTTGGCGGCGTTGAAGGCAGCGGTGAAGGCCTGAGTCGCGCCGCCGCCGGAGGAGGGCGTGACGGAAACCGCCGCGGCGGGAACCGAGGCCTGGTCGGTGTTGGTGAGTCCGAACGCCGCCGTGATCAGACCGGAGGACGCGCTAATGGTGTAGGCCCCGGCCACATTATTCGCGGTCGCCGTCGCCCCGGCCGTGCCGGTCGCGTCGGTAAGGCTGGTGCCGCCCGTCAGAGCTAACGAAGCGGTTGCGCCGCTGACGGGCGCCGAGAAGGTCACGTAAACGCCGGAAACAGCCGCGCCGAGATTGTCTTTGGCCGAGACGACCAGAGGGAGGGAGAACGCCGTCCCGGTGAGCGCCGTTTGGCCCGAACCGCCGTTGGTAGTGAGGGAACCGCTGAAGCCGAGCTGGACGGATAAATCCGAGTAGTTGTTGTAGCCGAGCACCAGGTCGGCCCGGCCGTCGCCATTCAGATCGGCGGCTACCAGAGTCGACGGCGCTGTCCTGGGGGTGAGAAATGCAATCGGCGCCTGGAACGCGCCGGTACCGGTCCCACGGAGGAGCGCAGTGCCGTTGCCGCTCGCGACCATAACGTCGAGCTTGCCGTCGCCGTCAAAATCCAGGACGGTGAGGCCTGCGGGGCCCGTGACAGCCGCCAGGGAGGTTGCAAACGTGCCCGAGCCGCTACCCAGCAGGACCCCCAACGCGTTCGCATAGTAATAGCTGAAGATCAGGTCGAGTTTCCCGTCGCCATTGAGATCGGCGGCAACGACACCTCGCGACTGTGTGGACGAGACTACAGTGGCGGTCTGGAAGGTTCCGTCTCCTACGCCGGCCGACACCCAGGACCCGCCATCGCTTGCGACCGCCACGTCGGTGCGGCCGTCGCTGTTAAAGTCGCCCAAGGCGATGCCGTAAACTCCTCCATAAGGCAGCACCGAGTTCAGGGGTGTCTGGAATGTGCCATCGCCGTTCCCCAGCGAAACCTGGAGATTGCTGTACGTGGCGGTCAGCAGATCGACGCGCCCATCGCCGTTGAAATCGCCGGCAGCCACGATTCCCGACTGACTGGACGCGGAGGAGATTGGGTTTTGTAGTGTGCCGTCGCCCTTTCCGAGCAGCACCAAGATGTTGCTGCCGGCGGGAACGATCACGTCGGGTTTTCCATCGCCATTACAATCCGCAATGACGAACTGAGACGAATAGGTCGACGCCGCATAACTAACGGGCGAACGAAACGTTCCATCACCGTTGGCGAGCAGCACATAGATGCCTGGGTACGCCGTGGTCACGAGGTCGGGGAAACCGTCGCCGTTCAGGTCGACTACAGCGAAGAAATACGGCGCCGAGGGCAGAATGGGCGAAGCGACGGAGCGCAGGAGATTGGCGGAGGTTTCGGTGACCGCGACCGTCGCCGAGTTGGACGAAGATGGAGCGGTGGAACTGTCGCCCGAGAATACGGCGCGAATACTATGGCTGCCCGACGGCAGGATCGTTGAGACCGCCGCTGAGCCCGAGGCGACCGTCGCGGAGGCAAGGTATGCCCCGTTATCGTAAAAACCGACGCTTCCGGTTGCATCCACTGGAGTCACGGTCGCCGAGAGGTTCAGCCGCGCGCCGAACCGAACGGTCGGCGGAACCGTGATGCTGACGGCGGAGGTTCGCTGGTTGGTCAACTGGAATGTCGCCGAGACGGCTCCGACCGCTGCCGTTACGGAATACGAGCCGGTGACCGCATTAGCGGTAGCGGTCACACCCGCGACGCCGGAGCCATCGGTAGTCGCGGTGGTGCTGGAGAGGGTCGCACTGGCTCCGGTCGCGGGAGCGGTGAACGACACGACAACGCCGCTGAGCAGATTCCCGCCCGCATCTCTGACCGTGACGCGCAGCGGCTTGCGGAACGTGGTGGCAATGGCAGTGGACTGCGGCGTATTGGCGGACGCAAGCGAGGCTGCCGAGCCCAGGGTGTTCGTCAGAATGAAACTCGCGCCGAGCCCGCCGGTGGTGGCCGTGACCGCGTAGTTGCCGGTCAGGTTATTGGCGGTCGCGGTGACGCTCGCGACCCCAGAACTGTTGGTCACTGCCGTCTGCGACGAGAGAGTCGCGCTCGCGCCGCTGGCGGGAAGCGAGTAGGTGACTACGGCGCCGACGATCGGCGTCGTCCCGTCCTTCAACGTCACTTGCAGGGGGGCGGTGAAGGCCGTGCCGGCGACCGCGCTTTGGGGCGTTCCACTCGTGGTGATGGCCGCGGTGGCGGCGGAGAATAACGTCACGCCGCTGTAGGCCGCAATAACGAGGTCGGCTTTGTGATCGCCGTTCAAATCTCCAATCGCGAAACCATACCCGGGGATGGGATATTGGATCGCGCTTTGAAACGTCCCTCCGCCGTTGCCGTACAACACGGAGACGCCGCTAGAGGTCATGGTCGCCAAGTCGAGCTTGCCGTCTCCGTTGAAATCCCCCGAGACCACGTCAAGGCCACTCGCGTAGTTCGGACCGGAGGAGTAGCTGACGGCCGCCTGAAAGGTTCCATCTCCGTTCCCGAGCACTACGCTGATGCCGGTGGAGATGTTGTTAGCCGTGGCGATATCGGGCTTGCCGTCGCCGTTAAAGTCGTCGACTGCGATCCCGTACGGTTCATATCCGACGGTGGAACTCAACGCGGTCTGAAAGGTTCCATCTCCGTTCCCGAGCAAGATCAGCAGGGTCGTGAAGTCGACGCCGAGCGCAATATCGGACTTGCCATCGAGGTTAAAATCGCCTGCCGCGATGGAATAAATCGAATTGCCGGCGGCTACCGTCCCGGCGAGCCGGAACGCGCCGTCTCCGACCCCCAGGTACACAACTATCGTGCTGTAGACCGTGAGTACGAGATCGGGCTTGCCGTCCTGGTTGAGATCGACAGCGATCAGGTTTCCGACGTAGTTGGTGGTCGCGTAGGTCGGTCCGGCCGAGAACGTGCCGTCTCCGTTGCCGAGCAGGATGGTGAACCCATAGCTTACCGAGACCGCCAAGTCCATTTTGCCATCGCCGTTGAAATCGGCGGCGATCATCTTGGAAACGTTGGCGACGGTGGTGTTCGACATTTGCCAGCTCCCATCGTTGAGTTGCCGCAGGACGCTGATCCCATTCCCAGAGAGCGACGCGATGTCGAGTTTGCCGTTGCCGTCGAAATCAGCGATGACGACGCGGTTCGTAGTATTTGTCGACGTAAGGGTCTGCGTCGAAAAAATGTTTCCGGCGGATGCCGTCACGGTTTGAGTAACGACATTCGAGGCTGCCGATGCATTTGCTGGGTCGCCGACGTATACCGCTTTCAATTTCCGCACACCGGCTGCAAGGTTCACGGTCGTAAGCGACGCGCTACCGGAAGAAAGGATGCCGCCGCCGATCGGCTTCACGCCTTCGTAGAAAATGACGCTGCCGGTCGCGGAGGACGGCGTTACCGTGGCGGTGAGGGTCACGGGGGAACCGTATAGGGACGCGGGGGTGGGGGAGACGGTCAGGGTGGCCGTCGAGGGCCCCTGATTGTTGAGCGAGAAGGAACCCGAGGCAGCGCCGGCCGTCGCCGTGACCACGTAAGAGCCAACGGTCGAATTGGCGGTCGCCGTGACCTTCGCGATACCGCTCGAATCGGTGACGGCGCTCAGGGCGGAGAGCGTCGCGCTCGCGCCGCTGGCAGGAGCGGAGAAGGTCACGGTCACGCCGCTGAGCGCCGATCCACCGGCGTCCTTCACGATCGCTTGCAAGGGCTGTTGGAATACCGTCCCGGCGCGGGTACTCTGGGGCGTTCCGCTCAGCGTGAGGGCGGCGGCGGCGCCGAGGGCGTTGGTGAGGGAGAAAGTGGCCGAGAGGGGCCCCAACGTCGCGGTGACGGTGTACGTTCCCAATACGCTGTTCGCCGTCGCGGTGATTGAGGCGATGCCGGACGCATCGGTAGTCGCGGAGGTGCTGGAAAGGGAGGCCGAGGCGCCTGTGGAGGGATAGGAGAACGTGACAGGCAGACCGGAGACCGGATTGCCGCTGGAGTCCGTCACCTTCAGCTGCAGGGGAGACGAAAACGGGGTTCCCGCGACGGTCGTCTGGGAGGTTCCCAGAGGAGCGGTCATGGTCAAGAATGCGCCTTGAAAAACGCTGGCGAGAGAGCCCGAGACGCTGAAAAAATCCATGCGGCTATCGTGATTCACATCGCCGCTCAGCAACTGAAGCGGGCCGTAAACGCCGGGGTACGTGACCGCAGCTTGGAAGGTTCCCGTGCCGTTGCCCAGTTGAACCCCAATTCCATAGAACCCCCCGACGGTGACGAGATCCGGCTTCCCGTCGCCGTTGAAGTCGGTGACACGGACCTGCGTCTCGCTGTAGTACGGAAGGGCCGTCGAAACGGGCGACTGGAAGGTTCCGTTGGCGTTTCCCAGCAGGATTAAGTGTGCGTAGTAACCATTGGCGATCAGGTCTGGATAGCCGTCGCCATTGACGTCACCGGCAGCGATCGCGTTTACAAACGAAGAAGTGGAGGGGTACAAGAGGGGGTTTTGGAAGGTCCCGTCTCCAATCCCAATCCGTACCACGATCGAGCCGCCGACGACGTAGGCGAGGTCCGGCTTTCCATCGCCGTTGAAGTCGTCAACGGCCACGGTGGCGATGCCCAAAGAGGTGGCGAGCTGGCTCCCCGTTTGGAACGTTCCGTCGCCGTTGCCGAGGTAAACTCTGACTTCCGTCGTCGAACTGGCGAGCAGGTCCGCCAAGCCGTCGCCATTGAAATCGGCGACCAAGAGGAAAGACGCCAGAGCCGGGACCGTGATCGGGACGCCGGTCTGAAACGTGCCGTCGCCGTTGCCGATAAAAAGGGTGAAGAAGGCGGCCGAGCTGGTGATGAGATCGGGCTTTCCGTCGCCGTTGAAATCGCCGACGGCCACAGCCTGCTGGACCACGCCGGTGTTGTAAGAAACAGGAGACTGGAAGGTTCCATCGCTGTTGCCGAGAAGCACCTGAATCTTGGCCGCTGTGGTCACTGCGGCCAAGTCCAGATTACCGTCCCCATTGAAATCGCCGGCGAGCACCGCGGTGGGGGCTCCGCCAAGCGGGACGCTTGGCTTCGGTACCAGGTAATTGGAGGCTAATACGGTCACGGTCACCGTCGCGGAATTGGAAGCAGTGCCGCTATAAACCGAATCGCCGCTATAGGTCGCGCGAAGTTTGCGGACGCCCGTCGCGAGCGTTGACGTGGTCAGCGTGGCCGCGCCGCCGGACAGCGTGCGTGTTCCCAGGAACGACACTCCGTCATAGAACGAAACGGTTCCGGTAGCCGCTGCCGGCGTGACAGCGGCGGTCAGCGTGACCGGCGAGCTCAGCGTCGTTGACGAGGTAGAGGCGGAAAGGCTGAGCAGCGCGGCGCCCTGGTTCGTCAGAGAGAAGGAAGTGGTGACGGCGCCCACAGCGGCGGTGACGGTGTACGGCCCGGCGGCGGCATTCGCGGTCGCCGTGACACTCGCGACGCCGCTTGCATTGGTGGCGGCGGTAGTGGAGGAGAGGGTTGCCGACGCGCTCGAAGCGGGCGCGGTGAAGGTGACCGTGACGCCGCTCAGGAGATTGCCGGCGATGTCCGTGACCGTGACTTGTAGGGGCTTCGGAAAAGCGGTCCCGACGCGGGTCCGCTGCGTCGCATTCGCAGGCGTGAGGACGGCGGCCGGGCCCAGGATATTCGTCTCGTGGAAGCTGGTGTGCAACAATCCCGCGTTCACAGAAATGGTGTAGGCGCCGAGGTTTCGGTTGGCGGTCGCGTCCTGCGCCGCGACGCCGGAAGCGTCGGTGATCGAGCCGTTGACCGGCGAAAGGGTGGCGCCGGCCCCGGAAGCGGGAGCGGTCATGCCGACAAACACACCGGGAATCGCTTTCAGCCCGGCATCGACGACGGTCGCGCGTAGTCTGGAGGCGAACTGCGTTCCCGCGATGGTGGACTGCCCGTCGCCCGAAAGCGAGAGGGTGGCGGCGTGGCCGGCGAAGACGAGAACGGAATTGGTCCCGCCGCCGGCGATCGCGAGATCGACCGAGCCATCGCCGTTGAAATCGGCCACGGCGAGGCCATAGGCACCGGCGCCGGCGGACTCCCAATCGGCGCTCGAAAACGTCCCGGCGCCGCTGCCGAGGCTCACATTGAAGCGCCACCCATTGCCGTAGTACGCGATCAGGAGATCGGCGTGCCCGTCGCCATTCACGTCGGACGCCATGACGCCGGTGGGGCTGGCGCCCGGCGGGTTCGAGTAGCTTACGGCCGGCTGGAACGTGCCGTCGCTGTTGCCCATCAGGATACTGATGTCGTTGCTGCCGAAATTGGCGACCGCCAAATCGGTCTTGCCGTCCTCATTCCAGTCGCCGGTGGCGATGGAGCGTGGACTGGCGCCCACGTTGTACGTCGCGGCGGGCAGGAACGTGCCGTCTCCGCGGCCGAGGAAGATGCTGATCGAGCCACTGCTGTCATTGGCTACGGCAAGATCGGCCTTCCCGTCGGCGTTGAAATCTCCCACCGCGAGGGCGAATGGGTTCGATCCGGCGATATAGCTGACGGGGGCGTGGAAGGTTCCGTCGCCGTTGCCGAGGAGGATTTTGACATCGGAGAAGGTGGCCACCGCGAGGTCGGGAATTCCATCCCCGTTCCAATCGGCGACGGCGACAGCGAGAGCGCTCGAACCGACTGTGTAGCTATGGGCCGACTGAAACGATCCATCTCCGACGCCGAGCAGGATACTGACGCTGCTATCCGCGTAATTGGCGACGGCGAGGTCGAGAATGCCGTCGCGATTGAAATCTCCCGCGGTGATGCCGTCGGGCTGGTTCCCCACGGTGGAGGTCGCGGGGGCGCCGAAGGTTCCATCTCCGTTGCCGAGCGCGACGGTAATGCTGTTGCTGCTCTCGTTGACCGAGGCGATGTCGGGCTTGCCGTCGCCGTTGAGGTCCGCCGCCATGACTGCGACGGGCAGGCTGCCCGTTGCGATGCCGACGCCGCCGCTGAAGACGGTCGCGCCGACAGTGACTACCGATCGGGTGAGCGTCGCCGAGGTGGAGGCGAGATTCGAGCCGTCGCCCTCGTAATGCGCGCTGAGACGATGCGCGCCGGTGGGCAGGGCTCTGGCCGCGAGCGAAGCTGAGCCGGAAGTCAACGACACAATTCCCAGCACGGTGCCATCGGAATAAAAGGTGACGTGGCCGGTCGCGGAGGATGGCGTGACTTGCGCCGTCAAGGTGAGAGTCGAGCCGAAAGAGGACGGGGTCGATGGCGCCGTAAGAGACACGGTGCTGGCGGTCTGCCCGAAAGCAGAAAGCGCGAAGGAGAGGAGAGCGATGGAAAAGGAGCCTGTGGAGAGCCGCCGGAATGTCGGAAAAAGCACGATCTAAAATAACAGGTATACACCTTCGGCGCCATAGCTCTACCGGCTGGCGGCGCGGCCCGTGGCATTGCCGAACGACATAGAGGACCCAAAGGGTCCCCTATGTCTCGGCATTAGCTCGAGCTATGGGATGTTCCACGTCCCGGTCTGCTGCCAGCCGCTGTCGCGATTTAGAACGTCCAAGGTCCGCTGGAACAGCTTCTTGGCGCCGGACATTGGAGCCTTCAGCGTCACCGGGACGCTGACCACGAGGTTCCCACTGGTGTTGGTGACCGTCGCGCCCGCGGTATTCACGGAACAGGAGCTGCTGCTCAAGGTATTCGACGCGGTCCCTGGCGTTACGGGCCCAACGAAGTAACCCACATCGCCTGAGTACATCCACAATCCGTTTCCGGCGCGGTCGTAGTGAACGAAGCAGAAGGGCTGGCCTCCGCCGTCGGAGGCGGCCCCGACCAGGAACTGGGACCAGCCGAACGGCGCGCCTGCGAAGCCGGAAGGATCCGGGTAGGTCAGCGTAAACGTCTGGGTGGAGCCGGTCCCGGAAGACGGATTCAGGGACAGCGTTCCCATCGGTGCGGCCGCCAGCGTCCACGTTCCCTTCTGCTGCCAGCCGCTATCCAGTTGCTCCACGCTCATGGCGCGCAGGTAGACGTTGCGCGCCCCGGCGCCTTTGAACACCAGCGCGGCGGTCACGGTCAAGGTGTTGCCGGAACCACTGACAGTGGAGTGAGAGGTGTCTATGGCGCAGAGCGAGTTCTGCAAGCGATTGGAGACGGTTCCCGGCGCGACGGGTCCGACGAAGAAGCCGCCATCGCCGTAGAGCCAGAAGCCATTTCCCTGAACGTCGTAGTGGACGAAGCAGTAAGATTGGCCGCCACCATTGGTCGCGACAGCGAAGAGCATTTGCGCCCACTGCACATCCGCAAACCCGACATTCGAGGAATAGGTGGCGGCGAAACTCTGGGTCGCCCCGCTCCCGCTCGACGGGGTGACGGTGCCCAACGTCGGGGGAAGGTTCGCCGGTCCGAAATTGGCGGTGACGGTGTGGGCGGCGGACATCGTGATGTTTTGCGGGTTGGTCGAGCCGCTCAGGTCGCCGCTGAACGAGGAGAAGACATAGCCGTTCGACGGAGCCGCAGTGAGTTGCACGGTGGCGCCGGCATCGTAGTAGCCCGAGGAACCGGCGGGTGTCGGCGTGAGGGTCCCCGAGTTGGCGGGTGAAACCGCGGTTGTGAGGAGATACTGCGTCTTGAAATTGGCGGTGTAGGTTGTCCCGGCGCTGGGCGTGGTGATGGTGTGCGACTGGGCGCCGCCATCGCTCCAAGTGGTGAAGACGACGCGCGAACTGCCAGTGCCCTGCGGCGATGTCGCGGCTACGGTGTGGCTGGTTCCGGCCGCCCAGTTGACGGCCTGCGGCGCCACGACGGTCGCGCCATCGATGACGAGCGACTGTCCCGAGGGATTGGTCGTGATGGTAATGGGAACGACCGGCACGATCACCGTGGAGTCGGTCGCGCTCGCCGTGGAGGAACCACCGCCGGATACCCAGACTTGATTGGCCAGCGGAGTGCCGGCATCCGAGGCCACGTTGACGGTGGCGGTGATCGGAGGATAGGAACTGCCGGGCGCAAGGGCGTCGCTTCGGCTACAAGCATTGGCGGAACAAGTCCAACCCGATCCGGACATGGACACCAGGGTCAAGCCGGAGGGGAGATTGTCGGTGACCGTGGTCGCGCTAAACGTCGCGCCGGCGCCGCCCGCATTCGCTACCGAGAGGGAATAGGTCGCGCCGTTCTGGCCCTGTGTGAAGTTGCCCGTATGGGTCGAGGACACGCTCAAGGACGGCGTGGGGTGTTGGGTGGGCAGTCCGTCACCGCCCCAGTAGAATGCGCTGACGGTGCCGTTGGGAAGATCGCGGGTGACGCCGTCGGTGTCGACGGGAGGGTAGTTGTTGGCGATGTGAATCGTCACGTTTCCCGTGTAGCGGTAGACGAGATAGACGCCCGACGAGTAATCGGTCAGGATACGGGTGTCCAGGATCGCGTTGGTGGCGGTATCGCGGACCCGGACCGTGATCGAGCGCTTTGGAGTGAACGCGGCCAGGGGAGGCAGCGGCTGCCAATCGCTGAAGTACAGCGCGAGGCGGTGGGACTGGGCGTCCGACGCGGTGATCTTGAATTCCATGTAATAGCGGTTGTAGAAGTGCGAAATCTCGCGCGAGCCCAGGTCGTAGTGATATTGGGGCTGGAGCATCGCGCGCGGGTCTGAGCTGAACGCCTGGTATGCGGCGAGGTTGGTGGTGCTCATCGAATCCCAGGTCGCGTAACCGGGCGGCGAGTCATAGGTCTGCGCGATGATGCCGCCGTCCTGGCCGTAGACGCCATTCCAGGTCCCTTGGGTCTGATAGTCGGTCCCGAGGAACGTCACGCCGTTGCCGGTCGGGGTGGCGGCCGTATATGTATAGTCCTGATAGTGCCAGGCGCCGGCGGGCGCATCTTTGGTCCCGAGGCGGACGTAGACGGTGCTGCCGTCGACGGGGAGTCCGTTGACCGCAGCGGAGAGCGCGGTCCCCTGGTCTGCGCCATAGATGTCGGTGTTTCCGGCCGCGACCTTGCTGACGGCGAGCGAATAGCCGAACGCCGCTACGCCGGAATTCCAATAGAAGGTGGTCGACGGGCCGGTCAACGTCGACCCGCCCGAGGGGCTGATCATCGACGCAGCGCCGAACGTCCCGGGCGCCGTATACGTGTAGTCGACGTAGGACCAGGCGGCAGTCGCGGAGTTTTTCGACGCGAGCCGCACGTACAGCGGACCGCCGGTCGCGGGCAAGCCGGAAACCGCGGCGGAGGTGGCGAGACCTTGTTCGCCGCTATAGATCTCAGAGTGGCCCTGGGCAACGTTACTCACGTACAGCCAATAGTCGGAGACGCCGGCTCCGCCGCTCCACTGGAAGTTGACGCTGGTGGAGGTGAGGGCGGTCGCGGTGGGGCTGCTGATGCGGGCAGGCACGAAGGAGCCTCCAGCGGCCGTATACGTATAGTTGGCGAAGGTCCACTGCCCGTTGCTGGCTTGCGACGACAACGTCACGTAGATCGGGCCGCCATCGGTTGGGAGGCCGGCGATCGAGTGGGAATAAGTCAGCCCCGGGTCGAGCGTGTTCTGGTCGATATTGTAGATTTCGCACTGGCCGACGGCCACATGGCTCACGCAGAGAAAATAGTCCGTGACGCCGGCGCCGGGGCTCCAGGTGAAGGTGACGAGCGATCCAGGCAGAACCGTTCCATTCGCCGGGCTGACCATCGCGGCCGGGACAAAGTTCACCGCGTGCATCGCGGTGGAGAGGGCGAGGATGAGGAGGATCGGTGATATCAACCGGCGTAGCGGCAGCCGAGACGCAGCCATAGTGATATAGGGGAGCATAGGTTTCCTTGGATGGGTGCGTGGGCCGGGGCCCGCTGGGAAGCAGGCCCGGCCCACCTTGGACGATGGAGCGATTGGCTACGGGATGATCCACACTCCGGATTGGACCCAGCCGGTGTCGCGGTTGAGGAGGTCCAGCGTGCGTTGGAACGTCTTCTTCGCGCCTGACATCGGAGCCTTCATCGTAACCGGCACGTTGACGACGAGGTTGCCGTTCGTATCGGTTACCGTTGCGCCGGCCGTATTCACCGAACAGGCGCTACTCGACAGCGCAGTCGAGGCGGTCCCCGGCGCTACGGGTCCCAGGAAGTAGCCGACATCGCTCGAGTACATCCAGAGTCCGTTGCCTGCGCGATCGTAGTGGACGAAGCAGAATGGCTGTCCACCGCCATCGGAAGCCGCGGCAACCAGGAATTGCGCCCACCCGGTATTAGCACCGGAGAAGCCGGGCGTGTCCGGATACGTGAGGGCGAAGGTCTGGGTCGAACCGGTACCCGACGCGGGGTTCACCGACATCGTTCCCAGCGGAGCGGCGGTCAGAGTCCAGGATCCCTTTTGCACCCAGCCGGTGTCCTGCCCGTATTGATCCATCGTCCGCAGGTAGATGTTACGAGCCACTCCCTGCTTAAAGACGAGGCTGAAGTGGACGGTCAGCGTGTTGCCGGAGCCGGTCACGCTCGACCCCGACGTGCTGAGTGCGCAGAGCGAGTTCTGCAAGCGGTTCGACGTGGATCCTGGCGCATTCGGACCGACGAAGAAGCCGCCGTCCCCGTAGAACCAGAAACCACTGCCTTGCACGTCGTAGTGGACCAGGCAGTAGGCCTGGCCGCCACCGTCTGTCGCGATTGCCAGCAGCATCTGCGCCCATTGGAGATTGGCAAAGCCTCCGGCAGAGCTGTAGGTCGCCGTAAACGACTGGGACGAGCCCGATCCGCTGGCAGGCGTCACCGTTCCGATGGTAGGCGCCGCCACAGGGGCGTTGATCACGGTCGAATCGTTGGCCGTGGCGCTGGCCGACCCACCTCCCGCTACGCCCACCGAGTTGACCAGCGGACTGCTGGCATTGACGGCGACGTTTACGGTCACGGTGATCGCCGGATAGCTGGCGGATGCCGCAAGGGCATCGGAGCGCGAACAGGTCGCGTTACCGGACGAGCAGTTCCAGCCGGTCCCGGCCATCGACACCAGAGTCATGCCCGAGGGCAGGCTCTCGGTAACGGTGACGGTCCCGCTGGTGGTTGCTGAGCCGGCGGTGTTGCTGACGGTTACGGTGTAAGTCGCGCCGTTCTGGCCCTTGGTGAAGGAGCCCGTGTGCGTCTTCGTGATGGCCAGCGTGGGAGGCTTCGCGTTCTGGTTGATGACGGTGCTATCGCTCCCGTTGTTGGTAGGAGAGCCGCCGCCCGAGACGAGAACCGCGTTGACCTGGGGAGAGGTGGCGTTGGCAGCTACATTGACGGTCGCGGTGATGGGCGGATAGCTCGCGCCGTTGGCCAGCGCGTCCGCGCGCGTGCAGTAGTTGCCGCCGACCGGGCACGACCACCCGGTTCCCGCCATCGAGACCAGGGTCAGGCCGGACGGCACGTTGTCGATCGCCGTCACGGTTCCGTTGGTGGTTGCCGACAACTGCGCATTGCTGACCGTGATGGTATAAGTTGCGCCGTTCTGACCCTGCGTGAAGTTGCCCGTGTGGGTCTTCGTGATGCTCAGGACCGGATAACTGGTCGCGATCGGCGTGTTCTCGGTGCTGGTGCTGCTGGCCGAGCCGCCGCCCGCGATCGAGGCCGACGTCACCAGGGGCGAGGGCGCATCGTACGCGATCTCGACGGTGACGGTGAGGTTGGGGTAACTTGCGCCGCCGGCCAGAGCGTCGTTGCGCGTGCAGTAGTTCTCGCCGGCGACGCAGGTCCAACCCGTGCCCGCGATGGATTGGAGCGCCATCTTGGGCGGGACGGAGACCGTCATCGTCACCAGGCCTGAGGTAGTGGGCGCGTTGGCCGCGTTGCTGACGGAGACCGTGTAGGTTGCGCCGCTCTGGCCCTGCGTGAAGGTGCCGTTATGCTGGAGATGGATCGACAGCGCCGGTAGGGTGGTGCTGTTGGTGACCGCCGAGGCCACAGGACCCGCCGTGCCGGAGCCGTTGACCGTTCCGCCGTAGTTGAAGACGGGGGTGGGGTCGGCAGTGCCCGACTGTCCGAAGCCGCCGCCGGCGCCGCCGGTCGCGGTCGAGCCCGATGCGGTGCTGGTGCTGATGGTGAGGGCGCCGAGGCGCACGAAGACGGCCGGACCCGCTGCTGCGCCGCCGCCACCACCACCCAAACCGCCGTTGTTGCCACGGCCGCCATACATCGCAGGCGTGAGCACGCCAGCGCCGCCGCCGTTGCCGTTCACCCCGCCGTTCCCGGTTCCGCCGCCGCCGCCGCCGGCGCCCGGGCCGCCATTGCCGCCGTTGCCGCCGGCTTGGCCGGCGCTCTGGATCGCGGAGCCGCCACCGCCGCCGCCACCGCCGAAGCCGCCGATTCCGCCGTTGCCGCCATGGCCATTCGAGCCATTGCTATCGGCGCCGCCGCCGCCGCCGCCGCCGAAGCCGCCGCTGCCGCCGCTACCGCCGTTGACGCCATCGCCGGTTGCGCCCGCTGTGCCGGCCGGTCCGCTGGCAAAGACCGTTCCGGCAGCGCCGCCCACTCCACTGAGGTAAGCGCCGCCACCACCGCCACCGCCACCGTCGCCACCCTTTCCGCCTGCGCCTGCGTTTCCAGCGACGCCGGCGAGTCCGACGCTGAGGACGCCTCCGCCACCGCCGCCGCCCGCGGGCCAGGTATTGCCCCACGGACCGCCGTCGAAGGCCATACCGCCACCGCCGCCGCCCTCGGTGCCCGAGCTTCCGGCGCCGCCGACGGCGCTGTTGTTAATGAAGGAGCAACCGGCGATGGTCACCGCAGCCGATGAGCCGTTGACGAATACGCCGGCTCCGGCGCCCAGGCCGCCGCCGCCACCTCCCGGAGAACCCGCCTTGCCTCCTTGGGCCTTCGTGTTCTGGATCTGCAAATTGCGCAGCGCGACCGTGCCGGTGTCGACAAAGAACGCGCGATACAGGCCGCCGCCGTCGATAATCACCCTTCCCAGGGTTCCGCCGTCGATCGTAAGATCATGCGTGATCGCGGGCAAAGGCCCACCCAGCGTAATGGTACAGGGTGTGCCGCAATTGAATAAAATCGTGTCTCCCGCAGCGGAATGCACCATGGCATCCCGCAAGTCTCCGGCGGCGCCCGAACCGCTGCCGCTCAGACCGCCGGCGTTGGAATCGGTGCTTAATGTCACCGTACGTGTCGCGGCTGAGAGATAAGAGACCAGCGCAACTTCTAAACAGATGAGGCCGACGCCCCTCATACAAATCCTCCGATTTGGCATACTTTCGAACAAGCTCCCCAATCGATGCGATGCTAACAATCGGCGCCTTCACACCGCTGTACTGTTACTGACCCGTTTCGAGGTGGGTTTGCGGACTTATGGGTAATAGCGAACGTGTGGCCTGCGCGAGTGGTAGGTTTTGCACGAGATGGCCCGAAAGTTGGGATGCTGCGGGTTGCGTCACAATAGTGAAATGCCACGACGATGTGTTTTTTTGGACCGTGACGGTGTGATCAACGTCAGCCCCCCGGAGTCCGAGTACGTGCTGTCGTGGCAGGACTTTCGCTTCGTTCCGGGCATTGAGGATTGGATCAAACTCTTCAACGCGCAGGGCTACCTGGTCGTGGTCGTGACGAATCAGCGGGGCATAGCGAAGGGACTGATTTCAGAGGAGCAACTGAAGGAAATACACCGGCGCATGGTCTCGGAACTTGCCTCGCGCGGGGCGATCATCGACGATGTCGTCTACTGTCCGCACGAGGAAGGTACGTGCGATTGCCGCAAACCCCGTGCGGGTATGGTGACGCGCGCGGTCCAAACGTGGGATATCGACCTAAAACATTCCCTTTTGATTGGTGATTCCGATCGGGACGAAGAACTCGCTGCCCGGTGCGGCCTAACTTTCATCAAGGTCCACGCCGGACACATCCTTTCCTCGACAATTCGGAACGCGTAGGATAAATCACCTTGCTGCCAAATGTGTTGTGGTCTACAGTATCCTGGTGCTCCTCCTGACGGCTCGTTCGCGTGTTGTTCGACTCTCCGGATCTCACTACCGGGCTTGCTGGATTGTTCGGGTATTGCCGGCTCTTCTTCTGGCGTGTCCTGGTGCGCAGGCCTCGAAGCCCGCAATCTCCCGCGTTCCAACCGTTTTTGAGGCGAATCGCGGACAAGCGCCGGCCGAGTTTCGTTACCTGTCCCGCAGCGGCGATTACGCTCTGTACCTCGGCGAGTTTGGAATCGAGCTCCGCTCGCTCGGAACTGCGCGCGTGAGCCATCCGATACGAATCGAGTTTGCCGGCGCCAATCGCATGGCGTCACTGGAAGGGGACACCCCGACGGGGGGCAGATCGAATTACATCGCGGGCGCGGACCGCACGCGTTGGATTACGGGCGTCCCACATTTCGAGCGCGTCCGATACCGGTCGATCTACCCGAATGCCGACGCGGTCTTCTACGTGCGCGATCGGGAGTTGGAGTATGACCTGGAACTCGCTCCCGGCGCGGACCCGCGATCGCTCCGGTTGCGGATTTCGGGGGCGCGGCGCCTGCGGCTGAATCCGGCGGGCGATCTCGTGATCGAGACGGACTCCGGGACGTTGCTGCAACGCCGGCCGGCGATCTTTCAAAGCCGCAATGGCGTTCGGACCGAGGTGGAAGGGCGCTATCGCGTCCTACGCGGCGGACTCGTCGCGTTCGACGTCGCGTCCTACGACCGGCGGCTGCCGCTCACGATCGACCCCGTTTTGAGCTACGCGACGTATCTCGGGGGCACGGGAACCGACACGATCAACGCCATCGGCACGGATTCGGCGGGCGCGGTCTACGTTGCGGGATCAACATTCTCCGCGGACTTTCCGTCGACAGCCGGCGCGCTACAGCCTAACTTCCCGGCCGGCGTGGGGAAGCACGGCTTTGTCACCAAACTGAACGCCGCCGGATCGGCGATCCTCTACTCCACGTACCTGGGCGGGAACGGCACGGATTCGGTGAACGGGATGGCGGTGGATTCGGGCGGCAACGTCTACGTAGCGGGCGAGACCACTTCATCGAACTTCCCTGTCACGGCCGGTGCTTTCCAAGCGAGTCTGTCCGGAAGTTCGGACGCATTCATCACCAAACTGAATTTCTCCGGGTCGGCGTTGGTCTACTCGACGTACGCGGGAGGGACCGGTCCCGATGGGGCGCGATGCATCGCCATCGATTCCAGCGGCGCCGCATTCGTGGCGGGGTATACGTCTTCGAGCGACTTTCCGGTTTCCGCGACCCCGTTCCAGAGGAGCCTGCAGGGAGGGTACAGCGACGGCTTTGTTCTGAAGTTGAACGCCGCCGGAACATCCCATCTCTATGGCACGTTCCTGGGGGGCTCGGACTCGGATTCGATTTCGGCGATTGCGGTGTACAACTCCGGGGGATCTTCGTATGCATATGTAACCGGGTCGACGACGTCCGCCAATTTTCCGACGACGACAGGGGCGGTGCAGGCGGCCTACGGCGGTAGTGGGGACGCTTTCGTCACCAAACTGACGGCGGACGGCGGCTTTCTCTTGTACTCGACCTTTTTGGGCGGATCGCAGCAGGATGTTGGTAATGGAATCGCGGTGGATTCGTCTGGAAATGCGTATGTCGCGGGGGGGACAGGGTCGGCGGATTTCCGGACGACTTCCGGAGCGTACCAGACAGGCATGAACTACACCACTGCCTTCGTCGTGAAGCTGAACTCTGCGGCGACTGCTTTTGGGTACTCGACCTTCCTGGGCGCCGGAGGCGACACCGCCACCGCGGTCGTGGTGGACGGCTCGGGCAACGCAACGGTCACTGGGTACACCAATTCCCCGAACTTCCCTGTGAGGTCGGAGGCCTTCCAATACTCGATCGGGAGTGTCGACGCCTTTCTGACGCGGCTCAATGCCGCCGGCTCGGACCTGCTGTATTCGACTCTTTTAGGCGGCGCGGGCCAGGAACAGGCCACTGCCTTAGCGGCCGATAGCAGCGGAAACGTATACATCGGTGGGTACTCCACCTCGAAGGATTTCCCTGCGACGACCGGCGCGGTGCAGACGCCCGCGCCCGGCGGGCAGGACGGGTTCATCGCTAAATTCGACTTCTCCACCAGCGCGGTGGCGGCGCTCTTCACCAGCGCCCAGACGCTGACATTCCAGAGTTTTGTCGTCGCGTCCGGAAACTCGACTCCCGCGGCGCAGACGATTTCCGTCGCTACTACAGGCGGAGCGGTTGCATTCCGTCCCACCATCTCGACTTCGAGCGGTGGAAATTGGTTGTCCATCACGGGTGACACGACCACCCCGTCGACGATTACGGTGCAGGCGGATCCGGCCGGGCTGGCGGCTGGAAGCTACTACGGCACGGTGTCGTTCGTGGCGGCGGGAGTCGCGGGCGGGCATAGCACCGTGAGTGTCGCATTGATCGTGCAGCGTCCGGTGATGTATCTGGGGCAGAGTTCGCTGACCTTCGACTATACGGCGGGCGGCGATCTGCCTGCGAGTCAGACGGTCTCTGCAAACACGTACTCCGGCGCGCCGCTTTCCTTCAGCAGTGTAACGACGACGGCGGGTTGGCTGCACGTGACGCCCGCGAGCGGTTCGCTGCCTGCGAACTTCACCGTCAGCGTCCAACCTTCCGGTCTGCCGAATGGAATTTACAGCGCCACCATTCACGTGAACGCTCCGCTCGCCGACCCTTACAGCCAGACGTCGATCTCCGTGACGCTGCGGGTCGGACCGCAACTGAAGGTCACGACCTCCACGAGTTTCTACTACATTGTTGGCGGGACCCCATTGACGCCGGTGCAGTGGGCGATCAGCAGCAGCGGGCCGGAGTTGTCCTTTTCCGCGTCGGCCTCGAGTTCCGGCTGGTTGACGGTGAGCCCGAGTAGCGGCACAACACCGGCGACACTGACGTTGACCGCCGATCCCACCGGTTTGGCGCCGGGTTATTACTACGGAACGGTCACGCTCGCAGCGCCTGGGTCGATCACCGGATCGCTCTCGCTGACCATCAGTTTGAGTGTAGTGCGGCCGTCCCTATACGCCTCGCTCTCACCGCAGACGATTCAGGCGGCAAGCGGGTCCTCGTCGGTCGTGACGGGAGACCTGTTCCTATATTCCTCGCCAACCGGAATCAACTTCACGGCATCTAGCGCGGCGTCGTGGCTCAAACTGGGAAGTACTTCCGGCGCTACCAATCAATCGATTTCCGTGAAGGCGGATCCTACGGGCCTGGCGGATGGGACTTATTCCGGCACGATTACGGTAACGGCGCCCTCAGCGTCGAATTCGCCGCTTCCGGTTCCGGTTACCTTGACGATCGGACCGATGTTGGCGGTTAGCAATTCGTCGCTGGTGTTTTCCACCACGTCGGGAGGCTCCGCGCCCGCGCCCCAGGCGGTCGTCGTCAGCGCGGGAAGCCGGAATATCGCTTTCACCAGCGCGGTGACCACCGGGTCGGGCGGGAACTGGCTGAGCGTGAGTTCGAGTTCGTCGACAACACCCGCCACCATGACGGTAAACATCGATCCCACAGGGCTCCCTGGGGGATTCTATTCCGGCACGATCAGCCTTTCGTCCAGTGCTTCTCTGGTGAGTCCGCTGACGGTGAACGTTTCGCTGACCGTCGGACCGCAGTTGACGGTGTCCCTGGGGAACCCGAGTTTCACGCAGGCGCCAGGCGGTCCCGCGCCCGCGCCTCAGGCGCTCGCGATTTCGACCGGCTCGAGTACGCTGCCGTACTCGGTTCAAATCCTCACCGGTGGCACTTGGCTTTCGGTGAACCCAACCTCGGGAACGACGCCGGCCACCCTAACGGTGTCTGCGAATGCCGGAACGCTCCCTCCCGGGGTCTACCCGGGTATCCTTGTCGTCACGGCGGCAGGCGCTTCGAATAGCCCAACGAATGTGAACGTCACGCTGACGGTGTCGCAGTCGATGACCGTCAGTCCAGGGTCGCTGTTCTTTAGCGGTTTGAGTCCCGGGACGCAGCCCATCTCGGTGAGCGCCACGGTTCCGCTGACGAGCGCCACCGCGTCGGCCGTGAGCACGGGATGGCTGTCGGTAGTTCCGGGCAGTTCGGGAACGGGGTCGTTTGTGGCATCCGCCAATCCAGCGGGCCTCGCCCCGGGCTCCTATCTGGGCGCAATCACCTTTAACGCAGCGGGAGTTTCGAACAGCCCGCAGTCGGTCCAAGTGACGCTTACCGTGCCGCAGGAGAACTTGGTGTTCCCCGGTAACGGGGCCACCGGGGTGCAACTTGCACCGTCGCTCTCGTGGCTGTCTTTGTTGGCCGCTTCCTACGACGTTTACTTCGGGACCTCGGCGACGCCGCCTCTGGCGGCCACCGTGTCGACCACGACATACAGTCCGGGAGCGCTCTCGCCCGACACGACATACTACTGGCGGGTAGTGGCGAAGGGCGCCGCGGTTTCCGTTTCTTCTGTGACGAACTCGTTCCGGACGCAGGTGGCAGCGTCGTCGTTAGCAGTCTCGCCGTCATCGGGCGCTGCGACCGTGCAGACGTTCTCGGCCGTCGCGGTTCAGCCGGGCGGCTATACCAATCTCGCCTGGGTGGAGATGCTCTTCGCGGCGGCGCCGGACGGAGGCGGGCAACCTTACTGCTTCGTCCACTACGACGTGCAAGGTAGGACCTTCTGGCTGTACGGCGACGGCGGATTCTTCGTTGGACCCGTGGCAGCCGGAACTTCGAGCAACCTGTTGCAGAACTCGTTCTGTGCCCTGAACACGCTCGGGTCGTCGGCGTTCGGTTCGGGCACATCCTTGACGGTGAATGCCAGCCTGACGTTCAAGGGCTCGGGAATCCGGAATCTCTACTTGCGGTCGCTGGACCGGTCCGGAGTGGACAGTGGATGGCTGCAGCGGGGCGCCATCTCGGCGATCCCGGCTACGGCCTCGGCCATGTCGGCGGCCCCCAATTCGGGCAATGGGGCTACACAGACTTTCGTGCTGACTTACCCCGATCCGCCCGGGTTCGCGGGCGCGAATTTCGGCTGGGCGCAGTTCCTGGTGGCCACGGCGTCCAACGGCGGCGGACAGCCGTTCTGCTTCGTTCACTACGACCGCGCCGGAAACGGGCTGTGGATGTACTCGGGGGACGTGGGGTATTTCGTGGGACCGGTCGCGCCGGGAGCAGCGTCGACTCTGCTGAACAGCAGCGCGTGTTCCGTGAACACCGCGGGGGCCACCGTGACGAGTACGCAGGTCAACGGGTCGGGCAATCTGGTGGTGTCGGTCCCGATCACGTTTAAGTCCCCGATGTCGGGCGCCAAACTGATGTTCCAACGGACGCTTGATGTCCTCACCCGGGATTCGGGTTGGCAGCAGTCCGGGGCTTGGTCCATACCGTAGGCGGACCGGCCGGGAGGCGCGTTCGGCGCTCCTTCCAGGTGTGCCGTGATACAATGAGGCCCTTCAGGATGGCGGGAGCGGATTGTGAGCTATCCCGTGTGTTTTCCGGCATCTGCGCGCTAGGTTAATGATTCAATGAGTTTTAGGATTTTGGTAACTGGGGGCGGCGGATACATCGGCTCCATTTTGACTCCGGCGCTGTTGAGCCAAGGCCATACGGTCACGGTCTTGGACAATTTCCGCTACCGCCAGAATAGTCTGTTAGACTGCTGCTCGAGCGAGCGCCTGGAGATCATCCGCGGCGATTGCCGCGACGAAGCCACCATGCGCCGGGCGATGGCGAGCGCCGACTACATCCTGCCGCTCGCCGCGATCGTGGGCGCGCCGATTTGCGACGCGGACCGTGTCGCCGCCAAGACGACGAATCTCGACGCGGTTCGGTTGGCGATCTCGCTCGCTTCGGCGGATCAGCGCATCGTCTTTCCCTGCACCAACAGCGGCTACGGAATCGGCGAGAAGGGGAAGTGGTGCACGGAAGAGAGCCCCCTGCGGCCGATCTCGCTCTATGGGACCACCAAAGTCGAGGCTGAGAAGGCCGTGCTCGACAGCGGCAAAGGGCGGTCGTTGCGGCTGGCGACGGTTTTTGGCGTCTCGCCCAGGATGCGGACCGACCTTCTCGTCAATGACTTCGTTTACCGCGCGGTTACCGACCGCTGCGTGCTCGTCTTCGAAGGACATTTCAAGCGCAACTATCTTCATGTCCGGGATGTGGCGCGCGCCTTCCTGCATACGATCGAGAACTTCGAGTCGATGAGCGGTCCGTACAACGCCGGGCTGAGCGACGCCAACCTCTCGAAACTGGAGTTGTGCGCGAACATTCAGCAGCATGTTCCGGCCTTCGTATACGTCGAGGCGGCGGTCGGAGAGGATCCCGATAAGCGCGACTACATCGTCTCGAATGAGAAGATCGAGCAAACGGGCTATCGTCCGGCGTTTTCGCTGGACCACGGGATTCAGGAACTAATCCGCGCTTACTCCATCATTCGCAACGGCGCCTACGGGAACTACTAGTCGTGATCATCACCAAGACGCCATTTCGGATCAGCTTTTTTGGCGGCGGGACCGACTACCCGGAATATTTCGAAGGCAACGGCGGCGGGGCGGTATTGGGCAGTTCGATTGAGCATTCGGGGTTCCTTTCGGTCAGCCGTTTTTACTCGCGCCTTTTCGACCACAAACTGCGTGTGACCTATCGGCAGGTGGAGTGCGTCAATAGCATAGACGAGATACAGCACTCGGCTTTTCGCGAGTGCCTCCGCTATTGCAACGTCACGGAAGACGTGGAACTGAACTACACGGCGCACCTACCGTCTTTTTCCGGCGTCGGCAGTTCCTCGTCGTTTCTGGTGGGACTGCTCCACGCGCTGCATGCTTACCAGGGGCGGCCTATTTCGCCTATGGAGCTCGCCTACGAAGCGATTGCCCTGGAACGCGGCGTCCTGGGCGAGTGTGTCGGCTGCCAGGACCAGACGCTGGCGGCGGTGGGTGGCTTGAACGTGGTGGAGTTTCGAACCGTGCAGGACATCCGGGTCCACCCCGTGCCGTTGTCTCCGGAGCGGCGTGAATGGCTGCAGGCCCACCTGATGATGTTTCACACGGGCGTCTCGCGGCGCGCCTCGGACGTTGCGGCGCGCCAGGTTGTGAGGATCTCGGAAAATCGCGAGATTTTGAAGAGAATGCGCGGCATGGTCGACGAGGCGTACAAGTACCTCACCGATGGTTTTGGCCTGGAGCGTTTCGGCTCGCTGCTCGACGAGACCTGGCGAATGAAGCAAAGCCTCGCGCAAGGAATCGCAGACTCGCGCATTACCGAGTTCTACCGGATGGCTCGGGAGGCCGGCGCGCTTGGAGGGAAGCTGGCCGGAGCGGGGGGCGGCGGCTTTCTGATATTCTTTGTGCCTCCGGAGCGCCAGGCGGCAGTTCAACTGGCTCTGACGGATCTCGAGTGCATTCCCTTGCGGCTGGGTTCGTTCGGCACGCATGTGCTGCACGATTCGGTGGAAAAGGGAGTCGCCGTAACCGCGTAAGGGCGCCACATGCCTCACTTCGTGCTGATCGATCATTCGGTTCAGGACACCACCGGGCATCACTACGAGTACGCCATGAGAGTGCTCGAAGCGGCGCAGGAGGCCGGCTACACTCCCGTTCTGGGCGCAAATCTGCGCTTCCGGCCGAAGACCCCACCGCCTTTCCGCGTGGAAGCCATCTATCCCGACGGTTTCTGGCCCAGAATGGCGGCCAACAAGAAGGCGTGGGTCGTCAAAGGGCTTCAGATCGCGCGGCGGGCGATGACCGGGCTGCGCTACCGGTTTTGGTTCTCGCGCTGGGGCTTTCTCTGGTTGATCCGCAACGAGCCGTTCGCATACCTTCGGAACCACCCCTTCGACGCGGCGGTGGGCGGTGTTTTTCTGGTGGTGGTGGGGGCGCCGGTATGGCTCCTCCTGTGGCTGTCCGGAGTCGTGCTGAGTCTGATCCCATTTCGGAAATACTGGTCGACCGCGGCCGGTTCCGTCTGGAGGCCGCCGGTCGCACTCGCGGGACGGGCGCTGAACGCAATCTCGTCGCATGGCGCCATGGCCGACTGGCGTTTCGCGCGCCAAAAGGAGAAGAGCTTCGGCCTCGCGACGCTGCGGCTCCTGCGCTCCCTCTCGCTGGGGCCGGACGACATCGTGTTCGTTCCGACGCTGGCGGAACCGGAGATGTTGGGTCTGCTGCGCACTCTGGGTGGACACGCGCAAGCGGCTCTGCCTGCCTATCACCTGCTGTTCCGGCGCGATTTGTATCCCGAGCGGGGCGGTGACTTCGAGGCGCACGCGGCTTCTATTTTGCCGGTCCGGAACGCGTTTTTGCGTTTTCAGGAAGCGGCTCGCGGGCGCAAGGTCTACTTCTACACCGACACGGAGGAGTTATCGCAGCAGTTCAACCGGCTGCAGATCTTTCCCTTTCGCACCTGCCCGATCCCGCATACGGCTCCCGCTCCACCGGATGCTCCGCCCGTCGAACCGCTGCAGATCACATACCTCGGCGACGCGCGGGCCGAGAAGGGCTACCACCTCCTGCCCGGGATGGTCCACGACTTATGGCGTTCGGAGGTCCGGACGGGCAGGGTGAAGTTCCTCTTCCAGTCGAATTACAACGTCGAGCCGGGCGAGCCGGAAGCGATCGTGGCCCGCAGCCAGCTCAGCGGATTTCCGGAAGACAAAGTGAGATTGGTTCGCAGCACCTGCACTTCAGCCGAGTATCGGTCGATCCTGATGACGGCCTCGCTGATCGTGCTGCCCTATCGCGCGGATCTCTATGCGGCGCGCAGTTCGGGGGTGCTGATCGAGGCGTTGGCCGCCGGTATTCCGGTGGTGGTTCCAGCGACGTCCTGGCTGGCGAAACAGATCGCAGCCCCGGCCTTCCGATACGTTTCGGAACTGGCGGAGCGGCTCAGCTTGCCGCGTCAAGCGCGCCGTCAATGGACCTGCGAGGGCGTGTCGCGGACGCCCGCTGAGTACGGCTCCGAGACTCTGGCGGTCGGCGGTGAAGACCGCAAGGCCTACACTTGGTTGACGCCGCCCCACGATGCGCGCGCCCTCGCGGTCTCCTTCCGCTTCGACGCAGGCCCTGGACGCTTTGTGACCTGCTACGCGGATCAGTTGGACGCACATGGGCGCCGGCTCACCTTCAGCCGCGACATCGTCGGCCCCGGGTATGGCGATCCGACGGCGGCGTTCGTCATCCGACTGCACCCTCAGGCGCGCAGGGTTTGGATCGCGCTGCGAAATGCGTTTTCAGCCGATCTGCTGCGGATCGAGGATGTGAGCGTGAGATTCCTCGGCGCCGACCCGGATGGAGCGGCGTTTCCCGTCTCCGCAGTGGGCGTCACATTTGCGGAGCCGACCTCGCAAGGCCTGACGCGCGCCGTGCGCGAAGTCCTGGCGCATTACGATCATTACAGGGCGACGGCTAGGGCGAATTCAGAATCGGTGTACGCCTTCCATAATCCCGGGAACTTGATTCGGACGATCGCGAACGCGCCGGCCGCGCAGCCCGCGGCGAAACTTCTCGAAATGAACGCGGCCTTGATCTAAATGCCTGAAAGCTTCGACATCGTTCAGATCTCGGATATCAGCGTCGGCTACGGAAACTACGACTCGCTGGCGATGGTCCGTTCCGTTCGCGATCTGTATGGCCTGCGCGCGTTGATCCTCGAGCCCGACCAGATGGACAAGCCGCTTTGTCCGGAAGTCGACGGCATTCGAGTGCAACGCCTGTCCACCTCCACGCCTTTCCGCAGCCTCACCGGACGGATCGAGTTCATTGCGAAAGCGGCGGAAGCGATCAATCGAATTCGCCCTCGCGTGTTGATCGTGCGCTGCTCCTGGAACGTTCCGGTGCTGCTCAAGCTCCGCTCCAGGCCGCAGTTAACGATCTACCATTCGACCGAATCCACGCTCTATTACGGGGAGGCGGATCCCGCGATCAACGCGGCCATCGCCCCGCTCATCGACGTCGTGGTCTTCCCGGAGGAGAACCGCGCGGCTCGCGACATTCAGCGCTGCGGGTTTCACAGAGTTCCAACCGCGATTGCGTACAATGCGGCGACGCCGCTGGCCGAGGCGGTGGCGGTCGACGGGGTCCGGCCGAGAAACGGGAGAATCTTATACAGCGGCGCCCTCGATCGGAATGCGACCTACATCGACTATTACGCGCGCCCCGAAATGCGCGAGATCCCAGTAGACCTGTTCGGTTACGTCGGGGGCTCGGATTCGGCCGGCACGACCTCGGTTCTCCGTTCCCTGGATGGCCGGCTGTGCTACAAGGGGTACGTCGACACGGCGGTCCTGACGGCCGTCCGGCCACAGTACGCCTTCAGCATTACGATGTGGAACCCGTCCAACGAGAATCAACATTTCGCTTGCCCCTGCAAGTTTTTCGAATCGATCGCCTCGTTGGTGCCGGCGATCGTCGCGCCCCATCCGCAATGCAAAATGCTGGTGGAGCGGTATGGCTGCGGAATCGTCATGGACAATTGGGAATATCCGGCCTTTCTGCGGGCGGTGAGCGCCGCCATGCGCGTGTATGGCACCGCAGAGTACGAGGAGATGGTGGAAGCGTGCCGTACGGCGCTGCTCGAAGAACTCAACTGGGATTGCCAATTCGCGAAAGTGCGCCCGCTGCTCCCGTCCGAGCTGTGAGCCGTTCCATCTGTGAGCCGTTCCCTGGAGTGGGAGGAATATGAACGCAACGACGTGGCGTGGTGAATACTCGTATCTGTTGAAGAATCTCATCCTGAAAGACTTCCGTGTGCGGTACCGGAACATGTCGCTGGGCATGCTGTGGTCGCTGCTCAACCCGCTCGTCATGATGTCGGTCCTGACCTTCATCTTCACCCGCGTATTCCCGAACGATTCGGTGAAATCGCCCTTCGCCTTATTCGTTCTCTGCGGGATCGTGCCTTACAACTTCTTTTCGCTGGCGTGGGGCTCGTCGACCGTTTCGCTGATCGATAATGCGAATCTGATCAAGAAAGTCGCCATGCCGCGCGAAGTGATCCCGATCTCGGTGGTGCTGGCGAATTGCGTCCACCTCGCCGTACAGATCGGGCTGCTGCTGCTGCTCGTCATCGTTTTCGGTAACGGTCCGAATCGCTATTGGTTGTGGCTGCCGGTGATCTGGGGACTGGTCATCGTGTTTGTCTGCGGTCTCGGGTTGATCTCGGCGGCGCTGGACGTATACATCCGCGACATGCGCTACGTCGTGGAGTCGACCAATACCGTGCTCTTTTGGCTGGTTCCGATCTTCTATCCGTTCGACCGGATCGCCCCGAAGTACCGCGAACTGTATCAGTACAATCCGGTCGCCGCCGTGGTTCTGGCGATGCGGAATATCCTGCTGGACGGACACGCCCCGCCGCCGTTGTTGATCTATAAGCTGCTGTTGATTTCGGTGGCCTCATTCGGCTTCGGGATGCTGGTCTTTCGGAAAATGAAGACCGGATTCTACGAGTACCTATAGGGCGATATGACGATCATCGAATTTCAGGGCGTCACCAAGTCGTTCTCGCGCAGCTCCGGCCGCAAGTTGCTCCGCGGGCACATGTCCCATTGGTTTCAGCCGCGAACCCGGGAGCGGTTCGTGGCTTTGCAGGACATCTCGTTTTCGATCGCGGCAGGCGAAAGTGTCGCGGTCATTGGATCGAATGGGGCGGGGAAGAGCACGCTTTTGGGGTTGGTGGCGCAATTGGCCGAACCCGACAGTGGCAGCGTTACCGTCCGCGGGCACATCGCGGCATTGCTCGAACTGGGCTCCGGCTTTCACGGCGATCTGACGGGGCGTGAGAACGTCCATCTGAACGCGTCCCTGCTCGGCTTGTCCAAAGCGCGCGTCGACGCCATCTTCGATCAGATCGTCGACTTCTCGGGTATCGGCGATTTCATCAACGAGCCCATGCGGACGTACTCCAGCGGTATGTTGATGCGGCTGGCATTTTCCGTGGCTGCGAACGTCGATCCCGACGTGCTGATCGTCGACGAATTGCTTGCCGTCGGGGACCAGGAGTTTCAGGAGAAGTGTCTCCGCAAGGTCATCGAATTTCAGGAGCAGGGCAAGACGCTGTTATGCGTCTCGCATGTGGCGAGCGCGGTCCAGCAGCTCTGCCGCCGCGCGCTCTGGCTCGATCATGGACGGCTGATGATGGACGGTCCCGTCACAGAGGTGGTGGAAGCCTACCAACGTGGGGCGGCCGCGCGATGTTAGCGCAGCGGAACTTATTGGCCGGAACCCGGCACGGTCCAGGTCCCCACGCGGAGCCAGTTGCTGTCGGACCCGCCTTTTTCCATGCTCCGCTTGAACACCACCTGATCTCCCGCCATCGGCGCCTTGAAGTTGACGGAGACGGTGAGCACGAGCTCGTTACCCGCGTCGGCGGCGGACGATTGCGCCGCGTCGACCGCGCAGTAGTCGTTCTGCACCGCCGGGGATGGAGTGCCCGCTTTGGCTCCCTCGGTGAAGTCGAGGGCGTTCGGTCCTTTGTACAGTTTGAACTCCGTGGTGGAGGCATCGTAGTGCACAAAGCAAAACGGCGGTGACGATGGGTTCGCTTTGCCGATCAGGACTTGCGCAAACGCCAGGTCCGCGGCCTTCCGGTCGAAGCGGACGGTGAAGCGTGCGCCGGCCCCGTCGGCTGATTTCGCCGCGGTGAATTCCACTGCTTCCGCAGCGGGCGCGGGTTTTTCCTTGGAGCAGGAAACGAGGAGGGTGGACAGCAGAATCGTGGAGAATAGCAGCGTGCGCATCGGAATCATTAGAATAGCTCATATAGGTCCGGCCAATCGGCCGCACGGGCTGTCTGAACGTGGCGGCGCGAGCCGGCTCGGAGCTCAACGGGTGTGAAGCGATTCGACTGGCTTTGGAGACCATTTCAGAAATCGACGTCCGACGCTGCTGAGCCGCCTGTTGTCGAGCAGCAGCTTCCCGCGATCGATGCGGAACCAGCAACCCCCTTGCTCGAGGAGCAGGCCGGACCGGAGCCCGTCGACACACCCGCCGCCGCCGTCGAGGAGCCGCCCAGACCCATGCTGGTCGTTCCACTGGATTACGAAGAGGTGGTCCCACGGATCAAGTCGCGGGAGCCGTTCCCTTGGCTGGTGCGGCTCTTCGACGATCAACTGCCGGCAATGAAGCGGACATGGGAAGAGCTCGAACCGTTGGCGGGCCTGTGCCAGGTTCCCGACGATCGCGTTGACGACGTCTCCCCGTACTGGAACAACGTGTTCTTCACCGGCGCGGACGCCAAGATCGCGTATGCCTTCACGCGGGCCCGCAAACCGTCGCGGATCGTCGAGATCGGCAGCGGGAACAGCACGCGATTCTTCCGTAAGGCAATCGGCGAGGGCGGCCTCTCGACGCGCCTCGTCTCCATCGACCCGGCGCCTCGGGTCGAAATCGCGGACATCGCGGACGAGGTGATGCGCACCAGTATCGTCGACGTGCCGCTCCCGTTTTTCTCCGAGCTGCAACCCGGCGACATCCTGTTCTTCGACGGGAGCCATCTCTGCTTCCATGGCACGGATGTGACGCACTTCTTCCTGAATGTCCTGCCGTGCGTCCGCGCGGGGGTGCTCGTGCACATTCACGATATTCCCCTGCCGTACGAGTACCCGGAACATTTCGACGCCCGTTACTACAACGAGCAGTACGTTTTAGGCGCCTTTCTCCTGGGCAACCCGGAGTGGTCGATCCGGCTGCCGGTTCATTTCCTGGCGCAACGCGGTGTCCTGCTGGAGGATGGGGGGTCCTTCTGGTTCGAGAAGAGTGAGCGCGCCGATAGGTTAAAATGAACCTTAAGTTAACTGATTGCCGGCCTCACGTTCTCCGGCAGCGCGCGGGAAAACAATGAACTGGGGACGCCTCACCTGGGAACTGATTCGGCCATACGGACGCTACGTCTACTACGAGTTGCGTCCTCATAGGCGTCCGGCCTATTTCCACGAACCCTGGAAATACCCAACGCACCCCGTGCAGGCCCAAAAACCGGGGGGCCGGCGTCCCGACCCGAATCGGCCGACGGTTATTTTCTTCCCGATGAACGATTGGCACGCGCGCGTGCAACGGTCCCAACAACTGGCAAAGGCATTCGCGGAGTTGGGGCACCGGTGCATCTATGTCAATCCTCACCTGGGTCTCGAGTACAAAGCGCCTTACGCCTTCGATCCGCGTTCCATGGTATCTCTCCTGCCGGGCGGAATCGAGGAAGTCCACATCCACCTTCCGCGGGAACATCATTGCAGCAGCCGCTTCATGACCGCGAGCGAGGTCCGGCGGGTGCTCGACACCGTGCAGACGCTGCTGGGCGACGCGGAAGCGCCCGCGATCCTGATTGTCAGTCTGCCGGTCTGGCGCGAGGTCGCCGTGGCGCTGCGGGCCGAGCGAGGATTCCCGCTGCTCTACGACTGCCATGACTTGCTGGAAGGCTTCGAGCGCATGCCCAAGGAACTGCCGGCCGCTGAGGGCGAGCTCTTTCGCAGCGCCGACATGGTCTCCTTCAGTTCGCAGTATCTGCTGGATACGATGTGCCGGCGCATGCCGTCCCTGAAGGGTAAGTCGACTCTGATCCGCAACGCCGTCGACCCACGGGATTTCCAGGTCGCCCCGCATGAGTCGCAACACGGCGGCGCGCCGGTAATCGGTTATGTCGGGGCTCTGGATCACTGGTTCGACATAGAATCGGTCGCAGCAGCCGCCCGCGCACATGCCGATTGGAAATTCGAGCTCGTTGGGCGTGTGGAAGACCCGCGGATCCTCGCGCTCAACGCCCTTCCGAATATCCACTTCGCCGGTGAGGCGCCTTACTCCGAGGTGCCCCGGATTCTGGCGGGCTGGTCCGCCGCGATGATTCCTTTCTTGCGGACTCCGCTCACGATGGCGACGAATCCGATCAAGCTGTACGAGTACCTGAGCGCGGGCCTGCCGGTGGCGAGCACACGGCTGCCGGAAGTCGAGCGGTTCGGCGATCACGTCCATGTCGCCGACAGTCCGCGCGAGTTTGCCGATGCGGTCGCGCTCGCGGTGCATGGCGACGGTTCGCGGCAAGCCGCGGCGCGCAAGCAGATGGTCGCCTCCGAGACGTGGCAGCATCGGGCAAGCGCTCTGCTCTCCGTCGTCGCCGAGGTGACGCCCGTTTCGTCCGTGAGTTCCGCTCTATGACCAAAATTGCCGTCACCGGCGCGAGCGGCTTTCTCGGCCGCCACCTGATACCCGAATTGCGGACCGCGTACGGCAGCGCCGTGGTCCCGCTGAGCCGCTCCGATTACGATCTGATGAACCCTGCCGCGGTGAATGCGATGTTCGCGGAGGTGCGTCCCGAGATCGTGGTGCACCTGGCCGCTTATGTCGGCGGCATCGGCGCCAATCGCGATTTCCCGGCGGATTTCTTCCATCGCAATATCCTCCTCACTTCGCTGATGTTCGATGCGGCGGCCCGGTTCGGGGTGCGCAAACTCGTTTACACGATGGGCGGGTGCAGCTATCCAGCCACGGCCGAGTCTCCGATTCCGGAGTCGCAGATGTGGAACGGATACCCGCAGCCGGAGAGCGCTCCCTATTCCATCGCCAAGAAGACCGCGCTGGTGGCCAGCACGGCGTACCGGCATCAGTACGGTCTCAACTCGATCGTCCTCGTCCCGGGCAACATGTACGGCGAGTACGACAACTTCGATCTCAACGGGTCGCACGTCATCCCGGGGATGCTCCGGCGGTTTTATGAGGCGAAGCTCTCGGGCGCTCCCGAGGTGGTGCTGTGGGGCAGCGGAGAGCCGGTGCGAGACTTCGTCTATGCCGGCGACATCGCGGCCGCAATGCTCCGCTTCATCCGCGAGTACGATTCGTCCGAGCCCGTGAACCTCTCGAGCGGCGTAGCCACGACGATTCGCGGGCTCGCGGAAGCCGTGAGCCGCGTCACCGGGTACGCCGGGCGAATCGTCTTCGACCGCGGCAAGCCCGATGGACAGATGCGGAAGGTGTTCGACGTCACGCGCATGCAACAGCTCGGAATCGCGTGCCCCACGACGTTGGAAGACGGCCTAGAGCGCACCTTCCGGTGGTTCGTCTCGCACTACCACAGCGGCGGCGACGGCATTCGACTCAAGGCCGCCCAATGATCCTGATTCTGGGCGGACGCGGTCTGATGGGGTCGGCCTTTGTGCGCGCTTGCGAGCGCGCGTCTCGGCCCTTCGCCGTCATCGACCGGCAGAACTATGCGGAGTACGCCGGCTCCGAATGCGATCTGTTCGTCAACGCCAACGGGAACTCGAGCAAGCTGCTTTCCCGCACCGAGCCGCTCCGCGACTTCGACGCCAACGTGCGGACGGTCCGCTCGACCTTGGCCGACTTCCGTTCTCGCGCCTACCTGCATCTCTCGTCGTGCGACGTCTATCCCGATTGTTCGTCGCCATTGACGACTACCGAGGATTCGCTGCCGGACCCGGCGCGGCAGAGCCCATACGGCTTCCACAAGTACCTGGCGGAGCAGTGCGTGCGTCATGGAGCCGCCGAGTGGCTGATCTTCCGTCTCGGCGGATTGCTCGGGCCGGGGCTGAAGAAGAACGCGATCTTCGACATTCTGAACGGCGGACCGCTATGGCTCGATCCGGACAGCAGTCTGCAGTTTATGAATACGGACAAGGCCGCGGAGTTGATGCTCGATATAGCCGATCGCGGGATCACGCGCCGCACCCTGAACCTCTGCGGAGATGGTGTGGTGCAACTGCGGGACGTAGTCGACTTCGTGGCGCGGGACATTCCGGTGAAGCCCGGCAGTCCTACGGTTCGCTACGAGGTTTCGGTTGCGGAGGTCGCGAAGATCGTCGACTTGCCGAAAACGCGCGATGCCGTGTTCGACTTCGTGCGAAGCTATGCGCGCGAGCGCGGCGCCGATGGCTGACGGTCTAAGTCTGATCCTACTGGCCGGCGGCCTGGGGACTCGCTTGCGAGGCCTGTATCCCGATTTGCCCAAGCCGATGGTCCCGGTCGCGGGCCGTCCTTTTCTGGAGTGGATCCTCCGTTACTGGGCCGCGCAGGGCGTCGCCGATTTCGTCCTTTCCACCGGGCATCGCAGCGACGCGATCGACGCGTTCGTCCGGAGCGCTCCGATCCCCGGAGCGCGCATTCGGCAGCACGTGGAAACGAGCCCGCTCGGAACAGGGGGCGCGGTTCGCGCGGCGGCGCTGGCGTTTCCTTCCGGCGATGCGTTCCTGGTCGCGAACGGAGACTCGCTGGTCCTCGCGGACTTACACGGCTCGCCCGGGCCGCTCTCGCTCGGTGGGTGCGATGCCGTGATGCTCGCCGTGAATGTCGACGACGCCTCGCGCTATGGGTCGGTGAAGACCGGCGCGCGCGGAGAACTGATCGGTTTCGAGGAGAAGCGTCCGGGGCGCGGTCTCGTGAATGCGGGAGTCTATCTCTTCAGCCGCCGGGTCCTCGAGCTGTTTCCGGACGGCGCGCCACTGAGCATGGAGACGCAGGTGTTCCCGGCATTGTTGCAATCGGGCGCGACGATTCGGGTTGAGGCGGTGACTGCTCCGTTCCTCGATATCGGCACTCCCGACAGCCTGGCTCTCGCGGAGAAGTTCGTGCTCTCGAATCTCGACCAATTCGGGCTCGCATAGCGCGTGACACGTTGCGCTTGGCCCAGAACGCCTGTACCATCAGGGTGTATTCGGAGGTCCGCGTCCGATAAGGCGAAAAGCCGTGTCTGAACGCCACCTATACCCTGCCTACTATCGAACCGCCGCGATCCTGGGAGTCGTGCTGACGCTCGGCGCCTTCCCGGCGCGGGCTCAATTCGCGCCGATCTGGCTCATCGCCGAACGTATCCTTGGGAGCAGCCAGCCGAGCGGGGGGGTGGCGAGACCATCCGGCATCAACGCCGAGTACGTCAGTTGGACGCTGCCCGCAGGTCCGCAATACACCGATGTCGTGGTTAACGCCGACGTTGCGGGCGTCGGCGGTGTCGGCACCGGGACCGCTTACCTGTATCGCGCGGCGGGGACGTCGAGTACTCTGACTTCCGCCGCGACACTAGTCGCGTCAAACGCGGTGACGGTGACCGGAAACGTCACGGGGAGTACCACGATGCTCTTCAGCAATCTGACGCTTTCCGCCGCGACCGGACCGGTCACGTACTACGTCGTGTTGGTTCCCTCCAATGCGTTCCTCACGTGGTACACCAGCGATACGGGAATCAGTCACTCCGGGGTCGGCGCTACCGTCAATTTGGACCAAGGCGCCGCTGCGGCGGTTGCTTCACCGCCCTCAGGATCGACGTGGACTCCTCTACCGCCGAACGGCCTACTGTTTGAGGTATTCACACTCACTCAGCCGTCGGCCGTGCCCACCGTCCCGACGCTATCGGGGTTCGGACTGCTCGGCGCCGCGGTACTTCTCGGTCTCTCCGGATGGTTGGTGGCGAAGAGGCGCTCCGCTGGGTCTTTTGTTGTCCTGCTGTTGATCCTGTGCGCAATCGCTTTACCTTGCTCAGCCGCGACGATCAATATCGGTCCGACCCGCGTGATCACCACCATTCAGGGCGGTGTTGACGCCGCGAGCCCGGGAGACACAGTCAGGCCTGACGTAGGTGTGTATCCCGAGACAGTCGTCGTTAATAAGACCCTGAGCATCCTGGGAATTCCCCTAGCCGGTTTTCGTGGAGCGAACTTTATCGTGAACGGCGGCACGCTGACGCTGGTCACGTTTAACAGGACCAACAATGCCACCGTAAATGCAGGCGCTACGCTGGACGGCGGCGCGGAGATGGGCGCGATTCGCGTTCAGGCGGGCGGTACTCTCACTGGCGGGTTCCAAGTTTTTGACGGCGTCGCCTTCAGCCCGGGCTCAACTTTCAAGCTGGTCCTTACGTTCTTTGCGGGGATGGGCACACTGCCAGTCGGGTGCGCGAACTGCACGTCTCTCGATTCTGCGGGCACAGTGGACCTGACCGGCAGCCCCAATCTCGCAGTGACCATTTCGGCAGATTCGGCCCCATTTCCTTCCGGGTATTCCTTCCCCATCATCCCCGGTCCGGTCACCGGCACGTTCGCCGGTCTCCCGAACAACGCCATCCTTACCGCTGGCGGCGTCACCTTCCGCATTACGTATGGCAGCGTCACTTTGACCACCATCCCGGCGCCTCCGGTCCCGGCGCTTCCGCGCGGGGGACTCTGGGCTCTTGCGGCGGCGCTCGCCGCCGTCGCCCTGACTGTCAACCGGCGCCGGACGGGAGTGGAATAGTGGCGTCGCAAATCCATCCCTTCTTATCGGGGACGCGCTTGGTGCAGCCGTGGAACGGCGAAAGGTCTACTACCATGCGTGGACGGAACCGAAGCCCTGCCTACTTTCCAACCGCCAGAGTTCTGGCCCTGCTCGGACTGGTGCTGACGCTCGGCGCCTTTCCAGCCCGAGCACAACTCCCCGCGGGCTGGTACCTCGCTGGCCGAGATGGGACCCCGACGAGCTATTGGACTACTGCCGGCGGCGTCAGCGCGGAGTACGTCAGTTGGACCCAGCCAGCCGGGATCCAGTATTCCGGCGTCGCTATCGACATCGTCGCCCACTGTCAGGGTGGAATCGGCGCCGGCGTCGCCTTGCTTTACAGCGCGCCTGGAAGTTCGGCCACGTTGACCGCCGCTGCAACTCTCGTGGCTACCGCCGTGGTGTCGGTTCCCGGCAACGCCTCGGCGCCCACGCACACACCGCTCTTCACGAATCTCACGCTCTCCGCGGGCTACACTCCGGTAACCTACTATCTACTTCTGGTTCCCTCCAACCCATATCTCGCGTGGGACGTCAGCAACGCGCCGCACCCTCTGTCGGGATACTTCGGTAATGGGAACGGCACGGTTGTGAACGCGGACCAGGGCAATACCACCGGCGCAATCGCGGCTCCGCCCTCGGGTTCGGTCTGGTCCGCACTCTCGCCGAGCGGAATGTTGTTTAGCGTTGTGCCCTCGGGGTCGGCACAAGTGTCGCCGGTGCCGGCACTGACGCCCTGGGCTCTGCTCGGACTCGCCGCGCTGCTCGGCGTCTCCGGCTGCTGGCTGGGGAAGCAGCCGTACCGCGAACCTACGGAATGATCCAGGTTCCCGTCTGCTGCCAGCCGGTATCGCGATTCAGAACGTCGAGTGTCCGTTGAAAAGTCTTCTTGCTGCCGGACATCGGCGCCTTCATCGTGACCGGGACCGTGACGACCAGATTTCCGCCGGTATTGTTGACCGTCGCGCCGGCGGTGTTGACCGAACAGGCGCTGCTGTTCAGCGCGCTCGATGCCGTTCCCGGCGTCACCGGTCCGAGGAAGAAGCCGACGTCGCTCGAGTACATCCACAGGCCGTTGCCGCCGCGGTCGTAATGGACGAAGCAGAAGGGCTGTCCGCCGCCGTCCGACGCGGCCGCCACCAGGAACTGCGTCCAGCCGAAGGCCGCTCCTGCGAAGCCCGGAGGATCGGGGTAGGTCAGCGTAAACGTCTGCGTCGAGCCCGATCCGGAAGACGGTGAGAGGGACAACGTCCCCGTGCTCGCCGCCGCCGCGGTCCAAGTGCCCTTCTGGACCCAGCCCGTGTCGTTGCCGGCCTGGTCCATCGTCCGCATATAGATGTTGCGGGCGCCGGCTTGCTTGAACACGATGTTGGGCTGGATTGTCAGCGTGGTCGCGGAGCCCGTGACGGTCGAGCCGGAGGTGTTCAGCGCGCACAGCGAGTTCTGCAGCAGGTTGGAGGCGGCATGCGGCGCCACGGGACCGACGAAGAATCCACCGTCGCCGTACAGCCAGAGGCCGTTCCCTTGCACGTCGTAATGGACGAAGCAATAGGACTGTCCGCCGCCATCGGTTGCGACCGCGAACAGCATCTGTACCCAGCGCAGGTTGGTGTAGCCCGCGCCGTCCGTGTAGACGCCGGTGAAAGTCTGCGTCGCGCCCGAGCCCGAGTTCGGAGTAAGCGACGTGGCGACAGGCGCGGGCGGCTGCGCCAAAATCACGGTGCGGTCGGCGAAGGTGATCGTTTGCTGCAAAGTCTGCGTCGTGGTGTTCGCCGAAGCGGTGTAATTGAAGGTGATCGAGCCGTTCCCATAAGCCGTACTGACCGTGATGGATGGCGACCCAGTCGACGATGTGCTCACGGAGGCGCAGTCCGCCGGAGTTGCCGTCACGAGCACGCTACCGCTGCCGCCGGCCGCCGGGATCGTGACCGAGCTCGGGACAATCGAATACGAGCACGGAACTCCCGCTTGCGTCACGGTGAACACGGCGCCCGACACGGTGATCGTGGCCGAGCGGCTAAGGCCGTTTGGATTCGCGGCTGCCGACCAGCCGATCGTCCCGCTGCCCGTTCCGCCCGCCCCCGAGGTGAGGCTTAACCACGGCGCGCTGCTGATGGCGCTCCAAGTGGTGTTAGAGGGGGAAACGGTGAGATTCGCCGTCCCGGTGGTAGCGGTCGCCGCGATGTTCTGGGAGGTGGGCGAAAACGAGAAGGTCGCGCCCGCCGAGCTGTTCGGGTCGAACACGATGACCGAGTATTGAAAGCTCTGCGGAGAGCCGTTGATCAGGACGTTCGTAATCGTGACCGTCGACGTGGTGTCGGAGGCCGGTGCGACCGGCGTGAAGCCGTCGGTGTTGAGATTGTCCGGCACCCAGATCAGCGTGTTCTCGCCATAGCCGGTGGCGACGGGGCCCAGTTGAACGGGAACGTTTTGTCCGTTGCGGGTCATGGAGACGGAAGCGTTCGTGAAATCGGCGTTCGGATACGAGAAGGACCATCGGGGGCCCACCACCTGATACGGCACGTAGCCGGGCGGCGGCCATGCGACATATGGGTCGCGGGTCGCCGGGCGCGTCGTGCCGTAATTGCCGTCGAAAACCCACAGCGCGTTGGCGGGCGGGTACGGATTCTGAGCGGAGCCGCTCTGGGGAACGTCCCCCGTCCCCATATGCAGCGTCTGCGGGTACAGGACCCAGCGACGATGTCCGACGATCGCGTTGTTCGATCCCGTATCGACGATATACGCGAGGACGCAGCCGGGGTCGTTGAAATAGCCGTAGCAGATGTTCGAATTACCGGCGGCCTCAGCCGCCTCGGGCGTATAGTCGACCCAGTTCGTCGGGGGCGTATGACTGATGCTGCGGTTGGCACTGAACATCAGGGCCGCTTGCTGGTCTTTACCGCTGTAGGTCGGATCCAGCGTGACGGTGGTCGGCACGCCGGCCATCGCGCGGAACCAGTTGATGCGGGTCACGACCGCGTCCTTGAAGGCCTGCGTCGTCGTGCCGGGGATATTGGCGTCCACGCTGCCGGTCCAGCCGGTGGGGACGGAGATGGTCGGGGCGAAGACCAGATTCCAGTTGTCGCGGATGGTCGAGCGATTCGAGACGTCGTACCAGCCCGGGATCGTGACCAGGCGCGGCGACGTCTGCACGGGGGCGAGGCGCCGCGGCCGGCTGACGACCGTTTCAGGCGCGCGCGGGGCATCGCCGGTGCCGGCTTGCTGGGCGAAACCGATGGCCACACCGGCCAGGAACAGATAAGAAAGGTGAGCTTTCACGTGAACAACCTTGCTCCGCAGAATATCCGGAATGAGGACGGAAGTGAAGGGAGTGGGCAGAAGTCCGCCCGAACTCCTACGTTTATCGAATTATTATCGCAAATATTGCCTTGGCGCCGCTGGCAGCCGGGCTACTGGACCGTCCACGTCCCGGTCTGTTGCCAGCCGGTGTCCCGATTGAGCGTATCGAGCGTGCGCTGGAAGGTCTTCTTCGCCCCGGACATTGGTGCCTTCATCGTCACCGGGACGCTCACGACCAGATTCCCGCCGGTATTAGTGACGACCGCGCCCGCGGTGTTGACCGAACAGGCGCTGCTGTTCAGCGCGTTCGACGCCGTTCCGGGTGTCACCGGTCCGACGAAGAAGCCGACGTCGCCCGAGTACATCCAGAGACCGTTGCCGCCGCGATCGTAATGGACGAAGCAGAACGGCTGGCCGCCGCCGTCCGACGCGGCCGCGACGAGGAACTGCACCCAGCCGAATGCCGCTCCTGCAAAGCCCGGCGGGTCGGGATAAGTGGCCGTGAACGTCTGCGTCGAGCCGGCCCCCGACGAGGGAGTGACCGACAGCGTGCCTTGCCCCGCTGCCGTGGGAGTCCAAGTCCCTTTCGACACCCAGCCCGTGTCCGCCTGCCCGAAATTCAGCGCCCGCATATAGAGGTTGCGCGCGCCACCCTGTTTGAACGTCACGTTCGGGTTGACCGTCAGGGTGCTGCCCGACCCGGTCACGGTTGAGCCGGCGGTGTTCAACGCGCAGAGTGAATTTTGCAGGCGATTGGTGGCTGTGCCGGGCGTCACCGGGCCGATGAAGAACCCGCGGTCGCCGTAGAGCCAGAAGCCGTTGCCCGGCACGTCGTAGTGCACGAAACAGAAAGCCTGCCCGCCGCCATCGGTCGCGACCGCGAAGAGCATCTGCACCCATTGCAGATCGGCATAACCCTTCGGTGTCGTATAGACCGCGGAGAAGGTCTGTGCGGCGCCGGTCCCGGAGGCGGGCGTGACGGAGACGGCAGTGGGCGGCGCCGCGAAGTTAGCCGTCACGCTTTTCGGAGCGGACATCGTGACGGTCTGCGGATTGTGATTGCCGGCGAGATCGCCGGTGTAGAGCCAGAATCCATTCCCGCCCGACGGAGTGGCCAACACGCTGACGGTTGTTCCCGCGTCGTAGTAACCGCTGCTGCTCGCCGGAGTCGGCACGAGAATTCCCGAGGCCGCCGGCGCGACGGTCAACGTCAGCAGGTATTGCGTCGTGAAATTGGCGGTCAAGGTCGCCGTCGATCCGGTCGCCGTGACAGTATGCGACGCCACGCCGCTATCGCTCCAGGAGTTGAAGACGTACTGGGTCCCGGCCGAGCCCTGCTGCGCTCCTGCCGCCACCGCGTGGGTGGACCCCGCCGCCCATTGGAATGTCTGCGGCGTCGTGATCGAGACGCCGTCTACGACGACCGAGCGTCCGGGCGGCGTGCTCGACACCGTTAGTCCTGCAACCGGAATCACGGTGGCGGGATCGGTCGCGGTGGAAGATGGCGAGCCCCCGCCCGACACTGTCACGGAGTTCGCCACAGACGCGGCCGCGGTCGCGGCCACGTTTACGGTGACCGTAATGCTTCCGTAGCTCGCACCCGGCGCCAGCACGTCGCTCCGCGTGCAGATCGTTCCATCCGCTGGGCATGTCCAGCCCTGTCCGGACATCGAGACCAGCGTGAGTCCTGTTGGAAGACTCTCGGTCACGGTTACGGCGCCGGCCGACGGGCATGAGCCCGAGGTGTTGCTCACGGTCACAGCGTACGTCGCGCCCGTCTGGCCCTGCGTCAGATTGCCGGAGTGAGATTTGGCGACGCCGAGTTGCGCGGGGCAGATGACGGAGAACAGATTCTGTGGCGTCCCGTTCGCGGAGAAGCGCGGTTCCACGGTGGTCGCAGCCGGACCTGGCGCGAGGGTACCCGTCACCGTGGCGGGGGTTGCGGAAGCCGCATTCGCCTGGACCCATACCGCGAAGTCCGCGTTCTGCGGTACTGCATCACCCCTGCGCAACAGCTCCCACACCGCCGTCGCGGACCCGTTTGTCGGCGTGAGTTCCGCCGCCGCGATGCTCTCGATCGTCGTTGTCGCGACAGCGGGGGTGAAGGGGCCCGCCTCGGCGGCAATCAGCCGCGCCACTAGGCCATTCGCCGGAACCGTGACCACGTTCGTATTGACCGCGATGTTTCGCGTGCTGACGAAGACGCGCGCGCCGGCAGGGATGTTGTCGATATGGGCCTTGAGCCTTGTCGCGAAATCGGCGAGCCCGACGGCGGTGAAGTCCACGACCGGTGAAGTGAGTCCGGGCGAGTAAAACGAAGTCTCGGCGGCGTAAACGTAACTCGGCATATTCATCGCGTCCGGAGGAGGCGATGTGTCGGCGTTCACAAACGACGCGTCGGTCCGAGTCCTGAAGGCGGAGGCAAACCCCTCGGCAAACCGGAGAACGCCGCTGCGTTGCGGCGCGGCGGATTGTGCAGTATTGTTTGCCGAACCGCCGCTCGCGGCCGAGTTGTCGGGAGTGCGCACGGAAAAGGTCAGAGCCGGGAAAACATTGCTGGCGGTTCCCAATACATACGGAACCGCGACGGTCCCGGCGGATACCGTGGCGGTGATGTACCCTGCTCCGAGACGCACTTGCACCGAAGTGGCATCGCCGCGCAAGTTGACGATTCGGAAGATACGGATCGGAGTGGGCGCGAACGCGAAGCCGCCGGGCCCCGCCGGATCCATCGGAACCTTGGGAAATGTCACTACATTCCCGGAGATTTTGCCCAGGAAAATATTCGGCCGGCCGGCCGTTCCGTCGTACGTGTGGATGCCGTCGCCCGTGCCGGTGATGGCGCAAGTTCCGGAGGCGTCCGCGCAGGCAACCTGCGGAAACGCGGGATACCAGGACGCTCCCGGCTCATCGACCATCAATAACGCCTCCGACCACCCGTTCGGGTACGTGCGGCCGGTCGCGGCGGTGCTCAGCGTCACCTTGATATCCATTGCCGGCACCGGAGCGCCGGCAGCGGTGGGCGTGCCGTGGTCGCATATGAGCACGATGTCCCCGACCACCTCCGCGATCCCGTCCATCCGGCTCTGGGTCGGGTTCGGGACATTCGCTTTACAACTGAACGGCACGATGCCCGAGGGGCCGAGCGAGACGTCCACGACCACCGGAATCGCGACGCTCTGGCCTCCCGCTGTCAAGACGATGCTGGCCTGGTATACGTTCGGGGGCAAGTTCGTCGGATTGAACGTGATCTGCAAATCCGCGGGCGTCACACCGGAAGTCGGGCTCACCGACAAGTAGCCATCCGGACTCGAGACCACCGACACAGTAATATTCAGCGGAGTTCCGGTGCTGGCCACATGTAGAACGATCGGGGCGGGCGCTGGAGCGCCGGTCTGATACGAAAGGGAAATGGCCGAAGGTGTGGTGGCCAGGCATGGCGAAGCGGCACACCGCTGTACGTCGGCCGTCGTGTCGCCGAAGCGCGGGACCGGAGCGACTCGGTAGCCCACGGGAGTATCGCTGATCGGTCCGAGCCCTGCGATCACGCCGCCGGTCCCAGCCTGTCCGCTGACCACGATGATGCCGAAGGTATAGGATTCCAGCGCGGCGGGGTCGGCGTCTAGGATCTCCCACGCAGCCGTGCCGGCGCCATTCACCAGAGACACGGGCGCAATGCCGACTGCGGTCCCGCCGACGTCGACCGTGCCGGTGGCCGCAACGGCGTGGAAGGCGCCGGCGCCGTTCGCGTCGGTGGTGGTCAGGACGGCCGAGGTGGCGCCGGTGTTCGGGAGCGGCGCGGTGGTGACATATACCGAGGTCCCCGCCGGAACGTTGAAACGGGCCACGAGCCGCGTACCCTGAGTCGCCAGTCCGGCTTGATCGAGGTGGTAAGTCGCGTCCAGCGTCGAATTGTAATAACCCGTTTCCGTGTGATAGTCCTGCACCGCCGACGGCTGGTCGGCCAGCGCTGCGGGAGTGGCAACGCTGGTCGCGGTATTCCGCTTGCGAAAACTGTCCGAGAAACCTTCGCGGAACTGGAGCCGATGAGTCAGGGCCGCGGTCGAGGCCGCTTGCGCAAAGGAGAAGGTCTGGACCGGCTGGCCGGATGCGGACTGGAGTTCGGACACCACGCCCGGAGCCTTGATCGCGACCACCGGAGCCGCGGTGTACACCAAGACTTCCGAGGAGGCGAACCACGCGCTAATCTCGTTATCCGGGAAATCGCGGGCATTCACTCTGACGTTCTTGATTCGGAGCGTCAGGCCGGCGGAGGAGGCTGCCGGCACCGGCACGTTCTGAAAAATAAGAAAGACCCCGCCACGCCTTGGAACACGTTTTGTCCGGCGACCGCGGGGAACTCGTCCAGGATCAGGACCGCCTCGTAGAGTCCGTACTGAGGACTGAGCAGTTCGCTCGTAACCGCCGCCAGCGTCTCGGGCCCGCCGTAGTAGGCCGCTGGGGTGCCCAACTTGACGACGAGGCTCAGATGGTCGACCGCCAGACCGTTCCGGCTGCAAGTTAAGACGATATCGCCGACATTCTCCGCGACGCCCTCCGCGCGGATGAGAGTCGGCGGGGCGGCCTGTACCTGGCAAGCCAACGGATATTGTGCCGAGGCGACACCACAGAAGAAGAGCGTGAAGGTTAGAAGGGCGCGGAACATGAGAGAGACCTCCGGATGAGAAGCAAGTAGGAGATTGTAGCCTCCTTCGCGGGTGGGCACAATGATTCAGATCCCGTACAGTTCTGACGATTGCGACATTCGCTGCGATCAAGCCTTGATTCATCTCGGGGCACATGCTAATCTTGTCGTCCATCTTCATACTAGGTATCCCGCGAAAGGGGGGCCAACGGCGAGATCCGATGTTTCACGAGAGTGCGCATCCAAAATGCCGTATGCCAGTATGAACAGGCAATTCGACAGCATCCAAGTGCATTCCGCAAAGCGTCTGCCGCCGCCGAAGCCGCGACGCTCTCCGACCGGCCGGATCGCGTCTCGGCATCTGTTGCCGCGCGGTATCGGGTCGCCTGCCTCCCAGATGCCGGTTTCAATTTCGTGTGGGTGGTTCACCTTATCTTGGGTGTGGGCGCGTGGGGCAGTGTTTATGAGCCTCGACATTCCGCGTGACGCGACGATCACGATTCAATGGAAAGTGGACGCAACTGCAACATCCGGGTTCGTTGGCGGTCGGGGGCCGAATTGTAACACCCTCCGATGACGACAAAGTTCACAAGCAGGTACGCCGTAATGGGTCCCCATCGCACCCCACGCGACCGCACTTCGGTGCCAAGCGGGGATTGTCTCTCTGGGTTTCTCGATGATCAACTGGCCTGGAGTTCACCCAACTCGTGCCTGCGAGCTTCAGTGACGCCTGGGATGATCGTCGTATGAAAACTCCAGACCTTTGCTGTGGGAGCGGAGACGCTGAAATATCGGCCTACTTTCACGTGCATTGGCGAGCGATACGACCCTTATCGCTCGCGGGGCGTGGAGAATTGTGAGAGCTCGATGCGACGAGTGACATTAATCCGAACCATGATGTGCGCTGCTTTGGCGGCGATAGCCAGCACTGCGTCGGGCGCACCCGTGGTCGGCACGCTGGTCGTCACACCGGCATCCGTTCCGGTCGGCGCAACAGTTCAGATCACGGCGGCAGTGACAATCACTGATACGTCACTCCTGCAGGGCGGCGTCAACCTGTTGCAGGTTGGAGTAAATGGGGAGTACATCAGCACCTTAGGCGTCCTCCATGACGACGGAATCTCCGGCGACCAACTGCCGGGCGACCATGTGTTCACGATCCGGTCTTCCGTTCCGAACGATACGCCGGGGACGATCTACCTGCGAATCACTGCGGCCTTTCGAGGCACCGTCTTGAGGACCGTTTCCAATATCGTACCAGTATTGATCACGTCACCAACCCCGGTAAGCGATAACGTGGCAGGCATTCAGCTGTCCATCCCAACGTTAGATGCACCAGCCCAAACAGCCCTCGTTCAGCGTTCGGGGGCGGCTCCTTCGCTGGATATTCAATATTGGGACGCGGCGCGTCAGACCTTCGCAACCGCCTTCACGGTTGCGAAGATCGGGAACAATGCCGGATTGACACTTCTCGCGTGGTTTGCGAAGTACGTAGACCCTTCCGGAGTCCTTCTGGCCGCGGCCACATTCGTACCCGTCGCGCTACCGGACAACTCTCAGGCCCTAATCCGAGTTGGGCCGCTGCCCCCGACATACGCCGGAGGTCCCGTGGAGTTCGGCTACGTGATGACGGCGGCACGGGATAAGGTGGCGATCGTGGACGGTAGCATGGCTAGCCCGCTTCCGGCCGCGGGATTGACTGCCGCGGATATCGAGGGACTCGCCGAGCAAATTGTACGGAGTCTGAAGATCCTGTGATAGTGAAGTCGTATTTCCAAAGAGCTCGCGACAGTCGGCGCGCGAAGCGGGCAGCGCACTTGACGCTGGCGAGCACGTTGATGACAGCCGCCCTTTTCGGTGCCTCGCCATCGATTGCCACCATTGAGCCCGGGACCGTCACCGTCGCCGCATTGGCCCAGCCGATAACCGTCAATGGCGCTAATCTACCACTCAGTGTCGGTGCGATCTCCTTTGTCGACCGCTTTGGTGCTCCGCACCAAGTTCAGCAAGTATTGCAGGCATCTCCCACTCGGCTGATTGTGATGGTAGTGCTCGACGTTCCAGGGAATTGGACGCTAACCATCACCAACCCTGGTTCCGGTTCGAGTTCGAAGACCTTTGTGGTTGGCTGTGATGACGTCAACACAATCGTGCCGCCGTGCGGCGTCGCTTTCGCGTCAGTCGGCTATGCTGGGCAACAAGCGAAGTCGAATGGATGCAATCAGCTGAAAGGCGGCCAGAGCTGTGCCAATGTCGACCCGGCCGCCCCGTATGGTCATCGTTACCAATGCGTCGAGTACGCGTCGCGAGTGGTTTATGCCCAGATCGGCGAGATAGCCATCAACCACGATCCGCAGGTAGAGTGGAACATCCCCGCACCGTCGCTTATCAAATGCTTTGCGTTCGACGGCGTCATCGATACTCGAACGGGGTGTAGGGCGCCGCGCGCGGGCGACTTTCTTATCTGGCAACGGGAGTTGGGTGATCCGCCCGACACCTATCACGGTCCTGGACATGTTGCTGTTATCTCAAGTGTCCAAACGAGCGGCGACGTCCCGACGCAGTTCGCCCTCAGCGAGCAGAACTGGTCGCATACGGGGACCTTGACTCTCAACGTGTCGAACCAAGGCGGAACACTAACGATCGAGAGAAGACCGAATGCGGTCAGCTATACGCTCCTGGGGTGGCTGCGACTCCCACAGGTTCAGATCAAGCCGAATACGGGAACCGGCTCAGGCGTTGTGGTTTCGACTCCGGCCGGGGTGAACTGCGGATCGACGTGCCTGGGGACATTCTCAAAGGCGGACCCACTCCGACTGGAGGCGCAAGCAAGTGACGGGTCGCAGTTTACCGGATGGGCCGGCGACTGCGCATCGGCGGGAAGTTCCAACGTGGTGACCCTGACGCTGACCGATGACATGTCGTGTACTCCGAAATTCGACCTGAATCCCGACCAGACGCCAGGTCTCCACATCAACCCCTCCGGGCAGATTTTCACCGCCGGGCCATATGCTCTGCAGCTAAACGATGAAAATGGCCACGAAATTCACGTCCAGCAGCCCCTGAGCATCACGTTGCACCGGGATGTTATTAGCGGATGCAGCGGCACACTGTTTTCGAGCGATAGGAGCCTTACGATTCAAACGGGGAACAGCAATGTCGGGTTCGACTTCAATGCGGGACATGATCCCGCGTGCTTTGCCGTGGCGATTGCCACGAAATACACCATTACCGCGGCCTCGTACGCCGATGGAACACCATACGATTTGACCAAATGGCCCGCGGCTCAGTTGACGCTGCGGGTAACCAGATAGGCGCGTTTAAACAATGAACGAGGGCTCCAAATGACGACGGCAGCCGTAGCGAAGATCGCGATACCGGGCAAGTCCAGCCGTTCTGGCGGGCGGGCGAGGTTCGTATACGGTTTGTTCGCAGTATTGCCGTTATTAAGCGCAGCGGCAACGGACGCGCCGATCCAATGCGCCGTCCAGAGAAGTGGCTCGTCGCCGGTCGCTGGAGATTCCATCGTGGCGTGCACGATTAGCTCCGTTCATGTGCTGCCGGAGTCGTTAGCGTACGTTCTGGTCGGCGGAAAAGCGTATGTCTCCGCTGCCCAGCGAGGACAGCTTGGCCGCATCCTGATCGCCGTCGCAGACCGCGGCGCTGAAGCGTGGAAGAACCCGGTACATGTTGTGCGCAAGACCTCTTCTCTTGCGACCGTGACGACTGGACTCGATTTCGACGCGTTTGCCGATGGAAGCCCAGTCAGCGGGCTGCCCAACCTCCAGGTCACCAACGCTGCGGTCTTCTCGTCAGGCGTGTCACTGAACGAGCTCGAGTTTCCGCCGCATTCGAGTCCCAATGTGGCAGTCGACGCGGGAGGGCCGGTCAGCATCGCAGTTTCCCAAACGGCGTATTCGTTCGGCGCCTATGTAACCTACCGGTCCACGGTCGTCATGCGCGCATTCGACTCGAACGGCAGGCTAGCTGGCTCGGCTTCATCGAAATACGGCAACAATCTCGCGCTCAGCGGCGCTCCCGGCAGTAGTCCGAACGAGTTTCTTCAGGTCCAATCTGCAAGCCCGATTGCGCGAGTAACCGTCACCGGAGATCCCGCGGGTCTATCATTCGCCATGGATGACCTGACACTCTCCAACGTGCCACCGTCTCCCGCATTAACATCTGTGGCTCCCAGCGCGGGGCAGACGGGGCGGAGCTTGGTTAGCATCGCGATCACCGGCGCGTTCACTCACTTCCTCCAAGGCTCCACGACCGCCTCCTTCGGCGCCGGCATCACCGTCAACAGCCTCACCGTCAACAGTCCCACCTCAGCGACCGCGAACATTACGATCTCACCCTCCGCCACTCCTGGCTCGCAATCGGTCACGCTCACGACCGGGTCCGAGGTCGCTACCCTCCTCAACGGCTTCATCATCACCGCTCCGGTCAATGGACTCCCGAACCTCACCTGGCTTGGCGGTGGACATACCGGCGGGGTGCGGGCGGTCGGGACGTCCGCCGACGGCACCGTTTGGAGTGCGGGCGGCGACGGGACCATGAAGCAGTGGAATGCCGCGAATATGGGGATGCTCCGCACGTTGGCGGGCGTGCAGCAGAACGCGGCGGGGTTCGCCGGCACGGGGCAGCACGCGCTCATCCTCGGACCGGGCGCCGTGCAGGCCATCAACTTGGCCGACGGCTCTGTCACCCGCAGTTTCGGCGTCGGCGATCTCGGCAGTGGCGCGTACATGCCGACCATTTCCGCGAACGGCCAGACCGTCGCCTTCGGCCGCTCCAACTGGGGCAGTGACGCGCTGGTGTTCGCCAACGGCCAAGGCCCGGAGCGCACCTTCGGCGCGTCGTCCTACGATAGCGCGGGCTACTGGTTCGGCGGCGTCAGCACGCTTGCCGTTTCCGCCGATGGACAATACGTTGCCGCGTGCTTGTCGGTCGACTATCAGACGCCGGGGACGATCCGGTTGTATCGCGTCTCCGACGGAACACTGCTCCGACTCCTGACGCACAACACCACGGGCGTGCTGTCTCTGGCGTTCTCGCCCGACGGGACTTCGCTCGCCTCCTCGACCAGCGATGGGAAACTCAACGTCCTCCGCCTGAGTGACCTCGTCGTGACCAGCAGCGTTACGGTCTTCGAGAGCGGCAGTCCGTTAGGCGCGGCGGCGCTCGCGTTTTCGCCGGACGGCACGCAGATCGCGCAAGTCGATTCCGCGGCCGCGCGCATTTACCATTTGCCCGATGGAGCTTCCGTCGGCAAGATCCCTGGGGCGGCGCGTTCCGTCACCTTCACGCCTGACGGGCAATGGCTCGTGGTCGGAGGTGCGAAGGACGTCCGCCTCTGGCTGCTCGCTACGCTCGCGCCGCTGCCGACCGTGCCGCCGCATTCGGGTAGTATCAGCGCGGTCGCATATTCGCCGCGCGGCGATCTCGTTGCCTCCGCCGCCGCGGATCTGACTGTCAAACTGCGAAGCGCGGTCGACGGCACGCTCGTCGCCAGTCTCACTGGCCATACCGACGCGGTGACGGCCCTCGCATTCTCGCCCGATGGAGACATGCTTGCCACCGCCAGCGCCGACCATACGATTCGCGTCTGGCGCACCTCCAACTTTGCGCTCATCACCACGCTCACCGGCCACACTCAGGGCGTGCGTGCCTTGGTATTCTCTCCCGATGGCTCGCTGCTGGCCACCGGCAGCGCGTCACCGGAGCAGGTGGTGAAGCTCTGGGCGGTCGGCGGCACGTGGACCAATACGAGCACGCTCACGGGCGTCGGCGGCGGCGTGAGTTCGCTGCAATTCGCGCCCGATGGCCAAACCCTGGCCGGCGCCAGCGACGGTGGAATCGTTCGCTTGTGGCAGGTCTCGACCGGGTCGCTGTCGCGCACGTATCTCGCGCCGTCGCAGGGCACGATGTCGATCGCGTTCTCGCCCGATGGGCAACTGCTGGTTGCTGGATGGGGACAGAATATTCTCGTCTTCCAGGGTTCGCAGACGGGTCCTGTCGTGACGGTGCCGGCACATAGTAAGAGCGGCACGTCGCTGGCCTATTCGCCCGACGGACTCCGCGTCGTGACTGGGAACCCGGACGGCACGTTGAAGGTCTGGAATCCCGCCGGCTGGGGGCTGGTCAGCACCTATACTTTGGAGACGAACGCCGGGGGCGGCGGCGTGACGAGCGTCGCATATGCGCCGGATGGAACGCGGTTCGTGTACGGGCGCGGCGATGCGACTATCGGTGTCGTCGGCACAGGAGTAGCAGCGCTGCCCGCGACGGTCACGGTCACGACCAATCCGCCGGGTCTCGCTATGACTGTGGATGGGACGGTGTACACCGGTCCGCACACGTTCACGTGGACGCCCGGCGCCACTCATTCGGTGAGCGTGGCGAGCCCGCAGGGGTCGAACGGAACGCGGCAGGTGTTCACTGGGTGGAGCGACGGCGGGGCGGCCGGCCATACGGTCGCGCCGATGCAGTCGCGCGTGTACACGGCGAATTTCCTCACGCAGTATCTGCTCACGTCGTCGCTGTCCCCCGCGGCTAGCGGGACGCTCACGATTGCGCCGACGTCTGCCGATGGGTATTACGCGGCCGGGACGGTAGTCCAATTGACCGAAGCGCCGGCGCAGGGCTTTGTCTTTTCCACGTGGTCTGGCGACGCGAGCGGGACTCGGAACTCCGTGTCGGTCGCGATGACGCAGCCGCGGACGGTAGCCGCGGCGTTCAGCGGGACCGCGATGTCGGACATCGCGGTGGCGATGTCGTCGTCCGCAACTCAGGTGAACAGCGGTCGGGCATTGGGCTTCACCGTGACGGTTACAAATCTCGGACCCGCGACCTCGGGAAGCATGACGCTGATCGTCAATCTGCCGGCGGGGTTTAGCTTTTTATCGGCGTCGTCGAGCCGTGGCTCGTGCACCGGGACGGTGCAGATTTCGTGCGTGCTTGGGACGATCGACCCGTCAGGAATCGTAACGGCGGCCGTGAACGTGACGCCGTTTGCGACGGGGACGATCTCGATGACGGCCTCCGTGAACGGCGGGACTGCCGATCCGAACCCGAGCAACAACAGTGCGACGGTCTCTGTGGTCGTATTACCGGCCGGACTGCCGCCGGTCTTATGGATGAGCGGCAGTATTCTCCCGGGCAGCAATGAGGTCATTCGGACCACCACCGACGGTTTAATCTGGGTAGCCGGTCTCTACGAGGTAGGCCAGTATCGCGCCTCGGATCTCAGGCTGCTTCACACCGTCGCGCCCGATTTTGCGTACGTCAACGGCGGCTTCGACGCGACGCTCGACGGAAAGTATTACGCATATTCGATTGCGGCGCCGCTCAGCGGCGGTCCGTCCGCGGTAAAGGTAGAAAGGGCTGATGGCAGTCTCGTCGGCAGTTTCGCGCAGACCGCACAGAGCTTTGGCGGCTGGCCCACTCCGGGCCGAGTCTCCCTCTCGGCGGACGGCAAGTTCCTGTCCTTCGTCAATGGCGGCAGGCAGTATACGCAACTCTATTCGGTCAGCGACGGCGCCAATCTCGGCCAGCCAACGTCCGATGGCTTCAGCGTTCTCTCGCCGGATGGCACGATTTTGGCTAGTGAGTTCGATTCCGCTGTTCACCTCTACGCAGCCCCATCGTTTACGCTCTACCGCACACTGACAGGGTTGAATTTCTACTCTGCCCAGTTGTCGTTCTCGGCCGACGGCACTCTATTGATGGCGGCGACGCCAAATCAGATCGTCATCTGGCAGCTTGCCGACCTCCTCGTCCTCCAGAACTTCACTTTTTCCGGCGACAGCCAGTATTCGGCGACGTTGTCGCCGGACGGCCAATTCGTCGCGCATGGCACGCCCTCCGCCGCTCGCGTCTGGCGGGTGAGCGACGGGAGTCTGGTTACGAGCATTGTGGCCGACTGCTACGACGGGATCGCCTTTACGCCCGATAACCTGTCGCTCATCTGCGGAGGCCGACAACTCAAGATGTTCGGCCTGCCGCAAGGCGTCCCTTCTCAATACCAGACCGGCAACACGAACAATCTCGATGTCATCGCCTACAGCGGGACGGGGAATCGTGTTGCAGTCGCGGGAGCGGACTCAATCATCTCTCTCCGCAATACCTCGGACGGCAACGTTCTTTCCCAGATTAGCTGGACTGGCAATAACCCGATTACTGGACTCGCCTACTCTCCGGATGGAACGAAACTCGCCGCCGGAATCGACAACAAAGTTACGGTCTGGAATACCACGGGACTCACGGTGGCCGCCAACCTCAGCAGCCATACGCAGCCGGTGACCGCAGTAGCGTTTTCGCCCGACGGCACACTCCTTGCCAGCGCGAGCGCCGCCCCGGAGCAGACCGTCAAAATCTGGTCGACGCAGACGTGGGCGTTGGTCCGAACGTTGATCGGCGCATCCGGCGGGCTCGTGTCGGTACAGTTCAGCCACGATGGAACCAAGGTCGTCGCGGCCGCATCGGACGGCATAGCACGAGAGTGGAATCTCACGACCGGGTCCGTCGTGAAGAGCTATCTGGCGCCCAGTCAGGGTAATATGCGGCTTCGCTATTCGCCCGACGGGACCAAAGTCGCCGCCGGCTGGACCAGCAAGGTGCTGATCTTCAACTCGGGAACTTCCACACCGGTCCTGACTCTCAACGCGCATTCGAAGGACAATACTGCGGTCGACTGGTCCCCTGACGGTACACGCCTCGTCTCGACCAATCCCGACGGCACGGTCGATGTCTGGGACACGTCGAGTTGGGCGCAATTGAGCCAGTACAACGCGGAGACGTACCCTCAGTACGGAGGCGTGCTCTCCGTTGCCTACTCTCCGGATGGCTCGCAGTTTTCTTACGGCCGCGCGGATGGCGTGCTCGTCGCCGTCGACACGGGATTTGCGCCGTCGGGAACCCTGACGACCGTCACCACGAATCCACCCGGACTCAACATCGTCGTGGATGGTACGACCACGGCGAGTCCGCAGACGTTCCGTTGGCAGGCCGGATCGACCCACACGATCGGCGCGCCCGCGCCGCAAGGCAGCAGTGGAACACGCAACCAGTTCTCGTTCTGGAGCGACGCCGGGACGCAGACCCACACCATCACTACGCCCGCGACGCCGGCGACGTACACGGCCCAGTTCAACTCGCAATACCTGCTCACGCCGGCAGTTACGCCGGGCGCGGCCGGCAGCGTGCTGCTGACGCCCACTTCTCCGGATGGCTACTACGATGCCGGTACGGTCGTGCAGGCGGTCGCGACCGCGAATGTCGGATACGTCTTCGGATCGTGGTCGGGCGACGCGGCCGGCACGGCCAATCCCGCGTCCGTCACGATGTCCGCGCCGCGGAGCCTCACCGCGAACTATAGCTCGCTCCCACTGACGGTCGTCACGACGAATCCTCCTGGCCTGGCGATCACAGTGGATGGCGCGCCATATGTGTCGCCCCAGTCGTTTAACTGGACGGCGGGAACGAGCCACAGCGTGTCCCTCGCGGGGCAACAGGGGGCGCGTGGGTTGCGATACGCGTTCAACAATTGGGTCGACGGCGGAACCATGAGCCGGACGATTACGGCGCCGAGCGGCTCGACGACGTATACGGCCAATTTCAACACGCAGTATCCGCTGGCTACGAACTCCAACCCGGCTGCCGGCGGGACGGTCTCCGCCAACCCCAGCGCGACCGATGCATATTACAACGCCGGCTCGTCGGTGCAACTTACCGCAACAGCGGCGAGCGGGTACCGCTTTACCAACTGGAGCGGCGACATCAGCGGGACCGCGGCGCAGCAGACGGTCGCAATGGGGGCCTCGCGATCGGTCACCGCGAACTTCACCGCCGTCAGCACGCCCGTTCTGACCTTTGGCGCCGCGGTCGACGCGGCATCCGTGGGCGCGGGAACGCCCATCGGATTCACCCTGCAAGTGAGTAACAGCGGCGTCTCCGGAACGGGCGCCGCGACGGCCGTGACGATGTCGTCGGCGTTGCCGGCAGGAAGCGGCATCCTGTGGAGCATCAGCCCGGTATACACGGGGCCGGGAACTTGCGCCATTACGGGCGCAGCCGGCAGCCAGGTCCTCAATTGCTCGCTCGGAGATTTAGCCGCCGGCGCAAGTGCGTCGGTCCACCTGGCCAGCGCTACCTCGACAGCGGGCTGCGCCGCCTACTCTTTGACCGCTTCGCTCGCCGCCACGAATAACAGCACGCTGCAAGCGAATGCGTCGACAACGGTGCTGTGTCCGAGTCTCACCATCGTGAAGAGCCACTCTGGCAGTTTCACGCAGGGACAGACCGGCGCGACGTATTCGGTGGTGGTCAGCAATGGAACGCCCGCCGGGCCAACCAGCGGAACGGTGACGGTGACGGAAACGGTCCCGGCCGGCCTGACACTGGTGTCGATGTCGGGCACGGGATGGACGTGTCCCGGCGGTGGTACCACGTGCACGCGCAGCGACGCGCTGGCCGCCGGGGGCAGCTATCCCGCGATTACCGTGACCGTGAATGTCGCGGCGAATGCAACGTCGCCGAGAGTTAATCAGGTGTCGGTTTCCGGCGGAGGCTCGGCGGGCGCGAGCACGACCGACTCGACGGTCATCGGCGGGCTCACAGCCGTGACGGTGACGACCACTCCCACGGGCTTGGCGGTCGTGGTCGATGGAACGACGCTCACTGCGCCGCAAAGTTTCAACTGGGCTCCAGGATCGAGCCACACGGTTGCTGTGACGTCGCCGCAGGGGAGCGGAGGGTCGCGGGCCGTCTTCGCGAGTTGGAGCGATACCTTACCGCAATCGCACACGATAACGGCGCCGTCAACAACGACCACGTACACGGCTAACTTTACGACGCAATACCTGCTCACGTTGAACGTTGCGCCGGCGGCATCGGGATTTCTCGTCCCGACTCCGCCAAGCAGCGGCGGCTACTTCGACGCTGGGACGACCGTCAGCGTGTTGGCGACGCCGTCGGGCAGCAATGGATTCTGGCTCTATACGGGCGATCTTACTGGCAGGGTCAATCCGCAGACGGTAACGATGACCGCGCCCCATACCGTGACGGCGAACTTTGCGGAGCCTCCCGTGGCGGCGTCTGTTACACCCGCTTCGGGGACTGGCGCGACCCAGACCTTCACGGGAGTGTATACGACGCCGAAGGGCTACGCGGACCTGCAATGGGTGCAGATGCTGTTCGCGGTCGCGACCGATGGCGGAGGGCAGGCTTACTGCTTCGTCCATTACGACGTGCAGGGGAACAGTTTGTGGTTGTATGGGGACGGTGGGTTCTTCATCGGGCCGGTAACGCCAGGCACGGCGTCGAACAGATTGCAGAACTCGTTCTGTGCGTTGAACACCGCCGGCTCGACGGTGATCGGGGCGGGGAACACCTTGACCCTGAACGCGAACGTGACCTACAAGCAGGGAGGCGCGCGCAACATCTACATGCGGGCGATGAACCAAGGGCAGGCGGACACGGGCTGGGCGTCGAAAGGGACATGGACTCCCGCGGCGGCGACGCAAGGCGCGTTATCTGTTAGTCCGTCCTCCGGCAGCGGTTCGACCCAAACATTCACGATGACGTACCCCGATCCGCCGGGCTTCGCCGGATCGGCATTCGGCTGGACGCAGTTCCTCGTCGCAGCGGCGTCGGATGGAGGCGGGCAGCCCTTCTGCTTCGTCCATTACGATCGGGGCGGAAACGGGCTCTGGATGTACTCGAGCGACGTGGGCTTCTTCCTTGGCCCCGTGGCGCCGGGGACGGCCTCCAACGCTTTGTCGAGCAGTGCGTGCTCCGTAAACACCGCGGCGTCGACCGTGAGCAACACCGGCGGCAATCTGGTAGTCAACGTCCCGGTGACGATGAAGGCTCCGATGTCCGGGGCGAAGAAGATCTTCCAAAGGACGCTCGACACACTCAATCGCGATACGGGGTGGCAGCAGACCGGGACTTGGACGGTCCAGTAGGAGACGGCGAACTGCGGCCGGGCTCAGCACGTGGCGGCGCTCGCTCCTCCGGTGATCACCGCCAGTGCCCCCAAATGCGGATCAGCGCACTCCCTATAAAGGCATAGCCCATCTATTACTATTTCGCGGAATTATCCCCTTCGTACCCCCAACTTATCGTTCTACCTTGACTGCTGATCCAACAGCGGTGACAATCAGGCTTCCTGATTCCGGGTATCGGTATCCGATTGCCGATTTTGGAGGTCTTCTTTGTCCAATAAGTCATTATTCTCTTCGTTGATCCTCCTTTGGGGCGCTTCGCTCCCGGCGGCACCGTCCGCCCCACCCTCGGCGCAACTCCTGAAGCTGCCTCTCGCGTTTGAGCAGCGACAGAACGGCGGCGCCGACGAGTACCGCGCCCGCGGCGAACGGTACTCCGTGTCGCTTCATCCGACCGGCGTGGAGATCGGCGTCCTCCCCGGTCCCAACAGGCCCGCCAACGTCGTGTCGATCGAGTTCGCCGGCGCCCGCCGTTCCACCGCGACGCCGAGCGAGATGCTTCCCGGAAAAGTGAATTACATTCAGGGACGCGATCCGCGATCGTGGCAACTCGGTCTGCCGACTTTCCGCCGTATCGTGTACGAAGGCGTCTACCCCGGAATCGACGTCGCCTATTACGGTGCGCAGAGCGAGGTCGAGTTCGACCTGATGCTGAAGCCCGGCGCCGACCCCCGCAAAATCCGCATGAATGTCCGCGGCGCGGACCAGGTCAGCGTGACCGCGAATGGGGCGCTCCTCATCCACACGGCCGGAGGCGACGTGAGTCTGCCGCTGCCCACCATCTATCAGGGAGACGCCGGCGGCCGTAAGAATGTCGCTGGACGATATAAGCTGCAGGGCAAGAATCAAATTGGATTCGAACTCTCCGATTACGACCGCAGTAAGACCCTCACCATCGATCCCACGATCGTGTACGCCTCGCTGTTTGGCGGGGGAACCAATTCGACGTTCGGCCGTGCCGTTGCGGTCGATACCGCCGGCAACGCCTACGTGGCGGGCTATACTTACGCGTCCGATTTTCCGACTGCGAATGCGGCATCCTCCCAACTCCACGTCGGACCGGATGGCTTCGTCACCAAGATCGACCCGACGGGCACGACGATGCTCTATTCGACCTACATCGGCGGGGCGAGTAGCGACCAGTTCAATAGCATCGCTGTCGATTCGACAGGGGCCGCCTGGATCGCCGGCAATTCGAATTCCGTAGATTTTCCGGTCGCGGGAGCGTATCAATCTCAGTTGAACGGCTCGCAGAACGCTGTGGTCGTGAAACTCTCTCCGGCCGGCGCCATTCAGTATTCGACGTACTTCGGCACTGGCAGCCTCAGCGGCCGCGCAGTCGCCGTCGATTCCTCCGGAAACGCGTACATGGCCGGCTATGTGTCTGGGACGAGCACCGTGCCGGTTACGGCCGGCGTATTTCAGTCGTCTTCCCAAGGCTCGTCCGACGCCTTCGCCTCCAAATTCAGTAGTGCGGGCGCGCTGCTGTATAGCACGTACCTCGGTGGCAGCAGCAACGATTATGCTTTCGGTGTCGCGGTGGATTCCTCAGGCAACGCCTACATCGCGGGCTACAGTTCCTCCACCTCGTGGACTGACGCTCCAGGTGGCGGCGCGCAAACTACGAACCACGGCTCCACGGACGCCTTCGTCGCTAAGCTGAACGCGACCGGGACCGCTCTATCGGCTTTCACGTTCCTCGGCGGCGCGAGTGGCGACTATGCTCAGGGAATCGCGGTCGACGGTGCGGGCAATGCATACGTCGGCGGCTTCACCATCTCGACCGACTTCCCAGCCACCAACGGCGCCTACCAGACGGCGTCGGCCGGCAGTTGGGACGGCTTTGTCGCGAAGTTCAGTCCCACGCTTTCCGCGGTCACGTACGCCACTTATCTCGGCGGCGGCCGATACGACCAGGTGTATGGAATAGCGGTCGATAGCTCAGGAAACGCGTACGTCACCGGCTTTACCGAATCGGCCCAATTTCCGACCGTCGCCGCCGTTCAGCCGGCAGTGCCCGGGAATACGACCACTCTCTTCAAGACGGCTAATTCGGGAGGCCTTTGGAGCGTTTTCGACGGCAACATGCCCGGCCAGGTCACGGATGTTTTTCCGGATCCGGTGACCCCGGGCGTTATAGTGGTCGCGACCGATTTGGGAATGTACCAGTCCAGCAATGGCGGCGGGACATGGACGATGACGCTGTCGGGCAATATCAGCTGGGCTTCTCGCAGCCTCGCCAACAGCAGCACGATTTACGCAATGACCGGAAGCTTTTCCTATCGATCCACCGACGGCGGCGCCACGTGGAACACGTCAGGTTCAGTCGGCAGAAGCGGCGGGCGCATCGTGGCCGACCCACTCACGGCCTCGACCGCTTACGTCGCCGGAGCCGCGAACACGGTCTATAAGACAATCGACGGCGGGGCTACGTGGACGCCGATCAACACGGGACTCTCTTCGAACACCATCCAGTCCTTGATCGCCTCGCCGGATGGCGCCCTGTACATGGACGCCTCCAACACGATCTATAAGAGCACCAATCAGGGCGCTTCCTGGACTACCCTGACGTCCGGTGTCGTCTGCTGCGCTGTGCTGAATGGGCTCGCCGTCTCGCAGAGTAATCCCTCGGTTCTGTACCGCGTCACCAACAACAATGCCTTCGTCTACGCCAGTGTCAATGGGGGGGCGACATGGACGACGACGACCGGCGCGCTTCCGGCCGGAATCTCGTATTCCGTCGCCGTTTCACCCACGAACTCCGCCGTCGTATACGCTTCCACGGTGAACCCGCCCGGCCTTTACCTTTCGAACGACAGCGGCGCGACCTGGGGTCCGGTCGCGGGCGGCCTCGGCGTCGCGGCGCCGATCCGAATGGTCGTCGACGGCGCCAACACCGCCAACGCATACGCGGTCGCGAACGTCACCTACTCCGGTTTCGCCGCGAAGCTGAATGCCACCGGAACCGGCCTCGTGTACTCATCGGTTCTCGCGGCCAGCAACAACATCGATGGCTACGGCATTGCCGTCGCGAGTAACGGCGATGCCATTATCGCCGGTGACGCGTCGGGCGTCTTCGGCTGGACCACAACCAACTGGCCGTCCGGCGGGAGTTCCACGCAGGGCTTCGTCGCGCGAATCACGGATGCGACCGCCGCCTGCGCCTATGCCGTCACTCCCGCGGCGCAGACAACCTACAGTTCGGCCGCGCTATTGACGTTTGCCGTGCGCTCGCCCTCCGGATGCGCATGGACCGCGTCGAGCGATCAGACGTGGGCGACGGTGGCGAGCGGCGCTTCCGGCGCGGCGTCCGGTTTGATCTTCGTCAACGTCTCCGCCAACACGACCGGCAGCCCGCGCACCGCCGTGCTGACCATCGGCGGCCAAACGGCGACCATCACTCAGGCGCCCTCCTCCTGTAGTTATTCGCTCTCCCCCAACAGCATTTCACTGCCATCCAGCGGCGGCCCCGTATCGGTCAACGTAAACACGGGCGCGGGCTGCCCCTGGACCGTCACAGACAATTACCCGGTCGCCCTCACGATCAATTCCGGCGCTTCGGGAACGGGCAGCGGAACGGTGAACATGACGGTTGCCGCCTCCGCGGCTCAAAGCTCGCGCTCCCTCTTTGTTCCGATCGCCAATTCGAGCGTGACCATTACGCAGGCGGGCTACTGCACCTACACGGTGACTCCGGGCAGCCCGCTTTTCGACGCCAATGGGGGTGTGGGCTCAGTCGCCGTTTCGACTCAGGCAGGCTGTGCCTGGTCGGCGTCCGGCACTACCTGGCTTACCATCACGTCCGGCAGTCCCGGCGTCGGCAACGGAACCGTCAACTACTCCGTGGCGGCCAATACGGGCATAGGGCGGAGTTTCTCGTTCTCAGTCGGGAACCAGACCGTTAAAGTAACGCAGATGCCGCCCCAGGCGTATCTGATCTCGACCTTTGCCGGCGGCCAGAACCCCGCCACGGCGCTTGCCGCCACGGCGGCGGCCTTGCCGCGGCCCTTCGGAACCGCCGTGGATGCCGGAGGCAATGTTTACTTCACCAGCATCCTGCTGCACTCCGTCTTTCAACTCGACCCCTCGGGCAATCTGACCCGTATTGCCGGCGCCGGGGTCGCGGGCTACTCCGGAGATGGCGGCCCGGCCCTCGCCGCGCAGCTCAATAATCCGCGCGGGATTGCGGTCGACACCTCCGGGAATGTCTATGTTTCCGATGCATTCAACCACCGCATTCGGAAGATCGCGACCGACGGCACGATCACGACCGTCGCCGGAATCGGGACGAGCGGCTTCTCGGGCGATGGCGGCGCGGCGACTTCGGCGCAGTTGAACTTCCCTTACGGCCTTGCCATCGACTCTGCAGGCAATCTGTATGTTGCGGACACCAGTAACAGCCGCATCCGAAAAATCTCGGGCGGCACGATTACGACGCTGGCTGGAACCGGCAGTTCCGGTTTCTCCGGCGACAACGGCTCCGCCACCAGCGCGCAACTGTTCCAGCCTTGGGGCGTAGCGGTCGACGCGTCAGGCAATGTCTATATCGCGGATTCCAACAATCAGCGTATTCGGAAGATCGCCGGCGGCACGATCACGACGCTGGCGGGAACCGGCAGTTCCGGTTTCTCCGGTGACAACGGCTCCGCCACCAGCGCGCAGGTCAACTTCCCCATCGGTGTCGCCGTCGATGCTCTGGGCAACGTGTACGTCTCCGATACGAACAGCAACCGTATCCGGGTCATCAACGGCGCAGGCGTCATCACGACCGTCGCCGGGACCGGTTCCAGCGGCTTCCTCGGCGATGGCGGCCCGTCCGCCAGCGCGCAGTTGTACAATCCTTACGGCATCGCCGTCGATGCCGCCGGCTCCCTCTATTTCGCCGACTTTTTCAATAGCCGCATCCGCAAGGTAACCCCCGGCAGAACCATCACCACCATCGCAGGTGGGAGTCCCGCCGACGGCGGCCAGGCGCTCTTCGCCGGGTTCGCTCCTCCCTTCGGCGTCGCAAGGGATAGCGCCGGCAACCTCTATGTTGCGGATACCGCCAACCACCGCATTCGCAAGATCACGCCCGCAGGCTTGATTTCCACCTTTGCCGGCACCGGTGTCTCGGGCTTTTCCGGCGACAACGGGCCCGCCGCCAGCGCGCAACTGAATTTCCCGCAGGGAGTGTCGCTGGACGCTTCCGGCAACGTGTACATCGCGGACACGAGCAACAACCGCATCCGTAAAGTCGCGACCGATGGCACGATCACGACGTTCGCCGGAACCGGCAGTTGCTGTTACTCGGGCGATAACGGCCCCGCCACCAGCGCCTGGTTCAACTCCCCCAGTCGCATCGCCATGGATTCGGCCGGGAACCTGTTCATCGCCGACACCAGCAACCATCGCATTCGCAAGGTATCCTCCGGCGGGACGATCACCACCGTGGCGGGAACCGGGACCAGCGGCTTCTCCGGCGACAACGGTCCGGCCGTGAACGCGCTGCTCAACAATCCTCGCGGTCTGACCTTCGACGCAGCCGGTAACCTCTACATCGCCGATTCCAGCAACCACCGCATCCGGATGATGGCTCCGAACGGCACAATCACCACCGTGGCCGGGACCGGAACCAGCGGCTTCTCCGGCGACGGCGGATCGGCGACGTCCGCGAATCTCAACACGCCTTACGCCACCGCGCTCGACTCTGCGGGCAACTTGTTTATCGCCGACTCGAATAACAATCGCATTCGCGAAGTCACCGGCGGCATCATCCTCACCGTAGCCGGCACGGGAAGCAACGCCGTCGGCGGCGACGGCGGCGCAGCGATTAATGGAACGCTGGGTTCGCCGTTCGATCTGGTTCTGGACGCCACCGGCCACATCTACTTCTCGGACAATGTGAATAGTATCGTCCGACTCCTCACGCCCGTCGAGACGCGGCCTCTCTTGACGATAACCGGGAACCGCAACAGCGGCCTGACCGCGGGTGGCAGCGGCTCCTTCACTCTGACGGTCGGCAATGCGCCCTTCGCCGGGGCCACCTCGGGGACGGTAACTCTGTCGACGACTATCGGCGCGGGTTTCACTCTCACCGACCTCAGCGGCTCGGGCTGGAACTGTGTCGGTGCGACCTGCACGCGGAGCGATTCGCTGCCTGCCGGCGGACAGTATCCCGTTTTGACTGCTTCGCTCACCGTGGCCGCCACCCTTCCGTGGCAGATCACCAACCGCGCGGTGGTTTCGGGCGGAGGCTCGGCCGCTGCTGTGATCGAGGACACGATCGATGTCCTGCCCAACCCGCCCGCCGAACCGGTGCTGATTTCGCCGGCCAACGCGGCCACGGGAGTCGCCCTCTCGACCTCGCTCACATGGAGCGCGGCCAACGGCGCGGCCTCCTACGATGTGTATTTCGGGACTTCGACGCCGCCGCCGTTCGCCGCCAACACCGCCTCCACCAGCTACTCGCCGGCTGGAATCGTAGCGGGGAGCACCTACTATTGGCAGGTCGTCGCGAAGAGCGCTGCGCATAGCGCCTACTCCGCCCAATGGTCGTTCACGGCCGCTCCTGCGGGGAACTGCACCTATAGTCTCGGCGCCGCCGGCGCTGCCCTTCAGACTTCCGGAGGCGCGGGGTCGGTTGTACTCACCACCGCGGCCGGCTGTCCGTGGACCGCGTCCAGCAACCAGGCGTGGCTGGTCATCACCTCCTCCACGTCGGGAGTCGGCAGCGGTAGCGTTAGCTACTCCGCAGGCGCGAATACCGGCGCCGCTCGGAGTGCGACGCTGACGATCGGCGGCCAGACGTTCCAGGTCTCGCAAAGTGCTCCCTACCTCATCTCGAGCATCGTGGGCGGAGTGATGCCACTGACCGCCGCGTCCGGCGCGTCGCTCTCGCTTGCAATGGGCAATGGCGTGGTCATCGACGCGACGGGTAACGTGTACTTTCCCAGCCCGATTTTGAACGCCGTTTTCAAGGTGGATAACAGCGGAGCCGTGACCCGAGTCGCCGGGACCGGCGTCGCCGGATTCTCGGGAGATAACGGGTCCGCGCTCGCCGCTCAACTCAACAATCCGAACGGCATCGCGATCGACGCGTCCGGCAACCTGTACATCGCGGACACCACCAACAGCCGGATTCGCAAGATCGATACGGCCGGCACGATTACCACGATTGCGGGCAACGGATGCTGCTATTCGGGGGACAACGGGCCCGCCACCAGCGCCCTTATGAACGGGCCTTACGCCGTCGCGCTCGATTCGGCGGGTAACCTCTACATCACGGAGAGCGGTCAGCGGATCCGCAAAGTCTCGGGAGGCATCATTACGACGTTCGCGGGCACGGGGAATTTTGGCTTCTCCGGGGACACCGGACCCGCCACCAGCGCCCAAATCAATAATCCCCACGGGATCGTCGTCGACGCCTCCGGCAACGTGTACTTCGCCGATGCGAACAACAATCGCATCCGCAAGATCGACACCGGGGGCACGATCACGACGATTGCGGGCACGAATATTTGTTGCACGTTGGGCGACGGCGGCGCCGCGCTCTCCGCCTGGATCTCGCAGCCCGCCGGGCTGGCACTCGATGCCGCGGGCAGCCTCTACATCGCCGATTCGAACAACGCGAGCCTCCGTAAGATCTCGGGCGGCATCATCACGACGGTCGCCGGGTTCTCGACTCCCAGCTTTGGCGGCGACGGCGGAGCCGCGACCTCAGCCGGGTTCAATGGAGTTGTCGGAGTAGCGGTCGATCCCTCCGGCGCACTCTACATCGCCGATGGCGGCAACAACCGGCTTCGCAGGGTCTCTCCCGGCGGCATCGTAACCACCATCGTCGGCGGATATACCGGTGACGGCGGCGCCGCGGCGCTGGCCGGCATTCAGTCGGTGGGCATCGCGCGCGACAGCGCCGGCAATACGTACATCGCCGACTCCTTCAATCACCGCGTTCGCAGAATCGCGATCGACGGCACGATCACGACGATCGCGGGAACCGGAATCTGGGGCTTCTCCGGCGATAATGGCCCGGGCGGCAGCGCTCAATTGAAATCCCCCACCGGCGTCGCCATCGACGCCGCGGGTAACGTCTACATCGCCGATAGCGGCAACCAACGCATCCGGAAACTCACCGCCGGCGGGACGATCACGACGGTGGCCGGCAACGGCAATTGTTGCTTCTCCGGCGACGGCGGACCGGCGACCAGCGCCAATCTGAATAACCCGCAAGCCGTTGCGATCGATGCAGCCGGCAATCTCTATATCGCCGACGACAACAATCACCGCATCCGGAAGGTAACGGCCGGTGGCACGATCACCACGCTCGCGGGAACCGGCACGTCCGGCTACTCGGGAGACACCGGGCAGGCCGCCGCCGCGCGGTTGAATTTCCCGAGCGCCATCGCTTTGGATACGGCCGGCAACGTGTACATCGCGGACACGAGCAATCAGCGCGTCCGCAAGGTCGACACTTCCGGTGTGATCACCACGGTCGCCGGCAACGGCAATTGCTGCTATTCCGGCGACAATGGCGCCGCCACGAGTGCGATGCTCAACTCTCCCTCCGGCCTGGCAGTCGATGCCGCCGGCAACCTCTTCATCGCCGATCGGAACAACCAGCGCGTGCGCCGCGTCGATACCACGGGGACGATCACGACCTTGGCCGGTAACGGTGGTTTCGGGTTCTTCGGCGACGGCGGCGTCGCGACCAACGCCAACTTCCGCAATCCGGTTGGCATTACGATGGACGCGGCCGGCAACCTCTACGTGGCCGATACGAACAGCCGCGCGATCCGCCTCCTGACTCCCGCGGGAACCCAGCCGCTGCTCAGTATCAACAGCACTCACGGCGGCGTCTTTGCTCCTTCGTCCGCGGCTCAATACACCGTCACGGTGTTCAACGCGGCCGCCGCGGCCGGCACCAGCGGAACGGTCACTGTAACCGACACCTTACCCACGGGTTTGACTTTGAACTCGATGACCGGCACGGGCTGGAACTGCGTAGCCAATAGCTGCACGCGCAGCGACGTCCTCGCGCCCGGCGCGAGCTACCCCGCGATCACCGTCGCCGTGAACGTTGGTGCGGTCCTGCCGTTGCAGTTGACCAACCAGGCGATCGTATCGGGTGGCGGCGCGGCGACACAGGCGTTTGCCGATCTCACCCTAATCGGCGGAACCGTGCCCGCCGTTCCGGTTCTGATTTCACCCGCCAACAACGCGGCCGGAGTGGCTTTGACGGCATCTTTGACATGGGGCGCGGCCAACGGCGCGGCGTCGTACGATGTCTATTTCGGGACGTCGACGCCGCCGCCGTTCGCTACCAACACAACCTCCACCAGCTACGCGCCGGCTGGAATCGTTGCAGGGACCACCTACTACTGGCAGGTCGTGGCGAAGAGCAGCGCGCATAGCGCCTACTCCGCCGTATGGTCGTTTACCGCCGTGCCCGCTGTCAGTTGCACGTATAGCCTCAGCGCCGCCAACGCCGCGCCGCCGGCTTCCGGTGGCACGGGGTCGGTCGGGTTGACCACTTCCGCCGGGTGTCCGTGGACCGCTTCCAGCAATCAGACGTGGCTGGTCATCACATCGTCCACGTCGGGCACTGGCAGCGCTACCGTCAGTTATTCCGTGGTCGCGAATACCGGGGCGCCGCGCAACGCGTCCCTAACGATCGGCGGCCAAACGTTCCAGGTCTCGCAAAGCGCTCCGTACCTCATTTCCAGTATCGCGGGCGGCGTCATGCCGCCGACCAGCGCGCCCGGCGCCACAGTTTCTATTCCTCTGTCATACGGTGTGGCCATCGACGCGACCGGCAACGTGTACTTCCCCAGCCCGGGTATGAACGCCGTGTTCAAGGTCGACAACAGCGGAATCGTGACCCGCGTCGCGGGGACGGGTGTCGCCGGATTCTCCGGGGATAGCGGGCCTGCCCTTGCGGCTCAACTGAACAACCCGAGCGGCATCGCGATCGACGCCTCCGGCAATCTGTACGTCGCGGACCTCTCCAATAACAGGATTCGGAAGATCGATACGGCGGGCACGATCACCACGTTCGCCGGAAACGGGTGCTGCTTCGGCGGCGACAACGGGCCCGCAACCAGCGCCTTCATGAACTCGCCTTACACGGTCGCCCTGGATTCGGCCGGCAACCTCTACATCGCGGAGGGCGGCCAGCGGATCCGTAAAGTCTCCGGCGGTATCATTACGACTTTCGCGGGAACTGGAGCCTCCGGCTTCTCGGGCGACAACGGACTCGCTACCAACGCCGCAATCAACAACCCGCGCGGCATCGTCATCGACGCCTCGGGCAATGTGTACTTCTCCGATTCCAACAACAATCGCGTCCGCAAGATCGACACCGGCGGGACGATCACCACCTTCGCGGGCTCGAACATTTGTTGCACGCTCGGTGACGGCGGACCGGCTGCATCTGCTTGGCTATCGTCGCCTGCCGGGCTGGCCCTCGATGGCGCGGGCAGCCTCTACATCGCCGACTCCAGCAATGCGATCATTCGCAAGGTCTCCAACGGCGTCATCGCTACGGTAGCGGGCTTCGCCAACGCGGGCTTTTTCGGCGACGGCGGGGTCGCGACGTCCGCTCAGTTCAATGGAATTACCGGAGTGGCGGTCGATCCCTCCGGCGCGTTGTATATCGCCGACGCCGGCAACAACCGGCTGCGCAGGGTTTCTCCCGGCGGAATCGTGACTACCCTCGTCGGCGGATATACAGGCGACAGCGGTCTCGCGCCGCTGGCCGGCCTCCAGCCGTCCGGCATCGCAAGGGACAGCGCCGGCAATTTGTACATTGCCGAAACGTCCAATCACCGCGTCCGGAAGATCGCGCCCAACGGCGTGATCACCACCATCGCCGGAACCGGCGTATCGGGCGTCTCCGGCGATAACGGGCCCGGCTCCAGCGCTCAGTTGAAATTCCCCAACGGCGTCGCCGTCGATGCCGCCGGCAACGTCTACATCGCGGATGGTTCGAACAACCGCGTCCGAAAGGTCAGCCCCGGCGGGACGATCACAACGGTGGCCGGCAACGGCAATTGCTGCTTCTCCGGCGACGGCGGGCCGGCGACCAACGCCAACCTGAATACCCCACGCGGCGTTACGATCGACGCCGCAGGCAATCTCTACATTGCCGACTCCAATAATAACCGCGTCCGGAAGGTCACGGCCGGTGGCACGATCACCACTGTTGCCGGAAACGGCACAGGCGGCTACTCGGGAGACAACGGGCAGGCGGCCGCCGCGCAGTTGAGTTCTCCGAACGGTGTGGCACTAGACGCGGCCGGCAATTTGTATATCGCGGACATGAACAATCAGCGCGTCCGCAAGGTCGACACCTCGGGTGTGATCACGACCGTCGCCGGCAACGGCTTCTGCTGCTACTCCGGAGACAACGGTCCGGCCACGAGCGCAAACATGAATTCGCCCTCGGCGGTCGTAGTCGATGCCGGTGGCAATCTCTTTATCGCGGATCGGAACAATGAGCGCATTCGCCGCGTCGATACCACGGGAACCATCGCGACCGTGGCCGGTAACGGCGGTTTGGGCTTCTTCGGCGACGGCGGTATTGCGACCAATGCGAATCTCAACAATCCAGCGGGCATCGCCTTGGATTCAGCGGGCAATCTCTACGTCGCCGATCAGAACAATCGCGCGATCCGCCTCCTGACTCCGGCGGCGACCCAGCCGCTGCTGAGTATCACCAGCAGTCACGCAGGTGTCTTCAACCCGTCTTCGGCAGCTCAATATACTGTCACGGTGTCGAACGCGTCTGCGGCGGCCGGCACTAGCGGAACCGTCACTGTCACCGAAACGCTGCCTACGGGTCTGACGCTGAGCTCGATGACGGGCACAGGCTGGAACTGCGCGGCGAATAGCTGCACGCGCAGCGACGTCCTTCAGCCCGGCGCGAGCTATCCGGCGATCACTGTCGCTGTAAACGTTGCCGCAGCCTTGCCGCTGCAGGTAAGCAACCAGGCGATCGTATCGGGAGGCGGCGCGACGGCACAGGCCTTTGCCGATCTCACCCTGATCGGTGGAACGGTGCCCGCCGTTCCGGTTCTGATTTCACCCGCCAACAACGCGACCGGCGTGGCCCTGACGACGTCCGTGACGTGGGGAGCCGCCACGGGCGCGACGTCCTACGATGTCTATTTCGGGACGTCGACACCGCCGCCATTCGCCGTCAACACGACCTCTACCAGCTACGCGCCGGCAGGACTCGTCGCCGGGACTACGTACTATTGGCAAATCGTTGCGAATAGCGGCGTCCACACGTCGGGTTCCGCCATCTGGTCGTTCACCGCGATTCCCGCGGTCAGTTGCTCGTATTCGCTTTCCGCCGCCGGCACTGTGGTGAGCGCCGCGGGAGGCACTGGCTCGGTCTCGGTCACGGCTCCGGCCGGCTGCTCGTGGACCGCGTCGAGCAATCAGAACTGGCTTGCCGTCAGCTCGGGCGCCTCCGGCATAGGGAATGGAGCCGTCGGGTACACCGCAGGTGGTAACACCGCCAGCGTGCCCCGCACCGCGACTCTGACGATCGGCGGACAGACGTTCACCGTCTCGCAGGGAGTCCAATACATACTCTCGACGGTCGCAGGGCGGTCGTTGCCCTCGACCGGTGTGCAGGCTACTACGACGGCGCTGTCGTTGAACCAGTCTTACGGCGTCGCGACCGACTCGGCCGGGAACGTGTATTTCGCCAGCCCGAACCTGAACAGCGTGTTCAAACTGAACACGGCCGGAGTCCTGACGCGCGCGGCGGGCACCGGCGCGGCCGGTTTCTTCGGCGACGGCGGTCCAGCCGCTAACGCGCAGTTGAGCAATCCGCAGGGCGTGGCGGTGGATGCTTCCGGTAACTTGTATATCGCAGACTCGAATAACCGCCGCATCCGGAAAGTGGATACCACCGGAGTAATCACGACTGTCGCGGGCAATGGCAGCTGCTGCTTCTCCGGAGACACCGGCCCGGCGACCGGCGCCGCGTTGAGCGTCATCAATGTCGCCGTCGACAGCTCCGGGAATCTCTATAGCGTCGAGACGACCAACCGCGTCCGTAAGATCAGCGGGGGGATCATCACCACCGTCGCCGGGACTGGAGCCTCCGGGTTCTCCGGCGATGGAGCGCTCGCCATTAATGCACAGTTGGCCTTCCCGACCGGCGCGGTTGCGGACGGCGCGGGTAATCTCTACATCGCGGATCAGAACAACCGGCGCGTCCGCAAGATCAACACATCGGGTCTCATCAGCACGATCGCAGGCACGAACGTTTGCTGCGATTGGAACGACGGCGGACAAGCAGCCGCCGCCTACCTCGATAGCCCCTCTGGCTTGGCACTGGACGGCGCCGGCAATGTGCTCATCGCGGACGCGAATTCGGAAAGCATACGGAAAGTCACTCCGGGAGGACTGATCACCACTATCGCGGGCGGCGCATGGAATGCCGGATTCTCCGGAGACAGCGGCGCTGCGACAAACGCGCAACTGCTCGCTCCCAGGGGTGTGGCCGTCGATCCCGCGGGCAACCTGCTGATTCTCGATACGGGCAATAACCGAATCCGCAAAGTTGCCACGGGGACGCTTACGATCACCACGGTCGCCGGCGGAGCCAGCCGCGATGGCAGCAGTGGCGTGTTGGGCGGTCTCAATCAGCCGACCGGTGTGGCACGGGACGCCGCCGGCAACCTCTACATCGCCGACACGAATAATCATCGCGTCCGCAAGCTAGCGGCGGACGGCACTCTCACGACGATTGCCGGAACCGGCATTTCGGGTTACAGCGGCGACAACGGACCGGCCGTGAGCGCTCTCCTCAACCGGCCGTATAGCGTCGCTCTTGACGCCGCCGGGAACATCTACATCGCCGATACCGGGAACGCGCGCATCCGCAAGATCGGCCTCACCGGCACCATCACCACCGTTGCGGGCACGGGCTCCGGCGGTTTCTCGGGCGATACCGGTCCGGCGACCGCCGCAACGCTCAGTTGGCCGCAGAGTATTGCCATCGACACCTCCGGCAACTTGTACATCGCCGATTGGGGAAATGATCGCGTCCGCAAAGTAACGGCCGGCGGCACGATCACGACCGTCGCCGGGAATGGCCAGTCGGGCTTCTCGGGCGATGGCGCGCAGGCTGCAGCCGCACAGTTGAACTACCCCTATTCCGTGGCTGTGGATGCAGCCGGCAGCTTGTACATCGCCGACTACTATAACCAGCGTGTCCGAAAAGTGACCACTGGAGGCGTGATCAGCACCGTTGCCGGAACGGGCGCGTGCTGCGACACCGGCGACTTGGGACCTGCTACCGCTGCGCTACTCAACTATCCGACCGGTGTGGCAGTCGATAGCTCCGGAGGGTTGTGGATCTCCGAACAGAACGGAAATCGCGTCCGCCGTGTCGATTCCGGCGGCATCATTACTGCCGCTGCAGGCTTTGGTGGGGCCGGTTTCTCCGGCGATGGCTCCGCCGCCGTCGGCGGCGCGTTCCGCTCGCCAGTCGGAATGGCGTTCGACGCCGCCGGCAACGTCTACGTGGCGGATTTGGGCAACGATGCGATCCGCATGTTGACGCCCGCCGGCGCTCAGCCCGTCCTCACCACCGCCGTGTCTCATAGCGGAACGTTCACTGGCGGGGCCACGGGAACTTATACCATCACCGTGACGAATGCCGCCCTGGCCGGTCCGACCAGCGGTCAGGTCAACCTCACCGAGCTCCTGCCGGCCGGGCTGACCCTCGCTTCGATGATCGGCTCCGGCTGGTCGTGCAACAACGGCATCTGCGGGCGCTCCGACGCGCTGGCCGGCGGGTCGAGCTATCCCTCGATTACGGTCACGACCAACGTGTCCGGAACCGCGCCGTCGCAGGGGACGAACCAGGTAGTCCTCTCCGGCGGCGCCGCCGCCGTTGCCGGCGCCTGGGACGGGACGGTTGTCTCCACCCCGGTCCTGACCATTTCGAAGACCCATACCGGCAACTTCGCGCAGGGCCAGAACAATGCCGCTTACACGGTGACGGTCGGCAACTCGGGCACGGGGCCCACCAGCGGAACCGTGACCATGACGGAGACCGTCCCCTCCGGTCTGACTCTCGTCGGGATGGCGGGAACCGGTTGGGCCTGTTCCGTCGCTCAGAGCACCTGCACCCGCAGCGATGCTCTGGCTGCGGGGTCCAGCTATCCGACGATTGCGGTGACGGTCAATGTCGCGGCCAATGCTACGTCCCCACAGGTCAACTCCGTGATGGCCTCGGGTGGCGGGTCTGTATCCGCCTCCACCACCGACTCGACGTCGCTGGCAGCGGTGACCGCCATTACGGTGACCACCAGCCCCGCCGGCCTCTCGATCGTCGTGGACGGCACAACCTATACCGCGCCTCAGACGTTCAACTGGACGCCGGCCTCCAATCACACGATCAACGTGAATTCGCAGGGCGCCGGCACTCGTTACGTGTTCTCGAGTTGGAGCGATTCCGGCGCGCAGTCCCATACGGTGGTCACGCCCGGGACCACGACGACGTACACGGCGACGTTCGCGACGCAGTACCTGCTGACGTTGACCGCTTCACCGGGCGCGGGCGGCGTCATCACCGCCAGCCCGTCGTCGGCCGACGGCTATTACAGCCCCGGCACGAGCGTGCGGTTGACCGCTTCGCCGGCGGCAGGCTTCGGCTTCACCGTCTTCAGCGGAGATGTGACGGGCGGAACGAACCCGCAGAACGTCGTGCTGTCGGCGCCGCGGACGGTCACCGCGACCTTCCCGGCGATCGGCATCGCGCCTGTCGCCATCTCGGTAACTCCGAGCAGCGGAAGCGGCTCCGTTCAAACGTTCAGCGCTACCTTCGGGGCCGCGAACGGCTATCACGACCTGCAGTGGGTCCAGATGCTGATCGCGGTCGCTACGGATGGCGGAGGCCAGTCGTTCTGCTTCCTGCACTACGATGTGAACGGCAACGGCTTGTGGCTTTACTCGGACGTCCAGGGCTTCTTCAAGGGGCCGATCGCGCCGGGAACGCAATCCAATCTGTTGCAGGGCTCCGCGTGCGCATTGAACACGTCGGCGTCGACGGTGGTCGGCAACGGCATCAATCTGACGCTGAACGCCAACGTCGTGTTTAAGGGCGCGGGCGCCCGCAACGTCTACATGCGCGCCATGACGCAGGCGCAGGCCGACACTGGCTGGACGCAGCGGGGAACCTGGACCACTTCGGCGGCGGCGCTGGGAACCGCAACCGTGGGACCCGCGTCGGGAACCGGCGCCACGCAGACGTTCACGCTGACCTATCCCGACCCGCCGGGCTTCGCGGGAGCGGCGTTCGGATGGGCGCAATTCCTGGTCGGCGCCGCAGCGGACGGAGGGGGCCAGCCCTTCTGCTTCCTGCACTATGACCGCGGCGGCAACGGCCTCTGGATGTACTCGGGCGATGTGGGGTACTTCGTCGGTCCGGTATCGCCGGGCACGGCGTCGAACGCGCTATCGAGCAGCGCATGCTCGATCAACACGGCAGGCGCGACGGTCAGTAACACCGGCGGGAATCTGGTGGTAACTGTCCCGATCACGATGAAGGCGCCCATGTCCGGGTCGAAGAAGACGTTCCAGCGCACGCTGGATGTATTAAATCGCGACACCGGCTGGCAGCAGACCGGAACGTGGATTATTCCGTAGTATCGCCGTTCGATTGTCAACGCAAAGTAGAAATGTCCTATTCTCTGCAAAGTAGAAATGTCCGTTTTTGATCGCTCGGGAAGAGGGTGCATGGTAGTCTGGCCGTGCCGGTGAAGCGGAG
>Ga0207661_10000064_pt1 | contig 75730 bp, 71 predicted proteins | sample KBSC713LmetaG_FD_184337 | JGI IMG/M metagenome (GOLD analysis project Ga0207661, IMG submission 184337) | Corn rhizosphere microbial communities from Kellogg Biological Station, Michigan, USA - KBS C7.1-3L metaG (SPAdes) (version 2) | ecosystem: Host-associated > Plants > Roots > Rhizosphere ...
TCACCGCCCTGACGTAGTGGCCGTTGCCGTCGTAGTAGCCGGCGACCTGGCCGAGCTTGCTGAAAGCGTTGAAGAGGTCTGGCGTGTAGGCGCGGATGAAGTTGAGGTTCGGCTGGAAGTCGGAGATCGCCCGTTCGGAATGCGGGAAGGCGCTCGAGGTTAGGTTCTGCACCTTCGGCAGGACGGCGAGGAGGTCAGCGGTGTCGTTGCCCTTGCCGGGCTGGTGGACGATCAGTTTCAGGTTCCGCGTGAACGGGACCAGTTTCTGGAAGACCGGCCGCAATTCGGCGAGGAAGGGCGCGAGTTCCTTGGTCGCCGGCTTCGCCGTGTTGACCAGCGGTTCGAGGTCGTCGAGCGCGGCGCGGAGGTTGACGAAGGTCGTGTTCGACTGCCGCAGCACCGGCGGCAGCCGCCGCAGGGTGGCGTCGAAGGCCGCCGTTTCCTTGGCGATCGCGCCGAAGGCGGTACTGGCGTTGCCGATCGCGCTCGAGAGCTGTTCGCCGCGGCCGGCCACCGCCGTCGTCAGCCGCGAGGAGCTGACGATGAAGCGGGAGAGCAGGCGCTGGTCGGCGTTCAGTTCGTGGACGAAGGCGCCGGTGCGGTTGAGCGCGGTGCCGAAGTATTTGTAGGCGTTATTGGCGTTCTTGCCCTGGCCGGAATAGATCGCGGCGTTGCCGCGGATGAAGTCGCTGAGGCCCTGCCGCACCCGCGGCGGGAAGGTGTTGAAGAGCTGATCGATGTCGACCGGGGTCGTCGTCGAGGCCAGCCCCAGTTCCGCCCCGTCTTCGAGCGCCGGGTTGCTGTTGGGCCCGGGGCTGATCGAGACGTAGTGGTTGGCGACGCCGGAGAGGGAGGTGGCGCGGATCACGGCCGTGGTTCCTTCGTGCAGCTCCTGATCGACGCTGACGTGGACTTCGGCGAGGTTGTCGTCGCTGAGGCCGATGCTTTCGACCGTCCCCGCCGGCGAGCCGCCGATCAGCACCTGGTTGTCGGGCACCAGCTGGCCGGCGTTCTGGAAGACCAGCGTGTACTTGTGGCCGCTGCTGCCGCCGAAGAAGATCACCGCAAGGACGATCACCGCGACGGCCAGAGCGGCGATCACCGCGATGCGGGCTGGGGTCGTTCCCCGGCTTGCCGCCGGGCCCCTCTCCTCGCCTGATGCTTTGGCAGCCACGAATCGTCGCTTGCTTTCAGGTTCCCCCGGCCCCTCCGACCCGGTAGAACGGCTGGAAGATCGTATCCGAGGGGGTCCCGGGCAAGACCCGTCCGAGCAGGGACTTAACTGGAAATCAACGCGCTACTCTGGACTTCGGGAGCGGTTAAGGGAAGTGGGAGAGGCGCCGCTAAATCCGACCCTAGGAGCAAGCAATGCGCAGACGTCCATTTCTGATCGCGTCGATCGCCCTTTTGGCGATCGCGATCGCAGCAACGGCCGCGTGGGCCGGACCCACGGTGAACGCGCCCGACGGCAACACCCAGTCGATCAACTCGGTGATACGGCCGAAGAAGCTTTCCAAAACGAAGCTGACGCCCGGAAGCCTCGAAGTGACGACGCTGACGACCTCGACGACCGACCCCAACGGGGTCCCGAGCCCGGCGATCCACGCGACGATCGACTTCGACGGCAATGCCCGCCTCTACACGAAGGGGCTCGCGACCTGCAACGCGGCAAAGCTGCAGAGTCAGTCGACCGAAGTCGCCGAACGGGTCTGCGGCAAGGCGAAAATCGGCAGCGGCCACGCAACCGCCTACCTCAAAGCCGGCAAGGTCTATGAAGTGCCGCAGACGGTGACCGCTTTCAACGGCGTCCCCAAAGGCGGCAAGCCGGTGGTCATCCTCCACACCTACGGAACGACGCCTATCCAGGTCAGCCTTGTCCTCGAAGGCACCGTCTCCAACTACAACAAGGAAGGTTACGGGCCGCGACTCGACCTCAACATCCCCCTGATCGCCGGCGGCAGCGGCGCGTTGAAGGAATTCAACGTCAAGATCGACAAGAAATGGCGCTACAAGGGCGAGAAGCGAAGCTTCATCTCTGCCAAGTGCCCGAACTCGAAGAAGTTGAAGGCGCGCGGCAAATTCGACTTCCGCGACGGCGAATCCCTCACCGCTTACTCGAAGCAGAGCTGCAAGCAGTCGAAATAGCCGTCGACTACTCCTGTGTGAAGGCGAGTCCGCGGTAGACGTCGCTATTCGACGCTTCTCGCGGACTCGCGTATGACGTCTGCATTTTTCAAGAGCATCCGCAGGTCTGCGGCGATCCTCTCCGGTTCGTCATCCAGCTCGTTCCCGGTGATGTGGGTGACGGAATAGCCGTGGACGCGGAGGATGCGGTCGCGGGCGCGGTCTTGACGGAAAGCGACTTTTCCCTTGTGGCCCTGCCAGCCGTCGAGTTCGACGATCTCCCTGGTGCCCGGCCATCGGCAGTCGACGACGTAGCGCTTGCCGTTGGGGAGGACAATCGGGTCGTTGTATAGCGGCAGGGCGATGCGGTGCCGGCGGAGGAAGGGGCTGAAGCGCTCCTCGAGCGGGCTGCGCTTGGGGCCGCCGGGCTCTTCTTCGAGGTAGTCCAGGGCAAGGCGCACCGTGCGCGAACCCCGTTTGCGCGGATAGCGCTCCAGCAGATCCCACAGGGACAGTCGATCCCACAGCTCCCGGTATTCGGCCTCCCGCAGCATTGCCACCACCGTGTCCACGTCCTCGGTGGCGGCGAGGTCGAAGGTGGTGCGCGGCACCGAGGTCACCGGGATCCCCTCCTCTCTCATCCGCTCGTCGGGCGGCACCTGGGAGACATGCCGATAGACCCGCCGCGAGGAGCGGCTTCGATGTGACACCGTCACATCGATCCGCGAGAGCGAGTTGGGTCTGATCATCCACAGGGCCGCGGCAGACCAGTGGCTGAGGAGGGCGTCGGGGCCGGAGGCGAAGACGGCCCCGAGCCACCGTCCCTCTCTCTGGACCAGACGATGGCCCACTCGAAAGACAGCTGGGTGAAGCGGGTGAAGACGACCGGCGCGACACCTCCGGTCGATCGCGCTGTCCTTCAACCCGATTTCGCGGAGCTGATCGCGCGACACCACCCCATGCTGACTCTCCGCGAGCGCCGCGATGGCGGCATCCCAACCGTGAGTCCGCGCCAAACGTCGGTATTCGACGCTTGGCGCGGACTCGGCGGGGAGGGGCGGGCGTGGGGGTTGGGGTGCCATGCCCCCTTCCAAGGGACGGGGGCGCCCGGACTCTCCCTCTGGACTCCCCCTACCCCCGCGCTAAACGCTCAATTTGGGGATGACGCGCTGGAGGGGTTTCGGCAGCCACCAGACCCGGTCGCCGAGGAGGAGCATCAGAGCGGGGAGGAGGACGATGCGGACGACGGTGGCATCTAGGAGGACGGCGATGGTGAGGCCGATGCCGAGCTGGCTGACGGTGGCGATCGGGGCGCCGGCGAAGGCGACGAAGACGGCCATCATGATCATCGCGGCGCCGGTGATGACGCCGGCGGTGCGGGAGAGGCCGAACTCGACCGCGGCGGCGTTGTCGCCGTGGGCGTCGTAGTGCTCGCGCATGCGGCTGAGGAGGAAGACGGCGTAGTCGATCGAGAGGCCGAAGACGAGGCCGAAGATCAGCGTCGCGCCCACCGCGTCGACGTAGCTGTGGCCGCCGAGCGGCCAGCTGTCCGGGACATGGAATAGCAAGGTGAGGACACCGAAGGCGACGGCCACCGTGGCGAGGTTGAGGGCGACCGCGATCGCCGCCAGCAGCACGGCCCGCAGGACGACCACGAGGACGAGGAAGGTGGCGAGCGTTATCGCCAGCACCACCCAGGGGATGCGTTCGCGGGTGACGCGGCTGTAGTCGTTCAGCTGGGCGGCGCCGCCGGCGACCCCGGTGGTGAGGCCGGCTTTGTCGGCCAGTTCGGCGGCGTCCCGGTTGAGCTGGTGGTTGAGCTCGATCGAGCCGGGCGTGTTGAAGCTGTGGTCGGAGATGACCAGGACCGAGGCTGCCTGCCCGCCGCGGTCGAGGTCGATCGTTTCGTTGATCGCCTGGCGGGCGGTCGGCGGCGTCCCGTCCAGGGTCGAGAGCACGAAGTAGCCGGAGTTGAAGAGGCCGGGTGACGCTTCGCCGACCTGCTTTGCCTGGTCGCGGATTCGCCTGTGGCCGGCGAGCACCTGGACGCTCCCCCGTTCCAGCCCGGTTTCCAACGGCGCGCTTTCCTCGGCGCCGGTGGCCAGCGCGGTCTGCAGCGCTTCGGCGCCGTTGCCGAGCTGGTCGAGGCCGCCGACCAGCCGCGCGGCGCCGCCACTGAGCGCCGTGATCCCGTCGCTGAGGCGCCCCGCTTCGCGGGCGAGGCGGGCGGCGCCGGCGGCGAGACGGCTGCTGCCGGCGTGCAGCTTGCGCAGCCCTTCTTCCAGTTGTTCGAGCGCCTTGACGACCTGTTCCAAGTGGTTCTTGGTGGTGATCGACCAGTCGTTCACCTGCTTCGCCTGTTCCCAGTCGTCCAGCAGGCGTTCGTCCAGAGCCGTCAGTTCCGTCGGCAGACCGGCGTACGGCTCGACTTCGGGAGTTGCCGGCAGCGGGTCATATGGCGTCCCGGTCTGCGGGTCCTTGCCGCTCACGGCGGCGACGGCTTTCCGCGCGGCCGCCAGCGCCGCAGCGTAGTTCGGGTCGCCCTTGCCGACCGTCATCGCTTCCAGCTGCGCCAGCGCGGTCTTGGCTTCCTGTTCAGTGACCTGCGCCGGGGCGATCAGTTCGGGCAGCTTGGTGTTGGCGTCCGCGTTCAGCGACTTGCGCAACTTCTTCGACCGGGGCAGAAGGTTCTGCCGGATCCCGGAAAGAATCGCGTCGCGCACCCCCAGTTTGACCTTGAGGTTGCCGACCAGCGCCTTTTCCAGCCCGTTCTCGAGCAGCCGCGAGCCCTTGGAAAACTGATCCAGCGCGTCGGTTGCTTCGCCGCTGCCAGACAAGGCTCGAGCCAACCCAGTGGCGATCTTCTGCGCGCCTTCGCCGGCGCGGTCCGAGCCCAGCGCCAGCAACCCGGCCCCGTCGCTGGCTTCGGAGATCCCTTCGCGCAGCTGCCCGACCCCGCCGGCGGCGACGGTGAGGCTGCGGCCGAGCCGGCCGAGCTGCTTGACCTGGGCGATGTTCCCTTCGCTGGAGAGGAACTGGTTGCCGAGGCTCTGCAGCGGCTTCACCTGCTTGACCGCCGGCCCCGGCCCGATCACGGTCCGCACGCCGTCGAGCGCGGCCACCTTGCGCTGGAAGTTTTCCAGCGCGGCGAGGTTCTTGGCGTCGGTGATCGGCCCTTCGTCGGAGACGGCGATGACCTGGAACGGCGCTTCGTAGCCGGGGCCGAACTGCTTGCCGATCAGTTCCGCGTCTTCGCGGGCGGGTGAATCCTTGGGCAGCTGCTGGGGGCTCGGCGGGCCCGTCTTCAGCCCGATCGCCGGTGCCGCCAGGAGCAGCAGCACGCCGCCGATCAGCGCCGCCGCCACCGCCGGCTTGCGCAGCGCCGCGCCGACGAAGGTCATCAACCGCGAGCGGCCGCCGGCCGGTGAGGTGGAGCCGAAGCGCCAGCGGTCGACGTTGGGGCCGAGCAGGGTGAGGATCGCCGGCCCGGCGATCGTCGCCACCAGGACGCTGAGGATGACGACCATGCAGACCGTCCCCGCCAGCGAGGCGAGCAGCGCCCCCGGGAGGATGAAGAGGGAGACGATCATCGAGAGCAGCAGGGTGCTGCCGGCGAACATCACGGTGCGGCCGGCGTGGCGGCGGGTCAGCCGCGCCGCGTCGATCGGCGTATTCCCTTCGGCCAGCTCCTCGCGGAAGCGGGAGACCATCAGCAGCGAGTAGTCCACCCCGAGAGCCAGTCCCATCATCGAGCAGACGACGACCGCGGTGGCGTCGATTTCGAACCAGTTGGTGGCGAAGAAGAGAATCCCCCGCGAGGAGACGACGGTGATCGCGCCGAAGACGAGCGGGATGCCGGCCGCGATCGGCGAGCGGAAGACGAGCAGGAGGATCAGCAGCAGGAACGGGATCGCGATCAGCTCGCCCCGGTGGGCGGCGTCGAGGTTGCCTTCCTGGATCGCCCGGAAGAGGGTCGCGTAGCCGGTCTGCGTTGCGTCGACCGGGGCGTGGATCTGGTCTTCGATCACCTGTTCGAGGTGCGGCACGATCTCGTTGACGGCGACGCGGTTGTCGACGTGGAAGTCGACGAGGATCAACGCCTTGCTCGGGGTCGGGCGCAGGCGCTGGACCGAGCCCCGGTCCCAGGGCGAGAGGCTCGTCACCCCCGGCTCTTCGCGCAGGGCTTCGATCAGCTGCGGTCCCTGACGGTCGAGCGCCGCGGCCGGCCCGCGGAGGAGGATCACGAACGGCGCGCTCTCGCCGAAGTGTTCGCGCAGGAGTTCGTTGCTGCGCGATGATTCGGTCCCGGCGACGTCGATCGTGGTCGGGTCGAGGCGGCCCTCGGTGCCGGTGCCGACGATTGCCAGCGCGATCAGCGCCGCGACCGCGACCGCCAGCACCCCGCGCGGGTGGCGCAGCAAAAACGGTTGGTCTCGATGCGGCCCTCGGCGCGAGGACCTCATGCGCGCCCTGCCGATCCTCCTTCCCACGACTGGTAGTTTGGCGGTAGACGCCTACGGGAGGAGGTTTTCGGTGCGGAAGACTCTGTTAAGAGCGCCTGTACTGGGAGTGGCGCTGTTGCTGGTGGCTGCGGCCACGGCGGTGGCGGCGCTCGAATTGGAAGCGGGCAACCTCGTCGTCACCACTGACGGCGGTTTCTCACCGACGACGCTGCCGAAGAAGGGGTTCGCGCCGATCAAGCTGCACGGCTACGGCAAGATCTCGACCAAGGACGGCACGCCGCCGCCGATCGTGGAAACGGTGACGCTCTGGTTCGACAAGCACGGCGAAGTCGAGACGAAGGGTCTGCCTTTCTGCACGCCTCAGAAACTGGCGGCGACCACCACCTCCCAGGCGCGCAAGCTCTGCCCGGGCTCGATCGTCGGCAAGGGCTTCGGCAAGGCCGTCGTCATCTTCCCCGAACAGGGTCCGATCTCGGCCTCCTCGCCGATCACCCTCTTCAACGCGAGGCCGAAAAACGGCAACCCGGTGATCCTCGCCCACGCCCACCTGACCGTGCCGGGACCGACCACCTTCGTCGTCCCGATCGAAATCCAGCGGATCCACAAGGGTCGCTACGGGTTCAAGACGGTGGCGAAAATCCCGAAAATCGCCGGCGGCTACGGCATCCCCCTCTACGCGCGGATCAGCGTCGGCCGCGAATGGAAGTACAAGGGCAAGACCCTCAGCTTCGCCAACGCCGGCTGCCCGGACGGCCGCCTGCAGGCGAAAGTCAAGGTCGACTTCAAAGACGGGACCACGCTGGGCGGCTCCATCTTCAAAACCTGCAAGGGGCGTTGATTGAGGAGGCCGATGCGAAGAGCGGTCGTGCTGGCGGCGCTGCTGGCCCTCAGCCTCGGCGCGACCGCCGGCGGGGCGAGCAGCTGCATCGGACCGCTCTGCGTCAGCTCCACCGCAACGATGATGCCGCGGGAGCTGCCGAAGAGCGGCGGTGCGCCGATCAGCCTCAGCAGCATCACCCGGGTCAGCACCAAGGACGGCTCGACACCGCCGACGCTGGCCTCCCTCGACTTCCTGATCGACAAGCACGGGCGGGTCAACAGCAGGGCCTTCCCTGTCTGCAGCGAGGCCAAGCTCGAGGGGACGACGCCCTCGCAGGCGCGCAAGCGCTGCGCGGGGGCGCTGGTCGGCAAGGGGAGCGGCAAGGCGCTGGTGACGATGCCCGGCCGGCCGCCGTTCACGATCACCTCCCCGGTCTCGCTCTTCAACGCGCCGTCGACCGGGGGCAAGCCGACCCTGATCGCCCACGCCTACGAGACGGTGCCGGCGCCGAAGACGCTGCTGGTCCCGATCGTTGTCCAACGGGTCGCCAAGGGCCGCTACGGCTTCCACGTGCACGTCGAGATGCCGGAAGTGGCCGGCGGCTACGGCGCTCCGATCCTGGCCGAAGCGACGGTCAGCGCGACGCGTAAGCGGAACGGGAAGAAGATCGGCTTCATCGAGGCCTACTGCTCCGGTGGCCGGCTCCAGGTCGACGGCCACCTCCGCTTCACCAACGGCGACTTCTTCCCGGCGACCCTGACCTCGCCATGTCACTTCCCACGCTGAAAAGACCCGTCCTGCTGCTGGCCCTGCTCGTGCTGGCCCTGCTCGGCGGCAGCGCCAGCGGCGCCGTGGTCGCCGTCGACAACCTCGTCCTCCACGCCGACGGCGGCTTCCACCCGCAGCTGCTGCCGCGGCACCGCTTCGCGCCGATCGACTTCCAGGGCCACATCGACATCGCGGCCCGCGACGGCGGCAGGCCCTCGCCGCTGCGGCAGGCACTGATCGACTTCGACCGCGACGGCCGCCTCGATGTCGCCGGACTGCCGAGCTGCGCGCCTGAATCGGTCGCCCAGGCGAGCACCGAGGAAGCGCGACGGATCTGCCGCGGCTCGATCGTCGGCAGCGGCCTTATCGAAGCGCTGATCTCGCTCGAAAGCGGCCCGGTGGCGGTGAGCTCGGCACTGACGGTCTTCAACGGCCCGCGCCTGGAGGGGGGACCGACCGCGATCCTCCACGCCCGCACCACCGTTCCCGCCACCCAGACCTACGCGATCGTCGTCCCGATCGAAGAACGGCGCGGCGCCTTCCGCTACCGGATCCATCTCGACGTCCCGCCGATCGCCGGCGGCCGCGGCGCGATCACCCACATCGACGTCGCGATCGGCCGCCGCTACCGCGCCGGCGGCAAGGCCCGCAGCTACGTCTCCGCCCGCTGCAGCGACCACGTCCTGCAGACCCACGGTCGCTTCACCTTCGAAGACGGCACCATCATCGACGGCTCGGTCGAAAAATACTGCCGCTTCAAATAGCCTCCGCTGCCTTCCCCGAGCAGCCGACCTTCCTATACTTGCCCGTCCACGGGCCGTTAGCTCAGTTGGTAGAGCAGGAGACTCTTAATCTCAAGGTCGAAGGTTCGAGCCCTTCACGGCCCATCGAAGGCGGGACGCAACGGCGCTATTCGCCGAGCCCGCCGCTCAAGCCACTGCTGAGCGGGTTTTCCAGCGTTTCGGACGGTTTGCCCGACTTTTCGGCTTTTTCGGCGACCTTGACGTTTTTGACGAAGGCCTGGGCGCTTTTCTTGTATTCGTCGAGCCGTTTCGCCAGCGCTTCTTTTTCCGATTCGCTGGCGACCTTGGCCGCTTCTGCGCGGGCCTTTTCGGCGGCCTTGAAGTTTCCAGTGAAGTAGGTGTAGAAGGCGAGCGTGCTGAGTGAGTTGAGGTTCGGTCGTTCTTCGGCGACGATCTTCTGAGCGTCGGTCGCGGCCTGGAGGCGGGTCTCGGCTTCCGGGTAGCTGTGCGAGAGTTCGGCCAACTGGAGATACATCGGCGCCACGACCTGGGCCAGGCCCGGGTTCGGCTCCTTGGTCGCCTTCAGGTATTCGCTCCAGGCCTGGTCGGCCTTCTGGTAGGAGCCGTAGGCTTCGGTCGAGACGGCTTTCGCGCCGTTAGGTTCGGTGGTCACTCCAGCGTTGCCGGCGTTGAGGTTGGCGCGGGTCAGCGCCTGCAGCAGGTCCGGATTTTCCGGATCTTTCTTCAGTTTCAGTTCGAGCCGTTCCGCCTGTTCTTCGTAGATCTGCGCGGCGTTGGTGGAGCTGCCGTTGTTGTTGCCGAAGATCTGGCCGATGTTGACCGGGCCGACGGTGAGGAAGAGGCTCATCCCCATCAGCACGGCGAGCACGCCGTAGACGACCTTGACCATGCTGCGGCGGCGGCCGCTCCGCAGGTCGAACAGCATCTTGTGTTCTTGCTTGCCTGACGCCACGTCGTCTCTCCCTCTACTCCTGCGGAGAGGGCTGGGCCATCCCTCCGCTCCGAGCCGGTTGTCCAAAGGCCCGAGCCAGGAGGATACTCAGCTCAAACAGAACAAGCAGGGGAACCATCTCAATGAGCATGGTGACTGGGTCGACCCCGGGCAGGGCGGCGGCGACGATCGAGATGATCAGGTAGGCGTAGCGGCGGTTCTGGCTGAGCTGCTCCACCCGCACGATTCCGAGCCTGGTGACGGCGATGATCGCCAGCGGCAGCTGGAAGATCAGGCCGCAGGCGATCTCCGTCATCGAAAAGAAGCTGTAGTAGTCCCGCGCGCGTATCTGGATGTTGAACTGGCCGTCGTTGAAGTTGAGGAGGAACTTCAGCGCCGCCGGCATCACCACGAAGTATGCGAAGGCGATGCCGGCGAGGAAGAGGACCGGGAAGAGCAGCAGGATCGGCAGGACCACCCGCCGCTCGGCCTCGCTGAAGGCCGGGAGCAGGTAGGCGTAGAGCTGCCAGAGGACGATCGGCAGCGAAAGCACGATGGCGCCGTAAGCGGCGACGGTGAGCGTGGTCGTGAAGGGCTCGGTGACGCCGAAGGTGATCAGCTGGTCGTGGTTGCTCGGCAGCGGTCCCTGGGCGATTTCCAGCAGCAGGTGGTTCTGCCAGAAGCAGAGCCCGAGGGCGACGCCGAGGACGAGGAGGCAGACGATCAGCCGCGAGCGCAGCTCATCGAGGTGCTCGACGAGGGTGAGGCGATCTTCGTGGGAGACCGCCCTGACGCGGCGGGCCATCCCGGCGCCTCAGCTGGACTTGTTGCGGACGATCTCCGCGTCGGCCGGGTCGCCGTGGACCTTCGCCGACTCCGACTGCGGCAGGCTCGGCGTCTCGTTGTCGTCGTCGTCGCGGTTGTTCTCACCGCTGACCGAGCCTTTGAACTCGCGGATGCCGCGGCCGAGGCTGCGACCGAGCTCCGGGAGCCGTTTCGGGCCGAAGACGAGAAGGGCGATGACGAGGACGATCACGATCTCTGGAAGTCCGATGTTTCCTGGCATCTCGCCCATGGTAACGGGGTGGCTCGGTCCACGGATCACTTTCGGGCGCGTTTGGCGGCTTCCTGTGGGGTTTCGGGGGGAGCGATGGGGCGAATTACGGATCACCGCAATCCGCTCAGCGTCGATATTGCCGCCATGGCCGATCGCAGCCCGGACGAGATTCTCGACCTGACGCTCCACGTCTGTCCTGCCTGCGGCTCCAGCCTGGTTCAGCCGACGGCATGGGAGCAGCAGGACGATCGCAACGGCTGGATGGTCGCGCGGCGGTGCCCCGAGTGCGATTGGTGGGGGCAGAGCGTCCACGGCGCGGTCGAGATCGACGCCTACGACGAGCAGCTCGACCTCGGCTCCCAGGAGCTGGCAGGCGAGCTGCGGGCGCTGGAGCACGCCAACATGACCGAGCTGGCGAGCACCTTCGTCGCCGCCCTCGACCAGGACCTGATCGGCGCCGACGACTTCGCCCGCTGAGTGCGCCTCGGGCCGGCCGGGTATAGGGCGCCGGTGGCCGCCCCGACCCAAGACCTGGATCGCACCGTCGCCCTGGTGACCGGTGCCTCGAGCGGAATCGGTCAGGCGGCGGCGCGGGCGCTCGCCGAGCGCGGCGCCGCCGTGGCGCTGGTGGCGCGGCGGGGCGACCGGCTCGAGCAGCTGGCCGGCGAGATCGCCGGCGCCGGCGGCACGGCGCTGCCGCTGGAGGCCGACGTCGGCAACCGCGAGCAGGCGCAGCGGGTGGTCGATCGGGCCGCCGAGGAGCTGGGCCGCCTCGACGTCCTCGTCAACAACGCTGGGGTGATGCTGCTGGGGCCGGCGGTAGAGGCGCCGGTGGAGGAATGGGAGCAGATGGTCCAGGTCAACCTGCTCGGCCTCCTCTACACCGCCCACGCCGCCCTCCCCCATCTTCTGGCCGCTGCCGGGGAAGAGCCGCGGCGGGTCGCCGACATGGTCAACATCTCCTCGGTCGCGGGACGGCAGGCGCGCAAGGGCAGCGGCGTCTACAACGCGACCAAGCACGGTGTCGGCGCCTTCAGCGAGGCGCTGCGGCAGGAGGTGACCGGCCGCCACCTGCGCATCTCCTTGGTCGAGCCTGGCGCCGTCGACACCGAGCTGCAGAGCCACAACCGGCCGGAGATCGAGAAGGAGATCCGCGGCCGCTTCGCCGAGATGGACATCCTCCGCTCCGAGGACATCGCCGACGCGATCGCCCACGTGGTGACCCGCCCGCGCCACGTCGCGATCAACGAGGTCCTCGTCCGTCCCACCCAGCAGGAGCAGTAACCCTCTCGCCCGAACCGCAGTTCAGCTATAGCGCTGGACTACGCCGTCGGCGACGAGGGTGAGGAGCTTTTGCTGCTCGGCAGCGAAGTCGGCTCGCTGGAGGGCGCGCTTGGCGGCGGCGACCATCTCGATCGCGCGGGCGCGGACCCGCTCCAGCGCCCCGGTGGCGGCGATGCGGTCGCAGACGGCCTCGGCGCCGGCGGCGTCGAGCGAGTGCAGGTCGACCTCACGGATGCTCGGGTCGCTCTTCGCTGCCTCGATCAGCGGCAGGGTGACGGTGCCGTCGAGAAGGTCGGTGCCGCGCGCCTTGCCGGTCCGCTCCGGCGGGCCGCTGACGTCGAGGACGTCGTCGAGAAGCTGGAAGGCGAGGCCGATCCCGGCGCCGAACTCGCGCAGGCCCTCGTCCTCGCGCCCGAGCAGGCAGGCGCACTCGAAGAGGCGGGCGGTCTTCAGCCGGCAGCGGCGCAGGTAGCGCTCCTCGTCGACTTCGAGGTCGAAGGCGTCCTGGCGCTGGGCGAGCTCGCCGCGGGCGAGGGCGACGGAGGCGTCGGCGAGGAGGGCGACGGACCGGGCGTCGCCGGCGTCGGCGAGGAGGGCGAAGGCGCGGGAGAAGAGGAGGTCGCCGGTGGCGACGGCGCGCGCGCGGCCGGAGCTGGCGGCGACCGTCGGCAGGCCGCGGCGCAGCGGCGCGTCGTCGAGGACGTCGTCGTGGACGAGGGTGGCCATGTGGACCAGCTCGGTCGCGGCGGCGGCGCGGACCGCCACGCCGTCGCGCTCGGGTCCGGCGCAGAGCAGGACGAGCATCGGCCGCAGCCGCTTGCCGCCGGCGGCAAGGGTGGCAGTGGCGTCGGCGCCCAGGGTCTCTCCGTGGCCGGCCGTCGCCGCCCGCAGCAGCTCCTCGACCTCGCCCAGCCGCGCCGGCAGCCAGCGGCTGGAGGCGTCGAGGACGGCCGTCACCGGGGGTGGAACCGAGGAGGGGCGGGTCATCGCTCCGAGATTTGGGGGGCCATAGACCCCCTAGGTTCGGACCCGCGAGCCGCGGTCACCCGCGGACGCCGCTGTGGATCGCGATGATCCCGCCGGCGAGGACCGTGTAGTGGATCCGCTCGAAGCCGGCGGCGTCCATCTTCTCGGCGAGGCCGCGGGGGCTGGGGAAGCTGCGGACCGACTCGGGCAGGTAGGAGTAGGCCTCGGGGTTGCTGGAGAAGGCACCGAGGAGCGGGACGATGTGGTCGAACCAGAGGGAGTAGAAGAGCGAGAGCGGCGGCCGGGTCGGCTGGACGATCTCGAGGATGACGGCGCGGCCGCCGGGCTTCAGGACCCGCGCCAACTCGAGCAAGCCGCGGTCGAGGTCGGCGAGGTTGCGGACGCCGAAGCCGACCGTGACCGCGTCGAAGCGCTCGCCGTCGTAGGGCAGCTCCAGGGCATCGGCCCACTCGAAGCGGACGCCGACGGCGCTCCGCTCGGCGGCCTTCTCTCGCGCCAGGTCGAGCATCGGCTCGGAGAAGTCGCAGCCGACCACGTGGCCGCCGGGGCTGACCTGGCGCGAAAGCTCCAGCGCGAGGTCGCCGGTACCGCAGCAGACGTCGAGGGCCGAGTCACCCGGCCCGAGCTGCGTCCGCGCCGCGGCACGCTCACGCCAGCGGTGGTGAAGGCCTGCGGTCATCACCGAGTTGAGCGCGTCGTACTTCGTCGCAACCCGGTCGAACATCGAGTTCACATTGCGGGCGAAATCGACGCTTCCACGAGTTGGCCGTGAAGACTGAGGGCTGGTGTCGGGATTCATGCGAGTGGCTGGCGAGCGCCGGACCAAGCGATGCAAGGACGCAGGGAGGCTGAATAGCAGGGCTATTCAGCCTACCGAGGACGCAGCAGCGCGCAGTGTCCGCCGCCGCCAGACGCCGCAGGAATCACGACACCAGCCCTCAGTCGAGCGAAGAGAGGAAGTCTGCAAGCTGTTCGATCTTCTTCGGCGGCAGTTCGCGGAACGAAGGCATGATGCCAGGGCCGATTTCGACCGAGCGGATGATCGCAGCCCGGGGGATCCGGGAGGCGATGTGGGTCAGTTCGGGACCCGGCCCGTTGTTGCCGTTCTCGCCGAGCTTGTGGCAGGCGAGACAGCCGGAGCCGGCGACCACCTCCTTGCCGGGCTCGTATCGCTTCGCGACCTGCATGTCGACCTCGGTCGGCGAGCCGCCGGTGGCGCCGAGGTAGGTGAGGTAGCCCATCGCGATGATCGTGATGATCCCAGCCGTGGTCGCGATCGGCCGGCGCTCGGGGCGCCGCTCGGGGCCGCGGTCGTAGAACGGCAGCAGCAGGAGCAGGACCATGCAGACGGTCGGGATCCCGATCGTCGCGATCGGGACCAGCTGCGGCGGCTTGATCACGCGCAGGAGCTCGAAGAGGAAGAAGAAGTACCACTCGGGGCGCGGCACGTAGGTGGTCGAGGTCGGGTCCGCCTTCGGGCCCTGCTCGGCACCGAGGATGATCGACATCGCGATGATCACGGCGACGACGATCAGCGCCATCACCGAGTCCTTCATCACCGCGTAGGGGAAGAACGGCTTCCCCTTCTTCTTCAGAAGCTCGTACTCCTCGAGGTATGCCTGCTTGTCGGTGGGCTTCATGCGGAGGCTCCGTTCCCCTCGCCGCTGACCGGGGCGCCACTGCGGTGGCCATTCACGCGGCCGTTGCCGTTGGCGCCGGCGTCCAGCTGGGCGACCGGGGAAGCGACCTTCGGGCGCTCGGCCTTGACCCACGGCGGCGCCGTGGTCCCGAGCTTGACGACCAGGTACATGTGGGCGCCGATCAGGGCGATGATCGCCCCAGGCACGAGCAGCATGTGGATCGCGTAGAAGCGCGAGAGCGTGGTCGCCCCGAGCTCAGGCCCGGCGCGAAGGAAGTCACTCAGGTAGGGGCCGACGACGGGGCCGGTGCCGTTGATGTTGATCCCGACGATCGAGGCCCAGAAGGAACGCTGGTCGAAGGGCAGCAGGTAACCGGTGAAGGCCATCGTCATCGTCAGGATCAGCAGCACGACGCCGATCACCCAGTTCAGCTCCCGCGGGTACTTGTAGGCGCCGAAGAAGAAGGTCCTCCCCATGTGGAGGAAGATCAGGATCACCATCACGCTCGATCCCCACTTGTGCATCCCGTGCACGAGCTGGCCGAGCGGGACCTCGTTGTTGATGTGGGAGATCGAGTGGTAGGCCTGCGTCGCCGACGGCGTGTAGAACATCGCCAGGAAGACGCCGGTGGTGGCCTGGACGATGAAGGCGAAGAGGGTCGCCGAGCCGAGCGTGTAGAACCAGTTGGTCCCCTTCGGCACCTTGCGGAAGAGCATCCCGGTGAGAAAGCCGCTGGCGGCGAGCCGCTGGTCGACCCAGCCGAGGGCGTCGATCGGGGCGTCCTTGCCGCGATCGAGCAGCTTGTCGCCGGGAGCCTTGCGCTCCGGCGGCGAGGTCTTCAGGTCCGAGGGCGCCGTGCCCTTGGGCGTGCCGCCGCTGCCGGGCTTGGCCGGTTTGCGCAGGGGCGGCGGGACGACGGCGTCCGGGATCTTCGGTTTGGGGAAACTCGGCATCAGGGCGGTGGGAAGGTAGAGGGTCGCGGCGGGTAGAGGTATTCCCAGATCCCGCCGGTGAACTCGCCGGGGTCGCGGGCGCGGACCGGTTCCATCTGCGAGGTGACGCTGTAGCGCGGTCCGAGTTCGACCTGGCCATTGCGGACGCGGGTCTGGAAGTGGTCGAGCGGCCGCACCGGCGGGCCGCCGATCCGCTTGCCCTGGAAGTCGTAGACGCCGCCGTGACAGGGGCAGATGAAGTTGCCGGCCGTCTCGACGAAGCGGACCGGACAGCCGAGGTGGGCGCAGCGATTGGAGACGGCGACGAACTTGCCGGGTTCTTCGCCGAGGTCTTCGGAGCTGCGGCGCACGTAGGCGGTGGTCTTGCCGGCGTCGCCGATCCCCTCGGTTTCGGTGAAGACGACCTGGCGGTAGGTGTCTTCGACGAAGTCGGAGACCGGTCCGACCGCCGCCCAGCGCTCCTTGCCGCGGTGGAAGATCGGAGCGACCGCGAAGCCGACAGCCGGCAGCACGATCCCGGCGGCGGCGAGACCCCCCAGCGCCTGCGACGCGACCGTGAAGACGTGGCGGCGCGTCATCGACTCCCCCTCGAAATAGCCGGGGGGGTCGGGCTTTGCCCGCTCCTTGATCGGCGCCTCCTCGGCCCCGTTTACCTTGTTCGCGTCGTCTGCCACAGGTCGGTTCGCGTAGGCGACGAAGTCTATTGCTTAGAGGGTGTGACCTGCGTCACAGATAGTCATTCTCTGTAGAAGCGATGCCCGCGAAGCGTCGAGGGCTGTGACGCAAGTGAGGTAAAGAGACCTCTTAGGCGTGACGCACGGCCGCTCTGGAATGCCGAAAACGGCGGCTTCGTCGTTGGATCGAATCCAATGACGGCTTGCGAAAGTCCCTTATCCCGAGCTTACCGGCCCGTATCGAGGATTTGCCGAGGCCAATCCCTGCCTGAACCACCTAACTAGGTTCCGGCTAGCCGGATTCCCCGTTTTCGCTCGCTGCTGCCCGATCCCGAGTGAATGAAATAATCATTCCAGCCGTCTGGGCCGGGGTGGCTCCGTAGATCAGCGCCGAGACTATTTCTCGGTGGCTTGCAGAATGGCCCTCCTCCCTTTCTAAGCGGGTCTTCAACCGCTTCAAAGCCTTTTCAGCCAAAGGGTCGAGTGGGACAGAAGTGGACATCCGGCAGGAGTTCTAGGGTAGATCGCGAATGAATTTTTCATTCAGCTAGGTCCCGAGGCTACCCTAGGAGTCCGGAAAATGGGCGAATCACGAAAATTGCACGAGTTGATCCTGTACCTGGCTCAGAGAATGGAGCAGGATCAGCACGTGGGCCGGGGGCGAATCAAGCTTGCGAAGCTGCTCTGGCGCTGTGACTTTGCAGCCTTTTGGCGTTTCGGGCAGCCGATCACGGAGGCGCAATATCAAGCGGACAGACTCGGACCCGCTCCGGTCGATGAGCTGCTTGCATTGCGCGACCTTGAGAACGCGGGGAGACTGGAACTCCTAAACGAATGGGACCAGCAGCAGATTCCAGTTGCCGTGGGAGAGCCGCCAAACCTCGATGTTTTCACTGCCGCTGAGATCGCACTAGTAGACGATCAGTTGCGCCGCTATCAATGGGTGACGGCCCGGACGATGGTGGACGAGGCCCACGAATTCCCCGGCTGGATTAACGCCTGGCGGGGCGGCGAGGGCAAGCATTCCCCAATTCGATTTGAGTCTGTCTTCTGGGATAACCGAACTGAGTTGGAACCCTGGGAGGACGAGTACGCGAAGGTTCTAGCCGCGGAGCTTGGTATTCCCTCCTAAGTGGGAGTCGCCAAAACCGATCGTTTTGAAAAGCGCGTAGAAGAACTCGATTCCGACCTTCCACGGTTGGACGAAGCGATCCGCTTCGCTGAGCACCAGCTATCGGAGTTCCCCACCGCTGGAATCCCAACCTCAATACCGGGTCTCTACTCGTTTCCCATCCGTCTACCGACGAGAACGGGCCAAGTCCGCTTCTCGATCTTCTATCTCTACGATGGCAAGGACGTGCGGTTCATGGATCTTCGGCCCGCCGAGCCGTAGCTGTCAAGGGACTTGACATTCTGTCGTTTGTCAAGTAGCTTTACAACATGCCACCGGCCAACCGCCACGAACCGCGCAGGGTGAAGTCCTCGACCTCGGACTACTCGGTAACGGAGTTCCTGGCCGAGTTCCCTGACGATGCAGCTTGTCTTGAGTACCTATGGCGCAAGCGCCACGCGCCTGATGGCGAACACGCCGAATGCCCGAAGTGCCAGCAAGTCACGGTCTTCAAGCGCTACAAGACCAAGCAGCAGCGCCAGTCTTGGACCTGCACGGCCTGCGGCCACCACGTGCATCCCACGGCCGGGACGATCTTCCACCGCTCCTCGACCTCGCTGCGCCTTTGGTTCCACGCGATGTACCTAATGACCAGCACGCGCTGCGGGATCTCCGCGAAACAGCTAGAGCGCGAGCTAGGCGTCAACTATCGGACGGCCTGGCGCATGTTCAACAGGATTCGCAATGAGTTGATGGGCGAAGGCGAGCCAGCCAAGCAACTGCGCGGAAAAGTTGAGATCGACGAGACCTCCTGGGGCGGCAAACCTCGACAGAAGCTGAAAAGTCCCCGTGAGATCGCAGCCTTCCGCGAAGCGAAGACCACTGTGCTGGGGATGGTCGAGCGCGGAGGGCGTGTCCGCGTCCGGGTGATCGAGTCGCGCCGAGGCGAGCCGTTGACTTCCGCTGTGAAGGCGAACGTCAACCCCGATGCCGTGATCTACACCGACGATTGGCGGGCCTACCGGCCGATCTCGCAGGAGTTCGCGGGCCACCGGGTGATCAACCACTCGGCGGGCAACTACGTCGAAGGCGACGTTTACACGAACACGATTGAGGGCTTCTTCGGCAACCTCAAGACCGGGATGCGCGGTGCCTATAAGAAGGTCTCCTCAAAGTGGCTTCAGTCCTATCTGGACGAGTACGCCTGGCGCTACAACCATCGCCAGCACGGCCAGCGGTCAATGTTCCACGCGCTCGTTAGGGAGGCAGCACGCCAATGAGCGAGGCGGTCCTGATCAAGCGAATCAAGGGGGCCGCCCGCAAGCGTGCCAAGGCCGACGAGGCGAAGCGGGAGGCGACGGATGATCTTCGCCACTACTGCCGCGAAGCGCGAGAGGCGGGCGTATCTATCACCCGGATTGCTTCTGAGGCTGGCCTTTCTCGGCAGGGCGTTTACGACCTGCTGGGGGAGCGACCTTCTCCATAGCGGCGTCAAAATCGCCTTTGGTCGGGACCGGGATCTCTAGTCCCTTATCGGTCTTCTGCTTACGGCGCTTGGCAGCCACCACCACAGGCTAGCCGCCAAGCGCCCAGCTACCTATGAGATCCCGTTCAGCAGGTCGCGGACCTGCACCCCGATTCCCTCGGCCAGCCACAGCATGTCGTCCAGACGCGGGAGTTGGTGGCCGTTCTCCATCCGGGAAACAGCCGCTCGGTTCGTGAACGCCTCGGCCGCAAGCCGGTCCTGCGTCATCCCGGCCTGCCGCCGAGCCGTGTGGAGGTTGCGGCCGAACTGCTTTGCGGCCTCCATCTACGCCGCCCCCACAAGTAGCTCGTAGGCCCGCAGGGCGGTTCGGGTGGGCAGCACCGCCCCCTCGCAGCGAAACAACAAGCCGCCTTTGACGAGTTCTCTAACCGCCCTTTCGACGGCGTCTCGCTCGCTGAATTCGTCAGAGCTGACGAATTCCCGGAGCAGATCGGAAAGCCTCAGCGTTGCGGGCTGGGCCTCTATGACGTGGGCGAGAATCGCCCGTTCGTACCCCCGATCCTCGCCAGCGAGGTCCGCTGACTTAGCCTTGTCCTGCATGGGAAGTCCACCTTCCTGTGCCAAGGCCGGGGGGCTGTTACCGCAGTCGCCCCGGCCGCTTATCTGTTGTGGCGCAGGAAGCTAGGCGGGGGGGGCGATGGAAATCGCTTCTACAGAGAATGACTATCTGTGACCTGCGTCACAGATGCGAAATCGCGCTCACGCCCTGTGCTCCGCTCAACTACGGATCGTGAGGGGTGATGAGAACGGCCCGACGCCGCTCATCGATCTCGACGTAGAACTCGCGGAAGAAGTCTTCACGCCCCAACACGGGCACCCGATATTCCCGAAGCATGGGTGCAAATCGAGTTCTCGGCCCGCAATGAGAGCGCGGACCGGCGCCGGCGTCTTGTAATGGTGAGCAAGCCCGTTACCGGTGTCGACCTTGACTTTTTCGCAGGTCCGAAGGTCGAACCCGAGGGGCACGGCGTACTTTCTTGGCAAAACGGTTCCGGTCGCGCCGCTGTCGGGCAGCATGTCAAGCGGCAGCAGCTTCCCGGATGGCAGTTCCAGCCTCGCCTGCACGGCGGGGAACAAGGTGCTCCCCTGCCCCAAGGCCGCGAATGGGTACTCAGTAGAGGCAGCCCGCCACGGGCTCTTTAGAAACTTCGAGGATGCGATCGAGGTCTTCGAGGTCGACACTGGTGAGCAGATCCTCCAAGGAGGGCGCGGACGCGACGACGGAGCGATCCTGGATCGCCACCCATTCACCAGCATACTCACTCAGTTCTTGAGCGAGAACTTCCTCGGCCTCGAGTGCTTTATCTAATTCTGCAGTCGTCATTCGCATGTCCCATTACCACGTCGAAACCCTTTAGTCAAGGGTTATCGGTATCAAGGAGTCTATGCATTAAAGGCCGATTGTCAATCCAGCAGAAGTAAATTTTGCGAGAGGTCAACAGACAAAACCCCAAGTCGGCGGCTGCTAGCCTGCCGCGATTTTCCTGGCCGCGTCGCGCCAGAGGGCAGATACCTTTTCGGCCTTGTTCTCTGCGTTCAGGCGGGCGCACTCGCTGATCAGGTCGGAGAGGATGGCGACGGCGCGGGTGTCGCCGAGGGAGGCGAGGCGGTCGAGACCGAGGGCGTAGAGGTAGTCGCCGGCGAGGAGAGCGAGATCGGAGTCGTGGCCGGCGAGGAGACGGGGCTGCTCGTAGTGGAGGAGGTATCCCTCGCGAACGGCCTCGACGACGAGGGCGTATTCGGCGTCGCCCGTCAGGTCGCCGAGGGTCGGCGGCTCGGCCGGGTCGACGACGTAGGCCGAGATCGGTGTGTCCTCGTCGCGGAGCTGGTCGGCGAGGGCCTGGAGGGCGTTCATCCCAGCACCTCGGCGAGGGCCTCGGCGGCGGCTGCAAGGGTCTGGTCGACGGTCGCCTCGTCGTGGGCGAGGGAGACGAACCAGGCCTCGAACTGGGCCGGGGGCGGGTAGACGCCGCGCTCGAGCAGGGAGCGGCAGAAGGCGGCGTGGGCCTCGAGGTCGCAGGCGGTCGCGGCGGCGAAGTCGACGACCGGGACCTCGCTGAAGAAGAGGGTGACGAGGCCGGGCGCCGAGGCGACCTGGAGGGGACGGTCCTGCGCGAGGACCTCGAAGCCGGCGGCGAGGCGGTCGGTGAGGGCGCCGAGGCGCTCGTAAGCGCCGTCGTCGAGCTGGTCCAGGGTCGCCAACCCGGCGGCGACCGCCAGCGGGTTACCGGAGAGCGTTCCCGCCTGGTAGACGTCGCCGGCGGGGGCGATCCGTTCCATGTGCTCGCGCCGGCCGCCGTAGGCTGCTGCCGGCAAGCCGCCGCCGAGCACCTTGCCCATCACCGTCAGGTCGGGTTCGACGCCGTAGAGCCCTTGGGCGCCGCCGCGGGCGACGCGGAAGCCGGTGATCACCTCGTCGAAGACGAGCAGGGCACCCGCCTCGCGGGTCGCCTCGCGAAGGAACTCGAGGAAGCCCTCGGCCGGCGGGACGACGCCCATGTTGGCCGCGATCGGCTCGGCGAGAAGGGCCGCGACCTGGTGCTCCTCGAGCGCCCGGGAGACAGCCTCGCGGTCGTTCCACGGGACGACCACAGTCGCCGCCGCCTGCGCGGGAAGCACGCCTGGGCTTCCCGGCACCCCGAGGGTCGCCAGCCCCGAGCCGGCGTCGGCGAGGAGGCCATCGGAGTGGCCGTGGTAGGCGCCGGCGAACTTGACCACGACCTCGCGGCCGGTCAGCGCCCGCGCCAGCCTGACGGCGCTCATCGCCGCCTCGGTCCCGGAGCTGGTCATCCGCAGCATCTCCACCGCAGGAAAGCGCGCCGCCACCTCCTCGGCAAGGCGCACCTCCTCGAGGGTCGCGGCGCCGAAGCTCGTCCCACGCTTCGCCGCTTCGATCACCGCGGCGACCACGGCGGGCTCGGCGTGGCCGAGGATCGTTGGCCCCCAGGAGGAGATCCAGTCGAGGTAGCGGTTGCCCTCGACGTCGAAGAGCCAGCAGCCTTCGGCTCTTTCTATGAAGATCGGGTCGCGGCCGATCTGCCGCATCGCCCGCACCGGCGAGTTGACGCCGCCGGGGAGGACCTCCTGCGCCCGCTCGAACAGCCGGGCGTCGTCAGGAATGCTCCGCCTCCCAGCGCGCGTAATCCTCGGTGAAGTAATGGAGGCGGATCTTCTTGTACTCGGTCGAGGAGTAGAGGGTGGCGCGGTCGTCGGGGCCCATCCCGCACTCCTCGGCGATCGCGTCGAGGACGGCGTCGCACTCCTCTTTCGAGCGGCCGTGGGCCATCGTGAAGACGCTGTAGGGCCAGTCTTCGTAGGTCGGCCGCTGGTAGCAGTGGGAGATGCCGCGGAAGGAGGCCATGCGGCCGCCGACCTCCAGGATCTGATCCTCGGGCACCTTCCAGACGCCCATCCCGTTGGCGGAGAAGCCGGCACGCCGGTGGTAGAGGATGGCGGCGACGCGGCGGAGGATCTTGCGGTCGACCATCCCGCGCAGGCGGTCGAGCAGCTCCTCGGTCGAGATCCCCAGCTCCTGCGCGGCGGCGTCGTAGGGCCGGGCGGTCGCCTCCATCGGCCCCTGCAGGGCCTTGATCAGGGCGATGTCCTCAGCGTCGTAGGGCTGCGGCTCCAGCTCGCGCGGGGGCGCTGCCTCGACCGCGGCGGCGAGCGCGTCGGTCCCCTTCTCCATCTCCAGGTTCATGTTGATCTTGAAGAGGGTCAGGGTCGGCAGTTCCCGCATCGACTCCGCCCCGGTCTCCTCCATCAGGGCTTCCAGCGTGCCCTTCAGCCCGAGCTTCGAGTTCGGCGGGGTGGCGATCGTGAACCAGAGGTTGAAGTCATGGGTGCGCAGGTAGTTGTGGGAGACGCCGGGGTGGGCGTTGACGATCTGCGCCGCCCGCTGCGGGTGCTCGGAGTCGACTTTCGCCGCCACCAGCATCGACTCGTAGCCGAGCGCGCGGGTATCGAAGATCGGCGTGATCTCGCGGATGATGCGGCCGTCGAGGAGGCGCTGAGTGCGGGCGAGGACGTCGTCGAGCTCGAGGTCCGCCTCGGCGGCGACCAGCGCGAACGGCTCGGCGTCTAGCGGGAAGCTCGACTGCAGCAGGTTCATCAGCCGCTTGTCGGTCTCGTCGAGCGGGATCGCGGAGCCGTCCTTGCGGCTGCGCGCCTTCGACTGCGGGAGCTTCACCGAAGCCACGGGGCGGCCTCCTTCGCGTAGTAGGTGACGATCGCGTCGGCGCCGGCGCGGCGGACAGAGGTCAGGGCCTCGACCACGGCGGCGCGCTCGTCGATCCAGCCCTTGGCGGCGGCGGCCTTCAGCATCGAGTACTCGCCGGAGACGTGGTAGGCGGCGACGGGGGCGCCGGTCGCCTCCTTGACCCGGCGCACGACGTCGAGGTATGGGAGCGCAGGCTTGACCATCAGCATGTCGGCGCCCTCGTCGAGGTCGAGCTCGGCCTCACGCACCGCTTCGGCGGCGTTGGCCGGGTCCATCTGGTAGCCGCGGCGGTCGCCGAAGCCGGGCGTCGACTCCGCGGCGTCGCGGAAGGGGCCGTAGAAGGCGGAGGCGTACTTGGCCGAGTAGGCGACGATCGGGACGTCGGGGTGACCCTCCTCGTCGAGCTGGTGGCGGATCGAGCCGACCCGTCCGTCCATCATGTCGCTGGGGGCGACCGCGTCGGCGCCGGCCTCGACGTGGGAGATCGCGGTTTTCGCCAGCAGCTCGACGGTGAGGTCGTTCTCGACCTCACCGCTGCCCTCGCGGATGACGCCGCAGTGACCGTGCGAGGTGTACTCGCAGAGACAGACGTCGGTGATCACCACCAGGTCGGGATGGGCCTCCTTCAGCGCCCGCACCGCCATCTGCACTATCCCCTCGTCGTCGTAGGCGCCGGTGCCGAACTCGTCCTTGGTGGCGGGGACGCCGAAGAGCATCAGGGCGCCGACCCCGGCGGCGGCGATCTCGCCCGCCTCCTCGACCAGGTTGTTGATCGAGAAGCGCTCGATCCCCGGCATCGAAGGGACCTCCTCGCGGACGCCCTCTCCTGCCACCACGAAGGCGGGCTGGATCAGGTGCGCGGGGGACAGCTCGGTCTCGCGGATTAGGCCGCGCAGGGTGTCGGTACGGCGCATGCGACGCATGCGCGTGGAGGGGAAAGGCATTGCACCTGAGTCTAGGGAAGGGGGCCTTCGCGGCGTTTGGGGAGGGACCGGGGGTGCCTCTACCGGACCCGCTCGCTTCGCTCGCTCTAAGTGTCCGTACGAGACACCCCCGGTCCCTCGTTGCGGGCGCAGTAGCTTGTCCGGCGGTGTTGGCCAAGAACGTGAGCAAGCGGTTCGGGAGCAGGGAGGCGCTGCGGGGCGTTTCCTTGGAGGCAGGTCCCGGTGAGCTTGTCGCGGTGATTGGGCCGAATGGAGCTGGAAAGACGACGCTGCTTTCGATCTTGGCTGGGATCTCCAAGCCGGATGAGGGACAGGTGAGCAGCGACGGAGGTGCGGTCGGGTGGGTGCCGCAGCAGGCGGCTCTATATAGACGGCTGACCGTCGAGGAGAACCTATTGCTGTTTGCTCGGCTCGAGGGGCATGGGGATCCGCGGGCTTCGGTGGAGGAGATGCTGGAGCTGACGGGGCTGGGGGAGCGGCGGCGGGAGGTCGTGGCGCGGCTGTCGGGGGGGAACCAGCAGCGGATCAATATTGCGATCGGGCTGTTGTCGCGGCCGGCTGTGCTGTTGCTGGACGAGCCGAGCGTGGGGCTGGATCCGCGGCAGCGGGCGCGGTTGTGGGAGTTCGTCGCCGGCCTCGCCGGGGGCGGGACGACGGTGATCTTCTCCACCCACGACATCCAGGAGGCCGAGCGCTACGGCGGCCGGGTGCTGGTCCTCGCCGACGGCGAGTCCCTCTTCGACGGCTCCGCCGGGGAGCTGCGCGAGGCGGTGCGGCGCGAGGCGCCGGAGGCCGCCGACCGCGACTTCGAGACCGCCTTCGTCGCCTACCTGCACCACCGGGGCCACTGATGCGCGGTGTTCGCTGGCTGCTGCTGAAGGACCTGCAGATCCTCCGGCGCTCGCCCCTGCAGGCGGTGCTGCTCGTCGCCTACCCGATCCTGATCGCGGTCCTCGTCGGCTTCGCGATCTCACGCGGGCCCGAAAACCCGCGGGTCGCCTTCCTCAACGAAGTGCCGCCGGACACGCGGATCGACGTTGGCGGCCAAGAGCTGCCGAAGGCGAACGTCCGCGAGCAGATCTGCGAACGGGTCGAGTGCGTCTTCGTCCACGACCGCGAGGAAGCGATGGCGAAGGTCGAATCCGGCGACGTGCTGGCGGCGCTGATCCTGCCCGCCAACCTTGTCGACAAGATCAACTCGCTCTCGACCCTGACGCCGGGAGTGCCCGAAGTGGAAGTCCTCGTCAACGAGGAAAACGCGGTCAAGGCCGAACTGGTCGACGACCGGATCACCAGCCTGCTGGCGCAGGCGAACCTGCGGATCGCGCGCCGGATCGGGTCCGAAGGCAGCCGCTACCTGGGGTTGATCGTCAACGGCGGCAAGTTCCACGTGCTCGGGGAAGCGATCCCGATCCTCGGCCTGCGGACGAGCGCGCGGATCCTCGAACAGGTGACGCCGGCGCTGCCGAGATCGCTGCGGCCGGCGCTGGAAGAAGTGACCGAGTTCGCCAGCGAGGCCCGCGACAACCTCGACGTCGCCAAACCTCTGATCGCCCGCCTCGCGCAGCCGATCGAAGTCGACAAGGTCGTGGTCGGAGGGGCGAGCCCGCCACTGGAAATCTTCGCGATCGCCGTCGCCGCGACCCTCACCCTGGCCTTCGTCGTGGTCCTCTTGGTCGCCGGCTCGCTGGCCCTTGAGCGCGAGGAGAACGCCTTCCCCCGGCTGACCCGTGGCCTCGTCTCCAGCGGCGGGCTGCTGACCGAGAAGGTGCTGCTGGGGGTCGTGGTGGGGATGGCGGTGACGCTGTTGATGCTGCTCGGGATGGCGATCTTCGTGCCGCTCGAATGGGGGCGCTTCGGCCTCTGGCTGCTGGCGATCCTCTTCGCCGGGGCGGCGCTCGGGGCGGCCGGGGCGGCGCTGGGGGCGGCGGCGCGGGAAGTGCGCGCCGTCTCCCTGCTCGCCTTCATGGTCACCCTGCCGATCGCCTTCCTCTCGCTGGTCCCCTCGGGGGCGGTGAGCCCAACCGTCTTCGACCTGATCCGCTACCTGACCGCGATCTTCCCCTTCAAGCCGGCGCTGGAAGCGATCGCCGCCGCGCTCGACGAAGCGGGCTCCGGCATCGGCGGCCCCCTCGCCCACCTGGCGATCCTCGCCGCCGCCTACGCGGCTATCGCGCGCTTAGCGCTGCGGCGCTTCGCGGCGGTATGACGCTCGCCCCTCCGCACTTCGGGCCCCTATAGGGGCCCCAATCTCGGAAGGAGGACGATCCCACCCCGCTCGACGCAACTGCGGACGAAAGTCTCGATGTCCATATCGGGCCCCTCGAGCGCGCGAACGCGGTCGAGGATCGCGGGCTGGTCGAGCTCCGGAAGGGTCCGACCCTGCGAGCGGATCGCCGCGAGGGCGATCGGCGAGTCGTCGAGCAGCAGGGGACCGTGCTTGCTGCGGTAGGCGGCGATGCCGTCGACTTCGACCCGGTCGTAGTTCGGCTCGGTCGCGGTGAGGAGGGCCTGCTGCTCGGCGGTCGGATGGAGGACGAAGACGGGGGCGGTCGTGCCGGGGCTCTCGTGCAGGGTCGCCGGCACCGCGCCGTAGGGGGAGACGTGGGCGGAGTAGACGACGTCGAAGCCGGACAGCTGCGACCGCACGACCGGCATCTCCACCCCGGGCAGCGCGGCCAGCTTCCGCGCCAGCGTCGCCGGGGCCGAGTTGGCGCCGTAGGAGAGGAGCGCGGTGCGGCCGCTGAGGTCGGGGCCGTCCCCGGGCAGCTCGTGCGCCTCGCCGTCGCGGTAGAGGTAGGAGCGAACCGGCGTCGCATAGGGATACTCAAGCGCCCGCTTCAAATCCATCCGGCTCAATTTCGCAGATAGGGTCGTGCCGAGATGAAGGTCCTTTTCATCGGCGACGTGGTTGGGAGCCCGGGGCGCCAGGGGCTGCGCGAAGCGATGCCGGCGCTGCGCGAGCGGCACGCGCCGGACCTGGTGATCGTCAACGGCGAGAATTCCGCGGGCGGGATGGGGATCACCGAACGCACCGCCAACGACATCTTCGGCGCGGGCGCCGACCTGATCACCAGCGGCAACCACGTCTACCGCCACCGCGAGGCCTACGAGTGGCTCGACAGCGAGGAGCGGGTGGTGCGACCGGCCAACTACCCGCAGGCCAACCCGGGCCGCGGCCATACCGTCGTTGAGGTCGGCGGGATGCGGGTGCGGGTGATCAACCTCAGCGGCGCCGTCGGCCTCCGCGTCGCCCGCTCGCCCTTCGACACCGTCGACTCGATCCTCAGCCACCACGAGCAGGACGCGGTCATCGTCGACTTCCACGCCGAAGTGTCGAGCGAGAAGGTGGCGATGGGCTGGCACCTCGACGGACGGGTGGCCGCGGTCTTCGGGACCCATACGCACGTGCCCACTGCCGACGGTCGGGTGCTGCCTGGCGGGACGGCTCACGTCTCGGACGTCGGGATGACGGGATCTCGCACCAGCGTCCTCGGTGTCAAGCCAGAGCAGGCGCTGCGGTCCCTGATTACCCAGATGCCGACTCGGTTCGAGACGGCTGAGGAGGACGTCTGGGTGATGGGGGCTCTTGTGGACGTGAACGAGCGGGGTCTGGCGGACTCGTTCGAGCAGGTAATGCAGCCAGTGCGATGAGCAGCAGCGGGTAGAACCAGACGATGTAGAGATAGAACCAGTGGTGGAGAGTGAGCTGGAGCAGGATCAGCAGCCCCGCCGAAAGGGCGGCGAGTTGGGGGAGGCTCTTTCGCCGGGGATAGACCGCGAAGGCGAGGGACGCGGCGCCCGTTAGGGCCAGTAGGGCTATGCGGAGGGATTCCAGGTTGGTTTGGCCCCAGATGCTGAAGGGGGATTCGCGGCCGGCTTGGCTGGCGATGGTTCGGTCATAGAACGTCTTCAGGCCTGGGTCGATGGCGGGCCAGGCCAGTACTGCGACTGACACCAGGAGGAAACCTAGGATGAACAGAAGCGCTGGCCGGCGGCGGGTGTCCTGCGTGCGGGGCCGTACTCGGACACCCGCCGCCGAACTCGGGCCTGGTCTATAGGTCAGGTACATCGGCGCCAAGGGAGCGGCTACGAACTTGGCCCAAGTCGCGGCGGCGAGGAGTGCGCCGCGCGCCAAGGGGCGAGCGGCTAAGAGCAGAGTCGCTAGGAGGAGGGCTGCGACCAATGAGTCGTTGGAGTTGGACTCCAGCGCGTAGGCGGTGTAGGGGTAGGCGGCCCAGCCGAAGGCGAGGGTGGCGGCGAGACGCTGGCCCTCGGGGCCGGGGCGGATGCGGAGGCCGAGGAGGATCAGCAGGGCGAAGGAAGCAACGTCGAAGAGGACCGAGGCGGCGTGGGCGGCGGGGAGGTCGTCCCATTCGCCCGACCAGGGCCAGATTCGCTCGAAGGGGAGGTAGGCCAGGTAGTTGACCGGGCCGTAGGTGTCACCGGTGGAGATGTCTTCGGGGAAGTTGTCGTAGATCGGTTCCCCGTGGGCGATCCGGTCGGCGCCGACCACCCCGGCGTAGCCGACGTCGATCGCGCCCGAGTCGGCGACGTTGAGGCCGACCCGGAAACCCATCAGGAAGAGGGCGGCGACAACCATCCAGGCGACCGGCCAGACCGGCCGCAGCCCCTCCCCCATCCCCCGCAGCCCGATCCAGAGCGAGCGCCCGAGCAGGTAGAGCAGGACCGGGTAGACCAGCAGGACCGAGACGCCGATGTTCCCCCGGTTGAAGAAGTAATGGGAGACGCCGAAGCCGAGCAGAACCAGGAGGTCGAGGTTGGCGACGCGCCAGAGCCGCCGCCAGTCGACCAGACCGAGGAGGAAGAGCAGGCAGAGCGGCAGGAAGACGTAGGGCGCGTTGAGCTTGTGGCCGAAGGCGCCGGAGTAGCCGCGGGCCATCTTCCAGGCGACCTGGTAACCGGTCCAGGACTCGGTCACTTCGCCGCTGTGGGGGTCGACAAGGACGAGGGCCAGCTCCTCGCCGCCGGCGAAGTAGGCGACTTCCCAGTGCCCCTCGTCGAAGCTCGCGGTCGGCCCCAGCTCACCATGCTCCCGTTCCTCTTCAAGGACCTTCGGGTCCCGGCCGGCGGCGGCGATCGCTTCGTCCCGAGTGATCTTTCCCCCATCAGCAGAGGCGGAGACCGGCAGAAACCCTGAAACCAATAGCGCGACAAAGAGGAGCCCAACGGCCACTGCGAGGAGGGGCGGGGGGGTCTTCGTACGGACACTTAGAGCGAGCGAAGCGAGCGGGTCCGGTAGAAGACCCCCCCGCCCCTCCCCCGCGCTCCACACCCTCATCCGTCGCGCACCCCGAAGTGATCCCGGATGATCGGGGCGACGTCGCGCAGCGCCCACTGCTCGCGCTCGTCGGCCGAGCTCGGGCCGCAGCCGACGAAGAGCAACGGGCCGAGCGAATCGCCTGCATCGAGCGCTCCGTGACTGCCGCCACCGGCATGGCTCACCCCGCCCCAGTCGACCGCCTCGAACCCAGGCGCGAGCGAGATGACGAAGTCGCCCGCGTGGGGCGCGGTCAGCGCCGACCAGACCCGCGCCAGCGGGTCTGGGTAGGTCTCGCTGCGGAGGCGACCGTCCTCGACATAGGCCTCGATCGCGTCCAGCTTCCCCTCGACCTCCCAGCACCCGCCGCGGAGGTCGGCAACCTCTCCCCCCGGCCGGAACCGCACCGCCGCGCCATCGCGTTCGACCACAGCCCACTCGCTACCGGCCGTCGGCATCCCCGGCCCTTCGCGCCGCAGCGGCAACCCGTCCTCGCCCTCCAGCCGGCAGACCAGGTCGACGCCCTCGATCACGCCGAGCCGCGCCGCCACCTCGAGCGGCTCCGCGCGCTGGCCCTCCCCCGGCAGCAGGTAGACGTGCGCGGCGCGCCCGGTCGGGCTGACCGCGAGCTGGGCCCGCTCCGGCCGCTCCTCGGAGGGCTGCAGGACCGACCACTCGGCTCCGAGCAGCTCGGCCAGCGGCAGTCCCCGGTGGACCTCGGTCTGCGAGTGGTCGGCGAGCAGGATCACCGCATGCGTTTCCAAGAACTCGTCAAGGCCGCCCGCTTCCTCCGCGTAGGTGGCGAAGGCGCGGTCGGCCTTGGCGATCGACTCGACGGTCGCCTCCGGGCCGTGCTGGTGGGAGTAGTTGTCGTTGTCCGGCAGCGAGAGCAGGAGGAAGTCGTAGAGGTCCTCCTTCAGCAGCTCGGCCGCACAGCAAGCCGCGTAGCCGTCGCGGACGCCGGGGATCGAGGTCGATTTGCAGGGGACGGCGCGGCTCGCGTAGAGGTCGCCGTAGAAGAGGTCGGTGGGGCCCCAGGTGTGGTGGTGGAACTTCAATTTGGTCACGTCGACCGCCCGTTTCAGCAGCCCCTCCAGCGAGACCTCGTGGCGGCGGCGGCCGCGGTAGATCAGGAACGGCGTGCAGGCGGTGCGGGCGCCGGCGTCTTCGAGGCTCTCGAAGACCGTCTCCACCTCCGGGCTGAGGTGGGCGAGGTTCATGTTGTAGACGAGGTCGTAGAGGGCGAGGAAAACGCCGAAGGCGCGGGTCGCCTCCAGCGAGGAGCCGTACTCGACATAGCGCCGCTCGAGCCGGTGGTACCAGTTCATGCCGCTGATCCAGTGGCCGTCGGCGCCCACCCCGGTGACCATCTCGGCGCTGGCGACCGGCGTCACCGAGGGGAAGCTGGAGACGCAGTCGGGGATGAGGACGCCGCGCTCCACGAGGGCCGCGAAGGTGGGCGCCCGCTCCTCGGCGATCGCCCGTTCGAGCATGTCGGTGCGCAGCGAGTCGACGTAGGTGAGGACGAGCTTCTTGCGCGACGGCATCGGCTCAATGATGCACAGCGGGCCGACGCTGTTGCCGGAAGGGCGCTGTTGCCTGTCGGCGTCTTTTATCGGAGGACGCGAAGCCCGGCGTGTTTGCGCTGCGCGCGGCGGTGGCGGGTGACGCCGAGCCAGATCAGAGCCAGGACGAGAACGATGACGACGATCGGGACCAGAAGGGCGATCGCGATCACGACAAGGGCAACGAGGCTGACGATGAAGGCGAGCGCTCCGCCGCCGCTGCCCTCGCGGCGGCTGGCGCCGTAGACGACGTCGCTGATGATCACGCAGGCCAGCGCGGCGCCGGCCAGACCGAGCAACGCGCCGAGGATTCCTTCCAGCAGGAAGCCGACGACGAAGCCGATCACGGCGGCGAGGATCGTCATCCGGCCGCGAGCGGACCCGTGGGTGCCGGTGGTGCCGGCGAGCATGCCGACCGCCAGCCCAATTCCAAGCTCGGTTAGAACGTCCACGCCGAAAACCTAACCCTTTGCGATATGCGACGGTCGATCCGCCACACTTCAGCGATGGCAGAAGTCCCCGAGCCGACCCATCGCCGCCGCTCGCACGCCGGCACCCGCGACCTCGAGCGCTACGCCGGCCTCTTCGCCGAGCGCACCGGGGTGATGCGCTCCTCGGCGATGCGCGACCTGATGGCGATCACGGCGCGGCCGGAAGTGATCTCGCTCGCCGGTGGCCTCCCCGACACCTCGACCTTCCCGCCGCAGAGCTTCGCCGCGCAGATGACCCGGATCGCCCAGGAGTCGGCGGCGAAGGCGCTGCAGTACGGGCCGACCGAGGGCTTCGAGGAGACCAAGGACTGCATCCTCGAGGTGATGGGGGCCGAGGGGATGTTGCCGGACCCCGACGACATAATCGTCACCACCGGCGGCCAGCAGGCGATCGACCTCGTCTGCAAGACGCTGATCGACCCCGGCGACGTCGTCATCTGCGAGGCGCCGACCTACCCCGGGGCGATCCCGACGCTGTGCAGCTACCAGGCCGACGTCGTCCAGGTCGAATGCGACGAGGACGGGATGCAGGTCGAGGTGCTGGAGGAGCTGCTTGCCGAGCTGCGCTCCGAAGGCCGGCGACCGAAGTTCATCTACTCGGTGCCGAGCTTCCAGAACCCGGCCGGGGTGACGATGTCGCTGCAGCGCCGGCGGCGCCTGGTCGAGCTGGCCCGGACAGAGGAGCTGCTGGTCGTCGAGGACAACCCCTACGGGCTGCTGCGCTATGGCGGTGAGCCGCTGCCGCCGCTCTACCAGCTCGACGGCGGCGACTTCGTCATCTACCTGGGGACGTTCTCGAAGATCCTCTCCCCCGGAATCCGCCTCGGCTGGGCGGTGGCGCCGCCGCCGGTGATGGAGAAGATCGTCCTCGGCAAGCAGGCCGCCGACCTCTGCACCTCGACCCTGACCCAGTACTTCGTCCGCGAGTATTTCGCCGAACGGCGCTGGCAGCTCTACGTCGACGACCTGGTCGAGATCTACCGGCGCCGCCGCGACACGATGGTCGAGGCGCTGCGCGACAACTTCCCCGCCGAGGCGACCTGGACCGAGCCCGAGGGCGGGCTCTTCATCTGGGCGACGCTGCCCGACTACATCGACACCAGCGACCTGCTGGCGAAGGCGCTGCGCGCCGACGTCGCCTTCGTCCCCGGTCAGGCCGCCTACGTCGACGGCCGCGGCAGCCACTCGATGCGGCTCAACTTCTCCGGCGTCGACGAGGACGAGATCCGCGAGGGGGTGCGACGGATCGGCAAGGTGATCGCCGAGCAGGTCGAGCTCTACGGTGCGCTGACCGGCGAGGTGCCGCTGCCCGAGCCGGAGGAGGAGTCGGCGCCAAACGTCTTTCCCTTCCGCAAGGCGGGGGAGGCGGGATGAAGGTCGCCGTACTGAAGGGCGGGCGGTCGCTTGAGCGCGGCGTCTCGCTGCGGTCGGGGGCGCGGGTCGAGGACGCGCTGGAGCGACTCGGCCACGAGGTGCTGCCGATCGACGTCGGCGCCGACCTGGTCAAGCGGCTGGTCGCCGAGCGGCCCGACGTCGCCTTCGTCGCCATGCACGGGATCGGCGGCGAGGACGGGACCGTGCAGGAGCTGCTGGAGATCCTCGGCATCCCCTTCACCGGGCCGGGCGCGGCGGCCTGCGCCCGCTGCATGGACAAGGTGCAGGGAAAGGACGCGATCGAGCTGGCCGGGCTCCCCACCCCGCAGTGGTTCGCCTTCAACCAGACCGCCTTCCGCGAGTTCGGCGCCGCCGACGCGCTGGGCCGGCTCGAGGAGACGCTCGGCTTCCCGCTGGTCGTCAAGCCCAGCCGCGGCGGCTCCTCGCTCGGGGTCAAGTTCGCGCGCAGCGCGGGCGAGGTCCCGCAGGCGCTGGTCTCGGCCTTCAGCTACGACGATCGGGTCCTGCTCGAGCGCTTCGTCGACGGGCGCGAGCTCGCGGTCAGCATCCTCGGCGACGAGCCGCTGCCGGTGGTCGAGGCGATCCTGCTCGAGGGCGACCGCTACGACTTCGAGGCCCGCTACGAGATCGGCCGCACCCGCTTCGACGTGCCCGCCGACCTGAGCGCCGAGGAACACCGGGCGGTAACCGAGGCCGCCCTCGGCACATACGGGGCGCTCGGCTGCACCGGCTTCGCCCGCATCGACCTGATCCTCGCCAGCGACGGTCCGTGGCTGCTGGAGGCCAACGCGATCCCCGGCCTCACCGACACCAGCCTCCTCCCCCAGGCCGCCGAGGCGGCGGGACTTTCCTTTGAGCAGCTGGTCGAACGAATTTTGGACCTAGCACTTACGCCCCAGGGCGTTTCCTAGGAGCGAAAAGCAAGCAGGTCAAGGAGGAGTGAGGGAGCGTGCTCTGCACGTGACCGAACGACGACGCCGAGATGCGCCGCTTTGCAGCCCTAGGAATCGCCCTGCGCGAAGTCCTCGGGCGTTACTTCATCGAGGAACTCCTTGAATTTGTCGACGACCTCCTCGGTGTCCTCGACCTCGTGCTCGAACTCGATCGCCGACTCCTCGATCACCTCCTCGGCCGCGAAGATCGGGGCGGAGACGCGGACCGCGAGGGCGAGGGCATCGGAGGGGCGGGAGTCGATCTCGACTTCCGAGCCGTTGACGGAGACCGTGATCGAGGCGTAGAAGGTGTTGTCGCGCAACTCGGTGACGGCAACCCGCTCGCACTTGGCGTCGAGGTTCTCGAGCATGTCGGAGAGCAGGTCGTGGGTCATCGGCCGCGGCGTCGAGGCGCCCTGCAGCTTCATCAGGATCGCCGCCGCCTCCGGGTGTCCGATCCAGATCGGCAGGAAGCGGTTTCCGTCCACGGTCTTCAGCAACACGATCGGCTGCTTGCCCACCATGTCGAAGCTGACGCCATAGATCTGCATCTGCTGCAAAAGGACTCCAGACCGTCGTTGGAAGCCGAAGTATAGGTCCGGCTTGTACCCGCCCCGGGGAGAGCGGGAACCGAATGTCCCCCTCCATAGCGAGGCGACCGGAGGGCGGGCAATGATGGGGAGGCGATGAAGATCGAGCTGCTCACCGGGTCTTTCGGCCCCGGCGTCGGGGACCGCCTGATCGCCGAGCTGCTGAGCGGGCGCTGGCAGCGCTTCCGCTGTGCGGTCGCCTTCGCCAAGCTCTCCGGCGTCAAGTACCTGGACGAGCCGCTGCGCGAATTCGCCGCGGCCGGCGGGGCAGCGGAACTGGCGATCGGGATCGACAGCGGCGGCACCTCATTCGAGGCGGCTAACCAGCTCGCCGGTGCGGTCGACGGGTCAGGACGGCTGATCGTCACTACCGAGATCGGAGCTGGGAGTGCGAGCTTCCATCCTAAGGTGTACGCCTTCACCTCGGTCGGCGGTGGCGAGGCGCTGGCGATCGTCGGCTCCAGCAATCTCACCGAAGGCGGGCTCTTCACCAACCACGAGATGTCGACCGCCTTCGAGCTCGACCTCTCGCAGAGTGACGACGCGGCCTTCCTGACCGAGATCGAGAAGTCGCTCCGCCACTGGCACGACGTCGGTTCGGGCCTCGCGGTCCTGATCGACAAGCGGCGGCTGCGGGCGCTGCACGCCGAAGGGCGGCTGCCGATGGAGGGCTGGATCTCGGCGCACCGTTCCACCGCCGCTCCCACGGGGACGCGAGGAGCGGGAACGCGAGGGCTCAAACCCCGCAAGAAGAAGCGGCCGAAGCACCCCGCGAAACTGGGGGCGCCGCTGGCGCCCCCGCCTGCCAGCTCACCGCCGCCGCCCGAACCTCCCGCAACTCCACCGTCGCCCGCACCGCGATCGGGGGCGATTCACGATGTCTTCTACATCGACATCACCACGACCACGGTAACGACCGAAATCTACCTCGCCAAACGAGCCCTCAGGGAAGACCCGCGGTTCTTCCGCCACCCTTTCACGGGGCTGACGCCGCGACCGAAGAAGAAGACGAGCCCGCGCCAGCCGCAGCTCGACCCGAAGCCGTTGGTGGACATCCGCCTGATCGACAAAGCCGGAAAGCCGGCGCCGCCGCACGTCTACCCCGGCCACGAGCTGAAGGTCTGGGAGTACGTCGCGGGGCGCGCCAACCAGGACGTCCGAGTCACCATCCCGCAGGCGCTGCGCCGCTCCCTGCCCGAAGGCTGCATCCTCGAAATGCGGCGAGACCCCGAGCCTGGCCTCGACTACCGCCTCGACTTCCTCACTCCCGGCTCGAAACGGTGGGCCACCGCGCGGAAACGGGCCTCGCTCCCGCTTCCCAACAGCTGGCGCAAGATGGGCTGGGCCTAGCCCTCAGGCGGTGCGGTGGCGGCCATGGCGCCGAACTCGAGACGGAGGATCTCGTTGCGGGTGATCGCGTGGCGCGCGTTCAACAGGTCCTCCCGCGTGACTGAGATCGGCAGCCGCTCGCGGAGCTGGAATCCGGCGCGCTCGGCGATCGCCGCGACCTCGTCCACCGTGGGGATGGTCCAGGTCTTCCCTCCCACCGTGCTGCGGCTGTCGCCGAGGACGAGCCAGCAGGGGGCTCCCTTGCTGGCGTGGGCGGCGAGATTGGCGAGGACCGAAGCCATCGCGACGAAGTAGCGGAGGAGGACGGCCGGGGCCTGGCGCCGCCGGAACCCGGCGGCGGGGTCCGCCGCTACAGCCGCCGAGTAGTCGGAGAGAAAGCCGAGGGTGGATGGCGGCAGGTCGGACTCTCCCATCGCCAGCAGCTCCTTTTCCAGCGCCACCTGCTCGCGCTTGCTGATTTCCCGCGACCCGATCATCTTTTTCTCCAGCAGGCGGCGGGCGCCCGGATCGAAGCCGAAGACCGCGGCGAGGGAGAGGCGGTCGGTGTCGATATATGGAAGGGCGGCAGCGTAGGGCGGGCTGGAGACGACGGCGTCGATGCGGCGGCCGGCGAGGACGTCGAAGCTCTCCGGGTCGGCGGAATCGGCGCAGACGACGTCGATCTGCGGCCAGGCGCCCGCGGCGGGCGCGCCCACGTCGCGGAGAAAGGCCCGCAGCTTGTCCTCCAGGCTCCGCGCCCGCTGCAGGAAGGCCTCGTACACCGGGGCGTCGTCGAGCGGCTCCTTGCGGCGGCGGATGCGAAGGTCCCTCGGCTCCTGCTGCGAAACCTCGCGGACCAGGTCGCTGACCAAGACTTCGAAGACGACGACCGCGTCCCCTCGTGCCTCGGTGCGGGCGCGCTCCAGCAGCCAGTCGAGCTTCGCCAGCACCGGTGCCGGGAACCAGCTCCGCAGCTCCTTCATCTGCTCGGCCGGGAACTGCGTAAGTTCGGCGTTTCCCCCCGGCGGTGCGCCCTCGACCCGGGCGCGCAGCGCCGCCAGCGTCTCCACGATCTCCTTCACCTGGGGTCCGACGGTCGCGCGCTTGGCCCGGGCGGTCGCGGCGGCGAGGGGATTGCAGTCGAAGCTCACCGCGTCGATCCCGGCCAGGGCCGCCTCGGTAGCGACGGTGCCGCTGCCGCCGAAGGGGTCGACGAGGAGGGAGTCCGCGGGCTCCAGGCCCGAGAGGTTGATCAGGCTCTTGGCGAGCTGCGGATAGAACTTGCCCTTGTAGCGGTGGATGCCGTGCCCCGCGTAACTCGAGTTCTTGCGCCGGGTGGCCGGTTCGGCCGCACCCTCGATCCGGCACTGGGCGGTTGGGCGCTTGTCGCTGCCGTGCTGGATGAAATGCACGAAGGAGGCGCAGTCGAGCTTCGGGACGGCCGCGACCGCGACCTCCTCGCCTGCGGTGGACCGGGGAGAGCCGCCGAGGGCCTCGAGCTCGCGGCGGCAGAGCTCTTCCTCGTACGGATGCAGAGCGTAGTTGGGCGGCACCGCAATCCCGGTCACAGGGGCCTGCGGCTTGCGCAGGAAGAGCAACTGCTCGTCCCGCAAGCGACGACCGGGTTTGGTCACCGAGCGGCGGTGAAGCGGCAGGGGCCGGTCGACGGTGCTCACGTGGTCGAACCCGAGATCGCGCGCGCGCTCGGCCAGCGCCGCGGCGGTCTCGAAGATCTCGCCCTTGAAGAGGCCGTCGCCGACGACGAGGACCGCGTAGCGGCCGGCCTGCAGCGACTCGAGGGAGTGCCGGAGGACCGCTTCCATGTCCGCGAGATAAGTCTCGACCGGAGCTCCCAGCGACTGGTTGCGCAGGTGGGAGCCGATCTCCATCCGCCGCAGCGCTGACGGGTCCTCTCCCAGCCAGAAGAGGCGGAAGCGATGGTAGAGGTGGTAATCGAAGGTGTTGGGGTACGGCGGAGAAGTGACGACGAGGCCGGCGGACGCGGCTTCGAGCTGGAAGGAGGAGGCGTCGCGAGCGTCGCCGTCGACGAACCTGGCCTCCGCCGCGCCCGAGCTGCCGATCTGTTCGGCGATCCGCCGCACCCGTCGCAGTTCGGCGAGTACCAGCCGGGGCACCTCGACCGCGGCGATCTGCCGCGGCCTGCTGACGTAGCGGGTTTCGGAGTCCTGGTAGGAGAGCTTCGCGGCCGCCTGGACGAACGCCACCAGGGCCAGATCCCGGGCGGCGGCGGTGGGAATTGCGGTGATGAGATCGCGCATAGCTCCCAGCGTCACGAAGACGGCCGGGTCGTACCACTTGCCGAGGTTCGGTATCTCGGGCAGCCAACTCGGAGCTGCTTCCTCGAGCTCCCGCTCACCGATTGCCGTTACGCTCGTCTCGCAATCCTGCAGGCCCGCGAGGTCGGTGGCGGAAAGGCGCCGGGTTTTGGCGCGGCCGGCGGCGTTACCCACCGGGTTGGCGTCGATGCCGAGGTAACGACGCCCGAGGGCGAGCGCCTCCACTCCGCTGGTCCCGCCGCCGGAAAAGGGGTCGAGGACCAACTCGCCGGGGTGCGAAAGAAGGCGGATGAGGAGGCGGGGCAACTCGGGGATGAACTTGGCCGGATAAGGGTGCAGCCCATGCACCTCGCCGCCGGCGGGGGCATCGGCGAAACCCAGGTCCATCCCCGCCAAGCGACGGGCGCACTGCGCCGGCGCGAGGTCGAGGAGAGCGCCGTCCGGCTGCCCGGGTTCGGAGTCGGCGGCGGTGGCTTGACCGCGGCTCGAATCGTGGAGGGGGCTGATCGACCGGGTCAAGACCGACACCGTATAAAGCGACCGGGACGGCGAGAGAGCGCCGGCGAGGGCGGGCAAGATGGGCGATCCTGGATTCGAACCAGGGACCTCGTCCTTATCAGAGACGCGCTCTAACCAACTGAGCTAATCGCCCGGGAGCGGCGATGATAGCGACGAGGCGCGAAGCGCTCAGGAGCCGTCGCGCTTGCGGAGGCGGCGGGCCAGCGCGTGGGCCTCGCGGACGTCGGCGAAGGGGAGCTCGGCAACGATGCCCTCCCCCTTGGCGCGGGTGTTGACTTCATGGCCGAGCACTTCCTCGAGGGCGTCGGCGACGTCGCGGAGAGCGGCCTGGGCATCGGGGTCGACCGGTGCTCGCTTGGGTTTTGCTTTTGGCTGGCTGGCCAGCCGGACCCTCTCCTCCGTTTCGCGCACCGACCAGCCGCCGCGGGCGGCGTCGCGAGCGAGGCGACGGCGGACGTCGTTGCCTGTCGCTCCGAGCAGGGCCTTGCCGTGACCCTCGCTGAGGTCGCCGGACTCGAGCAATTGCAGGGCCTCGTCAGGAAGCTCGAGCAGCCGGATGAGGTTGGAGACGGCGGGGCGGCTGCGGCCGACGCGGCGGGCCAGCTCCTCTTTGGTCAGGCCCAGCTCGCGGACCAGCGCGTCGCAGGCCTTCGCCTCCTCGACCGGGTTGAGGTCCTCGCGGACCATGTTCTCGATCAGTGCCGCCTGCAGGCGCTCGGCCTCCTCCTGATCGCGCACGACGGCGGGGACCTTCTCGATTCCAGCTTGCTGGGCGGCGCGCCAGCGCCGCTCGCCGGCGACCAGCTCGTAGCTGCCGTCGGGCAGGGGGCGGACGAGGAGGGGCTGGACGACGCCGCTGGCCTCGATCGAGGCGGCCAGCGCGGCGAGGGCATCGGGATCGAACTTGGTCCGCGGCTGGGCGGGATTGGGCTTGATCAGCGAGACCGGCAGCTCGCGCAGCTCACCGGCCGCGGGGGTCTCGGACTCGGGCAGGATCGCCGCCAGGCCGCGGCCGATTCCGCGGCGGCCGCTAGCCACGGCTGGCCAGCTCCTTGGCGAGGGCGCGGTAGGCGACGGCGCCGTGGGAAGCGGGGGCGTGCTCGGTCACGGGCAGACCATAACTAGGGGACTCGGCGACGCGGACGCTGCGGGGGATCACGGTCTCGAAGACCATCCCGTCGAAGTGGTCGCGGAGCTCGCTCTCGACGTCTTGGGCCAACCGGGTGCGCTCGTCGTGCATGGTGATCAGCAGACCCGCAACCTCTAGCTGAGGGTTGAGCTCCCGCCTGATCAAGCCCAGCGTTTCCAGGAACTGGACCAGACCCTCGAGCGCAAGGTACTCCGCCTGGACAGGGACGATAACCCGGTCGGCGGCGGTCAGGGCATTGACGCTGACCGGCCCCAGCGCCGGCGGGCAGTCGAGCAGGGTGACCGCGAAGCGCTCCCGCACCGGGCCGAGGCTCTCCCGCAGCCGCGTCTCCGATCCCTGCACCCGCGGCAGCTCGACCGCGGCGCCGGCAAGGTCCTTGTTGGCGGGAACGATCCAGAGATTGTCCGGCCCCGCGGGCCGGGCCGCCTCGGCGACGGAAGTCTCGCCCGTGAGGCAATCGTAGGAAGAGGGATGGAGGTCCCGCCCCCCTCCCAGGGCGACGGTGGCATTGCACTGGGGGTCGAGGTCGACCAAGAGCGTCTGCTTGTCCTCCGCCGCGGCGCAGGAAGCCAGGTTGACGGCGGTCGTCGTCTTTCCGACCCCGCCCTTCTGGTTCGCCACCGCATAGACCTTTCCCATCGCGGTCCAGCCTAGTCAACGTCGCCGGCACATTCGTCCGCGCGGATGCAACGCGTGGTTCGGCGGTGGGATAGCCTGCTGGCCGTGTCCGAGAGCTACGAGTGGCCCGAGAACCCCGCCGAGCGAGCGCAGGAGCTCGTCGAGGGCGTGCTGGACGAGCTCGACCTCGACGGCGAGGTCGTGGTCGAGGAAGACGACGAGCGGATCCTGCTGACGGTCGAGGGCGAAGACGACTACGGCCTGCTGATCGGCAAGCGGGGACAGACGATCGACGCCCTGCAGCTGCTCTGCTACCAGGCGGCCTTCCGCGGCCTGCGCGAGCGCAAGCGGGTCGTCGTCGACGCCGCCGGCTACCGCGCCCGCCGCCGCGAGACGCTCGAGGGCCGGGCCGATCGCGCCGCCGACCAGGCGCTGGCCAACAACAGCGTGGTCGAGATGGACCCGATGAGCGCGCAGGAACGCCGCGTCATCCACGAACGGCTGAAAGAGCGCGCCGGCATCGAGACCTACAGCGAGGGCGACGAGCCCAACCGCTGCGTCGTCGTCGCGCCGCTCCTGCCCGAGTGATCGACGCCGCCGCGCGGGCGAAGCTGGAGACCGTCCTCGCGCTGCTGGCGGAGGAGCGGGCCTCGGTCAGCTCGATCGTCGACGAGCGCGCCTGGCAGGTGCACGTCGTCGACAGCATCACCGGCCTCGAGGTTCCCGAGCTGCGCCAAGCGCGGCGGATTGCCGACGTCGGCGCCGGAGCGGGCTTCCCAGGGCTGGCGTTGGCAGCTGCCCTACCCGCAGCCCACGTTGACCTGGTGGAGTCGGTCGGGCGCAAGTGCGAGTTCATGCGGCGGGCGATCGCGGCCGCGGAGATCGCCAACGCCGCCGTCCTCAATGTGCGCTCCGAGGAGCTGGCCGGAGGCGAAGGCCGCGAGTCCTACGACGCCGTAACCGCCCGCGCCGTAGGCCGCCTCTCCACCCTCGCCGAGCTGGCAAGCCCACTCCTGAAGCCAAATGGCGTCCTCGTCGCCTGGAAGGGCAGACGCGACGCAGGTGAGGAGCAACAGCTCGAGAACGCCGCAGAGTCCCTAGCCATGCGCCCCGAAGCAATCCTCGACGTCGGAGACCGAGCCGGCAGCGAACACCGCCACCTCCACATCATCCGCAAGACCGGCCCAACCCCACCCAACCTGCCAAGAAACCCCGGCATAGCCAAGAAACGCCCCAAGGGCTAGAAATCTCTCTCACCCAGCTTGGAGGAGGGTTCGGGACCCCCTCCGAACGGCTTGTACTTCTCGGGCAGCCCAATCTCGGACCGGCAACCGGCGCTACACCCGAGCAAGTTGAGAGAGGAGGGGGTCCCGAACCCTCCTCCCACGCCTACCGCCGCTTCTTCTTTTTCCGCGGAGGAGGCGGAGGCGGCTTCGCCGCCTGGATCGCCGCGGCCCCCTCCGGCGTTGCGATGATCGGCGGCGGCACGATCTTTTTGATCGCCAGCTGCTGGCCGATCGTCCAGAAGTTGGTGGTGATCCAGTAGAGGATCAGGCCGGCCGGGAATTTGAGGATGAAGGGTACGAAGATCAGGGGCAGCAGGAACATCATCGTTCGCTGGCTTTTGTCAGCCGTGACCGCCATCACCATGCCCGAGACCAGCTGGGTGCCCACGTAGAGGATCAGGAGGGCGATCAGTTCGCCCCCGGTCGCCTTACCGGTGAGGTCGTGGATGAAGAGGAATTCGGCGCCATAGGAGGCGCAGTGGCCGGCTTCGGGGCAGCCCATGTCCGGCGGCAGCTCGTGCCGGAGCACGTAGAAGAGGGTGATGAAAACCGGCAGCTGGGCGATCAGAGGCAGGCAGGAAGCCAGCGGGTTGACTTTGTTCTCTTTGTAGAAGCGCATCATTTCCTGCTGCATGCGCTGTTTGTCGTTTTTGAACTTCTCCTGCAGTTCCTTGATCTGCGGCTGCAGGGCCTGCATCGCCCGCATCCCTTTCAGCTGTTTGTAGGTGAGCGGGATGAGAACGGCGCGGGTGACGACGGTGAGCATGATGATCGACATCCCCCAGCTCAGCCCGGCGTTGTCGTGGAAGAACTTGAGGACGCCGTTGGCGACGTCGATCAGCGGCTGCAGGATGAGGGCGGTGGAGGTCGTCATCGGTGGGCTTTGTGCCAGTCGGCCGGGTGAACCGGCCCGGTGCGGAGCGTGAATCTATCGGGGATCGGGTCGAAGCCGCCGTGACTGAACGGGTTGCAGCGCAGAATCCGCCAGCTGGCGAGCAGAAACCCCCTGGCGACGCCAAAGCGTTCGACCGCTTCGACCGCATAGGCGGAGCAGGTCGGCTCGTAGCGGCAGCGGCGCGGGAAGATCGGTGAGATCCAGCGCTGATAGCCCCGCACCGGCGCGAGGAAGAGGCGTTTCACGTGGAACGGCCCCCGCCCAGCGCCTCTTCGAGGTTGGCGGAGACGCCCTGCATCCCGTCACGCTCGATCAGCTCCCTGATCTCCGCACGGGCGACGATGACGAAGTCGTGACGCGGCGGCAGGCGGTCGCCGAGGGTCCAGAACGCCTCGCGCAGGGTCCGCTTCACCTTGTTTCGCTCGACGGCGCCGCCGACCTTGCGGTTGACCGAGACGCCGAGCCTGACCTCGTCGCGATCCTCGTCCTTGCGAGGAAACGTGTAGAGGACCAGGTACCTGGTGGCATGGGATGAGCCGTCGCGGTAGACGCGGTCGAACTCACCGCTGCGCGATAGGCGTCGGCGCTTCGACGCCATCTCTTCAGGGAGTCAGGCGCTTGCGGCCTTTACGCCGGCGGCGCTTGAGGACGGCGCGACCGCCACGGGTGCTCATCCGAGCCCGGAAGCCATGGGTCTTGGCCCGCTTCCGCTTCTTTGGCTGATAGGTGCGCTTCATGCCGGCGGAAGTATACGGAGGCCTTTGAAAATCTTTTCTGCGGGATTTGCGCGGCACCCGCGCGGGCTGCTCAGGCACGGCGCTATGGTCGCCGCCCGGTGCCCGACGATTCCTCCAGTCACGACCTCGAAGCCCGCTGGCGGGCAACCCAGGAGCGGCTGAAGGAATCGGTCCCGGAGTCCACCTTTCGGCTCTGGTTGGAGCCCCTGCAGGCGGTTGGCGTCGAGGACGAGACCCTCTACCTCGGGGCGCCAGAGGGCAAACGTGCCTGGACCGAGCGGCGCTACTCGTCGCTGATCGCCGAAGCCCTGGCTGCCGGCGGAGAGGGTTTGGCCCGGGTCAGCTTCGCCGAGGCGCCGGCGGCCGAGGAGGGCGCGGCCCACGATCCCGAGCTGAACCCCAGCTACACGTTCGAGCGGTTCGTGATCGGTCCCGGCAACCGTCTCGCCCACGGCGCCGCCCTCGCGGTCGCCGAGGCCCCCTCGGAGGCCTACAACCCCCTCTTCCTGCATGGCCCACCAGGGCTGGGCAAGACCCACCTCCTGGCCGCGGTCGCCAACTACCTGCGCGACAACGCGCCCGGCCTCAGCGTCCGCTACACCACCGCCGAGTCCTTCACCAACGAGTTCGTCACCGCCTTGAAATCGAAGGGCAGTGAGGCCTTCAAGGCCCGCTACCGCGACATCGACGTCCTCCTCATCGACGATGTCCAGTTCCTCCAGGGCAAGCCGGCGACCGAGGAGGAGTTCTTCCACACCTTCAATGCCCTCTACGAGTCGGGCAGTCAGCTGGTCCTCTCCGCCGACCGGATCCCCAGCGAGCTGTCGACCCTTGCCGCGCGCCTGCGCGACCGCTTCGAGTGGGGCCTGACGGTGGCCGTCGATCCACCGAACCTGGCGACGCGGCTGACGGTGCTGCGGCGTCTGGTCGAGGAGGCGGGCGTCGAGATCGCCGATTCCGGGGCCCTGACCGAGCTGGCGAACCGGATCGACGCCAACGTGCGCAAGCTCCATGGCGCGCTGACCAGGGTCGTCGCCCACGCCTCGCTGATGGGCCGGCCACTCAGCTCCGAGCTGATCGCCGAAGTGGTTCCCCGCCAGCGCCGCAGCGAGTCGACCTCGGTCGAGGAGATCCAGCAACTGGTGGCGGAGCTCTTCGGCGTCTCCCGGGCCGAGCTGGTCGGTTCCAGCCGCGCCGCGACCCCGTTGCGGGCGCGGCAGGTGGCGATCTTCCTCACCCGCGATCTCACCGACCTCTCCCTCCCCCAGATCGGCCGCCTCTACGGGGGGCGCGACCACACCACCGTCCTCAACTCGCTGCGCCGCATCGAAGCCAGCCTCGACGAGGACGCCGAGCTGGCCGAGAAGATCCGGGAGTTGCGTGGAGCTATCCACAACCCGGTCGGCGAAGAACGCTGACAGCCGCCGGCACTGTAAGAATCCCCAACCCCCCACAGCGCCTTCCACAGCCGACAAACCGCACCGCGACGCCAAATCCTCAGGGTTTCCGACTTTCTCCACAAGACCTAACTCAACTCAAGAAGGCAGCTATCAACTTGAAGCTCACCACCAAACGAGAAGACCTCGTCTCCAAGCTTTCGATCGTCTCCCGGGCGGTCTCGACCCGCGGCACGATCCAGGCCCTCTCCGGCGTTCTTCTCAAAGCTGCCGGCGGCGCCGTCACCCTTGCCGCGACCGACAACGACCTCAGCCTGGAGACGACGCTCGAGGCCAACGTCGAGGCCGAGGGCGCGGTCCTGCTCCCTGGCCGGCTTTTCGCCGAGATCGCCCGCTCGCTCGCCGACCCGACCGTGGAGATCGCCTCCCGCGAGGCCGAGCACGATGTCGAGATCCGCAGCGGCGGCTCCAGCTTCCACCTGCGGGTGCTGCCGACCGAGGATTTCCCGACGCTGCCGCAGCCGGAGGAGAACCCCGGCCTGAAGATCCCGGCCGGGGCACTGGAAGAGAGCATCGAGCTGGTCGCGCGCGCCGCCTCCCGCGACGACATGCGGCCCGTCCTCACCGGCGTCTTCGTAACCGCCAGCGGCAGGGAGATGACGATGGTCGCCACCGATTCCTATCGGCTGGCGGTGAAGAGGACCGAGCTCGAGGCCGATCTCGGCGGCGAGCTCGAGGCCAATATTCCGGCCCGGGCGCTGCGCGAGCTGGGGCGCATCCTCGCCTCCGAGGGGGCGGGCGAGACCTCGATCTCGCTGCTGACCAACCAGGCCGTTTTCCAGGCAGGGTCGATCCTCCTCGCGACGAGGCTGATCGACGGGCAGTTCCCCAACTTTCGACAACTCCTGCCGGAGTCCTACGAGCACGACGTGCGACTGCCCCGCTCCGAGCTGCTCGACGTCACCCGACGGGTCAGCCAGATGGCGCAGCGGAACGCGCCGCTGCGGCTCTCGTTCAGGTCGGGCGAGCTGACCGTGGCGGCCGAAACCCCGGACGTCGGCGACGCTCGGGAGACGATGCCCGCCGCCTTCGAGGGCGAGGAGCTGGAGATCGGCTTCAACCCGGAGTTCCTCAAGGAAGGGATCGAAAGCGTCTCCGGCGAGGAGATCCTGCTGCGCCTGATCTCGCCGCTGCGGCCGGGGTTGCTGGAACCCGTCGAGGGGGACGACTTCCGCTACCTGGTGATGCCGATCCGACTCAACGTCTGACGTTGCCGGCGCCGTGCTCGTCACCGCGATCGAGGCGAAGCCGCTGCGCAGCCTCGAGCGGGTACGGGTCGAGCTGACGGCGGGGATCGTCAGCGTCATCGGCCCCAACGGAGCCGGCAAGACGAACCTGATCGAGGCCCTCTACTTCGCCCTCACCGGCCGCTCGTTTCGAACCGGCGACCGCCGTGACCTGATCCCGTTCGGCGGCTCGCTCGCCCGGGCAGAGGCGACGATCCGCAACGACGACGGGATCGAGCGCAAGCTGCTCGCCTCGGTCAGCCGCAGCGAAGGGCGACGGCACCTGCTCGACGGCAGCCCGGCCGACCCGGCGACGATCGCCCGCAACCGTCCCCCGGTGGCGGTCTTCGCCCCCGACCGGCTGACGCTGGTCAAGGGTCCGCCGGCCGAGCGCCGCGCCCACCTCGACGGCTTCGTCGGAGCGCGGTGGCCGGCCCGGGCGGAGCTGCGCAAGCGGTTCGGTCAGGCGGTTGCGCAACGCAACGCGCTGCTCTCGCGGCTGGCCGGCGGCCACGGCTCGCCAGAGGACCTGGGGATCTGGGATGCCGGAATGGCGACCGCGGCGGCCCCCCTGATCGAGGCCCGGGCGGAGGCGGTCGCGGAGCTGGCCGGCTCCTTCGCCACCACGGCCGCCGACCTCGGCCTGGAGGAGGCGGAGCTCGAGTACGCGCCGCGGGCCGAGGGAAGCGCCGAGGAGATCCGCGCCGGGCTGGAGGAACGGCGGGAGCAGGACATTCGCCTCGGGCGCAGCTCCTGGGGTCCCCACCACGACGAGCTGAAGCTGGTCGCCGGCGAGCGCTCGCTGCGCCGGTTCGGCTCCCAGGGCCAGCAGCGAGCAGCGCTGCTGGCGCTGCTGTTCGCCGAGCGCGAGGCGCTGCTGGCGGCGCGAAGGGTGACGCCGCTGCTCCTGCTCGACGACGTGATGAGCGAGCTCGACCCCAGTCGGCGCGAGCGCCTGGTCGCCCGGCTCCAGGATGGGGGTCAGGTCCTGATCACGGCCGCCGACTCCGAGCAGGTCCCGGCTGCGGCGCGAGAGACTGTGGTGACGATGCCCCCATCGCAGACAAAAGATTCTCAGGCATGAGCCGCCGCCGCGCCCCCCGCCCCGGTGCGGATGCTTTCCGGACCGCACTAGAGCAGGTCGCTCCAAAAACCCCCCTTGCCGCGGTTCAGCGCGTCTGGGAGAAAGCTGCTGGGGAGCACCTAGCCGCTGTCGCTGTTCCGGTCTCTGAAAGGGAAGGAAAGGTCGTAATCGAGTGCGCGGATGCCGTTACGGCCCAAGAGCTGGACCTGATGCAGTCGACGATTCTGGGGAAGCTCAAAAGCGAATTGAGGGACGAGGCACCCGAAGCCCTTCGTTTCCGTGTCAACTCCGAGCGCTTTTGAGCACACTTTTCACACGATTTGCAGGGAAATTGGCTCAGAGCGACGCCGTGTCCGCGGCCTCCAACTGGTATTCTTATGGCAACTCGCATTGCGCCCCGACAGCCGTGGAGCGAGGTCTCCTCGAGTCGGGGCTTTGTGTGTCTCTGTGTCAACCGGAAGGGACTCCTTGCCTGACAAAAAAGCCAGCGGCGACTCCTATGGCGCCAAGGACATCACCGTCCTAGAGGGGCTGGAAGCGGTTCGCAAACGCCCCGGCATGTACATCGGCTCGACGGGCCCGCGGGGTCTGCACCACCTTGTCTACGAGGTCGTCGACAACTCCGTCGACGAGGCTCTCGCCGGTCACTGCGACAGCGTCCGCGTCGTCCTCCATCCCGACAATGCCTGCACGGTCGAGGACAACGGCCGCGGGATCCCGGTCGAGACGATGGAGAAGGAGGGGAGGCCGGCGGCCGAGGTCGTGCTGACCGTGCTCCACGCCGGCGGCAAGTTCGGGGACGGCGGCGGCTACAAGGTCTCTGGCGGCCTGCACGGCGTAGGGGTTTCCGTCGTCAACGCGCTCTCCGAGCGCCTGCACCTGGAGATCAGCCGCGACGGCAGCGTCTGGTCCCAGGACTACGAGCGCGGCAAACCGCAGAACGACCTGAAGGCGGGGGCGAAGACCGAAGAGCACGGCACGAAGATCACCTTCCTGCCCGATCTCGAGGTCTTCGAGGAGATCGAGTTCGACTTCCAGACCCTGGCCGACCGCCTCCGCGAGACGGCCTTCCTCACCCGCGGTCTGAAGATCGAGCTGGTCGACGAGCGGGGTGCCACCAACAGCGTCACCTTCCAGTACGACGGCGGCATCGAGGACTTCGTCCGCCACCTGAACGAGAACAAGGACGAGCTGCACCGCAAGGTCATCTTCTTCGAAGGCAGCGAGGAGGCCGGCGAAGTCGAGCTGGCGATGCAGTGGAACAGCTCCTACCAGGAGTCGATCTTCAGCTTCGCCAACAACATCAACACCCACGAGGGGGGCACGCACCTCTCCGGCTTCCGGGCGGCGCTGACGCGGACGCTGAACGCCTACGCCCGCAACAAAGGGTTGCTGAAAGAGAAGGACGACAACCTCGCCGGCGAGGACGTGCGCGAGGGCCTGACCGCGGTGATCTCGGTGAAGCTGCACGACCCGCAGTTCGAGGGTCAGACCAAGACCAAACTGGGCAACCCGCCGATCAAAGGACTGGTCGAGGAGACGGTCAACCGCAAGCTGGCCGAGTACTTCGAGGAGAACCCGGGGGACGCGCGACGGGTGATCAACAAGGCGATCGACGCCTCTCGCGCCCGCGACGCCGCCCGCAAAGCCCGCGACCTCACCCGCCGCAAGTCGGCGCTCGAGAACTCGACGCTGCCCGGCAAGCTCGCCGACTGCACCGTCAAGGACCCGAGCCTGGCGGAGATCTTCGTCGTCGAGGGCGATTCCGCCGGCGGCTCGGCGAAGCAGGCGCGCGACCGCAACACGCAGGCGGTGCTGCCGCTGCGCGGCAAGATCATCAACGTCGAGAAGAGCCGGATCGACAAGGTCCTGGCCAACAACGAGATCCAGGCGCTGATCACGGCAATCGGTACCGGCGTCCACGACGAGTTCAACATCGAGGACGCCCGCTACCACAAGATCGTGATGGCGACCGACGCCGACGTCGACGGCGCCCACATCCGCACCCTCGTCCTCACCTTCCTCTACCGCCAGATGCCGGAGCTGATCGACGCCGGCTACGTCTACATCGCCAAACCGCCGCTCTACCGGGTGAAACAGGGCAACCAGATCACCTACCTCGAGCGCGACTCCGAACTGGAAGACGTGCTGCTGCGCGACAAGCTCGAGGACTTCGAGCTGACCGACGCCAACGGGAAGAAGACGAAACTGACCGCCAGCCGCTGGCAGGGGTACATCCGGCGCTCGAAAGAGTACGAGGGCTGGGGCTCGTCGCTGCAGGCCGAGTTCGGCCACGAAGCGGTGCGGTTCCTCGAGGAGTCGAATCTGCTCGACGAGGGGACGAAGACGCTGAAGTCGGCGGCGGCGCTGCTGGCGCAGAAAGCGCCCGAGACCGAGCCCTTCGAAACCGAGGTGGTCTCGCAGGACGACGAGCTGCTGGTCGTCAAGGCGACTGAACGGAAAACCGGCCTCGCCCGCACCCACCGGCTGCCGGCGGCGCTGTTCGATCACCACGACTACCGTAAGTTCGCCGAGGTCCACGAAGCGCTGCTGAAGCAGGTCGGCCGGGCCCCGTTCGAGATCGAGTTCGGCGAGCGCCGCAACGTCGCGCTCTCCTTCGAGGCGCTGCGGGGCGCGGTGCTGGAGCTGGCCCGCAAAGGCGTCGACGTGCAGCGGTTCAAGGGCCTGGGCGAGATGAACCCCGACCAGCTGCGGGAGACGACGATGGACCCGGCCAGCCGCACCCTGGCCCGGGTGACGCTGGAAGACGCGACCGCGGCCGACACGATCTTCTCGATGCTGATGGGCGACCAGGTGGCGCCGAGGCGCGACTTCATCGAGACGCACGCGAGGGAGGTGCGGTTCCTTGATGTGTAAGGCAAGCGGGTTCGACGGAGGGAAGATCTGATGGACGCCAACGTCCTCACCGGTGGCCGGATCGAAGAGCGCGAGCTCGAGAAGGAGATGCGCTCCTCCTACCTCGATTACGCGATGAGCGTGATCGTCGGCCGGGCGCTGCCGGACGTGCGCGACGGGCTGAAGCCAGTGCACCGGCGGGTGCTCTACGCGATGCACGACATCGGCCTGCAGCCGACCCGTTCCTACCGCAAGTGCGCCTACATCGTCGGCGAGGTGATGGGCAAGTACCACCCGCACGGCGATTCGGCGATCTACGACACCCTGGTGCGGATGGCGCAGGACTTCTCGTTGCGCTATGTCCTCGTCGACGGCCAGGGCAACTTCGGCTCGATCGACGACGACCCGGCAGCCGCGATGAGGTACTGCGTAACCGGCGACACCCGCGTTGCAACCAAGCAAGGAACCGTCCGGATCGACTCGATCGTCGAGGACGCCGACCCGGAGTCCGACTCGGATATCGATCTCGAGGTGCTCGATCGGCTCGGGCGACCTGTCCACGCCAGCAAGTTCTTCCACTCCGGCGAGCACCCCACCCTGCGTCTTCGAACCGCGCAGGGGCATGAGCTGACGGGCACGCCCAACCATCCCGTCCTCTGCCTCGTCGACATGGCCGGGGTCCCGCTGCTGCTCTGGAAGCTTCTGGAGGAGATACAGCCTGGTGACCGGGTCCTGATCTCCCGTACCGAGCAGGAGGCTGGGAAGCTGGCCGAGGAGGAGCAGCAGCTCGCTCTCCTCGCCGGTGCCATGGTGTCAGAGGGCTGGGTCGGTCCCAAGCGGGTCGGCTTCAACAACATCGACAAAGACTTCTTCGACGCTGTCGCCGCCGCCTACGACGCGGTGGTGGGCGGCCCGCGGTACGTGTACTCGCGGCGGATCGCGTCTGGCAGCCTGCTGCACGAGCTGGACGTGCAGAACCTCGACTGCTTCCGCCGCTCGCCGCTCGCCGAGTTCAAGGGGTTGGCTCGACAGAAGACGGTGCCGGAGTTCATCTGGCGCGGGGCTGCGGCGCTCAAGCGGGAGTTTCTCCGGGCGCTGTTCACCGGTGACGGCTCATCCTCGCTCCTCCCGCGCAACACGATCCAGGTCTCTTACTCGACCTACAGCGCGCAGTTGGCCCGCGACGTTCAAATCCTTCTGCTCGAGGCGGGGGTCGTCTCCCGCATCTGCCGTTACGGGAAGGGCGAGTACAAGGTCGTGATCAGCAACCGGCGCGACGCCCGCATCTTCGAGCGGAATGTCGGCTTCCTCGGAGCCAAGCAGGCGAAGCTCTGCGCTGACCTGGCGCGGGTTCCGCGAACCAGTCGAGCCTTGAGCAAGGACCACGTGCCCTTCATGGCCGACTACGTTCGCGAGGAGACCGGAGCGGACGAAGGCGGAGCCTGGCTGCGCCGTCACAACATCGACCGGATCGAGCGCTGGGAGCAGGGCGGCGCCGCGATCATGGAGCGGATCGAGTCGCCGGAGGTACGCGACGTGGTCGCGCCGCTCGTCACCGGCGACTACTTCTACGCCGAGGTCGAATCGGTCACGGATGCCGGGGTTCAGCCGGTCTACTCGATCCGGGTTGACAGCGAAGACCACTCGTTCCTCACCAATGGCTTCGTCAGCCACAACACCGAGGCCCGTCTCGGCCGTCTCGCGACCGAGCTGCTGCGGGACATCGACACCGACACCGTCGACTTCGGCCCCAACTACGACGAGAAGGCGAGCGAACCGCTGGTCCTGCCGGCGCGGTTCCCGAACCTGCTGGTCAACGGCACCTCCGGGATCGCGGTGGGGATGGCGACGAACATCCCGCCGCACAACCTGCGCGAGGTCGCCGCTGCGGTCACCGCCTACATCGACGATCCGGCGACCGACCTCGAGGGCCTGATGCAGCACGTCAAGGGCCCGGACTTCCCCGGCGGCGGGATCATGAGCCGGGAGGGGATCCGCGACGCCTACGCCTCCGGCCGCGGCAGCATCCGCGTCCGCGCCCGGGCCCATGTCGAGCCGCTGAAGGGAGGCAAGGAGGCGATCGTCGTCACCGAGCTGCCGTTCATGGTCAAGAAGGGCGGCGAAGGTGGGCTGATCACGAAGATCGCCGACCTCGTCCGCGACAAGAAGCTCGAGGGCATCTCCGACCTGCGGGACGAGTCCGACCGCTCGGGGATGCGCCTGGTGATCGAGCTGAAGCGTGGCGGCCCGCCGGCCAAGGTCGTCCTCAACAACCTCTACAAGAAAACGGCGATGCAGACGACCTTCGGCGCCAACATGGTGGCGCTGGTCGACGGCGTCCCGAAGACGCTGAGCCTGCTCGAGCTGATCCACCACTACGTGGAGCACCAGCGCGAGGTGATCACCCGCCGGACGCAGTTCGAATTGCGGCGAGCCGAGGCGCGGGCGCACATCCTCGAGGGGCTGTTGGTCGCGCTCGACAACCTCGACGCGGTGATCAAACTGATTCGCGGCTCGAAAGACCCGGATACCGCGCGCGAAGGGTTGATCGACCGGTTCGAGCTCTCGCGCGAGCAGGCGCAGGCGATCCTCGACATGCGCCTGCAGCGCCTGACCGCGCTCGAGGCCGACAAGGTTCGGGCCGAGCACGCCGACCTGATGGAGCGGATCGGCGAGTTGCGCGCGATCCTCGGCGACGAAGCGCGGGTGATGGGCCTGGTCAAGGACGAGCTGGCCGAAATCGTCGACTCCTACGGCGATGAGCGCCGCACCGAACTCGTCCACTTCGAGGGCGATGTCGGGATCGAGGACATGATCGCCGACCAGCAGATGGTGATCTCGCTGACCGCCTCGGGTTACGTCAAGAGGCTGCCGCTGGCGACCTACCGCCAGCAGCGTCGCGGCGGCGTCGGGGTGATGGGGATGAACCTGAAAGAGGACGACTACATCGCCCACCTCCACATCTGCTCGACGCACGACTTCCTGCTCTTCTTCACCAACCGCGGCAAGGTCTACCGGCTCAAGGTCTACGAGCTGCCGGAGGGCGCCCGCCAGGCGAAAGGCAGCTCGCTCAACAACCTGCTGCCGCTGCGCGAAGGCGAGCGGGTGATGGCGGTGATCCCGACCCGCGACTTCAAGGAGAACAAGTACCTGGCCTTCGCCACCGCCAAGGGGCTGGTGAAGAAAACCGAGTTCCTCGCCTACAACACGCCGATCCGCGCCGACGGGATCATCGCGATCAAGGTCCGCGACGGCGACGAGCTGGTCCAGGTGCGGCTGACCTCAGGCGAGGACGACATCCTCATGGTCTCCCACTCCGGCCACGCCTCCCGCTTCTCCGAGAAGCACGTGCGGACGATGGGCCGCGACACCAGCGGGGTGAAAGGGATGAACGTCTCGGGCAAGGACAACCGGGTGCTGGCGATGGACGTCGCCCGCAACGACACCGAACTCTTCGTCGTCACCGAGAACGGCTACGGCAAGCGGACGCCGGTCTCCGAGTACCCGGTGAAGGGGCGCGGCACCAAAGGCGTGCTCACCGTGAAGCTGACCGAGAAGAAGGGCGGCCTGACCGGGGCGCTGATCGTCGGCGAGCACCAGGACCTGCTCTTCATCTCCCAGAACGGGATGGTCCAACGCACCTCCGTCGGCGGCATCTCGCAGATGGGCCGCTCGACGCAGGGCGTCAAGGTGATGAACATCAAGGACGACGACCGCGTCAGCGCCGTCGCCCTCGTCGTCGAGTCCGAAGAAGCCGAGCCAGGCGCCCCCGAGGACAACGGCCAAGGCGAGTTGGCCGAGGCCTCGCCCGACGGCGCCGGCGAGTAGTCGCCGCGTCGCCTAGAACGGCACTTCGAGGAAGGTTTCCCAGGTCGGGCCCGTCAGCGGGAAGCGGGGGGCACCGGGGAAATTGACGCTGAGATCGCCCGACCAGGAGTTGGTGCCGTCGCTGTACGCGCGGTAGCGACCGGTGCCGTGGAACGGGGCCGGCGGAGAGAGCTTGGCGGTGGTGAGGGCTTCGTCGATGCGGATCGGGCTGTGCTTGCGGAGGACGGCGATGCGGACGATGGCGACGTGGGGGCGAGAGTCTTCGGTGCTGGCGAAGAACTGCGTGCTGTGGCGGCCTTCGAGGGCGAGGAAGGCGGTCGAGTCGATGCCTTCGCGGCTGACGGAGAGGAGGCCCGCCCGTGGTTTGAAAGGGTTGAATTCGAAGCCAGGCCCCGGCCCGCGGCGGCGGTGCTTGAGGCACTTGGGGGCGGGGACGACGACGGCACCCTTGGCCCGGTGGATGCGGACGTTGACGTAGCCGCCTTCGCCTTTGAAGCGAAGGTTGCCGCGGAAGATCCCCTGCCGCTTGATGAAGCGGTTGGCGCCGCGGCAGGTCCGCCGCTGGCCGACCCAGGTGCGGTGGCGGGAGGGGCGGAAGCGCATCTTCACCTTGCCGAAGTTGCCGAAGGTCGCCTGCAGGCGTTCGGGCCGAGCGACCCCGCGCGCCAGGTAGGAGGTGGCGACGCGCTTGCCGCGGTCGCCCCGCCAGACCTCGATGAAGACGGCGCTGCCGAAGGTGCTGACCCCGAGCTTGTAGCCGTCCGCCTTGAAGGTGAAGCCGGAGCGGAAGAACGGCGTCGGGGCGACGAGCTTGCCGTGCTGGCTCAGCAGGCGGCTGCGCGGGGGTGGCGGCAGCAGCCGCACGGGTGGGGCGGCGCGGCGATGGTGGACCTGGGGCTGATGGTTCTGTCGGAGGTGATGGTCATTTTGGGTCCGACGGTCCTTCGGCGCTGCCTCGCCGGCGAACGCCACCGCCAGGGCCAGCACCGTCGCCAGAACGACCACATCGGCGAGGCGTCCCCTCATCGCTTTCGCTTCGCCCGGCCGTAGAGCCGCGCGACTTCCTTTCCGAAGTAGGCACCGTAGGCGGGGGAGGTCTCGTCGAAGTAGCCGTAGTCGGTGACGCTGTTCAGGAGGTCGCCTTCGATCGTCCAGCCGCCGCCCGAGGCGCCACCGGTGAGCTGGCAGGAGACGGCGAGGTTGAGCGGGCCGCGGAAGGCGAAGGAGCTGGCGTCGTGGCCGAGGAAGCGGGTGCCGCGGCAGATCCTCTGCGTTTCGCCGTCGAACGGCGCTTCGGCCGGATAGCCGTGGACGTCGAAGACCTGGTTCGCCTTCTGGTTGAAGGCGATGCCGGTGCCGCCGACCGCCTCGCCGAGCGTCTGGCCCGCCTCGTTGCGGCCGACGACCATCGCGCCGACGTCGTAGTTCTCGCTGCCGCTGGCCCGCCACTGTGTGGTGGTGTCGATCCAGCGAACCGGGAAGACGCCGAAGGGGCGCTGGCCGTAGCGATAGGCGGGGACGAAGACCATCCGTCCGGTGAACCAGCGGCCGTGCTTGCCGCCGCTGTTGATGCAGTGCCCGGCGGTGACGACGACGCTCTGGTTACGCGCGCGAACGGAGGTGCCGGAGCAGCGTCCGTAGCCGAAGATCCCGAAGGAGAGGAAGACCGCGCCGTTGACCCTGAATTCGGGGAGGGTCGGATCCGGCACCTGTTCGAAGTCGGATCCAAAGCCCCGGTTGCGGATCCCGAAGGCTGCCACGTGCCCGGCCTCGCCGCGTCGGCCTCGCCTCACCCTCGCCCTGGCCCGGTGGCGCCGACCGCCGATCTCGATCGGCTGCGCCGCCCGCATCCGCGCCGGCGTCCAGAAGGCGGCGGCCTGGCGGGCCGAGGTGGGCTCGAGCCAACGGCCGCTGTGGGCGTCGGCGCCGCCCACCGGAAGAGCGCCCAGGATGAGAACCGCCGCAAGCACGGCAGCCGCAACCGGGCGCTGAGTCCCGCCAGCCCTCGCATTCATCAGGGCTGGTTTCGCCCTATGCGCCCAGAAGCCTCTTTTGGTCGAAGTGACCTAAGCCGCCTGCGGCAGGTACTGCTCCCAGGCCGAGGGGATCTTCGGGCTGGCGACCTGGATGAAGACCGTCGGCGGCGGTGCCTTCGGCGTCGTCGTCGGGTGCATTTCGATCTCCCGCGGCAGCCGGTTGCCCTTGCGGCGGTTGCAGGGCGGACAGGCGGCGACGATGTTCTCCCAGACCGATTTGCCGCCGCGGGAGCGGGGGATCACGTGGTCGACGGTGAGCCCGGACTTGGTCGAGCCGCAGTACTGGCAGGTCCAGGAGTCGCGGGCGAGGACGGCGCGGCGGGTGATCTTGCGCCGGTGCGCCTCGCGCGGGATGCGGACGTAGTTGACGAGGCGGATCACGTCCGGCCGCTCCATCGTCATCCGCTCGGAATGGAGCGCCGCCCCGTCTCGCTGCTCGAGCAGTTCGGCCTTCTGCTTCAGCAAGAGAACAGCGGCTCGTCTCAACGTGCAGACGTTGATCGGCTCATACGTCGCGTTGAGTACCAGCACCCTGGCCATAACTGCGGGAAATTGTAGGCATACGGCCTCATCCCACGGAATAGGAGCCCAAAATCCGCACCGATGCGGCCTTCGTCCGCAGCGCCGCGATCGCCTCGGCGACGCCTGGATCCCCCTCCGCACCCTCGAGGTCGCAAAAGAACATGTACTGCCCGAGGCCCTGCCGCAGTGGGCGCGACTCGATCCGGGTGAGGTTGATGCCGCGGTCGGAGAACTCGCTCAGGCACTCGACAAGGGCACCGGGGTGATCGGCTCCCACCTCGGAGAAGACGAGCGAAGTCTTCCAGGGGCCCGAGCCTGCCGCCCCGGTTCCGGCGCCGGCGATCCAGACGAAGCGGGTGACGTTGTCGTCGGAGTCCTCGACCCCTTCCCGCAGCAGCTCACACCCGTACATCGCCGCCGCCGCCCGCGCCCCCAGCGCCGCCCACGGCCGCGCCGACTCGCTGACCATCCGCACTGCCGCCGCGGTGCTGCTGGCGTTGCGCAGTTCCACCTCGGGGAAGCTCTCGCGCAGGAAGCGCTGGCACTGGGCAAGCGGCTGCGGGTGGGAGAGCACCGCCTCGACGTCCTCGGCCCGCGTCCCCCCGCGGGCGATCAGGTGGACGCGGACGCGGTAGTCGTGCTCGCCGACGATCGTCACCCCAAGCGCCTCGAAGGCGAGGGTGTCGAGGGTGGGGCGGACCGAGCCCTCGAGCGAGTTCTCGATCGGGACCAGCGCCCGCTCGGCCTCGCCGCGCTCGACCGCGAGGATCGCGTCGTGGATCGTCGCCGTCCGCAGCGGCTCGAAGCCGCCGTCGGGGATCGCCTCGCCGAGGGCGTCCTCGGTGAAGGTCCCGGCCGGGCCAAGGTAGGCGATCCGCATGCCCACAGCCTGAACTATTCGATCAGCAGCGTGTAGGTCGCTTCGTTGTTTTCGGTCAGGGTCTCACCCGCGACCGCTTCGACTTCGACTTCGAGCGTGACTTCGCCGGAGGGCGTCGGCGTCAGCAGGATCGAGGTCGTGCCGGTTTCTTCGACGGGGATTTCGTCGATTTCCCCCTTCACCGTATTGCCTTCGAAGCTGACCGAGACGCCGACCCCGTTCTCGGTCGATTCGCCCTGGTTGACGACGCTGACTTCGACTTCGACCCCTTCTTCGGCGGCGATCGTGGTCGGTGCCCCTTCGATCAGTTCGGTGCCGTTGACGAGGACGCTGGAAAGTTCGGTGCCGTGGACGCCGGAGACGTTTTCGCTGCCGCCGCCGAGGGCTCCGAGCGCGTCGCTGACGGTGCTTTCGTCGAGCCACTTTTCGTCGGGCAGGAAGGTGCTTTCCGGCAGGTCGCTGTCGGAGATCCCGTTGTCGGCGAGGACGCCGTCGACTTCGGGCCGCACCACCTGTTCGTAGATGACGTCGGAGGCGAGCAGCTTCTGCATCTGCTTGGCGATCGCCGTGGTTGCCTTCGCGGCGCCGGCCTCGCCGAGCGCGGTGCTCATCTTGGCGGCGATCTCGTCCATCGCGCTGGCCCGCAGCTGGTAGCTCAGCTCGAGGTTGGACTGGGCGTGGGACATGTCGCCGGGGGCGCTGAGCCCGTCGATCCGCGAGGCCTGGCTGTCGACGGCGCTGCGATCCGCTTCGACCTGGTCGACGAAGTCGGTGACCGAGGCGCTGCCCGGGTTTTCCAGCAGTTCGAAGAAGGACTTGCTGGTCTGCTTGGTCTCTTCGACGATCGAGGTGACGTTGCGGGCGTAGTCGCTGAGCGCGCGGTTGGCGCGGGCGTCGAGGCAGCCCTTGACGCCGAGGACGATCAGGATCAGGAGGACGAGGCCGCCGCCGAGGGCGAGCCCGCGCCGCAGCATGATCTGCTGGCGCTCGGGCCGACGTTTGGGCCGCTCGCGCCGAGGCGGCCGTCGTGAGGCGAAGTCCTCCACGGGGGCGAGAGTATGACTTCTGCGGCGGCCAGGGCGGGAGGAGGTCCCGCAAACGGTGGGTTTTTCCCACGCTTTTCGCAGGAAGGGTTTCCTTTCCGGCGAACTGGGAAGGGCGATGGTCGGCTCGTTGGTGCTCAACCGCTTCCTGATCGAGCGCCGCATCGGCAGCGGCGGCTTCGGCGTCGTCTACGAGGCCTGGGACGGCCGCCTCGAGCGGCCGGTGGCGGTGAAGGCGATCGAGCAGCGGGGGGAGGCGGGCCGCCGGGTGCTGCGTGAGGCGCAGGCCGCCGCCCGGCTCAACCATCCCGGCATCGTCACCCTCTACGAGCTGGGGGAGGAGGATGGCAACGCGCTGCTGGTCACCGAGCTGGTCGAGGGCTCGACGCTGGCGCGGCTCGCCAACGCCGGCGAGCTTTCCGACCGCGAGATCGGCGAGATCGGCGCCGACCTCTGCGAGGCGCTCGACCACGCCCACTCGCGCGGCGTCGTCCACCGCGACATCAAGCCCCAGAACGTGCAGGTGATCGAGGACTCCGAGCCGCGGGCAAAGCTGATGGACTTCGGCGTCGCCCACCTCGCCGACGATGCTCCCCTCACGGCCGCCGGCGACGTCGTCGGCACCCTCGCCTACATGGCGCCGGAGCAGGCGGAGGGACGACCGGCGGGTCCCGAGGCCGACGTCTACTCCCTGGCCCTGACCCTGTACGAGTGCTGGAGCGGCGAGAATCCCCACCGCCGCGCCACCCCCGCGGCGACCGCGCGGGCGATCGGCGCCCGGGTGCGGCCGCTGCGCCGCCTCCGCCCCGATTTGCCGCGAGAGCTGACCGAGACGATCGATGCCTGCCTTTCGCCGCGCCCCAACCACCGGTCTTCGCTGGAGGAACTGGGGACGACGATCGAGAACGCGCTCGACGACCTCGCCGAAAATCTCCGCGGCGGCCACGTCTACGGTGTCGCCACCCGCCTCGGCGCCCTGGCCGCCGCGGTGGCGGCGGGGGGCTTCCTCGCCCTGCACGGCGCGGTCCTTCCCTAGGATTTCGCCATCGGTGCTCTAAGTCGCCTGGAGTCGATGTTCGAAGGCCTCGTCGAGGGGGTCTTCAGCCGTGCCTTCAGCTCGGAGGTGCAGCCGGTCGAACTGGCGCGCAAGCTGGCGAAGGAAATGGACGCCCACAAGACCGCCTCGGTCCAGCGCGTCTACGTCCCCAACGAGTACACGGTCTTCCTCGGCCGCCAGGACCGCGGCAAGCTCGAAGGCTACGAGCGCTCGCTCGAGCAGGAGCTCTCCGGCTACCTGCTGGAGCACGCCCGGCGGCGCGGCTACGACCTGCTGACCCGGCCGGCGGTGGAGTTCAAGACCGACGAGCGGCTGCGGCTGGGGGAGTTCGGGATCCAGGCCCGGCTGGTGAAGCCGGCGGCGCACGAGGGACAGGCGCCGGAGCAGGGCGAAGAGGGCCACACGATGGTCTACTCGGCGGTCCGCGAGCGCGATCGCAGCCGGCCGAAACGACCCGAGGAGGCGGTGGGGGCGCTGGTCTCGACCCGCGCGGTCGTCTCGCTCGGCGACCGCCGCTACGTGCTGGACGGCCCGCGGGCAACGATCGGGCGCTCGAAGTCGGTCGAGTGCGTGCTCTCCGACCCCAACGTCTCCCGCCGCCACGCCGAGCTGCGGCGCGGCGACAGCGGCGACTGGCAGATCGTCGACCTCGGCTCCACCAACGGGATCAAGGTCAATGGCCGCCGCGTCCCCTCCACCCGGCTCAGCCCCGGCGACCAGGTCACCCTGGGCACCTCGACCTTCACGTTTGACATCGAGCAGTAGCGGCTTCTGCCGTCCTCATTAAGGTGCTGGTCGCGTGGAATACGACCCGATAAGCGTGGCGCTGAAGTTCGGCTTCCTCGCCGTCCTCTACCTGTTCGTGCTCGTGATCGCGCGCAGCGCCTTCAAGGACCTGCGGCGGACGCTCGCCCCCGCCCCGGACCAGACCGGCTTCCACGCCGCCCCCGCCTTCGCCGAGGCGCCGCGCGGGCCCGACGGCTGGCTGATCGCCGAGCGCGGCGGCGGCCTCGAGCGCGAGCACCGCTTCGACCTGATCGGCGGCCTCTCGATCGGCCGCTCGAAGGAGGCCGACGTGCGGATCGACGACCGCTACGCCTCCAGCCTGCACGCCCGAGTCTTCTCGCGCCAGGGACGGTTCTTCGTCGAGGACATGAACTCGACCAACGGCACGCTGCTGAACGGCGCCACCCTGCAGGGGGAGGCGGAGCTGGTCGACGGCGACAACGTGCAGATCGGCGACACCGTCTTCCGCTTCGAGGTCGGGTGAGCCGATGAGCCTGCGGATCGCCGAGGAGGCCGTGCGCACCGACACCGGGCGCCAGCGCAACGCCAACGAGGACTCCTACTTCACCAAGGCGCCGCTGTTCGTCGTCGCCGACGGGATGGGCGGTGCCCAGGCCGGGGAGGTCGCCTCCAAGGCGGCGGTCGAGTCGTTCCCTCGGGAGCTGCCGGCGGCAGCTCCCGAGCGGGTGCTGGAGGAGACGATCGAGGGCGCGAACCGGACGATCCACGAGCTCGCCCGCAAGGACCCCGGCCTGGCCGGGATGGGAACCACGACCACGGCGGCGATCGTCGACCTCGAGGGCGAATCGGTGGCGATCGGCCACGTCGGCGACAGCCGCGCCTACCGCCTCCGCGGCGGCCGCTTCGAGCAGCTGACCCGCGACCACTCGCTGGTCGAGGAGATGCGGCGCAAAGGGCAGATCACCGACGCCCAGGCCGAGGACCACCCGCAGCGCTCGATCATCACCAGGGCGCTCGGTCCCGAACCGGAGGTCCAGGTCGACGTGCAGACGGTGCCCGCCCAGGACGGCGACGTCTTCCTGATCTGCTCCGACGGGCTGACGACGATGCTCGACGACGAGCAGATCTCCCGCGTCCTCGCCCGCGCCACCTCACTGAGCGCGGCGGTGCGGGCGCTGGTCGATGAAGCCAACCGGGCGGGGGGTCGCGACAACATCACCGTCGTCGCCTTCCGGCTCGAGGACACGGCGGCGCCGGCTGCCGGCAACCCGCGCGGCGGGCCCGACGAGGGGGCGACGCTGATCGGCGCCAGCGCCGAGGAGGCGGGGCTGAGCGCAACCGAGGTCCGCCGTCGCGCCGCTGCGGACGCCGCCCGCAGGCGCCGCGAGGAGCAGGCGGCGCAGCCGGCCCGGGGGCGCCTGCGCACCGCGCTCAAGGTGTTCGCCGCCCTGCTCGTGATCGCCGCTCTCGCCTTCGGCGCCTGGTACGGCAACCGCCAGATCTGGTTCCTCGGCACCGACGGCTCGGGCCGCGTCGCCCTCTACCGCGGCGCACCCTACGAATTGCCGTTCGGGGTCGACCTCTACTCCGAGCGCTACGCCAGCCCGATCCAGACCGGGTCGCTGCCGCCAAAGCGCGCCGACGCCGTCACGGGCCACAAGCTGCGCTCGCGCGCCGACGCCGTCTCCCTGGTCGAAGACATCGAAAAGTCCGAGGGCCTTCGTTGACCAGCGCTAGGAACCGGGAGCTGCTGGCCCTGGTTCCCGTCGCCGTTCTCCTCACGGCGGGCTTTGCCGGGGTCTTCTCGCAGGAGAACGAGCAGCTCGGGAACCTCAGCCTCGTCTACGGCGCCTACTTCCTGGCGATCTGCCTGGCGACCCACGTCTTCCTGCGGATCCGCCTCCCCGACGCCGACCCCTACCTCTTCCCCCTGATGGCGACCCTGACCGCCTTCGGGTTCGTGATGATCTACCGGATCGACGAAACCCTGGCCCGTGACCAGGCGAACTGGTTCGTCCTCGGGCTGGTCCTCTTCGCATTGACGATCTGGTTCCTGCGCGACTACGAGGTGCTTGAGCGTTACCGCTACACGATCGCGATCGGCGGCCTGCTGCTGCTGCTGGCGCCGCGGCTGCCGGGGATCGGGCAGCAGGTCAACGGCGCCTACCTCGGGGTGAAGCTCGGCCCGATCGCCTTCCAGCCGGCGGAGTTCACCAAGATCGCGATCATCGTCTTCCTCGCCAGCTACCTGCGCGAGCACCGCGAGGTCTTGATCGTCGGTGCCCGCCGCGTGCTCGGGGTGACGCTGCCGCCGCTGAAGCATTTCGGGCCCCTGCTGGTCGTCTGGGGCGCCTCGATGTTCATGCTCGTCTTCATCCGCGACCTCGGCAGCTCGCTGATGTTCTTCGCCGCCTTCCTCGCTCTGCTCTACGTGGCGACCGGCCGCTTCTCCTTCGTCGTGATCGGGATGCTGATGTTCCTGGTCGGCGCCTGGTTCTTCGCCAGCACCGTGCCCCACGTCCACGACCGGGTGGAAATCTGGCTCCACCCTTACAACGACCCTGAGGGAACCGGCTACCAGATCCTCAACTCGATCTTCGCCCAAGCCGACGGCGGCCTCTTCGGAAGAGGCTTCGGGCAGGCGCTGATCACGGTTCCCGGCACCGACCAGGCGCTGCTGCCGGCGGCGCAGACCGACACGATCTACTCCTTGATCGTCAACGAGGTGGGGCTGTTCGGCGCCTGCGGGGTGATCCTCGTCTACCTGCTGATCGCCGCGCGGGGGTTCAAGATCGCCCTCCTCGCCAGCGACGGGTTCTCGAAGCTGCTGGCGGTCGGCCTCACCTCGGTGTTCGCGATCCAGGCCTTCGTGATCGTCGGCGGCGTCACCCGGGCGATCCCGCTGACGGGCGTCACCCTGCCTTTCATCAGCTACGGCGGCAGCTCGATCGTCGCCAACTTCGTGCTGCTGGCGCTGCTGCTGCTGGTTTCCGACCGCGCCCGGCGTGAGGCGGCCGAACCGGCCGGACGGGTGGCGACGATGGGGGCGGCGGCGTGAACCGGCAGATCGTCAAATTGTTCGGCTTCATCGTCGTCCTCTTCGGCGTCCTCGTCGGCTTCACGTCCTACTGGTCGGTGTTCGACGCCGAAGCGCTGAAGGAAAAGGACGCCAACAAGCGGCCGCTGCTCGAGCAGCAGCAGATCCCCCGCGGCCGCATCCTCGCCGCCGACGGCACGGTGATCGCGAAGTCGGTGGCGAAGGGCCGGGGCGCCGACAAACGCTACGTGCGGCGTTATCCCGAAGGCACCCTCTTCGGCCACCCGATCGGCTACAGCTTCGTCAAGTACGGCGACTCCGAGTTCGAGCAGTTCCACAACGACGAATTGATCGGCGAAGGCTCCGAATTCAGCTCGATCGCCGACCAGCTGCTCGGCCACACCCAGGAAGGCAACGACATCGTCACCAACATCGACACCGCAGCCCAGCGGGTGGCGCTGGCCGACCTCGAGGAACAGGGATTCGGGGCGGTGGTGGCGATCGAACCCAAGACCGGCGCGGTCGAGGTGATGGCCTCCAACGCGCCCTTTGACCCGAACCGCGTGCCCTACGAATACTCGAAGCTGGCCACCAACGAAGTCGAAACGCCGCTGCTGAACCGGGCGACGCAGGGTCGCTACCCGCCCGGGTCGACGTTCAAGGTGGTGACCGCCGCCGCCGGCCTCGACAGCGGCGCGATCACGCCGGAAACGACGATCAACGCCCCGGGGACGCTGGAAGTGGAAGGGACGCCGCTGCAGAACGACTTCGACGAAGACTTCGGCTCGATCCCCCTCGACACCGCCCTCACCCACTCGGTCAATACCTGGTTCGGCCAGCTCGGTCAGCAGCTCGGCAACGACACTCTGTTCGAATACATGGATCGCTTCGGCTTCAACGCCAAGCCGGCGATCGACCTGCCCGAAGAAGAGGTTCTGCCGAGCGGTGTCTACGACTTCGAAAGCGAAGAACTGCTGCACGCCAACGACCCGGTCGACCTTGCCCGCGTCGCGATCGGCCAGGAGCGGCTGCTGGCGACGCCGCTGCAGATGGCGCAGGTCGCCGCCGCCGTCGCCAATGGCGGCAAGCTGATGAAGCCGCAGATCTGGAAGCGGGTCGTCGACCCCGACGGCCGCACCGTCGACACGATGGATCCCTCCGTCTACAGCGAAGCGGTGAGTGAGCAGACCGCGGAAGAGCTGACGACGGCGATGGAAGGCGTGGTCAGCGAAGGGACCGGAACCAATGCCGCGATCCCCGGCGTCCCGGTTGCCGGCAAGACCGGGACCGCGGAAACGCCAGGCAACAAGGCCTGCGGCGGCGGCGAAAACGAGAACCAGGCCTGGTTCATCGGCTTCGCCCCCTCCAACGACCCGAAGATCGCAATCGCGGCCTCGGTCGAGTGCACGGAACAGTTCGGCAACGACGTCGCGGCGCCGATCTTCCGCGACGTCGCGGAAACGATCCTGAACGGAGAATGAGGAGGAACGGTGGCTGAGGTCAGCGAGGGAAGCGTCGTCGACAACCGCTACCGGGTCCTGCGCCGGCTCGGCAGCGGCGGCATGGCTGACGTCTGGCTGGCCGAGGACACGCATCTGCAGCGGCAGGTGGCGCTGAAGGTCCTGCACCGCCGGTACCTGCAGGACGCCGAGTTCGTCGGCCGTTTCCAGCGCGAGGCCGAGCACGCCGCCGGGCTGCAGCACCCGAATATCGTCGCCGTCTTCGACCGCGGCTCCGACGGGGACGTCAACTACATCGCGATGCGCTATGTCGAAGGGCCGACGCTGAAGGAGCTGATCGACCGCGGCCTCAGCCCCGACCAGGCGGTTGCGCTGGTGCGGCAGGTGCTCGAGGGTGCCCGCTTCGCCCACCGCAACGGGATCGTCCACCGCGACCTGAAGCCGCAGAACGTGATCGTCGACGAGGAGGGCAAAGCGGTCGTCACCGACTTCGGGATCGCCCGCGCCGGCGTCTCGGAGATCACCCAAACCGGTTCGGTGATGGGGACCCCGCAGTACCTCTCGCCCGAGCAGGCGCAGGGTTTCGAAGTGACGCCGGTATCGGACCTCTACTCGATCGGGGTGATCCTCTACGAGGCGCTGACCCGGCGGGTTCCCTTCGAGGCCGACAGCGCCGTCGCCGTGGCGATGAAACAGGTCTCCGAGACGCCGCAGCGGCCGAGTTCGATCAATCCCGCGGTCTCGCCGGCGCTCGATGCGGTGGTGATGCGGGCGCTGGAGAAGGAACCGGGCCAGCGCTTCCAGAGTGCCGACGCCTTCATCGCCGCCCTCGACGCGGCGCTGAAAGACCCGGGCGTCGCCCGCAGCACGGCCGCCTTCGCGGCCGCGCCGCCGATCGTCGCCGTCCCGGAGGAGGAGGCGCCGGAGGACGAGCGCCGGCGTAACTGGTGGCTCTGGGGAGCGCTCGTCGCGGCGATCGTGATCGGGATCCTGCTCGGCCTGGCGCTGACCCGCGACACCTCGACCCGGGTCCCGAACGTGACCGGGAACCAGCTTGGGGTGGCGATCACCCTGCTCGAGCAGGACGGCTTCAGCGTCGGCGAAGTGATCCGGGTCGAACGCGAAGCGCCGGCCAACGAAGTGCTGGAGCAGGACCCGGCCGCCGCGCCGCCGGCCGACCAAGCCTCCGAAGACTGCGCTTTCGTCACCTTCTTCTGCTCGAAGCCGAAGGTGACGCTGACGGTCAGCTCCGGGCCCGGCAGCGCCAAGGTTCCCTCGGTGGCCGGGCAGGACGAGGAAGCGGCTACGCGCAAGTTGGAAGCCGCCGGCTTCGAGGTCGACGTCGAACGGGTCAACTCCGACGCGGTGGAAGCGGGAACCGTGGTCCGCTCCGAACCCCGTGGCGGCAACACCGCGACCAAGGGCTCGACCGTGACCCTGTTCGTCTCCCGCGGTCCGAAGCTGGTCAAGGTCCCGGTGGTGGTCGGGGCGCAGCGCGAAACCGCGGTCCAGCGCCTGCGCAGCCACGGTCTCGAAGCCAGCGTCTCCGAAGTGGAAAGCCCGGAACCGAAGGGCCGGGTGGTCCGCCAGTCGCCCGACGCCGGCAGCCGGGTGGAACCGGGTTCGACGGTGGCGATCGTCGTCTCCAGGGGCGAAAAGGAAGAAGGGGCGAAGGTCCCCAACGTGATCGGCAAGGAACGGCGGCAGGCGGTCGAAGAAATCCGCGCCGCCGGCCTCACCCCAAACGTCGAAGAAGAAGAAACGCCGGTTCAGGGCAAAATCGGTCGCGTGATCGACCAGTTCCCGCCCCCCGGCGAAGAACTGGAACCGGGCGCGACGGTGACGATCACCGTCGGCAGGCCGATCGTCACCGCAGCGGAAGAAGAAGGCGAAGAAGAATGAGGGTGGCGGTCCTCTCCGGCGGCCGCTCCTCCGAGCACGAGGTCTCGCTGCGCTCCGGCGCCGCCGTCGCCCGCGGCCTGCGCGAGGCCGGCCACGAGGCGATCGAGGTGACGATCGGCCGCGACGGCGGCTGGACCGCCGCCGGCGGCACCGTCGAGCTGGTTCCGGGCGGCGGCCTGCTCGGGGTCGAGGCGGTCTTCCCGGCGCTGCACGGCGCCTTCGGCGAGGACGGCAGCATCCAGGGGCTGCTCGAGTGGCTCGACGTCCCCTATGTGGGCTCCGACGTCCTCGCCTCGGCGATCTGCATGGACAAGTTGACGCTGAAGCGGCTCTTCGCCGCCCACGGCGTGCCCCAGGTCGAGTTCGCCGCCGTCGAAGGCAACGACTGGTGGGGGCGCTGCGAGCAGATGGGGTTGCCGCTTTGGGTCAAGCCTTCGCGGATGGGCTCGAGCGTCGGCATCAGCCGGGTCGAGAAGCTCGACGATCTCGACGCCGCCGTCGAGCTGGCGCTGCGCCACGACCCGCGGGTGATCGTCGAGGCCTCCGCCGAAGGGCGCGAGGTCGAGTGCTCGGTCCTCGGCAACGCCGAGCCGCAGGCCTCGCTGCCGGGCGAGATCGTCGCCCAGGGGGTCTGGTACGACTTCGAGGCCAAGTACACCGAGGGCGGGATGGAGCTGCGGGTCCCCGCTCCGATCGGCGGCGACGCAATCGAGCGGGTGCGGGAGCTGGCCGTCTCCGTCTTCGCCCTCGCCGGCTGCGCCGGTCTCGCCCGCTGCGACTTCTTCGTCGAGCCCGACGGCACGGTCCTCGTCAACGAGATCAACACGATGCCGGGCTTCACCGACACCAGCGTCTACGCGAAGCTCTTCGAGGCGAGCGGGATCGACTACCCGAGCCTCTGCGACCGCCTCGTCGAGCTCGCGGTTGCGCGCCACGGCGCGGCCCGCTCCTACGAGTTTTAGGGGTTAACGGGCCATATCACCGGGTACCGAGAAGGAACCAGTCATGCGATGCAGCGCCACCGGGTGGAGACGGAAAGATGCCGGCTGGATTAGAGGGGGTACATGCAGATCCCGCCAAGGGCGCGGACGAGTGCGTCGCGGGCGCCTCGACCGCGGACGTGCTGCGGCTGCTCAGCGCCGGCGCCACCGGCGCGATCCTGATGGCTCTCGGCGAAGGGCCGCTGCGGACGAAGACGCTGACCGAGCAGGTTCCGGGCTACGCGCCGCGGACGATCTACCGCTATGCGAACAAGCTGGCCGAACTGGAAGTGGTCGAGCGCGAGGAGGAGCCCGGCGTTCCCTCCAAGGTCACCCACACCTTGAGCGACCCCTGCGGGACCGAGTTGTACGAACTCGTCAACCGCTTCGCCGACGCCTCGCTGACGCGCCTTCCCGACGGCCGCATCGACGCCCACGCCTGGGCCTCGCTCGGCCTGCTGGCAGATCTCTGGGAGGCGGGCATGGTCGAGGAGCTGGCCTGTCAGGGTCGCTCGCCGACCGAACTGGCGCAGGGCGAGCACGGCCTCAGCTACCACCAGGTCAACCGCCGCGCCGGCCTCTTCAAAGCGGGCGGGCTGCTGACCGAGTGGCAGGGCAGAGGCCGCCGCCGTTGCTACGGGCTGACGGAGAAGACGCGGCGGAAGATGGGCCTGGTCGTCGGCGTCGCCCGCTGGCGCCACCACCACGTCGTCGACGCGGGCGAGGAAGGGATGTCGGCGGCGGAGATGGCGACGGTGCTGCGGACGGCGCTGCCGCTGGTTGAGCTGCCCGAGCACAAAGGCAAGTGCCTGCGCCTGACGGTCCGGAACGAGAAGGACGCTCCCGGCGCCGAAGGCGAGGAGGTATGGGCCGAGGTCGAGCCCGACGGGACGATCCACAGCTGCGCCAGCCCGCCCACCGACCCGACCGCCTGGGGACGCGGCAAAGTCAAGGCCTGGATCCCGCTGGTCATGGACGGGAAAACCGATGGCGTCCTCATCGGTGGCGAGGAGGAGTTCGCGACGGACTGCCTCGAAGGGCTCTACAACACTCTCTGGACGCCGGCGCCCTTCTAAAGCGCCTTCGGCAGCGACCTGCGGTCAATACGCGGTGTTGCGCGAGCGCGGCCGCGGCAGCGACTTGTAGCGCGGAGCGCTGCCGCGGTTCCAGAGGGCGCTGTCGATCTCGGCGGGGGAGGGGCCGCCGCCTGCCGCGACGAGCAGCTCGACTGCGTGGACCGAGGCGGCGCGAAGCTCGACCTCCTGCGGCGAGTCGTGGACGAGGAGCTGCCCGGATTCGATCGCCGCGGTCAGCTCTGGGTCGAGATCGAGGACCCCGTCGACCCGCAGCACGTGCGGGACGAGGTTGTCGGCGAAGGCGGTGAGCCGCTCGCTGCCGGGAAGGGTGGCGACACCGGCGCGCTCGAGGTCGGCGGCGGCGAGCTGGGCGCGCTTGTAGAAGGGGACCTCGCGGCCCTCGTATGCGGAGACGTCGGCGAATGACTCCCAGCCAGCGAGGCGCGCCGCCAGGCCGGGGATGGTGTCGGCCTCCTCGACAACACCCAGGTAGCGGCCCTCGAATTCGGCAAAGAGGTGGGCGCCGACGTCGCGCAGCGCCGCCGCGAAGTCGGACATCAGCGGGTGGCCGGGATCCTGGCCCACCACGTCCGCGATCGCCGGGGCCTGGATCGCCGCCAGCTCCTCCGCGACCCACGGACCGTGAGCGGCGAAGCGGTCCCGCACCCCGGCCGCCATGGTCCCGTAGCCGCTGTGGCCGGGCCGCTTGCGGATCGTCGGCCACCAGCCGGAACCGAAGTTGATCGCGTTCATGCAGATCGCGAAGGCCGCGGCGGCTTCGGGATCGACCGGCGTTTTGGGATGCTCCATCCGAGTTTGACCCCACTCCGGTGTGGTCGCCGCGGGCTCCAGCCCCGCCGCGTACTCCGCGATCCCGCCCTCCTCGATCCGCACGAACCGCGCCCGCTCGATCACCCAGGCGCAGCCTGCACGGACTTGGTCGGGGAGGGAGACGGAGGCCAAGCGCGGTTAGGCCGCAGCGCCGTTCCCGCCGCTCTCGCCGCGGTAAGGCCCCGGCTTCGGGCGGGGCCGGCCGCCGGGGAAGGCGAGGCGGAGGATCGTCCGCTGCACCATCCCCAGCTGCTGCAGGAAGGGGCCGCTGTTGTACGGGAGGCCGTAGCGCTCGCAGATCTCCTTCACCTGCGGGGCGATCTCCGCGTAGCGGGTGCTCGGCATGTCGGGGAAGAGGTGGTGCTCGACCTGGTAGCTGAGGTTGCCGCTGGCGACGTGGAAGAGCGGGCTGCCGTCGATGTTGGCCGAGCCGGTCAGCTGGCGGATGTACCAGCCGCCGCGGCTCTCGTTCTCCACCTCCTTCGGGGAGAAGGTGTAGGTCTGGTCGGGGAAGTGGCCGCAGAAGATGATCGCGTAGGCCCAGACGTTGCGGACGACGTTGGCGGTGGCGTCGGCCTTGGCGGTGGCGCGGAAGGTCTTGCTGCCGCTGTCGAGCAGGGCTTCGACCACCGGCGCGAGGCGGCTCTGCCGCTTGCGCTTCGCCCGCCCGAGGAGCCCGCGCGGCCGCCGGCGCTGACGCCGGGTCTCCACCACCGCGTCGACGGCGGTCGCGGCGAGGGCGCTGACCAGCGGCCAGGCGATGTAGTCCTTGACGATCTGGCTTTTCGCCTTGCCGGCGATCCCCTTCAGCTCCCGCTTCACCTGGTGCATCGGCTTGCGGCCCTTGCGGATCGCCTCGAAGTCGAGGTCGTGCAGCGCCACGCCCCACTCGAACAGCGCCGCCAGGATCAGGTTGTAGACCGGCTGGGCGAGGTAGACCGGGTGCCACTTCTGCGCGGGGTCGATCCGCATGATCTCGTAGCCGAGGTCCTTGTCCTTGCCGCGGATGTTGGTGTAGGTGTGGTGGACGAAGTTGTGGGAGTGCTTCCAGGCCTCGGCGGTCGAGGCGGTGTCCCAGTCCCAGGTCGAGGAGTGGATGCGGGGGTCGTTCATCCAGTCCCACTGGCCGTGCATGACGTTGTGGCCGATCTCCATGTTCTCGAGGATCTTCGCCGCCGAGAGCGAGGCGGTTCCGGCCCACCAGCCGGCCCGGTTGCGCGAGGCGAGCAGCAGGATCCGTCCCAGGACCGCGAGTCGGCGCTGCATCTCGATCATGCTCTCGATGTAGCGGCGGTCCCGTTCGCCCAGCTCGCCCATGACGCGATCGCGGATCGCGTCGAACTCGCGTCCCAGCTCGTCCAGCCGCTCCTCGGAGAGATGGGCCAGCGGGCTCTCGGAATGAGTCTCGACCGGGGGGGTTGCAGTGGTGGTCATCTCTTTTCAGTCCTTGTCTCTCATAGTGCGATTTTGACGTCACCTTCGGGTGCGTTGACGCAGGTGCGCACCAATTCGTCCTCTTGTCCGTAGACCTCGCCCGTGCGCAGGTCCCTCACCTGTCCCTCGCAGAGCCGGCCGATGCAGGTGTGGCAGATCCCCATCCGGCAGCCGAAGGGCAGCTCCGCCCCGGCCTCCTCGCCGGCGACGAGGATCGGGGTGCCGCCGTCGCAGGCGGTCTCGAGGCCGCTCTTGGTGAAGCGGATCGTCCCGCCCTCGCCGGCCACCGCCTCGCCGCCGATCACCGGCTGGAAGCGCTCCATCTCCAGCAGCTCCGGATCGCCCTCCTCGCGCCAGTGCCGGACGAGGTCGTCGAGCATCTCGCCGGGGCCGGAAGCGTAGGTGCGCCGCTGCCGCCAGTCGGGGCAGATCTCGTCGAGGTGGGCGGGAGCGACGCGGCCGGCCTCGCTGGTGATCCGCAGGTGCGGCCGGTAGCCGCGCCGGCGGTCGTCGAGCTCACGAAGCTGCTCGCCGAAGATGACGCCGTCGGGCGTCCGTGCCGAGTGGACGTGGACGACGTCGTCGAGGGCGCCGTCGCGGTCGAGGCTGCGGAGCATGCTCATGATCGGCGTGATGCCGCTGCCGGCGCTGATGAAGAGCAGGCGTCCGGGCGGGGGGTCGGGAAGCACGAAGGTACCTTCGACGCCGCCGAGTCGGACGACGTCGCCGGGCCGCGCGCGGTGGACGAGGTAGGGGGAGACCTTGCCGGCGTCGACGAGCTTCGGCGTGATCCCGATCAGCCCGTCCGGTCGACCGGGGTCGGTGGTCAGCGAATAGGCGCGCCAGTGGTGGACGCCGTCGACAATCACCCCGATCCGCAGGTACTGGCCGGGCCGGTGACCGGGCCAGTCGAAGCCGGGCCGGATCAGGACGCTGACCGCGTCGGCAGTCTCCCGTTCGATCCGCTCGATCCGGCCGCGCAGCTCCTGCGTCGACCAGAGCGGGTTGATCAGTTCGAGGTAGTCGTCCGGCAGCAGCGGCGTGAACAGTGAGCGCACAGCGTGAAGAGCGCGCTGCCGCGCCTTTGGAACATTGGGTACGGCGCCTCGCTCTGCCATCGCCTGATGCTACACCGATCGATGTAGTGGTTTTGTGACGATCCTCCGGACCGCCCCCGCACCTATACCCGCGACCCCCGGAATCAGTCGATCAGCTTCACGTCGCTGATTTCGATCTGGTAGCGGCCTTCCTGATCGCGGGCGGGGGAGGCGCGGTTGAACCAGATCAGGAAGTACTTGGCGGGGGAGCCGAGGTGGAGTTCGATTTCCTCCGCGTCGGCGGCGTCGGTGACCTCGCCGACCGGTTCCCCCCATTCCGACAGTTCTTCCGGCGGGCCCGAGGCGCTGGCGTAGATCTGGGCATCCCAGCCGGGGGTGGGAGACCTGACGATCATCTCCGCCGGCTTCGCCGTCGACTCGGCGGTGACGTAGAGCCCGACGCCGGGGTTTTCGCCCGACTTGGTCCCGGCGAAGGTCTCGGAGTCGTAGTGCTCGCTGCTCCACGCGGTCGTCGTCGGGTTGCCGTCGACGGCGAGGCTGACGGTCTCCGGGTCCTCTTCGCCGTCGCCCTCGGGGTCGTAATCGGAGGCACCCGAGAGCGCCACCGTCGAGCCCTTGCCGTTGAGGGCGCCGCCCCCGCCGGGGCCCTTGCCGCTGCCGATCAGCTGCAGGCCCAGCAGGATCGCCGCCGCGACGAGCACGCCCAGCCCGATCAGCAGCCAGGAGCGCCGGCCGCCCCCGCCAGAGAGCTTGCGCTCGGCGGGCGGCACCGCCTCGAGCACGCTCGTCGCCTCGCCCGTGGTCGCCCCGGCCCGCGCCGCCTCGACCTCGAGCGCGGTGGCGAGGTCGTCGATCAGCTCGCCGACCTCCTGGTAGCGCTCGGCCGGGTCCTTCGCGGTCGCCCGCTCGACCACCATCGCCGCCGCGGCGGACAGCTCGGGCCGGCGCTGCTGGACGTCGGGCAGCTCTTCGTTGACGTGTTTCATCGCCACCCCGACCTGGCTGTCGGCGTGGAACGGAACCTGGCCGACCAGCATCTCGTAGAGGACGACGCCGAGCGAGTAGATGTCGGAGCGCTGGTCGACCGGGTGGCCCATCGCCTGCTCGGGGGCGACGTAGTCGGTGGTGCCGAGGACGCGCCCGGTCGCGGTCATCCCGTCCTGCTCGAGCTGACGGGAGATCCCGAAGTCGGTCAGCTTCGCCCGCCCCTCGGAGTCGATGAGGACGTTCTGCGGCTTGATGTCGCGGTGGACCATGTTGCGGTTGTGGGCGACGGTGAGGCCGCGGGCGATCTCGATCGCGTAGGCGAGCGCCTCCTGCGGGTCGAGCGCGCCAACCCGGTTGATCCGCTGCTTCAGCGTCTCGCCCTCGACGTATTCGAAGACGATGTAGGGGTGGCCGCCGTCCTCGCCGGCGTCGATCACGGCGACGACGTTGGGGTGGGAGAGCTTCGCCACCGCCCGGGCCTCCTGGCGGAAGCGCTGCAGCTGGTCTTCCTGCTCGGACATCTCGCGGTGCATCACCTTCACCGCGACCGAGCGGTCGAGCGTCGTGTCGCGCGCCAGGTACACCGTCGACATGCCGCCGCTGCCGAGCTTCGCCTCCAGCTTGTAGCGGCCGGAGAGCACGGTCCCGATCATCTGCGAGCTAGTGGAGGGGCGGTTGGGCACTTACGCCGCCAACGTTACGACGCCGCGACCTGTCAGGCGGCTTAGAGGATCCTGCGTGGTCCATCGGTTGCGCGCCCGACCCGCTGCGCACCTGTGTAGTGGTGCCGCAGCAGCTCCAGCGCGGCGCCCTCGTCAGCCGCCGGGACGACGACGCAGAAGCCGCAGCCCATGTTGAAGACCTCGCTCATCTCCTCCTCGGAGACGCCGCCGTGCGCCTGGATCAGGTCGAAGACGGGAGGAACGGGGAGCGGATCGTCGATCTCGTAGCCGACCTCGGCGGCGAGGCGGAGCAGGTTCTTGGTGCCGCCGGAGGTGATGTGGGCGAGGCCGTGGACCTCGACCTCGGAGCGCAGCAGCGCGACCACCGGCTTCACGTAGATCTCGGTCGGCTCCAGCAGGACCTCGCCGAGCGGGCGGCCGAGGCGGTCGTCCTCGAGCGGGATCTCGGCCAGGGCGGAGCGGGCGAGGGTGTAGCCGTTGGAGTGCAGGCCGGAGGAGGGGAGGCCGATGACGACGTCGCCCGGCTGAACGGCGGAGCCGTCGACGATCGCGTCGAGGGCGACGGTGCCGAAGCAGGCGCCGGAGACGTCGACGCCCCGGACCAGCTGCCCGAGCTGGGCGAGCTCGCCACCGGGGATCTCGATCCCGGCCTTCTCGGCGCCGCGCGCCAGCCCGACGCCGATTTCCTCGCAGACCGCCGGGTCGGCCTTCTCGATCGCGATGTAGTCGAGCATCGCCAGCGGCTCGGCGCCGACGCAGATCACGTCGTTGACGTTCATCGCCACGCAGTCGATCCCGATCGTGTCGAAGCGCCCGAGCTGCTCGGCGAGGACGAGCTTCGTCCCCACCCCGTCGGTTGAGAGTGCGATCCCCAGCTCCGCGCCGATCTTGATCACGCTCGCGTAGTGCCCCGGCAGCGGGACCTGCGCCGAGGGCCGCCCGAGCTGGATCGCGCCAAGCGCCCGCACCAACCCGGCCACGGCCGAGTCCGCCGCCCCCTGGTCGACCCCGGCCTTCGCGTAGGCGTCGCTCGCGCTCACTTGCGTCCTAGCTTTGCAAGAACGACGGCCGCCAAGCCCACCCGGTAGGCCGCGTAGGGCCACAGCGCGCGGTCGCGCTCGACCAGCCGGATCAGGCGCTGGGAGGCGAGGGTGGAGGCGAAGGAGGCGGCGACGCCGATGGCGAGGGAGCGGCGCAGTTCCGGGGTGGTGCCGCGGCGAGCCAGGCGGGTCCCCTTCAGCACCGTGGCGCCGACGATGATCGGCAGGGCGATCGTCCGCGAGAGCAGGTTGGCCTGGTCGCGGGAGAAGCGGCGCCAGCGGGCGGCGGCGAGGGTGACGCCGTTGCGGGAGACGCCGGGGGCGAGGGCCGCCGCCTGGGCGACCCCGAGGGCGAGGCCGTCCATCGCGGTGGCATCGCCGCGTCCGCGGCGCTGCGGTCGGCGGTCGGCGACGAGCATCGCCGCCGCCCCGGCGAGAAGACCGTAGGCGGTCGCCCGCGGGCCGCCGAGGTGGCGCTCGATCGGCCGCTCGAGGGTGTAGCCGACCACCGCCGCCGGCAGGAAGGAGAGGCCGAGCAGCAGCGCCCGGCGTCCGTCGAACTGGCGCAGCTCCTCGGCGATCGTCCGCCGCTGGCCGATCAGCAGCGCCAGCGCCGCGCCGGTGTGGAGGGCGACCTCGAAGCTCTTGCGCAGCTCGGGGTCGACCTGATCCCAGTCCCAGCCGGCGAGCCAGGGGACGAGGACGATGTGGGCCGAGCTGGAGACCGGCAGCAGCTCCGCCGGCCCCTGGACGATCCCGAGCGCGACCGCGCGCGGGGCCGGGATCCCGCTCAAGCCTCGCTCGTGCCGGTGGCCTCGGTGTTGCCGCCGCGCCGGCGCTTGACGATCAGGTAGACGACGCCGACGACGATTGCCGCCACGACCGCGTAGTCGAGGTAGCCGAGCTTGTGGCGCCAGTCTTCCCAGTTGTCGCCGACCTTTTCGCCGACGATCGCCAGCATCAGCACCCAGGGAATCGAGCCGAGCAGGGTGTAGGCGCTGAAGCGCCAGAACGGCATCTTCGCCACCCCGGCCGGCAGCGAGATGAAGGTGCGGATGATCGGCAGCATCCGCGAGAAGAAGACGGTGGCGTTGCCGTAGCGGGCGAACCAGTCGTCGGCCCATTTCAGGTGCTTG